>Ga0181557_1001484_pt1 | contig 26317 bp, 25 predicted proteins | sample 011ome_23_FD_148632 | JGI IMG/M metagenome (GOLD analysis project Ga0181557, IMG submission 148632) | Coastal salt marsh microbial communities from the Groves Creek Marsh, Skidaway Island, Georgia - 011506CT metaG (spades assembly) | ecosystem: Environmental > Aquatic > Marine > Intertidal zone...
TATCAACCGTAGCTTTAGAATAATGAGCAAGCTCATTTTCAGGCACATGATAGAGCTCTAGATTATTTTTGCTTACACCTTGTTCATCCCACCAATTTATTCGTGCCTCAACCCAAGACTCATGCCATTGTTCATCTGTTCCAGGGGCAACAAAAAATTCAAGTTCCATTTGCTCAAATTCTCTTACTCTAAATACAAAATTTCTTGGCGTAATTTCATTTCTAAAGGCTTTACCGATTTGAGCAATTCCAAATGGTAGCTGCTTAGATGTTGAATCTACGACATTCTTAAAGTTTGTAAAAATATGCTGAGCTGTTTCGGGTCTTAAGTATGCATAAGATTCATTATCTTCAACTGGCCCTACTGCAGTTTTAAACATCAAATTAAATGGCCTTGGATCTGTGAGGTTGCTTGAACCACAAGATGGACAGTTTTCTGACTTTAATTGATCGGCTCGCCACCTAGATTTGCAATCCCTGCAGTCTACAAGCGGATCAGTAAAGGTCTCTTCATGGCCCGAGAATTTTAAGACACTTGGTTTTGTTAATATTGAAGCATCCAAACCCTCAACATCATCTCGATCAAAAACCATTTCTCTCCACCATGACTGCTTTAAGTTATTTTTGAGCTCAACTCCTAATGGGCCATAATCATATAGACCCTGCAAGCCACCGTAAATTTCATTGGACTGAAATATAAACCCCCTTCTTTTACAGAGGGCTACCAGTTCTTCCATTGTTTTAGCTGTCAAAATTATCCTTTATATTTCATGCCTGAGAAGACTACATTATGCAGTTATTTTAATTATATCTATAGAGCTTTTGTATAACTCTCGACAGATAAACCTATAAAATTATTAATTAAAGGGTGATAATTTATACAAAAATCCTTATATGAAGATAATTTTCTATATTTTTACTATTTACCCCTTGAGGTTTGCATTTCTAGTATTGGATATTGTCTTCAAAGCCATACCATTAAAAGTTTTAAAGCTTGTGCCATCATTCAATGTAACAAGAAAAAATTTATCTATTGCATTTACAGATTTAAATGATCGCGATCTAGATTTGCTTGCTAAAGAAAGTTATAAAGAGACACTAAAAAGTTTTTATGAGACTTTATACACCTGGTCTCGCTCCTATAAAAAAATAATCTATCAAACCAGACGAATTAATAATAGATTTTTATTTACCACCCCCAAACAAGAGGATGGTTTGATAATTATTGCACTCCACAATAGAAGCATAGATTTTATGTTGAGATGGATAAGCTCTCAAAGGCCGCATACATCTCTTTATAAAAAGATTAAATCTAAACTCATCAATAGTTTTGTAAAAAAATTTAGAGAAGAAGGAAACTGTAAAATGGTTGAAACTGGAATAGGGGGCGTAAAGACTATTTTTGCTTCTTTAGAAAATAATCAAATGACCTGCATGGCATCTGATCAAGTTCCAGCGCGAGGGCTTGGAGTTTACTCAAAATTTTTCGGACATGAGTGTTATTCATTTGCACTTGCCCCAAAGCTTGCAAAGAAATCTAACAAACAAATTCTGTTGTCATATTTATCCTATGAAAAAGATATTGGTCACATTATCAATTTTAAGAAACCTAGCGCGGAGATTTATTCTGACAAAGGAGTTGATATTATGAATTTAGAAATGGAGCAAGAGATTAAAAAATCTCCTGCTGAGTACTCATGGGAATACAAAAAATTTAGAAGGCTCTCACAAGATCCTAAAGATATTTACAAAACTTAACGACGCCAAAAAGCTGGCGTGAATAGTACAAGGAGAGTAAAAATTTCAAGCCTTCCTAAAATCATGGCAAAACATAAAATAAATTTTCCAAACTCACTCACATTTGCGTAGTTACTGGCGACATCACCCAAGCCTGGACCCAAATTATTTAGGCAGGCGCCTACAGCAGAAAACGCTGTCTCAAAATTTAGTCCAGTTCCAAGCATCGCCATGAGTAAAAACATAAATATAAAAACATAGATAGAAAAAAATCCCCAGACTTTTTCAGCAATTTTTGCATCAATTACCTTTGTACCAATTTTTGAAGAAAGGACTGCATTTGGATGAATGGTTTTTAATATTTCTTTGTATGCTTGGTTAATCATTATTAATACTCTCCAAGCTTTAATGCCTCCACCAACAGACTGAGAGCATGCTCCCATAAAGGCGCCAACAAGCAAAAGATATGGCAAAAAACCAGGCCAAAGTGAGAAGTTCTCCGTAGTAAAACCTGACGTAGTAACCGTAGATACAACATGAAATACTGTTGCACCAAAGGCAGAAAAAATATCCGCATATGAGTTACTTATAATATGAACAATCAGTGATACTGCAATTATCAAAAGAACAACAGATAAGAAAAATCTAAACTCTGAATCGTAAAAATATTTGAGAGGTTTGCCGCCAAATATGGCAGCATAATGTACTGCAAAAGATGCAGCAGAAAGCAACATAAAAATAATACAAACAGTCTCTATTAATGCGCTATCAAAAAATCCAATACTTCCGTCATGTGTTGAAAATCCACCTCCAGCAACAGTGCTTAAACTATGAGCTATAGAGTCAAAAAAATTCATTCCAGAAAGCAGATATAAAGTTGCACAAGCCACAGTAAGGCCAACATATATTTTCCACAAAGCTTTTGCACTGTCTGTTATTTTTGGAGTAAGTTTTTGATTGCCATGACTTCCTGGGAGCTCCATTTTATATAGCTGGCCACCCCCAATCCCTAAGGCCGGCATTACAGCCACCGCTAAAACTATTAATCCCATACCACCTATCCACTGAAGCAGCTGTCGATATAAGAGAATCGATTTTGGAAGATTATCCAAGCCAACAATTGTAGTAGCTCCAGTTGTTGTTATTCCTGAAGCTGATTCAAAGATTGCATCGCTGACACTTAGTCCAAAAAAATAAAATGGAACTGATCCAGCGCAAGCCAGAACAACCCAGAACAATGTAGTAATAACAAAGCCATCCGAAATATTTAGAGGCAGACTCTTTTGACGAGTTGCAGCCCATATGCTCACGCCTAAAATACAGAAAAATAAAAAGGAGTATAAAAATATCTCACTACCAGATTCGCTATACACGTATGTAAGAATCAAAGGCGGTATAAACGAAAGACTAAATATCCCAAGAAGAATGCCCAACAAGTTAAGGATTGATTTGTAATTCATTAGCCTTCTAGAAAAAGATTTTCTATTTTTTCTTTATCTGTTTTTCCAAGAATAAAAACTATAATTCTGTCGTTAGGTTTGAGAAGCAAATCTTTTGAATGCATAAAAACTTCCTCCCCTCTTATCACCGATGCAATAACACAACTCTCTGGAAGAGGAAGCTCAGAGATAGGTTTATCAAAAAACCCTTCAGTAAATTTATTTTTATGGATTATTCCCTCTATTGCTTCGGCGCCACTTTGCATTTTAAAAATTACTTCTTGAGGAACATCCCCTTTTGCAAGGTGCTGCAAAACCATTGATACAGTTAGTCGTTGAGGCGAGAGAGCTATGTCAACAAAATTTTTGGGAAGTATATTTATGTATGTGTAATTATTTACTATGATAATAGTTTTCTTGGCCCCAAGTTTTTTTGCCAAAAACGCAGACATGATATTGGTTTCGTCATCATTTGTTAAAGCACAAAAGATATCTATATTTTCTATATTTTCACTTTTTAACAGCTCTTCGTCTGATCCTGCGCCTTTTAAGACAATTGTTCTGTTTAATTGCCTTGAAAGAATTTCACATCGATCACCATCTGGATCAATAATCTTAATCTTATAGTCATCTTCTAAGGTTTTTGCCAATGCATGACCTATTTTCCCTCCTCCTATGATCATTATTCTCGATGATGAGGTATCTTGTAATCTCATTTCCTGAACCACGCCATCAATATCATTTTCTGCTGCTAAAAAGTATATTTCATCATTTTCTTTAATAATTGTTTTGCCATCTGGTATTAGCGGCTTTCCTTTTCTGTATATAGCAGGAACATAAGTATCTGTATCTGGAATGTCGCTTTTAATACTTTTAAGCTCTCTATTAACCAACATTCCATCTTTTTTAGCTTTTACCGACACAACTTTTATAGATCCATTTGCAAATGATTCAATTTGCTCTGCACCAGGATGTTTAATTAAATCTACAAGATGTTCTGTCACTTCGTTTTCTGGACCTATGGCAATATCAATATTTTTTTCTCCAAACGCTTCTAAAGATTCAAGGTATGAAGAATCTGAAAGTCTGCAAATTGTTTTTTTGACATTAAATTTAGATTTAGCAATCTGGCAGGAAGTAATATTGCACTCATCGCTATTAGTAACTGCTAGCAAAATAGTATTTTCATCTGCCCCAGCTTTTTCAAGTGTTATTGGATGGGAGGCATGACCGATTTCTGTTGCCAGGTCATAGTCTTCTTGAAGTCTTAAAAGTTTATCTTTATTTAGGTCAACAATACTGACTTCATATTCCTGTCTTGACAGTGTTGAGGCAAGGCTGCTTCCCACCCTTCCAGCGCCAAGTATTAAAATTTTCATTGTTATAAATTAAACCTCTTTTTAATGAATTGAAAGAATTGCCGAAACTAAATTATTCTTCAAAAAATTTTGCATATGAATTTGCTGCATCGCCAGCAGGGATAATACGTTTTCCAGGAAATTGTATGTGAGTAATTACTATTGCAGAGTTTATTGTTTTTACTACTAATCCATTTGATATAAATCTAAATTCATTTTTCTTAAGATCTCCTAAACTACCTTCATATTCATGTAATCCATGGATTTTAATTTTTACATTATTTTTTTCGAAATAGAGTCCAGGCCAACCAATGAACGCTTTATATTTTTGAATTATGTCTGAGGTATTTTCTATGTCAAAATCTACCTTGCCTGATAATTTATCTATCTTTGAACAATAACAAGCTTCTGCATGGTTTTGCTCATCAGCAATCAACTCATTGTTAAAAATATTTAGGAGATCAGCAGTAAGATTTTTAATACATAAAGAGGTAAGTTTTTTTTCAAGATCATTTTTATTTTCTGAGGCCAAAATATCTATTTCATGAGAGCAATAAATAGGCCCCTCATCCATTCCTTGGGTCATCTTCATAATAGAAATGCCTGTCTTTTTATCATTGTTTAATATTGCAGTTTGAATAGGAGAGGCGCCTCTATATTTTGGCAGGAGAGAGAAATGAATATTTACCGCAGCAATTTTTGGGGAGTCTAATAACCAATCTGGTAATATTTTTCCATAAGCAGATACTAATAAAAAATCATAGCTTAATGATTCAACTTCTTTTTTTATAGACTCATCCAATAAAGCAGGTTTTAAAGTGGGTATTCCAAGCCTAAGAGACTCTTTAGCGACCGCTGATGATTCTTTCCCCTTTCCACGCCTAGATCTTTTGTCAGGCTGGCTGATTACCCCTACAATCTCGAATCTTTCACCATGAAGTGAATTTAATATTTTCGCTGATGATTCAGGAGAGCCAGCAAATAAAACTTTCATATTTTCTTATATATTCGCTTAAATTCTTTAAAAATCTGCTATTTAGAGGCTTTCTTCCTAATCCTATCCCTTTTTAAGGGGGATAGATAATCAACCATTAACTTTCCTTCTAAATGATCAATTTCATGCTGGATGCAGACGGTTAACAAACCACTTGGTTCCGCTTCGTGGAAATCACCCTTAATATCCTGCCAAGATAAATATATATTGTCTGGCCTAGTTATTTCTTCTGTTATTCCAGGTACAGAAAGACAACCTTCCGTAAAAGAAAGTAGACTTTTGTCATTTAAAATCTTAAATTCTGGATTTATAAATATTTTTGGATCATTCCTCTCTTCACTTAGATCCATAACTATTATTCTTTGATGAATATCAACTTGCGTTGCTGCAAGCCCTATACCTTCCTCCGCATACATTGTTTCTAGCATATTAGAAGTTATAATTTCTAGACTTTTGTCGAATTTTTTAACTGGCACAGCAACCTTTCTTAATCTGGGATCAGGAAATGTTAAAACTTTTAATCTAGGCATATACACATTATATGTTCATTCTTTATAATCAACATCTTTATTTATAGCAAAAGGAGCTATTTTATGTCCGATAACATCTCAGTTTCAATATTTATGGGTTCTAAGTCAGATTTGCCAGTTGTGCAAGCTGCCGCAGATACTCTAAATGAATTTAATGTGCCTCATCGAATGTTTATACTTTCTGCGCATAGAACGCCCGAAGAAGTTGTAAAGAGAGTAAAAGAGTCTGAAAAAAATGGAGCTAAAGTATTTATAGCTGCGGCAGGTATGGCTGCTCATCTAGCAGGCGCAATTGCAGCTCAAACAACCAAACCGGTTTTAGGCATCCCTCTTGGAGGAGGAGACTTAGATGGAATGGACTCATTGCTAGCCACTGTTCAAATGCCAAAGGGTGTGCCAGTAGCTACTTTTGCAATTGGAAAATCTGGGGCAATAAATGCTGCGCTGTGTGCGGTGCAAATGTTAGGTACTTCAGATGAAAAAATTGCAGCTATGCTCGTTGAGTATAAATCCAAGATGCACGATGATGTTTTGGCCGCAAATGAGTCAATTCAATAATTAATTTGAAGGAATTTTCATCTCCTACCGATGCATCTCATTGGCTAAAAGAAGGTAAAATTTTAATCCACCCAACAGAGGGGGTTTGGGGCCTTGGTTGTGATGCGTCAAACATCAACGCTTGTAACAAAATATCTCTCTTAAAAAAAAGATCTGAGAATAAAAATTTCATCTTACTGGCCCCATCAATCTCCTTTGCATTAGATTTTTCTGCTGCGTTGGAAGCATCACAAATTGAATTTTTAGAGTCCGTCTGGCCAGGCCATGTTACCGTTATAATGCAAGCAAATGATTCTCTATCACTATCAATAAAAGCTATAGATAATACAATTGCAATTAGAGTAAGTGATCACTTACCTATTAAAAATTTACTTAATATATTTAACGGTTTAATGGTCTCTACTTCTGCAAATATAAGCAATTTTCCAACCCTCAATTCACTTGATGAGGTAAAAAAAATCTTCGATGATCCAGACGTTGCAGTGTATGCTCATGATAATGGAGATGCTTTAAAACCATCTTCAATAATAGACCTAAAAACAATGGAATACATTCGTGAATAAGCTGACTAAAAACAATCTTGCATTGATTGAATTAAGGCTTAGATCTGTTCAAAGAAGCATAGATAAAAAGCTTAATTCTCTTAACATTAAAGCATCTCAACGAAAGGCTGAAATCTGGAATCGAAAACAAGGTGGAGGTGGAAAATCTATATCTATAAATGGTGATGTAATAGAAAAGGCTGCTATTAACTTTTCTTCAATTTCTGGGAATAAGTTACCCGCTTCTTCTCTAGCAACTGAATTAAGGTCAAATGGTTCTTTGAAATTTCGTGCGATTGGAGTTTCTGTTATCTCTCACCCCTTTAATCCATATTGCCCAACAAGTCATATGAACATAAGGATATTTCTGGAATTAGGTAAGAACTCTTTGATTAAAAATTGGTGGATAGGAGGCGGATTTGATTTAACCCCTTATATTATCTCTATCGAAGACGCTTCACTCTGGCACAATGAAGCCAAACTAACATTAGATGAATTTAATAAAACATATTATAGAAAATTTGCAAAAAACTGTGATGAATACTTTGTACTTCCTCATAGAAATGAGAACAGAGGCATAGGAGGTATTTTTTTTGATCAACTTAAGCATAAAGATATTGAGTCAAGCTTATCTTTGTTGGAAAAAACAGCAGAATCATATATTGATACCTATGAAAAAATCATTTTGAGCCATAGAAATACTAGATTTTCTAAAGATGACAAAGATTTTCAGTTATATCGAAGGGGTAGATATGTTGAATTCAATCTTCTTTTTGATAGGGGCACCAAGTTTGGAATTGAATCTAATGGAAGGACAGAATCTATATTAGCCTCATTGCCACCATTAGTGAGCTGGCCCTATTTAAACAGCAAAGAAATTAAAATGAAAAATAAATCTTTGATTTCACACTTTAATAAGGCCTGGAAAGAGAGAATAAAGTGAGCAAAAAAATAAAACTAGGAGTAGTAGGGGATCCAATAGATCATTCATTGTCCCCTTTAATACATTCTAAGTTTGGAGCAATGAATGGAATGGAGATCGATTATCAACCTTTCCATGTTGTTCAAAAAGATTTAATAGCATTTGTTAAAGACTTTTTTAATAATGGCGGCCATGGGTTGAATATTACCCTTCCACATAAACTAAACTGTGTTCGTGCGGCTGATATTTTATCCAGTGAGGTTGAGTTACTCGGCGCAGCTAATACTCTTAGTAAAAACCAAGATGAACAAATCATTGCATCGTCAACAGATGGACTTGGGTTTATAAGGGATTGTTCTGATAAGAATATAGAAATCAGCAACAAGAGAGTTTTAATTCTTGGAGCAGGCGGCGCAAGTCAAAGCATAATCCCAGCAATCGCAAGGATGAATCCAGCAAAACTTATGGTCGATAATAGATCGCCGAACAAAATTTCAATTCTATTAAAAAAATTTTCTTCTTTTAATCTTGAGCGTTTTGAACGCAATGACGAGCCTATAGATTTATTAATTAATGCAACATCAGCCGCTTTATCAGGTCCTTTTGATTGGGATATTCAAAATCAACTTAATAAAGAGACTATCTTCTATGATTTAAGTTACGGTAAAGCATCGAAAAAATTTTTTTCCTGGTCTAGTCAGTTTTCAAAAAATAGATTTGATGGAACAGGCATGCTTATTGCTCAGGCAGCATTTTCATTTCAATTGTGGTTTGATACATTTCCTGATATATCAAATATTGATTTAAGCAACGTTAATGACTAAAAACTTTATTCGATTTATTGCTGGCGCAGTATGCCCAAGCTGCAAAGAATTAGACAAGATTGCAATAACTCCTGATGATCAAACAATTTATTGCCTTAACTGTGATTTTAAGGAGCATAAACCAGCAAATAGCCAAGATAATGAGCCAGAAATAACAGAGCCTAAGGTCTTTAATATTGATGATTTTAGACCTAAAAAATCCTAGAATTTCATAACATTTAAAGCTATTATAGCCCCACAAAAAGAACCAGTTTGTTTCAAGCTTTCATGTTAAAAAGCTTCTAATAAACATAATTTATAGTTATAATTACATATATCAATTATTTATTTTAAAAGCTTCATAGAAAGCGAAGGATTACTAATGTTTAGAAAAGCTACCACAAGCGTCAATAAAACACTTCTTTCCGGGTTGATAACTTTGTTTTCAAGCAACATGTTTGCTGCTTGGGATGACTTAAACATGACAGAAGGGGTTACAGCAATAAGCAAAGAAGTCTTTGACTTACACATGCTAATTTTTTGGATTTGTGTGGTCATAGGTCTTGTCGTATTTGGAATCATGTTCTATTCAATGTTTGCATTTACCAAGAAAAAAAATCCTAGCCCTGCTTCATTCCATGAAAATACCAAGCTCGAATTAGCTTGGACTGTAGTTCCATTTTTAATCTTGGTATTTATGGCAATTCCAGCATCGAATACTCTTACAAAAATTTATGATGATACAGAGGGTGATATCAATATTCAGGTGGTTGGCTACCAATGGAAGTGGCAATATAAATATTTAGAAGATGACATAGATTTTTTCCAAAATCTAACAACTGATTGGGATGAAATATATAACAAAACTCCCAAAGGAGAATTCTATCTCGAAGAAGTTGATGAGGCAGTAGTAATACCGGTAGGCAAAAAAATAAGATTCTTAATTACAGCAAATGATGTGATTCATTCATGGTGGATGCCAGATTTTGCTATTAAACAAGACGCGATTCCGGGTTTCATAAATACTGCTTGGACTATCGTAGATGAGCCAGGAACATATAGAGGTAAGTGCACAGAGTTATGTGGAAAGAATCATGGATTTATGCCAGTGGTAGTTAAAGTTGTTCCTCAAGATGAATATGATGCATGGGTTAAAGAGAAAAAAGAAGCTGCTTTTAGAATGGCGGAGTTAACCGAAAAAGAGTGGAGCGTGTCTGAGCTTACTGAAAGGGGAGAGGGAGTATATTTAAAAAACTGTGTTGCATGTCATCAAGTAAATGGTCAGGGTATTACAGGCATATTTCCAAAACTTGCTGGTAGTGACATTGTTTTAAATGATAAAGCTAGAAATATTGAGATTTTAATGGAGGGTGTTCAGGGTGCAGCCATGCAATCATTCGCAAATCAGCTTTCAGAGGTTGATATGGCTTCGGTGATCACCTATACAAGACAAGCTTGGGGCAATGCAGACAACGGTGATGGAGAAATCGTTGTTCCCAAAGACATTGTTGAATATAAAAAACCAAAGGTTTAAGAAAAAGGAAATAATATGAGCGCAGTAATTGAATCCCACAATCATGATGATCATCATCATGGTCCTGCTAAAGGACTAACTCGGTGGTTATACACTACAAACCATAAAGATATAGGATCGTTATATTTATGGTTTAGTTTCGCAATGTTCTTAATTGGCGGGGCAATGGCATTAGTTATAAGGGCAGAGCTTTTTCAGCCTGGCATGCAAATTGTAGAGCCAGAATTCTACAACCAAATGCTTACATTACATGGGTTAATAATGGTTTTTGGGGCTGTTATGCCAGCCTTTGTAGGTTTAGCAAACTGGCTTGTACCAATGATGGTAGGCGCCCCCGATATGGCGCTCCCGCGGATGAACAATCTTAGCTTTTGGATACTCCCATTTGCATTTTTTATTTTACTATCTTCTTTATTTATGGAAGGTGGAGCTCCAAATTTTGGCTGGACATTCTACGCTCCCTTGTCTACGACTTATGCTCCTCCAAGCGTTACTTTCTTTATATTTGCTGTCCATATAATGGGAGCTTCTTCAATCATGGGGTCTATTAACGTGATCGTAACCATTATGAATATGAGAGCGCCAGGCATGACTTTGATGAAAATGCCGCTTTTTGTATGGTCATGGTTAATTACAGCATACTTATTAATAGCAGTTATGCCTGTTCTTGCTGGAGCAGTAACAATGATGCTCATGGATATCCATTTTGGAACAAGCTTCTTCAATGCCGCAGGTGGTGGAGATCCTGTTTTGTTTCAACATATTTTTTGGTTTTTTGGGCATCCCGAAGTTTATATTATGATTCTCCCAGCTTTTGGCATCGCATCCCATATCATTGAAACTTTTTCAAGAAAGCAATTATTTGGATATGCATCTATGGTTTGGGCAATGGCCTCGATTGCAATTTTATCATTTGTTGTCTGGGCGCATCATATGTTTACGGTCGGCCTGCCATTGGCTGCAGAGCTATTCTTTATGTGGGCAACAATGTTGATTGCTGTTCCAACTGGTGTGAAAGTCTTTAATTGGGTTACCACAATGTTTAAGGGCTCAATTACATACGAAACCCCCATGCTATTTGCTATAGCTTTTGTTGTCTTGTTTACTATAGGCGGTTTTTCTGGGCTGATGCTTGCAATTACTCCTGCAGATTTTCAATACCACGATACATACTTTGTAGTAGCTCACTTTCATTATGTTCTTGTACCAGGGTCAATCTTTTCTATTATGGCCGCTGTTTATTATTGGATTCCAAAATGGACAGGAAACATGTATGACGAAAGGCTTGGAAAACTTCATTTTTGGCTTTCTTTTGTAGGTGTCAACGTAACTTTCTTCCCTCAACATTGGATTGGTCTAGCTGGAATGCCAAGAAGAATTCCTGACTATGCACTTCAATTTGCTGATTGGAATATGATTTCCTCTGTTGGTGCATTCTTATTTGGTGCTTCTCAAATTTTGTTCTTATTTATAGTGCTCAAAACTGTTATGGGTGGCAAGAAGGCAACACCAGAAGTTTGGGAAGGCTCAAGAGGTCTTGAGTGGACTGTTGAGTCGCCTGCCCCATACCATACATTCACCACACCGCCGAAGGTAAGTTAATGAACGAAGGATCAAAAAAAACGATTAGAACTCTTTGTTTTGCTGTTCTAGGAATGTTTACGTTTTCGTTTGCCTTGGTCCCTCTTTATAACGTGTTCTGCGAAGTAACTGGTCTTAATGGCAAGATTGAGCTTAGAGCTACCAATGTTAAAAACATTGAAATTGATAATGGTAGAGATGTCTCAGTCCAGTTTGTTTCTCATAATAACGAAGAAATGCCATGGACATTTAAACCTTCTGAAGACAATATTCAAATCAAGACAGGAAAGTATCACACAGCTACCTTTTATGTAAAAAATACAACAAACAAAAGAATGGTTGCTCAGGCAATACCAAGCGTTGCTCCATCAAATGCAGCTGCGCATTTAAAAAAATTAGAATGTTTTTGTTTTGAACAACAAGAGCTTGCACCTGGCGAAGATGCTCTTTTGCCGGTAAGACTTATCTTTGATGATGAGCTACCAAGCTCCATCAACAGCGTTGTCCTTTCATATACAATATTTGATGTTACAGATTATAACGATGTTGAGTTCACTCAACATCATAATGACGATCATCATCATGATGACAGCCATCATGATGGCCATGAAATGGAGCCTTCAATATGAGTTATCAAAAATACTATGTACCAGAGGAAAGTAAATATCCTATTTACATTGCAACAGCACTTTTCTTATTGGTAATGGGTGCAGCAGGCACCATTAATGATCTTGGAAAGCCTGCAAGTAATTCCGTATATATTCTTTATTCAGGATTTGCTGTATTTGCAGTCACTTTATATTTCTGGTTTAGAGCAGTTATTAGAGAGCATATTGCTGGCTTAGATAGTTCTCAACTGCAAAAATCCTTTGTCTTTGGCATGGGCTGGTTTATTTTTTCTGAAGTTATGTTCTTTGCAGCATTTTTTGGTGCATTATTTTATGTAAGAAATTTTTCTGTTCCATGGCTCGGTGGAGAAGGTGAAAAGGGATTAGCGAACATGCTTTGGGAGGGCTTCGAGTCTTCATGGCCTGTGATGTCAACTCCTGATGCTGGATCAGGATATGCTCTTGCTGACAAAAACATGAGTTGGCCAGGTTGGAGCAATGTCCTAAAATGGCTACCATTGTGGAATACAATAGTACTGCTCAGCTCAAGTGTGACCGTGCACTTTGCTCATCTTGCGCTCAAGAATGATAATAAAAAAAGCTTTAATACATGGCTTGGTGTAACCGTTGCTCTTGCTCTGATTTTTGTCGGATTGCAAGCTGCTGAGTATTATGAGGCATATGCACATTACGGCTTGACACTTAATTCTGGAATATATGGTTCAACATTCTTTATGTTGACAGGTTTCCACGGTTTTCATGTCATGATGGGTGGATTTATGCTGGCTGTAATGCTGTGTAGATCAGTTTTTTATAATCATTTTGATCCTCATAGCCACTTTGGATTCGAAGCAGCCTCATGGTATTGGCACTTCGTTGACGTGGTATGGGTGATGCTATTTCTTTTTGTTTATATACTTTAAATTAAGAGCCAAAAGGAACATTATTTCCTAACTCTCCGGTATATAGACCATAAGAGATTAAGATTAGCAGTAAAACTGCAAGACTAACTCTAAATCCAAGACTGTATACAGATCGTCTGCCATGACCCTTGTCTTTGAAAAGAAAAAAGAGACTGCTGAATAAGCTTAAAAAGATTAAGATAATTACAGTGTAAATAAGAGGTCTCAGCATACATGTGAACTATAACATTTTTATGATGAAAGCTTTACCAACAATTGAACAAATAAAACACAACAAAGCACTCACTGCTTTTTCTGTCGTGTTTGTAACTATATTTATTTTGTTGGGGTTTTGGCAGATAGAAAGAGCTGAGTTTAAGGCAAGCCTTATTCAGGAATTTGAATTAGAGCAGTCAAAAGCTCCTAAGGCTATTTCTGGCTCTTTCAAACAATGGAGCAAAGTATTTATAGATGGATTTTATGATTCAACTCAACAAGTTCTAATAGACAACCAAATAAGAGATGGAATGGTAGGCTACAAAATATACACACCATTTTATTATGAGCAAGACCAAGCAATATTTGTTGATCGTGGCTGGATCTCTCAAGGTAGAACAAGAAATGACCTACCAAATGTAAATTTTAATGCTACTAAATCGCGCATAGTTGGAAGTCTTGTCAAACCAGAAAAAGAGGTATTGGCGGGCGCTGAATTATTAACAAATGAATGGCCTTTGGTTTCTCAAACTAAATCACCAAGCATCATTCAACAAGCCTATGATAAGAAGTTCTCAGATATGGTGCTAATTTTAGATCCTGGGTCACAATTCATTAATGAGTATGTTGCATTAACACCCTTTGTTATCACGCCAACTAAACATTATGGCTACGCATTGCAGTGGTTTACCATGAGCCTTGTTTTAGCAGGAATGTTTATATATGCAATTAAGAGAGAATCATGAGAAGCAAGATATTTTTAGCACTGTTATTATTAACTCCCCTATTAGTTTTGTTGGTTTCGACATTATCTTTCCAGTCAGGCTATTCACCAAAATATACTAAAAACAATGGGATTTTTTTTAATGAATATTTTGACACAACCGATCTAAGTCTTATTGATGGCCAAGAAAATCTAAAATTTGAAGATGGTAAATGGCTATTTGCTACTTATGCATCTGAAGATGCAGAGCTTGAAGATGCTCTTTATTTGATGCGACAACTTAACGTAGCTCTTAATAGAGATATCAATAAACTTAAAAGAGCTGTCGTCATTCAGGATATGAAAATACTAGAAGATCAGCTAATTGATTATCCAAGAACCCAAGCCATCATTGATGCTGAAGGTAAATTATATAAAAAGTTATTAGATGCAGGTAATGAGAGTTTTTTTCTTGAACAAAAGATTTTTATAATTGATCCATATGGAAGGGCAGTTATGTTTTTTCCAGTTTCCATGGATCCTAAATTAATTTTAAAGGACTTAAAGGTTTTAATATGAGTTTAGTTAGAGGTCTTTCATTTTTTGGGTTATGTTTTGCATTTGTCGTGATTGCATTAGGCGCATGGACAAGGCTTGTTGATGCAGGTCTTGGCTGTCCAGATTGGCCAGGATGTTATGGTTTTGTAGTCTTTCCTACAACTGAAGCTGAAATTTTAATAGCCGAACAACGATATCCTCAATTTCCTTATGAAATTGATAAAGCAATTCCGGAGGTTGTGCATAGATACTTTGCAGCTGCTCTCGGATTTATAGCAATATTATTAGTTGTTTTTTCATTCAAGCAAAAACTGCCAGCAAGAATAAAAGCCATAGCATCTTTTCTTTTATTTTTTATTTGTTGCCAGGGGCTATTTGGTTACCTTACCGTTAGCTTGAAGCTTTTGCCCATAATTGTAACTGGCCATTTGTTTGGCGGCTTTATTACTCTAAGCTTATTTTTTTACTTATTTTTAAATACCACCGATGGCATTAAAAATCATCAGATTGGCCATTTAAAAACATTGGGTTGTATTGCCTTATTAGCCCTTTTAATTCAAATTTTTCTAGGGGCTTGGACGAGTACGAATTATGCGTCATTGGCTTGCGTTGATTTCCCAACATGCCAAGGAACATATCTGCCTGAGATGAATTTTTCTGATGGGTTTAACTTGTCTCAAGAAGTTGGCCCTAATTATTTATATGGCTTGCTGGATAACGAAGCAAGGGTTGCAATTCATTATTCTCATAGAGTCAGTGCACTAATTCTGACACTAATTTTCATGGTCTTAATTACTAAGCTTTGGTTTTCTAATGCAGCCCCACTGGCTTCTACGTTAGGGGTAATATTGGTTACCCAGATTTCGTTAGGAATTATGAATGTTATATATGTGCTTCCTTTGTATATCGCTATCGCGCATAATTTAGTCGCAGCATTATTACTGTTAGCAACCCTAATGGTTAATCTTGTGATTTGGAAAGATGAACAACACAATTAAAAACTACTATGAACTATGTAAACCCAACGTAGTTCTAATGATGTTAATTACGGCCTTGGTTGGATCCTTGTTGGCTAGCAAAACCCTCGCCCCGTTATCCTTGATTGCACTAGCAATGCTTGGTATTGGCTTATGTGCATCTTCAGCGGCGGCAATAAATCAAATCATTGACAGAAAGGCAGATGCTAATATGAATAGAACAGAAAACAGACCTATTCCTCAAGGAGAGGTTAGTCCTGTAAATGCTTCAATATTTGCATTTGTCTTAGGCTCGCTTGGCGCAGCTATTTTGGTAATCTATGTGAATACCCTAACCGCGTTGCTCACTTTAGCTTCTTTAATAGGATATGCCTTTGTTTACACAGTTTACTTAAAGCGAGCAACACCACAAAATATAGTTATTGGTGGTTTGGCGGGTGCAGCTCCCCCATTACTAGGATGGACAGCAGTTACAAACTCGATTGATCCAAACTCTCTTTTGTTGGTATTAATTATTTTTGCCTGGACCCCCCCACACTTTTGGGCTCTTGCAATCCACAGAAAAGATGATTATGCAAAAGAAAACATTCCAATGCTTCCAGTGACGCATGGAGTCCAATTTACAAAACTGCAAATCATTCTCTATACAATTATTTTAATTCTAGTAAGTTTACTGCCGTTTGTAGTTATGATGTCAGGGATTCTTTATTTTCTATCTGCATTAATTTTAGGGATTATTTTTTTATACTACTCAGTTCGTTTGTATTTTGATAAAGACAATATTCAAGCCTTTCCAACTTTTGTTTACTCCATATATTATATTTTTCTAATTTTTGCTGCCTTGCTGATCGATCACTTCATAGCCTAAATATGAACAAGAACATTAAAATTTCATTGGCTTTAATCATTTTATTCATGGTTGCAGTTTTGTCCTTGTTTATTAATAAATTAACCACTCCAAGATACCTATCTGCACCTGAGCTTTTGGTAAACGGATACTATCAATTTCCCAACCCAAAGGAGTTTTCTAATTTTCAAATCCTGACATCTGACAATGTTGTGCTCGACAAAGATATCTTTAAAGGAAAATGGACTTTAATATATTTTGGATATACTCGCTGTCCTGCAGAGTGCCCCGTTGCAATGTCTTTAATTAAAAATCTATACTCAACATTAGACTCAAAGGGGTTTAATTTAAACAATAAGCAGATGCTTCTTGTGACCATAGACCCTGAGAATGATACTCCCAATGCTGTAGATCAATATGCCAAAGCATTTAATAAATCATTTATTGGAGCCCGGGGTGAAAGGCCGATGCTTTTAAGCATGGCAACACAATTAAATGTAATGGTAGTTGAGCCTCCAAAGAATATGCATTCTGATCACATGGAGCATTTAGAAAACCACTCAAATAATATTTTGCTAATTAATCCTGAAGGAAAATATGTTGGATTTTTTAGACCCCCATTTGATGAGGAGAAGTTTCTCCTCACTTATCAGTCGGTCGTGACGCCCCGCTAACTTTCTAGAAACTTATTTCGCAACTTTTGAATATCTTCATCAGAAATATTTAAACCAACTCTTATAAAATTTTCTAAACTGCCATATTTTTCTTCTGCAGTTTTAAAAGCTGTTTCAATGTATATACGCTCAACACCTATTAAGGGACGCAAAATTTCGGCATCGGTTTGATAAAGACTCATCAATTCTATTTGATCTAAAATTTCCTCAATTCTTTCTTGAGTAAAAGTATTGGTCTTCATGTAGTCCTTAATTACAGTCTCTCTAGAAACCCCCAAAGCAATGAGTGTAATTGCAGCAGCAAAACCAGCTCTATCCTTGCCAGCAGTGCAGTGAAATAATGTTGGGGCCTCTTCATCTATGAGAACCCTTAGAAAATTCTCATATACATCTGTATAGCTGGTTACAAATTCTCTATTTGCATCCACTAAAAAACTTTTCACTTCTTTGTCTGTTTCGCCCTTTAACACAGCCTCTATCTTTGATCTCATCGCCCCATCAACACTAATTGGCATCTCAATATAGTCTATTCCCTCTGGGATAATGTCTGGATCTTCAGCTTTCTCTTCCTCTGACCTGAAATCAACAATCTTTTTGATACCAAGGGTTTGGAGGTATTTTTGATCAGTCTTTGAGATATCGCTTAGCTTATCTGATCGATATAACATGCCCCATTTGATGGACTTGCCATCAGTAGTTTTATAACCCCCAAGCTCTCTTGTATTATGCGCCCCATCCATTGGGAGCAGTCTATGCTCTTCATTTTGTAAAGAGCTATCATTTTTATGAAGAGGTCTATCCATTAGGTCTATCGTTTCTGAGCATTGGGTTAGCATTATGCAAAGGAATAAAACCCCTGCCTTCCTAAACATCAATTATTACCTTGCCTTTAGCCTTCCTATCTTTTAAATGTGCAATAGCAGCCGCTGACTCTTCAAGAGAAAATCTATCAGAAATTTCAGGATTAATTTTACCCGCAGCATGAAGGTCAAATAACTCTTGAAAATTTTTCATATTTTCATTTGGAAACATAGTTGTCCAAGCACCCCAAAAAACGCCAACTATTTGGCAACCTTTTAGGAGGGCAAGATTTAGAGGTGGTTTTGGAATTTCTCCTGCCGCAAAACCAATAACAAGAAATCTACCTTCCCAAGCTATTGCCCTTAAAGCCGGTTCACTAAAGGTCCCCCCCACCGGATCATAAACTACATTAGCCCCAAGCCCACCAGTGAGTTCTTTGATTTTATTAGAAAGCTCTTTCTGTTGATCTCGATCAAGATTGCCAGAAGGATATACAAAAGCTTCGTCGGCACCATGCTCTAAACATGTTTTAATTTTTTCTTCAGATGAAGCCGCTGCAATTACTTTTGCACCCATTGATTTACCTAGTTCTACAGCACTTAAGCCTACGCCACCAGCTGCTCCAAGCACCAATAAAGTTTCTCCTGGCTGGAGATTTGCTCTTTGCTTTAAAGCATACAAAGATGTTCCGTAGGTCATTGGCAGTGCGGCAGCTACAGGGAAGTCCATTTCTTTTGGGATTAGACTTACTCTTGCAGCTTCAACAACAAGCTTTTCAGCGAAACAACCATTTCCCGCCATAACAAAAACGTGATCACCTATGCTACACGAATCTACTCCCTCGCCAATTTCTGCTATTACTCCTGAGCACTCCGCTCCTGGAATAAACGGCATAGGAGGTTGGAATTGATATAACCCCTGAATCATTAGGACATCTGGAAAATTTACACTCGCAGCTTTAATTTCTACCAAGACTTCCCCATTGCCGGGTTTCGGATCATCCACCTCAGTAAAGACTAGTTTTTCTGGACCTGCTAATTCTACACACTGCAAAGCTTTCATAGTATTTCCTAAATTTTTGAATTATATAATTCTACATATTTATTAATGTCCATGTCCGCATTTTTACTAAGATTTTTTAAATCTTTTAGAGATTGATCAGCATTATGAATAAACTTTAAAAAATTATTATCAGTAAAAGATTTTTGTTCCATGGCAATTTTCTTGCTTTGGATCAAACCGTACTCTTGAAATGATAAATTTTGAGACTCCATATCATTCATAATCTTTTGGCTTGGCAGCAAATTGATGCTCATTTCAGCCCTTAAAGCATTTGAATATCCCGGACAATATTCATCCATTGCAGTTGCAACCTGTATTAGCTCATCATGGAAGATCTTTTTTAATTCTTTGAGGGGAGTTGAGACTCCATTTTGTTCTAATTTGACGTCATCTGACCTTCCGTTTTCCACCATGATTTTTTGATTGGTTCTTATTTCTTCGATCTCTTTGTCGGAAACTGGAGGACTTTCAGAAATTAGGGAATGTATTATAAAAATGTCTAAAAGTTTAATTTTATTTTCATCAATGCCCTCAGGAATAAAAGGGTTAATGTCAATTCCTCTTAATTCTAAATATTCTATTCCTTCATTTTTTAAAAGAGTTGCTGGGCGAGAACCGCTTGGACCAGATCTTTTTGGCCTAACTGTGTCATATAACTCGTTCTCAATTTGTAAAATTCCAGTAGATATTTGTTGTGGCACACCTTTCTCATCAAGCAACCCTATATCTTCAAAGTGCTTTACCGGAGTTTTAATCCCCTTGATTATTGCATCTATAAATTCATCTAAATTGTTGTAGTTAATTTTTAGAGCATTCTGCATACTGCTTTGATAACCAACATCACTCATTCTTAAAGATGTTGCATGCGGTAAAAACAAATCATTTTTTCCATGCTTAGTTAGGGAATGCTCTCTATTTAGCAAGTAAGACTCGTGAGTTACAGGTGAGGCACCTAGGCGCTCCAGCAAAAACCAAAAATTTCTTTTTATGTTTCTAATTGCTCCAAGGTACTTTTGATTTATAAAGCCCTGATCAGGACTGCGAGTTAAGGGTGCCCAAGAATCTTCTGATAAAGAAAAATTAAAGTGAATCCCCGATACACACTGCATGATAGATCCATACCTTAACCTCAAACCTTTTCTGTATATATGTTTTAACAATCCGCTATTGGTTTTGCCGTATTCAGCAATTTTTATTTCTTGCTCACTTTGAAATGCACACGGCATTGAGAAATTCCATAATATTTCTTCTCCCATCTGACTATAAAGAAATTTATGCAGAAGACTAAGATGTCTTAAAAGCTCATCTGCAGATTCAAATGTGGGAGTTACAAGTTCCACCAGTGCTTCTGCAAAGTCAGTGGTTATATCTTTGCTTGTCAGAGGAGAGCCCAAGTTCGTGGGATGATTATTTTGAGAAATTTTCCCTTCTTGAGTAACGCGTAAAGACTCTCTTTCAATCCCGCGTAGGATCTTAAGGTTGTTAAAGAATCCAGCTTCTTGATGAGCTTTTAAAGAGCGCTTGAACGCATCCGAAGTCATGCGCTGGTACTAAATTGACGGACCTGCTGCAACTATTGCTTCGCTTACTGAGAATTTTTTAAAGTTATCCTGAAATTGTTCAATAAGATTTTTAAGATATTCATCATATTTAGCATGATCTGACCATGTTTCTTTTGGAGTTAAAACCTTTGGATCAACCCCATCTACTGCCACAGGTACTTCTAAATTAAGACCATCTATATGAGTTGTTTCAACATTATTTAATTCACCGTTTTGAATAGCATTAACTATTCTTCTTGTAGTTGGAATATCAAACCTTGAGCCAATACCATGGGGACCTCCAGTCCAACCAGTGTTGACTAAGAATACTTTTGAGTCAAAAGCATCAATTCTTTTCATCAAGAGGTCTGCATATACTCCAGCTGGTCTGGGGAAAAATGGAGCTCCAAAACAAGTAGAAAACGTAGTGCCAATTGATTCAGTAGACCCAACTTCAGTAGACCCAACTTTAGCAGTATATCCGCTCAGGAAATGGTAAGCCGCTGCTTCCTTTGAAAGGATAGAAACAGGAGGGATGACGCCGGTTAGGTCACAAGTTAAAAATATTACGGTTTCAGGCTCACCTGCAGAATTAGATTCAACAGCATCATCAATGTGTGAGCGTGGATAACAACAACGCCCATTTTCGGATAAAGACGTGTTTGAATAATCTGGGGTTCCGGTCTCATCTAAAAAGACATTTTCAATTATGCTGCCATGTTTAATGGCCTTCCAAATTACAGGTTCATTTTTTTCTGAAAGATCAATGGTTTTTGCATAGCAGCCACCTTCAAAGTTAAAGACAGTGCCTACACCCCAACCATGTTCATCATCTCCAATGAGTGAACAAGTTGGATCAGCAGAAAGCGTTGTTTTTCCAGTTCCTGAAAGCCCAAAAAATAGTGAAACGTTTCCATCTTTATTTACATTAGATGAACAATGCATTGGCAGGACATCTTTTTCTGGCATTAAAAAATTTTGAACAGAAAACATTGATTTTTTCATCTCACCGGCATATTTCATGCCAGCAAGGAGAACTTTTCTAGCTGCAAAGTTAATAATTACACATCCTTCAGAATTTGTGCCATCCTCCTCAGGAGAGCACTCGTAATTTAAAGCGCTCATTATCTGCCATTCTTTTTTTGCTTGAGGGTTGAATTCATCAGGGCTGATAAATATCAACTGAGAGAACATGCTATGAGAGGCACTTTCAGTAGTCACATGGACGGGTATGTAATGATCTTCATGCGCTCCAACATGGACTTTTGAAAGGTAGCGATTTTTTTCTGCTAGATAAGCACCAACCTTATCCCAAAGAAGAGAAAATTTATCCGCATCAAATGGCCTATTAATTTCACCCCAATCTATTAAATGAGAGGTGCTATCTTCTTGAACAATGAACCTGTCGTTTGGGCTTCGTCCAGTTCTAGCTCCGGTCTCCAAAGAAAGTGCTCCGTTGCTTGCAATCGTTCCTTCCCCATTTTCAATTGCAGCCTTGATTAGGTCTTCCGTATTTAGTTCAAACGTTTGTGTCAATGCGTTGCTTTCCATAAAAATTTATTACTTCTAAGATTCTACAATATTCTACATCTTTGAGAGAAGTATAACTTGAGAATTTGATGTAGTGGATTTGAAAATATTTAGCAATTATTGTCAATAAACTAGAAAATGCTTATTTTAAAGCTTTAAATCAAACTTTTGCATGTAGCAATACTACAAATTTAGATTTTTATTGACTTTTTGAATAAAAAGTAAAGATTATAGAAAAATAAGAAAACAAAGAATATGAATGCCCACTCAGCAAAATTAAAAACAAATCTCCATTCATATTCAGCGCAATTACCATCCCCAAGAAGAACAGTCTGTATTACCTCAAAAATTGGAAGGGTATCCATTAAAAAGTCCATTGGGGGGGCGCAAGTTGGAACCTGATCACTAGGAAGATTTTGCAAGTAGATTTGCCTACCAGCAATAACTCCGCCTCCCATGGAAAACAAACTTGCTAGAAAAAAAAGGGCTTTTTTGACTGCTATAAATAATCCTGGAATTATTAATAGAGACCCGCATAAAGCTATTAATCCAAAAGACCAGCGCTGAAGGATACATAAAGGACATGGATCGTAATAACCAAAAACTTCAAAAATATACGCTCCCACTATCAAGCCAATGCCCAGTCCGCAGTTAACAAGTGGCGGCAAAAGTAGAATTTTTCTTAGAATATTCATATTTTTTCAAGCGAAATTAAATGCATGATGATCTTATATTATCCATGGCTTATATAAAAACCTAATGACATAATAAATTTTAATGAATACTCCTGCAAAAAAAATTTTTTTGATAGATGGCTCTTCTTATTTATATAGGGCCTTTCATGCAATGCCGCCTTTGACAACTTCAACCGGCCTTCCAACAGGAGCAGTTAAAGGGGTCACTAACATGTTGCGTAACTTACGCAAAGAGAACCCTGATTCTTTCTATCTTTCAGTTTTTGATGCTAAGGGGAAAAACTTTCGTCACGAAATTTATAAAGACTATAAAGCCAATCGTCCTCCAATGCCTGAGGATTTAAGAGAGCAGCTTTCCCCGTTAAAAGAAATATGTAATGCCATGGGAATGCCAGTTATTGAGATCCCAAAAGTAGAAGCTGATGATGTCATTGCTACACTGGCTGTCATGGGTTCTCAGCAAGGAATGCCCATGGTTATATCTTCTCTAGATAAAGACCTCATGCAACTAGTTGAGGACCCATTAGTAAAGATGATGAATACCATGAATAATCAAATTTATGATGTTGCTGGTGTTGAGAAGAAGTTTGGTGTTCATCCCAACCAAATAATAGATTATTTAGCTCTTGTTGGAGATACATCTGACAATATTCCCGGCGTTCCCAAGGTAGGCCCCAAAACTGCTGTGAAATGGCTTGGCGAATTCAAGACCCTTCAAGGAATTATAGATAATGCAGATTCATTGACAGGCGTTGTGGGCCAGAATTTTAGAGATTCAATTCCAGATTTAAGTAGAAATGTTGAGCTTGTAACTTTGAAAAAAGACGTTGATTTAAAAGTTTCTCTTGAAGATTTACTTGAAGCTGAAGAGAATCAAGATGAGTTAAATAAATTATTTACATCCCTTGAATTTAAAACATGGGTAAAGTCTTCTCCAGCCTCAAGGAGTGACATTCCTGTAACCCCAAAATCAAAAAAAGAGTATCAAGTAGTTTTGACCGAAAATGATTTAAAAGCGTGGGCTAAAAAGATTGATAATTGCAAAGTCTTTGCTGTTGATACCGAGACCTCCTCTTTGGACACCATGACCGCAGATTTGATAGGCATATCTCTGGCATGTAATGAAGGAGAGGGTTGTTATATACCCATCAAACATGCTTATGATGGTATGCCCAAACAAATACCGCTTAATCTAATCCAAAAAATACTGGGCACTGCCATCACAAAGAATCAAAAAAAATTAGTTGGTCAGAATCTTAAATTTGATTTGCCTATGCTCAATAGACATGGCATCAAGGTCGATGAATTCCTTGGAGACACTATGTTGATGTCATACGTTCTGAACAGTACTGGCACTAGACATGGACTAGATAGATTGTCTGTATATTATTTAAATTATGAGCCTATGAAGTATGAGGAAGTCGCAGGTTCTGCCTCAAAGCAAATTAATTTTGCTCAGGTTGAGATTCCGGCAGCAACATTCTACGCCGCAGAAGATGCCGATATAACTTTAAGGCTATTCAACCATCTTAATGGAATGCTTAAAGACCAACCCAAGCTTATCAACCTTCTCACATCTATTGAATATCCGATGCTGCAATCTCTTATTAGGGTTGAAACCAATGGAGCAAAGATTGATGCACAGATGCTAGCAGAATACTCAGACGAGTTAGCAATTAAAATTGAAGAATTATCTAAGGCAGCATTCAAAATGGCTGGAGAAGAATTTAATATGGATTCTCCAAAACAACTTGTTGAGATTCTTTATAACAAATTAGATTTACCTGTCCTGAAAAAAACCCCAAAGGGTCAACCTTCAACCAATGAGGATACTCTTCAGAGACTGGCTGAAGAATATGATCTTCCAAAAATTATTATTGAATACAGAGGTTTGGCAAAATTAAAGTCTACTTACACAGACAGCCTTATTAACATTCAGCACCCTGTTACAAAAAGAATTCATACTTCCTATCAACAGGCTGTTACATCAACTGGAAGATTATCTTCAACTGAACCCAATCTTCAAAATATTCCAATTAAAACCTCAGAGGGAAGAAAAATAAGAGAGGCTTTTATAGCTGAGAAGGGCAATGTATTGATTTCAGCTGATTACTCACAGATTGAATTAAGAATCATGGCTCATCTATCTGGAGATAAGAATTTAACTCATGCATTTAATAACAACATAGATGTTCATTCAGCTACCGCTTCAGAAATATTTAATATTTCTCTTGAAGAGGTTACACCAGAGCATCGAAGAAGCGCTAAAGCCATTAACTTTGGGTTAATCTATGGCATGTCTGCCTTTGGATTAACTAGGCAGCTTGGGATTCCACGGCATGAAGCGCAAGCTTATCTTGATACATATTTTGAGAGATACACAGGCGTTAGAAAGTATATGGACACCACAAAAGAACTTGCTAAGAAAAATCTTTTTGTTGAAACTATTTTAGGAAGAAAGCTTCATGTTGCCGCTATTAATGATTCGAATGGACTTAGGCGTCAAGCTGCTGAAAGAGCTGCTATTAATGCTCCATTGCAAGGATCTGCTGCAGATATTATTAAAAAAGCAATGGTTGATGTAGATCAATGGATTGGAAATAACAACTCAGATATAAAAATGATTATGCAGGTTCATGATGAGCTAATTTTTGAAGTGAAAAAAAGTTTCGCTGATGAGGCACTTAAAAATATTACAAGTCTTATGGAAAGCTCAGTTAAATTAGATATCCCTTTAATAGTGGATGCAAATACAGGAGCAAATTGGAATGAGGCTCACTAATGGATTTAGCTAGCTATGGTTCCAGACCATATTAATGGTTTTTTAATCATTCGTTCTTCTGGAGCAAGTATCTTGATTCCGAACTCTTCACGTAAGTCACAAACCTTCTGATCCATTAAAGAGTCAGGCGAGACGAAAGGCCATTTTTTATTCATTTGCTTAGCTCGTTTCCGTATCTTTAATTTAATAGGCAAGAGCCTAATAGTGGTCAAAAAGAGCTTAAAATAACCAGGATCATGCCAAAAATCTTTATATAGTTGTTTGATTTCTGGAAGTTTGTTGTAGGCAAGCAATTCCTTTAGCTTCCATTTTGTGCCCAAAAATACCCATGAATCTAACATAGACTCTTGTTCTATAGAGGTATCTAGGCCAAAAATAACATGAGTTGCATCATGATCTCTAATAATTGATGAACCAGGCTCAT
>Ga0181557_1001486_pt1 | contig 26309 bp, 22 predicted proteins | sample 011ome_23_FD_148632 | JGI IMG/M metagenome (GOLD analysis project Ga0181557, IMG submission 148632) | Coastal salt marsh microbial communities from the Groves Creek Marsh, Skidaway Island, Georgia - 011506CT metaG (spades assembly) | ecosystem: Environmental > Aquatic > Marine > Intertidal zone...
AGCTCACAGCCCCGGATCCGTCTGTAACCAAAGCCTGTCCGCTGGTTCCGTCAGCAATAGGTAAAGTATACACCGAAGTTGAGCTCTTGTTATTAGCATCCCCAATAAATATCTTACCTTGGTTAAGATTTGGGGTTGCGGCTGTTCTTCCTGCTCCGCCTACCTTAATAGACCCGTTACTTGCATGGACCCTTTGAACCTTACCTACGTTCTGTAGTTTTACTGTTTCCCCGCCAGCCGGATCATTCGTTAAGGCACCAGCTGTGGTGTCTACATATAATATATCTCCTAACGAATAACCGGAGGTATCTAAACCTGCGAGGGTTCCAAAACTAATAACATCTACTTCTGCGTTGGTGCTAACGGTTGCTTCTGCTAAACCAAAAGCTGGAATTTTTGCAGTGTCATCTGCGTCTGCTAAAGATACAACAGGAACTTCACCAGAGATACCGGATATATAAACAGCTTGACCCCTAGTTATATTTTCTCCCGCCTTAGCGGTGAAGCGTACAACTGAGTCTTTTAACTGTTCACCATGTATCTTTGTATTTGGCATTAGGTTACCTCATCCCATTGTTGATCTGTTTCGTTCCATTCATACATATTACCATCATTAGGATATGCTACTGGGCATTCCCATAAACAAGTTTCTTCATTTAATGTCCACGATGGAAATGGTTGAGGTGGAATAAAAGCATCTCTTGTTTTGTCATAGGTATATCCAATGCCTGCAAAATTCTTCCTAAAGTTATTATTATAAGATGTTTGAATCCATAAAAAAGAATCGCCTACTGCTCCTGAGTTTATAAAATCTTGTTCAGCAACAATAACCTCTGTAACAATATTATTGCTATCAATTTTTGCAAAATGACTCATGATGGATATCTCACTATGACTATGCCTGATCCGCCAGCTCCAGAAGCAGAAGTATTTGAACCTGAACCACCTCCACCTGAACCAGTGTTGACAGTTCCAGCGACTCCTAAACCAGAGCCACCAGTCAAGTTACCTAGACCTCCGTTTCCGCCTCCGCCTGAACCTCCAGTTCCTATTGCGTATGGGCTGTGACTTCCACCACCACCGCCACCAGCACGTGTGACTGAAGTTCCGGTTATACTAGATGCCGTACCACTACCACCATTACCAGCTTTGTTTAAATTAATTGAATCTTCACCTGCACTACCTGAACCACCGCCGCCGCCACCGCCGTTAGGGAATGTTGACGAACCACTTGAACTACCACCAGCATAGCCTTGACCAGAAGTACCAGCACCACCAGTACCATTCAGTGACGCACCACCTCCAGAACCACCAGAACCACCACCAGTAGTACCGCCAGTCGTCCAACCTTGACCCCAACCACCACCAAGAGATGTGATAGTAGAGAAGACCGAATTACTTCCACTATTACCATTGTTTGGACTAGCATTACCAGCTACTGAGGCACCACCAGCACCAATAATTACAGTATGAGCTCCTTCAGCAACTGAAAAATTTGTTGCGGTCCTATAACCACCAGCTCCACCACCTCCTCCGTGCTGAGCACCACCGGAACCACCGCCAGCAATAACTAAATACTCAACTGTACCTGCTTTACTTGCAGTAAATGTTCCTGAAGATGTAAAAGTATGTATGGTGTAACCCCCAGCAGTTGTAATTGTTCCGCCTGTGGCACTAAATTTTAATTGTGCAGTGCCTACTGCTTCATCTGCAATCTTGTCTTGTGTAATAGCATCATCAGCAATCGCTGAACTGGTTACTGCATTGTCTGCTATAACTCTTGATGTGATCTTGGTGTTTGCCATCTTATATCTGTGAGTTGTTTAAGTGTTCTTGATAAGCTGCTTTTAATTCATCAGTCCAGATCGCATTGCAGATTGCTTGTACTTCTGCTGATTCATTACTTATATCGTCTAAGCAATTTACAACGTGTCTGTGATAAGACCTACTAATCTCTATATTATCCTCTTTAATAACTGTAGATGTTCTTATCTGAACATTTTTAAATTCTCCTACAATTTCTATTTTATCTTCTATTAGTTCTTTTGTTATCATTTTTATTTTCTCCTTACCTAGAATCCACTAGGTATAATTAATTTGTTAAATATGTAATGCTTAAAATTATATCTACAGTAGCATATAAAGTTTGCGCTGAATCTGCTTGAAGACCTGTTGCATCACCTAAATAAACTCTAAATTGTGATTCTCCTTGTATTCCATAAACTATATAATCTGCAATATTACCACCACCAGTCTTAGGATTTACCCATAAACTACCACTACACCTATTTCCATAAGTACTTGCCCAAGACCCAATACTAAAAGGTAAACTAATATTAAAATATCCAGTTGGGCTAGACACAGAACCTACTGTTAACATACCTGTAACAGTTACTTGTCTACCAATTTTTACATATCCCAACTCATCTACTGAAGAATTTACAGTTATAGAACCTCCTGTTGGAGTTATAGTTGCTGTATGTGTACCTTCTTCATAATCGTCAAGTGCATTTGCTGCTGCGGTATCTCCGTTGAAGGTTATACCGCCACCAGATAGAATACGTAGTTTTTCTGTAGGTGTACCAGAGCCATCTGGTGTTGTTAAAAATACAATCCTGCCGGGCATATCTGCAGAACCGGGCGTACCGTCTACTTGAGCTTGTATTTGTGCGGCTTGTTGAAAAATACTTCCGTCTGCACCTTGAAATGATATTGTTCCAAGAGTATCTCCGTTTTGTATTACTGTCTTATCATTTGTATCTGACCTTGATTTAGCAAGAACGACATAAGGACCAAGACTATTTGCCCTATGTCTATGAATCATTAATTGTGCATCTTCTGCATTAACCCCATTAATTCCAAGTTTGGGTGCAGATGCAGCTACTGGATTTGTTGAAGCAACTGTAGGCATACCTATTTTTTCTGCACTATCAATAGTAATAGCAGTTGCATCAGCATTTGATACTATTCCATCTACGCCACCTGCAGAATCAGCAAAAGATAAAGTACCAGCACCATCGGTTGTTAAGACCTGTCCATTTGTGCCATCTGATGTTGGGTAAGCAAGACCACCTGCGGTCAGTTGCCCCGAGTTGATGGTTACGTTGTTGGTAAAAGTTACGTTCTCTGAACTGTCAATGGTGATTGCGGTAGCGTCTGCACTTGTGCTAATCGAGGTAGCAGATTCTAAAACATCAGATACCAAAGATTTTTTTAACGCACTATCTGTAGCATCGAAGATCATAAAGTGATCCGCACCTACGGCTGTAACTTCCGTTAAGCCTGAAACGAAGGATGCTGGTAAAGTGTTTACTTCTGTTTGAGTAAAGGTCATGACTTCTACGGTCGCACCGTTAGAAGGATTTGCGTCTAATGTTAGGGTTGTCCCTGAAATTGAATAACTGTTTTTTTGTTGATAAACACCGTCAATAAATACCTGAGTGTTGTTTTCATGAATGGGAGCAATGCTTAATGTAAAAGCTGCCGTGTTTCCATCTGCGGTAAAACTATCTTGATTTAAGTTGTTACCGGAAACAGCACCCTTAACGTGGTAAACAATAATGTTTCGATCAACGGCCGGTGCTTCATCTAAGGTAAGAGTTGTTCCTGAAAGAACAAAGTCTCCCGGGTTTTGATAGGCACCTTCTATAAATACAATAAGGTTGTCTTCACTTGATGGTGCTTGGCTTAGGGTAAACGCTGTTGTGGTTCCGTCCCCCGTAAAAGTATCAACGCTTAGTGTAGAGGTAACTTCTGTGGTTATGTCCTCTAATAAAGCCGCAACTACCCTTAACTCTGCCTTATCGCCAGAATTAAAAGCTTGTGCAGTTGTGTTGTCTTGCCCTCTAACTACAGTTAGTGTGTTACCACTTCTCGCAGTTACCTTAACGATCTCCCTGTTGGTGGTGTCATCAAAAGTAACATAGAAATGATCACTGCCAGTAAGAGCCGGGAATACAGAACCATCGGTTACAGATATGCTTGTAACGCTGCTATTGATTCCTGCGGCAAGAGTTGTCGCTGCGTTGTTGGTGAACTTAACAGCCATTAGCTAACTCCTTAAAAATTAACTAACTGTTACAGTCCAAGTAATTGTCATTGAGTCAGACGCACCCTTATTAACTACTGAAAAAACAGTTCTACAAAGTAAGTCACCGGCAGAAGAGGCATTTAAAATACCAGCTTCAGTTACGGCACCTGTACCAGTTCCTGCAGGAAACGTAGCTACGTAAGTTACAACAGCACCTGATACAGTAGTACTGTCTAACGCAACACGACCTAGCTCAGTTCCCAAAGAGGAATCGCCAGCTGCAGCTGCAGTAGAACCACTACCAATGGCCATGTGAGACATAGCAGTTGCGGTAGCGTCTTTCATTCGAGAGGCAACATATTCCTTTCCATCAGTAACCACAAGGTTATTGACTTCTTGGACAGTTTCTCCGTTAAGAGCAATTTTTAACTTACCTGTAAGTTTTAAACCGTCATTTAACATAATTTCTCCAATTTTAATTTAATACACTAGTGTTAAATGCAGAAGTGTTAAGTACACTACTTGATCCAGAGACCAAGACCACATTTATCGATTCTGTTATTGTAGCACTATCTGATAAAGATTTACCAAAACTATGTGCTAAAGTTTCTGAAATAGAAGCACCATCTGTAAAGCTGTTTCCAGTCCCGGAAGTTAAAACTTCTGTCAAAGTTATCCCATCAGCAAAAGTTGTGATAAATTCTATGCTAGGGCTGTCTGTAATTGTAGAAGTATCAGCAAAACTAGTAGAGAATGTAAACACAGGAGCACTGTCTCCAATACCTATAATATTCCCTTTATTTATGTTTACATCTGTGCGTAACTCATCAGAAGGGCTTGCAGTATCATCTAATGCATAGCTGTCTGAAAAAGTCCTGGTAAAGGTTGCAACACGACTAAAGACCTCAGAAATTGTTACAGTTTCTTCTGCAACTGATTTATCTACACTTAAGACATTTGATTCATCTATGGTTGTAGTATCAGATTGTGGTAGGTCTACATCTAAAACAGGAGCATCAGAAACTGATACGGTGTCACTTTTTGATGGATCAACACTTAGAACCTCTGAGTCTAAAAATGAAAAGTTGTCACTTTTTACTGGTTCTATATCTAATGCAGCTGATTCACTTAATGTACTACTATCATCAAATGCAGTACTAAAAGCAATAGCAGGGGCGTCTACAAGAGTTGGGGTTTCACTAAAGGCTCTAACAAAATCTACTACTCTACTAAGAGACTCGGCAATACCGACTGTATCAGACTGACTGGTAGCAAACGCTAAAGCTAGTTCTTCTGCTATAGAAACAGTTTCTTCTTTTGTTGTACTAAATGTAAGTACTGGTAGGTCGGTTAAACTAAAGCTTTCTGCATTAGGATGCCCAGGAAGGAAGTAAAGGTTTTTACTGTCAGCGTCTAAAAATACATTTACGGCTGATAAATTTACGTACTGTAATGAACTTTGTAAATTTGTAAATGTAACAAGAGATTTTAAATTTTGAAAAACGGAGACGGGTTGAACCGAATCCGTATCAATAATGACTCTTAAATTACTATAGTCAACTGTAAATTTGAAGGCCATTAATCGAAGTCATCACGTACTTTAAACTTAATGAAATCTTGCACTGTTTGAATACCAGCTCCAGCCCCAGTAATTGTCTGTTCAATTTCTCCTTCAAATGTACCTGCAGTTGTCCAGGTTCCTGCGGGGAATGTTAACGCACAAACACCATTAGAGGCGTCTGTTATTGTAGCAGGAATTGTAGAAAGAACGGTTGTGTTCCCTACTTCACGGATACGTAGTTTTACAGTTGAATTACTTAGGTCAATTGGTGCCCATGTTGTACTATCTTCTGCATCAAGGGTTTTACCTGCAGCTGCTGTGTTGCTGTCTTTTAAAGTAAAAACCAACTCTGGAAGTGTATCACCTACTACTAATTTAATTGTATCTGAATATGCCATAGTCTTTTAATTATAACCCAATACTATAACCAGGGAGAACATCTTTAACGTCTAAATCCCCTTCTATAAAATCATAACCTCTTTCTAAAGTAGGCCCTAGCGGTCCTACCCAGAAAGGGTCTCCATAGCGTTTGCTTTCCATAAATAATGGCATAGCCAAAGCATAAGGCCCAAATATTCCGCTTCTATCTAGTATTTCAAAAGAGTATTCACCCCAATCCATACCTACAGACCTTCTATAATTTTTACCAGAAGACTCAAAGAAACCAGAATCTGCGTTTGGACCAGTAAATGGAAGCAACCAGTCTAGCCCAATTTTAAACCTTTCTCTTATATCTAATCCTAACATAGTTAAAGGTAAAAGGGTTGCTGCACCTAAGAGAAGAGGAATTGAAGCGGAAGTAAATCCTTCTTCATTAAACCTATTTTTAGACTCTCTCATTAAACCACCAACAATATTTTTACCATAGGCATAGAAAAAAGACTTAAGCTGCCACACTAAAGCAAACCTCGGATCTGAAGCCCACACGGGTCTCTCTGCTGCATTTGGTCTTACAATAGATTCATCCACAAATCTAGCTAGTGCAAGCCTAATTTGTTCGTTTTCAGGTCCGGTTACGTTTTGCCCCCTTTGATTCCACCCTTCGACTTGATCCCAAGTAAGGTTTAATTCTTTTAAATAACGTATTGATCTTTTATCACCTAACTTAGCTCTTTTACCGTGATCTATTAAGAAAGCTTTTCCCATGCCCCCCGCAAAAATACGTGTAAATTTAGTAAACCACTCTAAGCCGATTGTTTTAAAAAATAAATCAGAGGCGGCCTTGGCTTTTGGTACCATAAAATCTAACTCTGCTGCGTTTATATACATAGTATTAACAGCATCAGTACTAATTACACCAATATCTTTTGCAAATTGAGCAAGTTCTTGTCGTTTTTTTGCAGAAAGTTCTCCACCAAAAGTATCGCCAACTAGTCCATCTAAATAAGGTAGAAGAACATCTGTTACTCTTGGAATAGTTTTTAGTTCTTTAGAGCGTAAGATTGGACCGGCAAAATCGGGCAAAGAGGCTAAAACAGCAAAAGGTAAAAGTGTTATAACATTAAAAGTTAATAACCAGCTATTTGCCTCTTTAAAGGTTTGGCTCATTTCGGGGTTGACTTTACCCAACATAGCTTGAACAGCAGCTTTAGCCTGTTCTCTTTGTTCTTTGGGTAGAGTATTTATGAGACGTTGTGCTTTAGCTGCGCCCCCTCGTTTTTTATATTCTGTTTTTTTAACAACGTTAGTAATATATTTCTGTAAAGAAATTAATGGGTCTTCGGCTATGCTATCCCCATTTTCATCTTTTGCCTCTCGTAAGGCTTTGTTAGGAATATTAGCAAAAAGTTCCGCTCTGTGTTTTACAAGTCCAACCCCTATTTCTTGTAGCTCAATATCCGCCGCGTCTTGCCCAGAATCAACTACTTTTTGATCTCCCATATTTTTTATAATCCCACTAACCACTAATTGTGCATATTCGGGGGTGACTGTAAAATCTTCAAAAACAGGATTTCCATCTTTATCTGCTTCATACATAACCTTCCCATTTTTTACTCTGGGGCTACCATCTTTGTTTCGTAGTGCTTTAGGTCTTTTAAATACTTTTCCTTGGTTATATTCAACTAAAAGGCCTGCTAGCTTACTTTGTAGCGTAGAACTAGAAACCAACATATCACTTATGACCCGAGGAAAATAATTATTTAGTTTATTTACTTTTAAAGTAGATAAATCCCTTCGTTCATAAAACTCAGACAACCACTCTCTAACTTGTTTAGCTTTTGGACTAAGATCTTCTGTATTAACTTGATTATCTTCAGCCTCTAAGAGAATATCCATTGCCTCTTGAGTTATACCACTAGTATCTGTTATATCTAAAATTGTAAACAATTCACTTAGATAACCATTTATAGCTGAAATTTTTGCTGTTAAAAAACCTGTTCTTTCTCCAGACTGAGATCTAGAGTAAAACATTTTAGCCAATTCAGCTCCCACCCCATTCGGAAACATTTCTTTACCGGTCTTTTTATCTTTTTGGCGAATGTTTTTACCTAAGGAGCGTACAAAATTATCGGTATCATATAACCAATACTTAAGTGACCTAGGGATTTTATTTTCAGATGATAAAATATTTTCTGCCATCTTTTTTAACTGTTGCATTTGTGCCGGAGTTACAAAACCTTTTAAAGCGTTTGGAATCATTTCATCTGCCATGTTTCGTATAAAAATACGGTCTTCTGCAGTAATTGGGTTTCTAATTGGATCTTTTGCCCCATCTTTATAACTTTGTAATAAAGCATCTACATAAGATTCAAAAGAGGGATTGATCTCAAAACGTTTTTGCATTAATTGTCCGAATTTTTTAAAAGCCCGCTCGACTTTATTAGCTATTCTTTTAAAGAAAGATTCGGTTTGGTTTGTAGCTTTTTTAGATCTATTTAAAAGATAAGCTCCAATTTGATCTGCGTACCATTCTTCAAAACCATTCTGACCATCATAACTTTTTGAGCCTACTGTTTGTTTTGCTGTTTCAAATTCCTTTAAGAGATTATTAAGAAGAGTTTTATTACTTAGAGAATTAATTACTTCCTGTTTAAAAACAGCGTGTCCTACTTCATGAAGTAACGCTAACATAGCTTCACTTTGTTGTTGAGCGGTTGCGTTTTCTGGGAGGTTTATAATAATAACATCTGTTTCAGCATTACTTAGAATCCTACCTAATAATGGTTTTTTAACTCCATTACTATCTTCTACAGCTCCCAAAACAATTTGTTGTTGGTTTTGTACAAATTTATTTTCATAAGACTCGTCTGCAAGAATTACTTGTAAATTTCTATTAAACTTAAATTCATTTTTAATAATATTTATTAATTCATCAACCGCGCGGCCCTCTTTAAGTCTGTCTTTTAAACCTGAAGATATATTTACAGTAGGTTTTTTTGCTCCTTGTTTTTTAGGGAGCTCTAAAAAGCTAAACCTATCTCTAAGCTCAAACTCCATTTTTGCTCTAATATCAGCTACATCTGTTGTGTCTGTTGGCGATTCCTCAAAAACAAAAGCGGGTTGTCTACCAAGCACTCGTCCCGTCTCTGGGTCTCTTGCAACCCCCCTATTTGATACTTGTTCAACACGAGGGGATTCAAACGTGCCTGTAACTAGTCGCTGCCCCTCTGCAGCTCCAGGCCCCGTTGGTACAAAATCAGTTTCCGATTCGGCCCCAACAATGTCTCTAGAACGACTTCTAATATCTTTTAGCTGTTCTTGGGTGCTCTTTTTTTGTTCAATTAAATTATCACGCAAAGCCTTTTTTTGATCAAAATTTAATTGAGCAATTGCAGGGTCATTTGGTGTTTCGGATAACGTGTCTTCTATACGAGAATCAAAGTCAGCAATTTTTTGTTCTAATGAAGTAACATTAGCATCAAACTCCCCTCTCGAAGTAATTAATTCAAATAAATCAATATGCCCATCGGGATTTTCGGGGGTTACTTGACTAGGTAAACTTAAAACAGGGGCTTCATAAAAAAATTGTTGGTTAACGCTATCAATAGTAAAAGGAACGCCCCTATAATAAAGTTGATACCCGTTTAATAATAGCTCCGTTATTGCATTCGTAAACCCTTGAAGTGCTCTTTCTTGGGGTGTTTGTGCTGTTTGAGACATTTCGCCTTGCATATTTAAGTTACGAGTACCAAACTTAGTTATTTCAGGCATATATATCTGTTGCTGTCCTTCTTGCCCTTTTTCTATGTTTGTGATTGTCCAAAAAGTTGGGGTTTTTTTATCTACTCTAACTCGTTTACTTTCAATTCTTTTTGCTGTTTTAACCCACCTAGCCGTTTCAATTTCCATGTTTTGTGAGCCCATTGGCACACGAAGTTTTTTAATATTAAAAAACCCTTTTGGTTCACCGGTCTCATCTAAAACAGGGTCTATTCTAAAAATAAAATTTGAGTTGTTTTCAGATTCATCAATAAACCTTTTTAATAAAGAATCTGAATAATTACCTTCACTAATGTTTCTATTAAACTCTTCTAAAAATTCTGGGGCAATTAAATCTCTAGCTGTATCTATTGTATTTTGATCCTGAGCCCTCCCAGCTTTCCACCCCTCTTTAAATAAATCTGGTTTAACTGTTGTTACAGGAACTACGGGAGCAAGCGGGTCTGTGGGCGTAGGTTGTTGGCTGGCTTTTTTAGCATCTTCTTTTGCTTTTTGTAACTCCGGACCAATTTTTGCGGGTCGAATGGGGGTAGCATCAGACCCTTCTCCCTCTTCAACTACTGTTGCCTCATCAAAAAACTGAAAATTAGCTGGGGCCTCTTCATCTGGGGTTAGCGCCCCCTCCTTGTTTGGTTGTAAAGCAATAAAATCTTGTCGAAGTGTTTGTTGCTCTTTTGGACTTAATTTATCAATACCCCCAAGTCTTCTTGCTTTTTCAACTAGTCCTAAATATCTATCACGAATTGAATCATCAGTATCAGTAATAGTTTCTTCATCAATATTAATATCCCTAGTCTCAACAGTTTTATCTAACTTGGCATTGCGCTCTTCTAGATGCTGCTTAACATTCTTTTTAATTATTTTTCCTTTAGGAAAAAGTTCTCTAGCTTTAGCTTCTACGGCTGAGGCATCTTTTACATTAGTAGATTGATACCAAATCGGGTTTCCATTTTCATCTAAAACTTCCACCACCATATCGTCTTCTGGTTTTCTGCTATGCTCGTATCCTAAAATATCCACTAAAGTATTATCTAAAGCTATACTATTTAAAGGATTTTCAACTGTAGTTTTTATAAACTGGTCTAGCTTATTTTGGTCTGTGGTAAATAACGCGCCCTGTCTAAAATTTTCGGGTGTTACTTCATTTTGTAAGAGTTCATTTTTTATTCTTTGTGCAAGTTCGGGGTTACGTTCTATTAAAACATTCATTTGATTAAAACTATTTGCATCTAAATAAACAGAATCCTTTGAGTTATTCTCATCAAAGACCGCATTAAATTGTGCTTCTAACCAATCTACGGGTTCTTTATATACATCCCCTATTTCAACATCTCCATAACGTTCAATGTTAAATTGGTTGTATTGGTCATTAGCATATTTTTCATCTACATAAGAACGTGCTTTTTCAACTACTCCTGTTACAGTGCCCCCAAGAGTACCTAATCCCGCACCACCAAAAAACCCAGCAAAAGCCGCATGGGCTCTATCTAATTTAGCATGAGCGCTTGTGTAGTTTGGATCAATTGCAAATTTCTGTTGGATGTTTATTTCTTCTTGAGCAAGTTCGGTTAAGCCTTCAATACCCGCCGTTCTTCCTGCTCCAGCGGCCATAGCTCCAATAATATTTTTATGTATAGGGCCATCCCCTTTTTTTAATTTATTTAAAAAATATTTAGCAACAAGAGCCTCTCCGCCTACCCCAATTACCGCCCCTGGTATTCCTATACCCGCAGCAGTAAACGCAGAAACCGGGTCTGTCATATCTTGTTCAGCGAAAGTGCCAAAAGAAACCCCTGCTAGTTGAGGGTATTCAGAAGCAAAAGCTCCTCCAAGAGCACCACGTGTGCTTGCCTTTTTTAAATAATTATTTCTTAGTTGTTGGTAGATAGCATCTTCTAAAAGTTCGTCGTCAAGATCTACTGCTTCATTTTTAAGTCGTTTTACAGCTAAATCTTTAAACTCTTTTTCCGCAACTTTTTTTGCTGCTAGGTTAGTAAGAGCTGCACTTCCCCCCATTCTTAAAGCACTGCCCCCCACAACAGCACCAATTCCTGCTCCCGTAAAAGCGGATACAATACTAGCTAAAGCTGTTGGAGTAAATTGTCCTGTAGCAAGAACAGCTTGATTTAAAAAACCCGAAAAAGTTGGTTCTTCTAAAAACTGTTCAAATTCTTCAAACCCAGCTGTAGCACTAGCAGCTTGACTTTCATAACGAGCAGCATCTAGTAATGCATCATTTAACCCTTTTTGGTCTCCTAAAATAGAGTTCCCTAGGGCCCGAAAATAACTTGTTGTAGAACCAAGACCCGCTACTCCGGCTTGACGGCCAGATTCAAAAGCGGCTAAAGGATCAAAGCCTGTATCCCTACCCCCGGGCAAAGTGCGATCTCTATCGGCTAGTGCCCCAACAGGCGCGTTTCTTGAGTTATCAGAATCGGCGAGTGCTCCAACACCCAAAAAGGCTTGAATAGGGTCTTTTTCATTTGCCATAACATTTAAGGTTGTTCATTTGGGTTTGTTAAAGGAGGAATAACTAGTCTTAAAATTCGCATTTGTTTTGGGCCCATCTTTCTTTCAAGGCGCCCATAATCTATACCCTCTTCTGACTCAAAGGTCCTGCCCCCTACTCTATTTACTACAACTAATTCAACAGGTTTCCCTTCTGAATCTGTCCTCCAAGCAAGGCGATCTGCATAATTTGCAAACCCGCCGGGGTCATCTGCGGCAAGAATATCTCCCCAAAAGTCTTTATCAAATTGTCTTATAGGAATACCATAGAAAAAATTTGGTTCCGAATCTAGTACACCACCTGTATAAACCATGCCCGAGATTAAACTCCTTACTCTTTGGAAAGTAGATTCGCCGCCTAATTTTCTTAAAAGACCTAAGTCTGCGCCTTTTTCTCGCATTTCATCAGATAAAGGTATTTCGGCTAAAGCCCCAAGTATATCTGCTTCGGCTTTAGCATATTGTTGTTGAAAATTCTCTGCCCCGAAAGCATCTATAGCGGCATCTATTGAAGTATTAGCGGTTTCTAATTTACCTTCAAATCTATCTATTGAAGCCTTGTTTTGTGTTGAAAGCCAATCTCTATAGGTCTGTTCTAATTGACGGTTTTGTTGGGTACGCATGACTAAGCTTTCTGGTCCAGCTTTTGGGTCTCCAGTTTTTATATTATTAAATAATTCAATTGCTTGCGCCCTTATATTAGACTGAGTGCCTCCCGGGCCTGCGATTGCATTAGCAATAATTAAACTGTGAACAAACGGGTCTTTAATTTTTCCTTCTTGAACCGCTTGATTAAATGATTGACTATCCGTAATACCCTGTTCCTGTAAAAGATTTCTAGATTTAGTAATAACATCTTCAGTTAATAAAGAAGACAACGTACCACTATCTAATAGCTCTAAAGCCTGTTCCTTTGTAGTAATACCTGTTAAATCAGGAGTTTCAGGAAAATCTGTTTCAACCATAGGCGCTGTAACATCTCGTACATCGCCTACCTCGGTATAATCTTCTAAATAACGTAGATCAAAACCAGCGTCGCTAATTTGTTGTCTAGCGGCAGGGAGATACTCTTCTGCTAATTTTTTTATAGCTTCTGCATCATTTGTAACTGTTTTCCATTCTTTTGAATTTCTTGTGAAAGACTCATTACCTTCTTTACTTTTCCAAAAATTGTATAAAACAGTTCCCGTAGGATATTTAATATTGTTTCCACTAACGGAACCATCAAGTATACCGGAAATTTGTGCTGTAATATTAGCAACACCGCCACCACCTTTTAATAAAGGTAATTTAGAGTCTCTTTTTCCTGCTTCCTTATTAATATCTTTAAAAACTTGTTGTTTTTCTTCTTTAAATTCAATGCCCCGTTGTCCTACTCTTGGATCGGGCGGTGGGGTACTTCCAACGTTTTGTTGGTTATATTGTTGTTTTAAATTTTCATCTATAGTGGTTTCCCACAAAGAAAGAACTTGCCCAAGAGAATCTGTTTGTGCGCCCGTGCCCGCTAAATCTGGATTAGTTTCTACTCGATCTAACTCATTTGTTAACTCATCCATAAGAGTATCAAAAGTAACTCCTGCTTTACCAGTGCCTGTAGGAGATAAACTTTCTTGCTCTTGAGTTAATATAGCGCCCGCTCTATAAGCTTCTGGATTACGCAACCTATTTAATTTATTAGCTCTTGCCCCTATCCATGACGCAACTTGTGACCCACTTAAAATAACTGCTTCGTCGTCGCTTGGATCAGAAGACCGGTTTCTTGTTAAAAAACTAAACACGCCATCTTTTCTTTTTATAGGAATGGTATAAGCCACATTATTTTTATCATTTAACCAAGCTTGTTTTTCTTCTTCCGAAGCATCTTGTAACGATGTAGGAAGTTTGTTTTTTACAGGAACTAAACTAGATATCTGCCCAACTTCTATCTTTCCTTTGTCCTCATATGCCCCAAGGAAAGACTGTACTCCCGCTAATAAAGACTGCCTTTCAGTCTCAGGGATTTTTTGTAGCTTTTGGTACCAATCTGGGGCGACCATATAACTGTTGGTATCTGAATTAAATTGGACGAGCCCAGACCCCTCAAATTCGTTTAATGCTCTGCTTGCATTTTCTGAGTCTAACGCAAGTTGGTTCATCTCCATTGTTTGTTGGGTTTGTCGATTTGCTAAACCCTGCCTATTAAATTGAGAAAAACTTTGTACTGCTGAAGTAAATGGATCTGCCATAATTTATATCCCAAATGCCATTAAAGCTAGTGAACCGAGTCCCGCACCCATTGACATCATTTGTGAGGAGTGTTGAGCTTTGGCGTTTTTGTAAGCTGCTTGTCTATTAGCAGCCATAGCTGAAGCTTCGCCAAGCCCAGATAAAGAGCTTCGGTTTACGCCCTGGCCAATATTTATTAAATCTGCTAACGTGCGCTGGTTAATTTCCCTTTGTTGTATAAGAGCATTATTTAGCCCCCCAGCAAGGTTTAATTGCGTCCCTCTTTGTAAAGCGCGTTGTTGTTCTTGTTGCTGTGCAGCACTTAAACCCGCTCCACCATATCTCTCAATATTTCGTTGTTGCATTTCTTTAGCAATTTGACCCTGTCTTAAAGAATCTTCTCTAGCTCTATCGGTTAAAGATGTGTCATCTTTTGCTGCAATCAAACGTTCTTCAAAAGGACGAAAATCTTTTAAATAATTCTCAAAATCGTCTCTAGTAATACCGGCATAAACTTTTTCTGGGTCTGCTACCTGAGGTAAACTGCTTATAGAAGAAATAGTTTTTTGCAGGGGTAAATTATCATATAGAGCCATAACTTATATCTCCGGAACATTCGATGTTGGGTTCATACCCAACCCGAAATAGTCTTGTATACCACTGTTCTTCAGCCGGTCTTTCATACTGCCACTCCCAAAGAAACCCTGACCATTAGATATATTTTTTGCGCCCTGTAATCCGAAAGTAGTTCCTAACTGAACACCTGCAGCTAAACGCGCGTTTCTAATAGTTTGTTTTGCTTTGGCTTCTTGTAATTGTTTTGTAGATTGAATCCTAGCAGCTTGCGCTAAACCGGATTGAGCCTCAGCAGCTTGACCTCTTGCGGTACCTAAGACCCCAATTTGTCTTTGTCTTTGAGCACCTAAAGCTTGTGCACTACCCTGTAATTGTTGTGCAGAAGCAGCGGAAGCTAAATCAGCGGCTTGATCAACAGAACGAGCTGCAGCTAAGCTAGGTCGACTGCTTAAAGCCTGCATAGTATCAGCTTGTGCTGTACCACGCGCTAGTCCTCCTAAATCTTCTTTCTCAGAAAGGTCCCGCATCTCTCGAAGCAAGGGTCCATACTTTTGATTAAAGTAATCTTTCTCTGCTTTGCTTACAGAAGCAAGTGCTTTCTCTTGTTCAGAAGCTTGAAAATTTTGTTTTTTTGGTTTTGAACTCATAATTCTTTTTTATAAACATAACTTGTTAATTCAAATCCGTGCTTCCGTGCAACCCTGGCCCATCCTGGTCTACTTGTGTGAAACTCTAATGTCTTCACATTTTTTTCTAGGGCTAGCTTATCTAAAAAAGTAAACCCTACTTCCCTATAATTATACTCTGGTTTTTGATAACTTGCCCAGATAAATAGCGTAGGTTCGCCACCTGGGTCTGCGATTAATGAGCAGATAACAAAGCCAACATATTTGTCAGCTTCATAAAACATATATAACGTAGCATTTTTATTACGTAATGCTAGATATATATCTGCTGGTATCCAATCAGAGTAACTTTTATTTCTTATGACATGTAGATCAGATTCAATTCTTTCATAAGCATACCGAATCTCATCTACAGGTATTTCTTCGACGGATATTCCATTAATAGTCGATCTCTGAACCATATCGCTTATACCTTTTACGCGGTGACAACCCTGTACCACGGTATTTAACTAATCTACGTACACCTAAATCACCGCTTCTTGCTCTTTGTTCTGCTTGTGTTACTTCTTGGTTAAACAAACCTAAATAATCTGCAGCTGCTTGTGAATCAGACCAATCTCTTCTTGGGATTCTAAGCAATCTATATAGAGCACCATAAATAATTCCGTCTCTATAATCATTTGAAAAATCAGTGCTAATATTGTTTGAGGTTCTAGTTGGTTTTAAAGCAACGCTTATTTGTAAACCATTTGTAACTGATGAATTAGGGACTGGTACAACCCAAAAAGTATCCGGGTTTTTTTGTAAGTAAACTTGTGGTAAAGCGGTTTTGTTTCTCCAGTCGGGATAGTTTAGTTCTAAACTTCTAGGACTAATTGGGTCTAAATCATCTCCATCATATGTCATCCAAAGTATTTGATGAACGTCTGTACCCGCAGGTTGATCAAACTCATACTCATAAACACCACTTATAGTTGTAATTGGATCTAAATCAAAAACATATGCTTTTGATCTTTCACAAAGTTCAATGGTTGCTGATCTTAAATTAGATTCAATTAAAGTATCCGGACAGTTTGGAACATAAGGTAAAACTTCTTTAACTAAGGAACTAAAATTTGCCATACTATACTCCTGGCGCCGGCATCATTGTTGGACCAGCGTTTCTGTCTGAATTTGGGTCAAGTATTATATCTGCGGAACCGCCGGTTCCAACGCTATTTAAAAATAATTGAAAATGCGTACCCGCTCTTTGTTGGTTTCCTGCATACTCAGCGTCTTTTAAATAAGCTCTATATAACACAAAATTTAAAATAGCATTTCCATAAGTATCTTCTATATCAATAGTGCTAGAAACAGAACTTAGATCAGTGGGTAATTTTGAGTATATTAGTTCAATATAAGCACTAGAGCCCGAAGCTACTCCCGGATATACATAAAACTTTTTAGGATCATCAGCGTCAAAAATATAATTTTTAATGATTGAACCATGCGCTGAAGAACCCGCTACTGTTGGATCATGCCAATCTGGTTCAATAGAGTTTAATAAGTCTTCTTCTACAATTCTAATTGCCTTAGAACCTGTCGCATCTGAAGCTGTCCCTGACATATTTCTAGTTATTTTAATAAGACGAAGTCCGCCGGAAGGCAACGTTTGTTCGGTTCCTGTTGACAACTGAACATTTAAATGTGTGGCAGTTGAGTCAGGTTTTATATTTGCAATCTCGCGTTGTGCATCATTAATATAAATTAATAATTCTGCATCAGTCCAACGAACACCAGAGCTATCTTGTAAGGTAAGTCTAGCTCTATCAATAATATTAGTGCCCGTTAGTGTTCCCATTATTTCTTAGTTGTTTTCTTCGCTGGTTTTTTAGCCGGCGCTTTTTTCGGTGTAGACTCTTCTACTTTAACCTCGCTAATTGATTCGCTTGGTTTTTGTTCTTTATTAAAATTAGGTTTAACTTCTGTACACCCTTCTTGTAAACAAAAAATTCCAATATCCATTCCAACTTCTTTTGGTACGCCAGCTTCCAATCTGATTGATGCGCCCCAGGTGGTTGATATATACCTGTCTATGTCTGATACGATGATCATAATTTACTCCTAAAAAAGGGGTGGCTCAAAATGAACCACCCACAAAAGCATACTTAGTATGCAACATCCAATCTAATAACACCAAAGTCTTCAACGCCACCATTGTAGTCGCTGTTGTACTTAGGCTTCTTAAGACCGAAGATTTTGCCAATAGAGATACCGTTTTGGTTCCCGTAGTCGAAGGTGTCTTCAACAATTTCAGGAAGTCCAATATCTGCCATAGCAAGAGCTTGTGCTCCACAGAATAAAGCAGCAGAACCGTTGATGTCAGCATCAGCGCCCCACTTATATCCAGCAGAACCGGCATTTGCAGATGTTCCAGTAAGAGCATTAGCAGTGTTAAACACATGTCTGAACTCATGGACCATAATGCCGTCAACCATCAAGCTTGAAGAACCTGAGAACAAGCTGTTGCTTGGTCCTCTGACTCCAGCATTTCTGACGTTAGCCAAGAAATCTGAATCAAGTTTAAGGTCAGCCATTACTTGTGGAGATACAAAAAGGTGATATACCTCTTCTCCACCAGCACCTCTTACGCCTCTGATATAGTTATCTTTAGCATAAGCTTTTAGAGCAACAATACATTCATAAGTAATGGTATCGGCTGCTTCTACAGCAGTTACGTCACCAGCTACTAAGCCTGAAGTTGCATCCCATCTTCTGTGTCTATTAGAAGTTGGTGCAGTTACATCACTTCCAAACGCAAGGTCGTTAAGATTTTGTCCTGAAGTCAAGACAGGTCTTAATGCACCACTGTTTTTAAGTGTGTAGTTAATACCAGAAAGCGATAAAAACGCTAATTGGTCAATACGATCAGCCATTGCATATGCAAGTGCGTCTCGTGAGTGCTCACGGAAATTAACAACTGATTTTTGATCAGCTAATCTACCCGCAAGTCTATTAGCAAATCTCAATTGATCAAGTTGTACAACGATGTCGTAGGCTCTTAAAGTCTCTTCATTTCCTTCGAGGGTGTTGTCTCCAACAATACCGTCACCAGTCATATCGGCAAGAAGTGTTATAACAGCTCTTGCTCCTTTTTCTGATTGGGTAAGTTCAGATATTCTCTGAACCATAGCGTTAGGTCCGCTACCCGCAAATTGGTTAATGAAGGACATGTTCCTAGCAACACGCCAAAAATCACGCGACCAGATAGTAAGCTGTTCACTGGTCAGTGATGAAAAGTTTGTGTTAGCCATGATGGCATCCTCCAAATTTAAGATTAAAGTTAAACTAACCAGTCGCTTTTCTGGGCCGACTATTTACCCGTATACCCTTTATCGTTGGGAAACGTTTTCGTGTTTTTACGGGCACGACCCCTGCCAGATTTACGCCATGGCAGGCGAAAACGTTGTTTTAGCAGAACGACCTGCGTCAAATATCGTTTTGACGGACGAATTACTTATATGTTATACCAACTATATACCAAAGTCACCACGCATTCTTCGCAAAGTTTCTTCTGGAAGCGCACTAAACTCATCGTCAGATAACGTATTTAAATTTATTTTTTTATCACCTTTAGCAGATTCCCCTTTCATTGTAGGTGGTTGCGACTCAGCAGCTTGTAGTTTTTTATTAATATTGGCTACTTTTTGCTTCTCAACAACTTGCTCATCTGCTTTTGGGGCTTGTTTTTCTGGTATAGGATTTAATAATTCTGGTTTTTTTGCTGCTAAAGTGTAATTAGTAGCTTTTTCTAGGGCATCTGGGCCTGTAAAACCTTGTACCATAAATGCATCACGCAAATCTAACACTTCTTGAGTCAAATCAGCATCAAAATTAGCACTGTTTTCATCTAAAACAGGATATTGGGCTTGTATTTCGTTTGCTTTTTGCTGTAAAGCGGTCATTTCTTGACTTTGTTGCACTGTTTGGCCCATTTGTTGTTGTACTTCAAACATAAATTGGGCTTTTTCAGCATTTCTGATCTCATTTCTAAGTTCTACAGCTTTTTCTGCTTCGCCATTTAATACTAATTCCTGATATTCAGCTTCTTTAGTTGCAAAATCATACTCTGGGAGTTCTTTTGCGGCCTCTTGTTTTGCTTGGGTTGCCTCATCTAGTTGTTTTTGTAGTGCTTTTTGTTTTGCAAGCACTTCATCTAACCTAGATTTTGGCACCATAGGCGCTTTTGGTTGTTCTATTTCTTGGGAAACGTTTTCATCGCTTCCTTCAATTGGTTGAATATCTGGTTGTGCATCTGCTTCGCTGTTTTCATCCATTCCTTCTTCGCTAACAGCTTCTGGCTCTGCAGGTGCTTCTTCTTCCTCTGATGTTTCAGGTTCTTTTTCAGCAACTTCTTCTTCTGCAGAAGCGTCAGTTTCTTCCGTGACTTCTTCATTATCAGATTCCTCTTCTTCTACTGTTTCAAAATTAAGGTCCACTTCAAACTTAGTGTCCTCCTGTTTAATGGGCTCACCTCCCGGCATAGCGTCCATAATCATTTCATTGGTTTCTTCTTTTTTAGCCATTTTATCTACCTCCTTGGTTTGGTTTCATGGCGACTGATGCTAATTTAGCGGCAGCCTGGGTTTCTGTTTGACCTCTTCTCATGTCATTGGTCATCGACGACAATCTTTCACGTAAATCTAATTCTTCACGTTTCATTTCCAACTTACTCTGCAGTTCAGCTACTTTAAGCTGTGGGTCTGCTTCGGTTGATTGTGTTTTAGCTACGTTCAATGCTGTCTCAGATTGAAGTCTAGTTACTTCTGCTTCTAGTTTAGCAATTTCTAATTGCGTACTTCTAATCTGTGATTCCATTTGGAACTGTTGCAACTGTGCTTGCTCTGGAGTTGGAGGCGCTGTACCTTCAAGTTGTCTTATTCGATCTGCTACCATAGCTTTCTTCGCAAGATGCGAGTATTCAACAATTAAATCATTTGGCACAGGCACGCCTGCTTTTCTAAGTTCAATAGCTTCTGCAAACTGAACTTCATCAAAATTATCTCTTGCTGGAGCATCACTAATAACTACGTCATATTCACCTAAGGTTAAATCATTAATAATCCTACCTTCTGGTGTCATTTGGTTTACAACCAGTGGGACCCTTTGTTTGTAAGGATCAGCTTCGTCTGTAATTTGAATGATACGTTCTTCTGTATAATAACTTTGTACTAAGTTTAGTATTTTTTCTGCTAAATAGTGTCGTGTTTTCTTTAGGTTATCTAAAGGTACTTGAATCATTAAAACACCGCGGTTCTGTTTTGCTTGAATTGCAATACCAGAAACCTCTGGACTATCTGTCCCCAACATGGCATCAGAAATACCACTTATTGTTTTAATATTTGCTGCCGCTTTTTGGCTTATACGATCCAGACCGGTGGGAATCTGGTTTGGGGGGATCTTACTTGGGGGAGTAGAGCCTCGATTAAACTCGAGGACTAAACCAGTTTCCGCACCGTGTTCTTCTAAATCATCTGCTGTCATTCCTGTAAGGGAACCTGACTCAACTACCCAACCACTGTTTGCGGTTGTATTTACAATGTGTAGTTCTTGAGATGAAATTTTGTTTAGTTGTTCTTGTGGTGAAATTAAATTTCTAACCATACCAAAAGGTTTACCTCTTCTCCAATATGGAAAATAAGGAACCAATGTAAATGAATTATAAGGAGACCAATCATCAAACAAAACAACAGTATCAGCTGTTACAGTCCAACGTACTTTTTTAACGGTTTTAGTGACTATGTATAAACCAAAGTCATCAGCAAATTTTTCTCTTTTGCGTTTACTCCAGTCATAAGGTACTTCTCTTTGGTCTCCAGTAACTGGGTCGGTGTAGAACATACACTCTTTTAGTTTATAGTGTTGTCTCTCTACAACTCTAATTGATCTTACAGCTCTTGCTTCTTCTGGGTTATTTGGGTAATCACTTGCGTATTCACCGCTGTAAGTATCTCCGTATCGTTCTTCTTCATATTCAATTGAATCTGAACCTAAGGTTGATCCTACTTCTGCTATGATTCTTAATTTATCTGCTTTCTCTTGCCCATAGATTTCTTCTATATCATCTATGCTCATCCACTTTGTTTCAAAGATTTCATTCCAAGTTTTTGGATCATACTCTTTTGCATCTGGATCAATAATGATATCGAGCGGATCTTTTTGAGTAATTCGCACTTCGCCATGAATGTGGTCTGAAAAATCTATACGAACATCAAACCACCCTCTGTCTTGAATTAAACCATCAGAAAAAACTTGTGATTCTATCCAATCGAGTTTGTTGTTATCAGAAATCTGCATGTACAACTTTGTTAGTGTCTCTGCAACTTCTTGCATACCAGCACCACGCGGTTTAAATTCTACATCTGCTCTTCGTGTACTTTGTTCACCAATAACAGTATTAACTGTTGGTAAAATTGTGTTGATTGTTAAGGCGGGTCTACCTTGGTCATCTAACGCAGCAATATCTGCTTCATCCCATTGTTCACCGCGATAAAAATTATCACATTGTTTTGCTATTTCAATATAATCAGTGTGACCGTTGTCCCTGGCTCGTGTATAAGATTCCCATTGCCGACGGGCAATGTTTAGCTCTTCTGCTGCGTCCAGTTTCTTTTTAGGTTTTTTATACTCTGCCATTAAGCACTCATCGATGATTTATGTTTCTCGCCTTTAGTTAAATGTTTTAACTTATCTCTCCAAGATGGAACATGCTCCGGTCTTTCGTAGAAGGTAGCAAATTCTGTCATCATTAAACCTATCCATGCCAATGCATCGACTTGGTCATCATGGGCTCCATTTGGAAAACGTAAAAGTTCTGCAACCATGGTTCCAGTCCAAACAGCGTCCTTTGGAAAGTATACCATACCTTGTTGCATTCTACCTTGAATTGCGCGTGCTCTTGCTTCTTTATCTCTACGACCTACTTTTAGGTCTTTAAAGTAAGCTTCGCTTAATCCCCGTTCTCTAGTACGTTTCTGCAAAAAGGGCCCCAAGGCCATTTCAATATGACCTCGTTCTATGCCTACTATACCCGGGCGCCAAGTTTCGTACAAGTCTAAAATTTGTTCTACTAATTCAAACCCATCATATTTTCCGCGAACGACATCAACAACAAATAAATTATCATATTCATCGACCCCGACAACAATACCAACTGAATAATCGTTCCGGTCACGTTGTCCAATCGCAAGGTCCCACGCGCAATAGTAATTAAGCTGTGCATATTCAATATCTTCATCCTCATAATAACGAATCATGTCTCGGCTAAAATAATCGCCTTCGTCGGATACTGGATTCTGTTGATACAGAGCAGACCAATCTCGGGGACCGATGGCTTTCCTTATCTGCTCGAGCGCGTCCACATTATAACGCTCTGGATGTAAACTTTCACCATATTTTCTAAAAGTTTCATCAGTTTCTGCAATGGCTGGGTATTTAATTACTTCCCATTGGTCAGCACCTTCTTCTGCTTGTTTTAATAATCGACCAGCTAAATCATCGTCGTGCCATCTTGTGAGAATCACAAGTATTCCACCCCCTGGTGATAAACGTGTATAAGCAGTTGATGTATACCAATCCCAGGTCGCATCGCGGTTGTTATCTGATTCTGCATCTTCGCGGTTTTTTACCGGATCATCGATGACCATTACGTGTGCACCTTTACCAGTAATACCCCCACCAACACCCGCTGCAACATAACCACCACCTTGGGTCGTTTGCCACGATTCAATTGACTGAGAATCTTTATCCAGTCTAGCTTTTTCAAATACATTTTTATATACTGGTTCTCTAAGGAGTTGACGAACTTTTCTTGAAAAATTCATTGCAAGAGAACCTGAATACGAACAACTTATGAACTCGTGATTAGGATGTCGACCCAAGTGCCACGCAGGAAATGCAACACTGGCTAAAGTAGATTTACCGTGTCGCGGTGGCATAAAGAGCATCAACCTTGGTGATTCTTTATTTGCTACTTGCTCACTAAATTTTTCTAACCTTTGACAGATATCTTTGTGTACCCAGCCGGCTAAATAATCTGGATTAAAACGTTCAACAAATGGGAGTAACCTTTTACGTGCTAAGATTCTTTTTGCTAGTTCTTGTTCCGCTTTTACTTGTGCGGATAAGTCTTCTTGTTTCGCTTGAGCCGGTTCAGACTTCAACTGGGGCTCGGGAACTTTTTCAGCCTCGTCCGCCCTACAGTAAACACATATGTCATCTAACAATATAAGGGTTTCATGATATAACCCTTTACATCTTTGGCATTCAATCTTTTGTGTCATTAGCTGGCTCTAAATATTTTGTATCCGCCCCTGCAATTCTTAGCAACTCTGCATCGGACAATCTTTCCAACTGTTCTACTTTATCCACATTAATATTTATTTGCGTTGCGTTCTCAGGCATAAATAGACCGTGGAGCTTGCACAACGAATCGACAACATTTTTTTCTTCAGTCGCGGTCGCCGATTTACGGTGCGCTTCTAAATACATTCCCGTTGCTGTGTTTCTATCAAACTTAACTTCTTCACGCATTTCATTACGTAAATAGGCCAGAGCTTTTTGTAATTTTTCTGTTTTAAATAAAGAGTAAACACGGTCCACATCTCTATAGCCCGCAGCTCTTCCAGCGGCAGCTTTTGTCATACCGCGTAAATGAAATAACACCAACCTTTCTTCTTGAACAGAAAGCTCGTTTAAGTGTAATCCGGCATAAGGTAGGTGGGATTGAAACTCCGCTCTATCCTGTTCGGTTATTTCTGTAGGTCTGTCTTCGTCTAATAAACGCATGTAAATGGAATTATATTAGTATTCTTCTCTATTTGTCACGATATTCTTGCACCACCAATAGAGCTCGTGATCATCGAGCACGTGTTTCATGATGTTTACTCTATAACAAACTAACTGTAAATTCATTTTGGTATATGGACCGTCGGGCTGGATTCGGTCAACGCTGGCATTAAAATCATGGTAGCCCCCACCTTTTCTCCACGTCATAATATTATTGGACAACGCACAACGGCCCTCTTGTTCTTGCCACAATTCAAAAAGATCTTCTGGCACAAGATCCCATTCGCAAGTGTCTTTGCGCTTGTTTTTTAGACTGTTGAAGATGTGCCGTAGAAAACGCTCGGGGTCCCCGCTCGATCTCCGTTGTCGAAGGTCGACGGTACACGTTTTGCAAACGTTACGTGGGTAAGTACCATTTCCAGATTTCAATTTCTCTTGGACAAATCTAGAAAGATCCAGTTCTTTTTTGCAGCGATCGCAAACTTTAGTTGTCATAAATTTTTTCTGAAAATTTTTTCTCAGAAATTTTTTTTGAAAATACTATACTATATCGCTGATTCATTGTCTCCCCCCTCGCCTCCAGCGCACCCCCCTCTCCCTTTTTCCATTTTGGAACCTTGTTTCCGATTCATCGTCCTGGAACCTTGTTTCGATTTCCGCGGCTCTGTGTCGACGGTTCGTACCTCACTCGTCGTGGGTTTATGGTATGTAATTATATTTGACCTTGATTGGTCGGGAGTACTTAACTATGTTAAACAAACTTATACAACTATCTGGTTCAGCTACAAGATCTGTCGTAGATCTATCCAAGAAAGTAGCAAGTAAATCTATCCCAACTGTGGCTCGTCTATCTACTGAGTTCGCTAAAGGATATACATCCAAAGACTGGAAACCTTCGGTCGTCATGCCTACTATTATCAAAAGAAATAACACTGGTACTAGAGGGGTATACAACCGCGAGACAAAACAATACGAATGTGATACTTGTTTATCACCATGGGACATGGACAACCACAGCTGTTCACAATACAAATGTTGGAAGTAATTCCCCGGGGGCTTCGGCCCCCACCCCACTACTATCATCACGAAGTGATGTGGAGTGCGTGCATCATGTGCGTGCGAGCACTGGGAAAATGTTACACGTGTTACACGTAAAAAGCCCATGTGTAACACATCAAGTGTAACGTGCTTCAGCCCAGTAAAATAGCGAGCTTGCATATGTGCAAGCATGCAAATGTTACAGCGTTACAGCAAGACCAGATAGAGGTTGTACCATAACGACCGTCGACCGTTGTTCTTTAATCGAGAACATAAATCATCTGTTACATGTAACATAATCCAAGCAAACAGTACAACCACGCGGGTTTCAGGCTGTTACAGTACCCTAAATTCATCTGTAACAAGTGTAACAAATGCTCGCAAACCCGCATTCTTACGTTGAAATGTTACAGCTGACTCCTACGTCGTCTAGCTGGTTGTTCATTATTTGTAAATTTATATAGGAGATACATATGAGTATTCATAAATATTGTCCTGCATGTCATACACCCCAGTCTGAAATCGATCAGACTTGGGAAGACATGGGTATAGATCTTAATGATCTTTTGCCTTGTGTTTGTGATGACGCTCGGGATTCTAGTACAACCGACGCCTAACGGCGTTGGTTGGTTGTTCATTATTTGTAAATTTATTGGTAAACCGGCGCAAGCCAAGGAGGACATTATGTCATTTAATACCACGTCTAGCCCACGCGAGGGCAACTCATTGGTTATCACTCAAAAAGGTAACCTTATCTTAAACGCAACTAGGAGAAATC
>Ga0181557_1001501_pt1 | contig 26231 bp, 23 predicted proteins | sample 011ome_23_FD_148632 | JGI IMG/M metagenome (GOLD analysis project Ga0181557, IMG submission 148632) | Coastal salt marsh microbial communities from the Groves Creek Marsh, Skidaway Island, Georgia - 011506CT metaG (spades assembly) | ecosystem: Environmental > Aquatic > Marine > Intertidal zone...
TTTGGTATTGCTACGAAATGGCAGCTCGCCAAGCTTATTATAAGCTTTATTTCAGCTCAAAAATTAAGTTCATTGACGCGCAACTAGAGCATATTACCACCCCGTCGGGTGCTCAGGAATTTTGGCAGGCCATTGGACAGCCGGGGCAATGCTCTTTGCCACCGCGCAAAAATGAAAATAGGGTGCAAACGCCTCAAGCTCTGATCGAGCATTTAACCAAAATCATATCGAAAATTCACTTCAACCCAAATATTATCGCGCAACAAGCATTCGACGATGGGTTTAGTTTCGAACATAAGCAAACCGCTTGAAGCCAAGGTTTTTTAACAGAGGTTCAGAATTAAACTCTTAATTATCCGATTTTGGATTGGGCATATTTTTAGGCTGTTTCGCAATGCAAAGGCTTTATCGCATCGCACTAAGCTCATTTTTTCGATTGAGCGCGCGCTATTTGTCGCGCCTTAAGATAGATATCTAACACCTGTCGTTTTGCTGAAACTTCAAGCCGTCAAAGAAAGCGTAAACGCGCCGCACTTTGACGGCCATCTTTCTTCTTTGTTTTCAAACCGTCAAAAAAAACACTTTGGGACAGGCATCAAAAGTTGAATTTAAACAATGTTTGTAAGAGATAATTTCAAAAATTAAATTTCCGACAGACAAGATATGCTGCTTAAAGATTTTGAGCATTTCCGACATAGTTTTATTTTCTTGCAAAAAGGCCCCAAAAAAATTGGGCCTTTATCAGCCTTCACAAGCTGCTGGGGCCTTGGCCGGGCCGCGTGAAATCATATGTTCCGACCTTGATAGAGAGCGCTTTCGCTTGGCGGATCCTTATGAATGTCTTTTATATATGTGCTCCTGACGGTTTTACCCCTACGGCTTAAACAGCAATTCATGTGGTAGGATCAGCTTTGCTGATTTGTCGTTTTCAACGGCCTTAAATTTCGAACATCATATTTGCAAAACTGGCTATGCCATGATTTTCTGTGCATATGAAAGGTCACTTATGTCAGATGCATCATCCGAATATTCAAGGCTCCCCAACCTTCGCGATCTAACAATTGAAACCAGACGAGCTTTGGTTTCTGACGCCGCCGGATTGTCGCAAGCCGCACGGGTTAATCTTGCCGGGGAAAATAGCCTTCAAGAACATATCGCTGATGGCATGATCGAAAATGTGATTGGAAAGTTCGAGCTTCCACTTGGTGTTGCAACAAATTTTAAAATCAATAATCGCGATTATTTGATCCCTATGGCGGTTGAAGAGCCCTCGGTCGTTGCGGCTGCCTCGCATATGGCCAAATTAGCCCGCAATTGCGGAGGGTTTCATGCCAAAGCCGAACGACCGGTTATGCGCGCGCAAATTCAAATCTTGGATCTTTCAGACCCAGCAGAAGCGCTCGAAAAAATCCAAAACCATGCCGACCAATTGATTGCCGCCGCGAATGATTGCGATCCTGTCTTGGTTTCCTTGGGTGGTGGCTGTTTTGAAATAGAAGGTCATCTTTTCAGAGATACCCCTATGGGCAATATGCTGGTTTTACATCTCTTAGTGGATGTGCGCGATGCGATGGGAGCCAATACCGTAAATACAATGGCGGAAAAATTAGCGCCTAAAATCGAAGAGATTACGCAAGGCAGAGTTCGCCTACGCATTTTGTCAAACCTTGCTGATTTGCGTTTGGTGCGCGCGCATGTGTCGCTAGACGTAAGCCTATTTGACGGGGAGCAAATCAACGGCCATGAGCTGTGCACTGGCATTGTTGAAGCTGCGACATTGGCCCAAATAGATCCTTATCGCGCGGCAACGCATAATAAAGGCATTATGAACGGTATTGACCCTGTTGTTCTGGCAACCGGAAATGATTGGCGCGCCATAGAAGCCGGAGCGCATGCCTATGCCGCAAGAAACGGGCGATACACGGCATTAAGCACATGGGCGATTACCCCAACGGGTCATTTAAAGGGCGAAATTGAACTGCCGATGGCCGTCGGTATTATCGGCGGCGCAACAAAAGCCCACCCCGCTGCGCAAGCTGCGTTAGAATTGATCAATGTCGGGTCCGCCGGGGAATTGGCAGAGGTCATCGCCTCTGTGGGTTTGGCGCAAAACTTAGCAGCTTTGCGCGCTCTTGCCGATGAGGGCATTCAAAAAGGTCATATGCGCCTTCATGCGCGAACGGTTGCGATAACGGCGGGGGCAAGCCCTGATCAAGTTAGCCACATTGCACAGAAAATGATTGAGCACGGGGCGATAAACGCCGAAACCGCCCGACATTTCCTAAAAGCCCAAAAGCCTTAATCGAAGTTTCGCTGCGTTATAAAACATTCGGTTTTGATCGCTTTATTTATTCCTGCAAATAACCCATGCCTGAGCCTGCGGATCAAAACCCAACGCGGTTTGTTGCCCCATTCTGGCCAATCCATCTTAGCCGTTTAAAGAGACGCAGGATATTCTGGCTGAAGTAAATCCCTGATCTGAAAGCGCCACCCAGTGCTAAAAAAATATCTAATAGGTTGTACGAGCCTTAGCAGATTTACGTCTTCAAAGAGCGCGCGTTACAAAACAGCGCCGGTTACATTCTAAATGCCCCTTGATGAGCCAAGCACCTGTGCCATCGGCTTCACCTTGCTTTGGTTTTATCAAGCAAAATTTGGCCTAATCTTTCCTATGGGTGTTATAGATCATGCCAAGCTTAGCAAATTCGCGCAGTTTGCGCCCCACCTCAAAACGCCCGGAGCATCGCTAACGGGACGGGCCATTTTAAAGAACGAATTGCTATTTTTTCATCCGATGCCGTTAATCTTTGATTGCGAAATAAGAAATCTCCATCAAGATAGCCCGGAGCGGTTTAAGCGTCTTGTCAGAGGAAAAAATCAATGTGGGCAAAAGACTGGAAAAACACTTCCTACTGGTTAGACGGGCAGCCATCGCTGGCTGGAATCAGTCAAACAATTATTCCAGATGTTGATGTCTTGATTGTGGGCTCTGGCTATACGGGGCTGCACGCGGCAATTCAAATATTGCGGGGTGGCAGAAAAGTCATGATCATTGATGCCGGGGCCCCTGGCTTTGGGTGCAGCACCCGCAATGGTGGACAAATCAGCACCAGTATAAAACCGTCCCAAGCCAAGCTGGCCCGCAAATTTGGTATGCGCCGGGCAACCGCCATTCGCCAAGAAGGCGAAACTGCTCTTGATTGGATTGAAGGCTTTATCAGGCGCGAGAAAATCGATTGCGGGTTTGAACGCTGCGGCAGGTTTCACGCAGCGCATTCAGAAGCCCATTTTCAAACGCTCGCGAAAGATGCCGAGGCGCTTTCCAAATTGGAAAACATCGCTGCCACGATTATCCCCAAAGCTGAGCAAAAAAAAGAATTGGGCAGCGATCTCTACCATGGCGGCGTGGTCTATCCCCGCCATGCCTCTGTTCATCCGGCCAAATATCACCATGGCTTGCTACGATTGGCGTTGGAGGCAGGAGCGCATGTGGTTGGGCAGTGTCGCGCTGAAAAAATCAATAAAACAAAAGTGGGCTTTGAAGTAAAGACAACGCTGGGCCAAGTGACATGCAAGGACCTAATTATTGCAACCAATGGTTATACGGGTAACTTAACGCCCTGGCTGAAACGACGGGTTATCCCAATTGGCAGCTACATAATTGCCACCGAACCCCTGCAGCCAGAGTTGATGGAAAAACTTTTTCCAACCAATCGGATTATCAGCGACACATGCAAAGTTGTCTATTATTATCGCCCCTCTCCAGATAAGAAACGCATTTTATTTGGGGGCCGCGTTTCAGCACGGGAAACAGATCCCGCAGCCAGCGGCCCAAAACTGCATAATGATATGTGCCGCATATTCCCTGAATTAAAACAAACAAAAATTTCACATTCCTGGATGGGCACAGTGGCCTATACATTTGACGAACTGGCTCATACCGGATGCCATCAAGGCATTTATTACGCGATGGGCTATTGCGGTTCGGGTGTTTCGATGGCCAGTTATCTGGGCATGCGCTTGGGGCAGAAATTGCTGGGATTGCCGCAGGGCAAAACAGCTTTTGACGATCTGCCATTTCCTACGCGGCCCGCCTATACTGGTCGGCCTTGGTTTTTGCCTGCCATCGTGTCTTGGTATCGCTGGCGTGACCAAATGCAAATGTCGACGCGGTAAAGAAAAAATCAAGAACATATAAATTAAAGGACACAGAATAAGACTCTTGTTGCGTTAACAAACTTTCTGGTTACTGTTGTGTTATAAATAACATCACGGGAGATAAAGAAATGAATTTAAAACCAGCGATGAAAGCAACAAGCTCTTTGGCGGCAGCCGGGATATTGATTGCCAGTTCAATGGCTTACGCAGATGAATTGCGGATTGTATCTTGGGGCGGGGCCTACCAAAAAGGCCAGTCTGTTGGAATTTTCCAGCCGGTTGCAAAGGCTTTGGACATCACGGTTAAAGAAGACACCTATGGCGGCATTTCCGATGTTAAGCTGATGGTGAAGTCAGGCGCGGATAAGTTTGATATTTTCTCAAGCGGTGCTGGTAGCTGCGCCTCGGGTGCGGCGGAAGGCGTGTTAGAAAAACTTGATTATTCTGTCATCGACGTCAGCAACCATCTGCCCGGAATGTATAGTGACTATTGCGCCGGCGCAGATATCTTCTCTGTTGTAGCGGCTTGGAACACAGAAACCTATGGCGATAACGGACCAAAAACTTGGGCTGATTTTTACGATGTAGAAAAATTTCCTGGCACCCGTGCCATGCGCAATAAAGTCGATGCGCAACTGGAAACCGCCCTATTGGCGGATGGCGTTCCGATGGATCAAGTCTACGAAGTACTTGACAGCGAAGCCGGCATCGAGCGTGCGCTGGATAAGATCAGAAGCATCAAACCACATATTGCAGTATGGTGGTCTTCAGGCGCGCAACATGCCCAGCTGATGAAAGATGGCGAAGTTGATATGACAACGGGCTGGAACGGACGCTTTGATGTTGCAAAACTTGATGGCGCAAAAGTGGCATATGACTGGCGTTCAGGCATCATGGATTGGGAAGGTTATGGCATTCCTAAAGGTGCAAAGAACAAAGACCTAGCGATGCAGTTTATCGCAGAGGCGATGAAACCAGAATATATGGCTGAATTTGCAAAATACATCACATATGGCCCAACAAATGGCAAAGTCTATGAACTGGGGCTGATGGATGAGGCGCGCGCAAAACAAATGCCAAGCCATCCAGATAATGCAAAACATCAGTTAACTTTGAAAACCGAATGGTATTCAAAATGGCGCACAATTGCGGCTGAAATGTATACGGATATGATGACCGAATAATCTATATCTTTATAACATAAATTTAAGGGCTTGGAGAGCCATGCTTTCCAAGCCCAAGACTGAGAAATTTACCCTGCTATGAAAAATACATCGCTCAATATATCGATTAAAAATGTTTCAAAATCATACGATCAATTTCATGCTCTGAATGATATTAGCCTCGAGATAACATCGGGTGAGTTCATGACCCTTCTTGGGCCGTCAGGATCTGGTAAAACCACTTTGCTGATGGTGCTTGCGGGCTTTACAAACCCAGATTGCGGCAGCGTAAAATTTGGGAATGAAGAGGTTATTTTGAAACCTCCGCATTTGAGGGGCATCGGTATGGTTTTCCAAAACTATGCTTTATTTCCACATATGAGCGTTGAACAAAATGTTGGCTATCCACAAAAATTAAGAGGCGTGAGCAAAGCAGAAACTCAAGAAAGCGTCGAAGAAGCTCTGAGCACCGTGAAACTGGATGGCCTGGGCCATCGCGGAGTGCACGAGTTGTCAGGCGGGCAAAGACAGCGGGTTGCACTGGCGCGTGCGATTGTGTTTAAGCCGAAAATTCTTTTGATGGATGAGCCCTTATCTGCCTTGGATAAAAAACTGCGTGAAGAGATGCAAATCGAATTGCGCCAGCTGCATGATGCGCTGAATATGACCACTGTTTATGTCACCCATGATCAAAAAGAAGCTCTGACAATGTCGGATAGGATTACGGTGATTAACGACGGAAAACTGATGCAACTGGGCACACCCAATGAGATTTATAAAAACCCAAGCAATGCTTTCATTGCCGATTTCATCGGAGAATCGAGCCTTTTGCCGGTCAGCGTCAACAAATCGCAAATCAGCTTTGGCCCCGAAACAATAAAAACGGCCAGCCCCCCTGCACAGGATGGCAAATTCCTGTTGGTGGTACGCCCAGAAAAAGCGTTTGTTGCCACCGACAAAGAAGAAGGCGTGAATTACTTTTCAGGTGTCTTGTTAGATTCAATTTTTCAGGGGGAAAGCCAATTACTGGTCGTCAAATTGGCGCCTTTGGACGGCGAAGCACAAACTTTACGCGTCAGAGTTCCCAACGGAAGCATCACACAAGAAGCATTGCCCCCCGTCGGAGAGACTGTAACCATTGGCCTCAAAGTAGCTGACAGCTACTTGGTGAGTTAACGAGATGTCTGCAACCTCTGATCACCTCAATCAAGACGGGCTTAAAAAACTGGCCGCGCGGGAAAGCCTAACCTTCTTGGGCCTCACTCTGCCCTATTTGCTGATGGTTGCTTTGCTAATCGTTATTCCGGTTGGTTGGTTGTTTTATCTCTCATTTATCGGCAGGGATGGCACGTTTTCTTTTGAAAATTATGAGCGGATGGTCACCAGCCGCTCTTATATGCGCATTTTCATAACAACCTTCAAAATTAGCATTCTAACGACAATCATCTGTACGCTGATCGGCTATCCCTTGGCTTATTTCATGTCGCAACTCTCGCGAAAATGGGCAAATATCTGCATGGTGGGCGTGCTAATTCCGTTTTGGACCAGCCTGTTGGTGCGCACCTATGCATGGTTGGTGTTGTTGCAGAAAAAGGGGTTGCTAAACAATATCGCACTGGATTTGGGTTTGATCAGCGAGCCGATTAAAATCGTGCATAATACGACGGGTACATTGATCGGCATGGTTCATATTATGCTGCCATTTTTGATCTTACCGCTTTATGCAAATATGCGCGCGATTGATAAAGATTGTTTGAAAGCTGCGTCTAGTCTCGGCGCCACACCCACCCGCGCTTTTTGGACTGTCTTTTTTCCACTCTCCCTGCCTGGCTTATTTGCAGGCTTATTGATTGTTTTCGTATTGTGCCTTGGCTTTTACGTGACCCCTGCCATTTTGGGCGGTGGCAGAGTGATCATGGCTGCAATGAAAATTTCGAGCAACATTGAGCTTTATTTCAGTTGGGGGGCAGCCAGCGCGTTGGGCGTGGTTTTGCTGATTGTAACCGCAATCATTCTTTACATCGCCTCGAAACTCGTATCGCTTGACCAATTCGGGAATAAATAACGCTATGAGTTTTTTGAACAAAAATGTGTCCGAAACCCAAATCCGGCTTAAAAACCGGCTCTGGCTTTATATTTTCTCTTTTATCACCCTGTTTTTGTTGATTGTGCCATCGCTGGTTGTGATCCCAATGTCCTTCTCGGCCAGTCAATATCTAGAGTTTCCGCCTCGGGAATGGTCGCTCAGATGGTATGAAAATTACTTTTTCTCCTGGAAGGTTGAAAACGGCTTTAACGATTGGATGGCGGCCACGTGGACCTCTATCAAAGTCGCTATTCTCACAATTTTTGTGGCGGTCCCTATCGGAACAATGGCCGCCTATGGGCTGGTCAATAGCAGTGCGCGCATTAGCAAAATACTGTTCCCAATTTTTATTTCACCAATGATGGTTCCAATTATATTGGTTGCGATTGGGCTGTTTTACTTTTTTGTACAATTTAAATTGGTTGGAAGCATTCTTGGATTGGTTATCGGCCATTCCTTAGTGGCGTTGCCGCTTGTCTTAATTATCGTTTTTTCAGCTTTGAAAAACTACGATATGAACCAAGAAAAAGTGGCAAGATCTTTGGGGGCTGGCCGGTTCCGCGCGTTTCGCGAAATTACACTACCACAGATTAAATTCTCCATTATCTCTGCGTCTTTAATCGCGTTTTTAACTTCTTTTGACGAAATCATTATTTCCCTATTCGTCGCCGGTGGAGATAATTCAACCATCACCAGAAGCATGTTCTTAGCCTTGCGCGATCAAATCGATCCGACCATTGCCGCGATCTCCACCATCTTGATTATCATATCATCCGGTTTGCTGATCATCGTTCAGCTCTTGGGAAATAAAAAAGATCAACATTAACAGGCTTGAGAATAATCGCGTAAAACAATCTGCACGGGCGCCTGCCCCTTTGGATAGGCCTGCGGCAGCTTCAAAATATGAGGCCTGGCTATGCTTAAATAAACACGCCTGGGTTTATTGACACCAGAATCTCAAAACCCCGCTTGGCGATATGAGGCTGGTTGCTGCCGCCCGGATACTTGATAAATATTTTTCATTCCTCAAAAAGTGGCGAGTTATCGCATGCGAACACATAGGAAAATCTAACCATTTAATAGCCGCAATGGCGCCGGGACTCTGCCTGCTTTGCCAATAAACCAAAACCTACCGGCCTACTCCGCCCTCCCTCAGCAACGCGCGCAGGCCGGGAGCAAAAGTAAAGTTTGCGCGGGCGAAAGGAAAATGACCCATAAATTTTGAAACGGCGTAAAGAGTTTTAGGTAGATTGTCGATTTACCGCTTTGCAGCGTAATAGCTTACGCGCCGCTCTAAATAAGCCAAAAACTCTGAAATTGAAAAAGCGAGTGCAAACAAAACAATCAGAACCGCCCAAAAGTGACTCATCAGAAAATTTGCCGAATAAAGTTCAAACAGAGCACCAAAACCCACAATAGAAATAAGTAATTGGCCTATAATCACGCCCTTTACTGCCCTTATAATACCGATCCGGACGCCTCCTAAAATTTCCGGCAACGCGGCCCAAAAATATATCTTTGTAAAGGCCTTTAGGGGCGTGGCGCCAAAACTGGTCGCCATCTCTACCAGAGAGCGGTTAATCTGTCTTACACCAGCACGGGTATTTAAGATGATAATCCAAACAGCAAAAAGAGACGTGGTGATAATGATAGACTTCATGCCAAACCCAAAAAGCACCATTAACACGGGCACTAAAGCCGTAAGGGGGGCACTAAGAAATACGTTTACCCAAGGGAGCAATAACTCGTCAATCAGGCGGTTCTTACCCATTAATATTCCAACAATTATTCCGATCACCACGGCGTAAAGCACCCCAGAACAAAATGCATAGGCCGTTTCTTTAAGTGCATTTTGAAAGGCTACGGTCCCCAAAACTTCGTAAAGGGTAGACAAAACCTTACTTAATGGAGGAATAAAAAACGTAACCTTAGCCTGCCCAATAAATTCCCAGAGAGCCCCCCATAAAAGCAGGGATGACATGCCGGGTAAGCGATATCCAAATAAATGCATGCGCGGCTTTCCTATTCAACGTAACTGCGTAAAGACGTCCAAATATCATCAACGATATCAAGATATTCAGAGTCTCGTCGTATTGCATCTACCCCTTTTGCCCGAAAATTTGACGGTCTGATAATTTCCGACACACGACTTGGGCGAGGTAATAAAATAGCAATTTGGTCCGATACATAGACTGCTTCTTCGATGGAATGCGTTACGAAAATAAATGTTTTGTTTTTGCTTTCAACAAGCTGCAACAAGTCTTCTTGAAACTTACGGCGCGTTTGCTCATCGACGGCCGAAAAGGGTTCATCCATCAACAGCACATCTGCGTCTACAGCCAATGCACGGGCCAAACCAACCCTTTGACGCATACCGCCAGATAATTCATGCGGGAAACTATTTTCAAAACCCTGTAAACCGACTTCTTTTATATAATTCGCAGCAATCCCTTCGCGCTCAGTTTTATCGACACCTCGCATTTCAAGCCCAAATGATACGTTTTTCAAAACGGACGCCCAAGGCATCAGCGCAAAATCTTGAAATACAAATGCGCGGTCTGTGCCTGGGCCCGTGACGCGCTTGTCATTCACCGTTACCGTTCCAGAACTCGGCTCAAGCAATCCCGCAATGATTTTTAACAAGGTTGTTTTACCGCATCCCGAAGGACCCAATAGTGAAGTCAATTCACCCTTTGGAAATTTTAAAGACATATCCTTCAAAGCCTCAACATTTCCATAATTTTTTGAAATATTATCGACGGAAACGGCTATTGGTTTTTCAGGGCTTTGAGGATCTTTATCAATATTTCTAATCTGAGACATAACCACGCTCGTTTCCTTTGAAGAGAAGGATTTCTACTTTATCCAAGAGGTTTAAAAACAGAACTGACAGCACAATAATTGAAAAAATAGCAGCATACATGGATGGGTAATCTGCGATCGAGCGGCTGTAAGTTATAATGTCACCAACACCAGTGGGGGTGATTTTCAGCTCGGCTAAAATAGCCCCAATGAACCCTGCCGATATACCAAGACGGAGGCCGGCGAAAATGACCGGAGATGCCGCCGGAATGATGATGCGAGATATGACGGACAACCGCGATGCAAGAAAGGATATGCCCATTTCTTTTAAGGACTCTGGGGTATTTTTCACGGCGCCGCTGGTATTCAGAACTATCACGGGCATTGACATGATGCAGACAACAATCACTTTTGACGTGAGACCAATGCCATATGCCAAAACGAGAAGCGGGATTAAAGCAGCTAATGGCGCGGCTTGCATGACGATAAAGATTGGCGAAAATAGCCAGTCAAAAAATTGGCTCAAACCGACCCATAATCCCACGATAATTCCAATAACGGCAGAAATGGCGATACCAATTATTAAAGGGCGCAATGTTTCTGCATATGCCTCGAACAGCCTTCCATCTGCGGTCATTTCCATCAGCGCCGACATTGATTCCAAAAACGTAGGAAACGCGTAGCTTACAGGAACTCTTCCTGCAATTTCCCATGCGACACAAAGGGCAAAAGCAGAAAACAATTTTAATATGAAGGCTCGATTTTGCATTTATTTAATCCGTCTATAGGAATTGGTTGCGCCAATTTTAAGCGCAACCAAAGTTTTCGCAAAATTACTGTGATGCTTTATCAAGCGGTGCCAAATACCAGAAATCCTCGATATTCAAATCACTGGCGCTGCCCTCAAGTTGGCCAGCAGCAGAATACCATTCCATATCAGCATTTGCAGCTTTTCGGCCGCCCCCATTAGGATCGTATAGACCGCCTGCTACGGCATCGGTGTAAAACCCATCAAGCTCTGCCAAGATTTCAGGGGGCAATTGACCGATTGGTCCATCAGGATTGGTCTCACGACGGATTATCGTTGGATCTTTATGAAGATCTTGCCAAACAGACAAAAGCGCGGTCACAAAAATATCAACGTCTTTTTCGTTATTTTTAATCCAGTCAAGATTTCCAAATAAGGCCTCATCACTGGCCTCTACCTCAAACATTTCTAACACATTGAAGTTTTCACCAGCTTCGCTGCGCATGAGTTTATTCTTGTTTGACAGGTCAATAATGGTTGCATCTGCGCGCCCACCCAGCAGCGCAGCAACGCGATTAGACGATCCTGGCACGTATGAGCGCTTGCCAAACTGCATCCCAAGCCGGTCTTCAATCACATTTGCGATTGAGTCAGTGCCGCCGCCTCTTGAATGTAATAAAATCGGTTCACCATCTAGATCTTTAAGCGACGCGTATTTGGTCGTGGTGACAGGAAAAAATTTCAACTTTGAAAGTTGGAATATTATGCGCAGAGGTGCCTTTGATCTTTGCATGGCTGCATATGGGGTTCCAAATCCAATATCCATTTGCCCACTAAGCACAGCTTGGATCGCCAGTTCCTCATCAGAAAATGCTGTCCATTCATAATCTAAGCCATTCGCCCGCGCGCGATCAAGAGCAACAAAGAATGCAGCAAGTTCATCTGATGGTGCTTCTGCCAGCGCAATTTTAATTTTTTCAGCTTGAGCAGCGCCAATTGCAAACGACAGGGCAATTGGGATAGCAGCCGCAAACTTTACGGTCTTTTTAAAAAAATTTATCATGTTACTCCTCCCAGGAAGCGTTACGTGTGATGGCAAGGTTGCTTTTGCTTTTTCTCTTGCTGAGTTGAGTGCTCAATCATCCCCAAAAAGACGTTTTGAAACTGAGATTAGATGCGTGCGCATCGCGGCTTGTGCTTCATTGGCGTTTCGTCCCACAATCGCTGCGAAAATTCTTTTATGCTCGGCAAAGCTGTCATGGTCAGAAGCCGGGCGATCGCTGCTGCGCACCACCTTATTCCAAGACACGGCACGCCGAACCGCGTTTAAATATTCAAACATTGACATTAAAAGTGGATTTTGTGCTGCCGCAGCAATTTCATGGTGCAATAGGTCATCCGCACGTTCATATTCGGACCACGAGGTCGCACTAGACGCGGCATTACACGCAGCATCAATACGAGATACATCTGCTTCTGAGGCGTGAATTGCAGCTTCACGTGCGATCGCAGGTTCAATCGATAAACGCGCCCGCAGCAATTGAACCGGTGTCAGCTCATTAACCAGTTCCGATATATTCAAAATCGATTTTTCAGAATGAGGCTCTGCGATAAATGTCCCTTTGCCAACATGCCTCCAAATAACCCCCTCGCGTTCCAATATATCAAAGGCTTTGCGTAAATTAGCTCTGGTGATCTTAAAGCGATCAGTCAAATCGCGTTCAGATGGCAGACGGGTGCCCGGCGCAAAATTTTCACTGGCGATCAATGATTTCAGCTTCTCAACGGTGCTATATCCTGGTTTTAATTCGCCGGATCTATTGCTCTGCGTATCATATGAATCATTCATTTGGTCGACCAATTTAACAATATTTCACCTATATCAACAAAATTGGTTGCAAAATGCAAACAAAATGTCAATAAATATTAAATTGGTTGCGATTGGTTGAATTCAAAATATACTTATTAACTACAGCATGGAGTCGCATATGGCGCGTTACGCAATACCAGAACCCAAGATTAAAACACTGCCTATAGTTGGAAAAGATGAAGTTTTTCCAGTGCGCCGTGTTTATTGTATTGGACGAAACTATGCAGCGCATGCTGTTGAAATGGGGCATGATCCTGATAAAGAAGATCCCTTCTTTTTCCAAAAGAACCCCGATAATTTAAACTTAACCGGGCGCTTTCCATATCCTCCGAAAAGTTCGGATGTGCATCATGAAGCAGAAGTGCTGGTTGCCTTGAAATCGGGCGGTACAAATATCGAATATGCAGATGCAATGTCTCATGTATATGGATATGCTTTGTGTCTTGATATGACGCGCCGTGATCGGCAAGGTGAAATGAAAAAAGCGGGCCGCCCATGGGAAATCGGCAAGGCCTTTGAACACTCGGCACCTTGTGGACCGTTGCACTTAGCTTCGGATGTTGGGCACCCAACGGAAGGTGACATTGTGTTAACGGTCAATGGTGAGCTTCGTCAGGAAGGCAATTTGAACCAAATGATTTGGAAGGTTCCTGACATGATTGCCTATCTGAGCGCGTATTATGAATTAGCGCCAGGCGATGTTATTCTTTCTGGCACTCCGTCAGGTGTCGGGCCTGTTCAAAAGGGCGACGTTATGCGGCTTTCGCTCGAGCCATTTGGCCACTTAGAAGTAACCGTAACCTAGGGCTTTCAGCCACCATGCTTATGATGTTTTTGAGCTTTGGGCTCAATTAGCGCAGAGCCGCTATATAAAATGAAAAGGCCGGCCTTTGAAACAGCCGGCCCTTTTTGATAAATTACAACCTCAAATGGCCCATATCTCATGGTTAAAAGCAGTTCTGGTGGGCGGTTCTTGAAAAAGATCATCATAAAACGCTTTAATTTTTCCTGAGATTTTTGATGCAGAAAAGGTTTCTTGACCGGTTTGAGGCACCGCCTTTTTGAAAGGAGCTGTGTCTGACGGTTAGCGTTTCTGGCTTCTTTTTTAAATTTTTTACGTCTAAAATGCTCTAAAGCCCGAATAAAACATCAATAAAACGCTCTTTGGATTTTTATCGTGATCCGCAAAGCAGAGTGACAAGCCAATAAAACGCCTACTTCTTCCAAAGGATAGAAGCTGGTATTTTTAAAAAAGTGGCAATGATTGCACTGGTTTTTATTTTTTAATCCTGTTGCTTTGCCAACAAGATTAGCGCCTATATTTGAGCGGCGCCGCAGCGCAAGCGATCAGAAAATCAAAAGATTTAATCTGTTTTTCTCAGAGGGTTTTCACCTAAAACGGGCCGCATCAATATCGGTGTAAGATACATGGGAAACTGATAGCAGCCTAAAAAAATTAAAAACTCTTCAGATTGTGATGCGCTGGCTGCAATCAAAAAAATCGCGACGTTGCGATTGCCGGCAACAATGGCTAGGGGCGCCGCATATGCTGGGCTATGACCATTTCGCAGAAGCAAATAAGCACAAAGCTGCAATCCAAGATTTGTTACCACAGCCAAAAGTAACCACCCAGCCAAGACCATCGGCTGCGCGGCCAATGTGGGCGCAACCGCGCTCATTAAGCCGATCACTATAACTGCAAGCGCTAAGGAGGTTAATCCATCCAGTGCCGTGATTTCTCGCGCCTGCATGTCAGCTCGCAAAATCGCCCGAAGTAAAAATGCAAATGCAATCGTAACACTCATGACACCGCATAAATGCAAAGCCGCATCAAGCGCCTGCACAAGGCTGCCGAGCGCGGGCGAGAGCCAAAATATGGGAATGATTGTCAGGGGCAGCAAGATCGTTCCCAGAATAAGCAGGCGAAAGGCAGGCTCGGGTGGATGCCCCAACATCACCGATAGGTTTGGCGCTCCGGTCAGTGGGGGGGCTGCCAACATCAGCGTCAGCACAACGGCAATTGGGTGATCTGCCATCCCCCAAAAGCCAAAAAGACAAATACAAAGCAAAGGCAAGGCCAGTTGGTAGGCCAGCACAACCCTTGCTGTCTCCCGAAGATGGCGCAAAGCCGCCAACGCATTCGGAAATCCAACGCGAAATGCCGTGATAAACAGCAAAAGCAACACCAATTCGCTTAACCAAGGGCGCAACGCCATCGCAACTTCAGGCAGCGCCAAACCAGCGCATAAGCCTGCCACAAGAACAAAGCGCCCATGGCGTGACAATTGGCCAAGCGTGCCGAGCATCCGGCTTATCCGCTGGGGCCCTGGCGGATATTTTCGGGCAACCAAGTCGCCAATTCAGGAAAGATCACCAAAATCACCACCATCAGCAACATAAGGCCAACCATCGGGATCGCAGTTCTCGCAATATAGCCAATTTCATGACGGGTCATTCCTTGCAATACAAAGAGGTTGAACCCGATCGGAGGCGTGACTTGCGCGGTTTCGATCACAACAACAAGGAAGATACCGAACCAGATAACATCTATTCCAGCCGCGCGGATCATCGGTTCAACGATCGCCATCGTCAGCACCACCGAAGAAAGCCCATCCATAAACATCCCCAAAATGAGATAAAAAACCGTTAAAACGGCGATCAAGGCAACCGGAGACAGGTTATAGCTGTCAATCATTTCGGCAAGCGCACGCGGCAGGCCTGTAAAGCCCATTGACAGGGACAGAAATGCCGCGCCCATCAAGATAAACGCAATCATCGCAGAAGTTTTTGTCGCGCCCATCAGGCTGTCCCTGAAGGTTGCCCAGTCAAGTGAGCCTTGCATCGCAGACAGCGCCAAGGCGCCAAAAACGCCAACGGCCGCCGCTTCGGTCGCGGTGGCATAGCCCAAATACATCGATCCAATAACGATAAAAACAAGCCCAAATAAGGGCAAAAGAAACCGGCTTTCGCTGAAGCGCTGGCCAAGCGGCATGGCAGGCTCTGGTTCGGGACGCTGTTCTTTGTAAATAAAGTGCCACGCCATAATATACAGCATAAAAAGGCCTGCCAAAACCAGCCCAGGAAAAACACCGGCCATAAAAAGCTTCGTGATGCTTTCATTGATTGTCACGCCATAGACAATTAGCGTAAGCGATGGCGGGATCATCAAGCCCAGCGTAGCAGCGCCCGCCAAGGTGCCTATAATCATGAACTCAGGATATCCGCGTTCACGCAATTCAGGAATCGACATTTTCCCAACCATGTTAAGCGTTGCTGCGGAAGAGCCCGATACCGCCGCAAAAATCGTACAACCCGCAATGTTGGTATGCAGCAAACCGCCGGGTAAAAACCGCATCCAAGGCGCCAAGCCGCGAAACATATCCTGTGATAATCGAGTTCTGTAAAGAATTTCCCCCATCCATATAAAGAGAGGCAAAGCGGTTAAGGTCCAGCTTGAAGCTCCAGTCCAGATGGTCGTCAGCATCGCATCACCCGCCGGTCGAGAGGTGAATAACTCCATCCCCACCCAAGCAACCCCCATCAGTGCCAGCCCGATCCAAACAGAACCGCCCAGCAGCGCGAATAAAACAAACAGAAATATTATTGTGGCGTAAAGTTCGTTCATTTCAGGCTTTCTCCGTGAATTTGAGTTTCACGCAGCGCCAGCAGGCGAGTCAAATAATCCCAAATCGCAACCGCCAAAAGCACTGTGCCAATCGACATTGGAAGCTGTGGAAGCCAGACCGGCGTGTAGACCCAGTCCGAGCCGGTTTTGGCCCACATCTCGCTCCATTTTGCGGGTGAATTGCCAAACATCGCCACCAGCGTCAGCAGCCATTCCGGCACAAAATCTTGCCCTTGGGTTCGATCATTTAGCATTTCGGATACGATATTTGTTTTGATCGCATAGCGTGCAAAATAGGTGGCGGTGATTGCAGCTATAAACATTGCCGCCGCATCAAGCCAAAACTTTGTGTGCCGATTGAGATTTAGTAAAACAGAGACCCGAATATGCGCGCCCTGAGTGAGCGTATAGGCCAAAGCAAAGAACGAAGTGGCGGCCATCGCATAGCCAGCATATTCGGTTGAGCCCGGAAAGGTAAGATTTGCCCAGCGGGAAATCATCTGACCAATAATCAGGAGCAGTATGACCACCATAAAACAGGCTGCAAGCACTCCAGCCGCTTTGTATAATTTATCTAAAAATCGCCAAATAGGTGCAAAAAGCACAGCAGCTTTCGGGCCTTGCCACAAACAAAAGAGGGCAATGAGCGATGGAAAGACGAAAAGCCAAACCCATAAGGGCAGCCCCAAAAATGGTTGCCAATCTCGCATCGAAATTCCTTTTTTTAGAAATGCGCAACAGCGGCCATTGCAAAGGCCGCTGCTGCTATCTGCTTTAATTAGCGTTGTAGGCGTCTAAGATGGCTTGGCCATCAGCACCAACTTCTGACAGCCAATCTGCAGTCATTTTCGCGCCAATCGCCTCTAACTCGGCCAAGAACTCGGGGCCTGCATCCTCAACCTTCATGCCATTGGCTTCCAACTGCTCAAAATACCAATTGGCCAGTTCCGCCGATTTCGCTGCACATGCCGCTCCGGTTTCATCCGCGGCTTTTTGGATATTGGCTTGCATATCAGATCCCAAGCCTTCCCAAATGCCCTTGTTGATCATCACGTAATTGCGCGGCAACCACGCATTGACTTTATAGTAATGCGTCAGATGCTCCCAAACTTTACGGTCATAGCCAGTTGAGCCTGAAGAGATAAAGGATTCTGCAACACCGGTTGCCAAAGCTTGGCTCAGCTCTGCTGCTTCCACTTGCACGGGGATCATGCCCAGTTCTTCTGCAAAGGTTGCCGTTGCGGTATTATATGAGCGGAATTTGACGCCCTGTGTATCTTTTGAAGAGGACACAGCTTTTTTGAAATAAAAGCCCTGACCCGGCCATGGGCAGGTATAAAGCGCCACAAGGTTAAGATCAGAAAGCTGGGCATTCACCTTATCTTTTGCGGCATCCCAAAGACTGTTGTTTTGCTCATATGTTGTTGCGATGAATGGCAGGTTGTCCCATCCCAGCAAGGGTGCTTCATTGGCATGGGCCGACATAAACCGCTCGCCAATCGGGGCTTGCCCAGTTTGCACGGCGCGCTTGATCTCGCCGCCTTTAAACAAAGACCCGCCTGGGTGAACGGTGATATCAATGTCACCGCCTGTATAATCGCGCACTTTATCCGCAAAAACCACACCCATTTCTGAATGGAAGTTTGAAGAGGCATAGGCCATGGGCATATCCCATTTTTCAGCCGAGGCGGCACTGCCGACGATTGCCAGCGCCACGCTTGCAGCTGCGTTGCTGATCACTTTCGTAATATTTGTCATTGTTTTCTCCCTTGGTTGTGAATGGTCTTGGTTATTTGCCCCGCTTGAAGCGCATTGGATCAAAGGGGCGAATATCGGTATTGGGATGATGTCCCGCAATCATATCAGCCACCAGACGACCCGTTTTGGGGCCGCCTGTCAATCCAATATGATGATGGCCAAAAGCTGTAAAAACGCCAGAGGCTGAAAGCTCTCCTATAAAAGGCAGGCTGTCCGTAGGAGCCGGCCGATAGCCTAGCCATTCTTGTTCAGACGCAAAACTGAGTTTTGGAAAAAACTCTTGCACCTTGCGGCGCAGAAGTTGCAGAGGGGCCTTCGATTTTTTCTCGCTCAGGCCCCCAAATTCGACAACACCGGCGCAGCGCAGCCCTTGGTCCATCGCAGTGGCCACGAATTTTCCGGCTGCTAGCATCATCGGGTTATTGGGCTTTTGGCTGGGTTGTTCAAAAACAATATGATAGCCGCGCTCAGCTTCAAGGGGTACGTTCAATCCCAGCTTTTGCATCAGAGGTTTTGACCAAATGCCCGAGGATATAATGGCTTTATCGCAATGCATCCGCCCGATATTTGTATCTATAGCGGTGATTTTACCGCCGCTTAACTCAAAATCTTTCACCTCAGCTTGAATAAATTTTCCGCCCAATTCTTTTAAAACAGAAACAAGATCTTGCACATAAGAGCCGGGGTTGAGGATGAAGCCATGGTCTTTGAGAACCGCTAATAATTGCGTGCCAAATCCAAGGATCGGCTCTTCTTCTTGGACGGCTCGGCCTTCAATCAAGTCAGGGATAAATCCAGCTTCCTCTCTCAGCTGCCATCCAAAGGCATCTGCATTAAACGCGGCACGATCCGCATAAGCAAAACTGTAATTGCTGGATTGCACCCATTTTGCGGCCTTGGTTTGCGCAGTCAGCGCTTTGTGCTGTTCAAGGCTGTCACCAACGATCGTGGCAAGACCTTGGCTGATACGGCGCGTATCGCTTTCATTGGCAAAAGATAAATATTTGATCAACCAAGGCAGCAGTTTGGGCACATAGCTCCAACGCATAAAAAGCGGAAAATTTGGATCAGCAAGGTAAGATGGGCTTTTACGCACCAAGCCGGGCCCGGTCACAGGCACCACCGATGAATTCGCCAAGATACACCCATTGCCGTATGAAGCCCCCATTCCCGGACGTCCCTTATCCAGAAGCGTTACATCAAACCCGGCGCGCCGAAGCCAGATCGCCGAGGACGCTCCGACAATCCCTGCCCCTATCACGATAATATGTTCAGAGTTCATTCCAGAATATCCACGTTTGCCGCTAAAGTGTGACATGAGAAAAGTATCACTTCAAATATAAAATTGTGGCACCTACATCATAAAAAATGATATTAAGATTTTATGAGACTTAGGTTCAGACAATTACAAGCATTTCATGCAACCGTTGAAAGCGGCACGGTTACCGGCGCGGCGGAAGCTTTAGGGATTTCGCAACCGGGCATTTCAAATCTTCTATCCGAATTAGAGCGCCAAACTGGCTTTGCGCTTTTTGAACGTATGCATGGCCGCTTGATACCAACTCCAGAAGCCCAACTGATGTATCGTGAAATCGAAACAGTGGTGCGCGGGCTTGATCACGTTGCGCAAACTGTTGTTGATCTGCAAAACAAACAAATCGGCCATCTGCAGGTGGCCTCTCAACATTCTATGTCATTTGGGTTTATTCCTAAGCTCATTGCAGAATTTGCGCATGACAAACCTGAGATAAATATCTCGTTTCAGTCGCAATACAGCGCAAAAATCCAAGAATGGATCATTTCGGGGCTGTTTGAAATTGGAATTTGTGAAATGCCTCTGCTTTACGACGCATTGAATATATATCCGTTGCGCGTCGAAACTCGTATTGCGCTGAATAAAAACAACCCTCTAACGCAGCATCATGTCCTTAACCCGCAGATTTTGCAAAATGAACCCTTCGTCATTATGGGGCCTGACCATATTTCTCAACGGCGCCTGAAAGACGCCTTTGACGCCGCTGGTATTGCTTTGAATGCGCGCATACATTCCCATTTGTTCAAGAATTTACTAGCCTTTGTGAAAGAGGATATGGGGATCGCGCTTGTGGATCGCTTTGGGTCAGAGTTTGACGCCGATGATCGCTTTGTAACGCGCCGTTTTGATCCCCTCATAGAAATGGAAATGGCGGTGATTACTTCGGCAACGCGGCCCTTGTCACAGGTGGGAAAGGAATTTTTGGAACTGCTCTTAGAGAGGCTTCAGCCCTATAGTGCTGGAAATAACGTGATTACGCGGCTGTAAGGGGGGGATAGATGGGTCAGGCAGCGATCGGCATTCTCATGCTGGATACAAAATTTCCCCGCCTGCTGGGGGATATCGGGCATACAAAGACGTGGGATTTTCCTGTGCATATGCGCGTGGTCCGCGGCGCTTCTGCAAGCCAGGTGGTCGAACATGACCCCCGCCTTTTACTGCCTGAATTTATAAAGGCTGGCCATCAGTTGATTTCGCAGGGCTGTTCGGGACTTACCACATCTTGTGGATTTCTGGGTTTGATGCAAACTGAGTTGAAAGACGCGTTGGGCGTACCCTTCGCCAGTTCGCCTTTGATGCAGCTTCCCATGATCGAAGCCATGTTGCCCGCTGGGCAAGAGGCAGGCGTTTTAACAATTTCAGAGGAAAATCTTACTCCAGAACATTTGGCGGCCTGTGGAGCGCGTACCGACACCGCGATTGCCGGGCTTCCCCGAAACGGTGTATTTGCCGAAATGATATTCAATGATAAAAATGACATTGATATAGAGGCATGCCGAAACGAGATATGTTGCAGCGCAGCACGGCTTGTCGGCTCTGGATCCACGATTGGAGCAATCGTATTAGAATGCACAAACTTAGCGCCCTATGCGCATGATATATTCAAAGCAACAGGCAAACCGGTTTATTCAATTGTTAGTTTTTTAAATTGGTTTCAATCGGGCCTTAAGCCTCATCATTTTCGAAACAACCAAGCTTAAGGCAGTTGTGATCTGCAATGCAGGTACGCTGGGACTTCTTATTCCACCCTCTATCGTGATGGTTGTCTATGCAGCTTCGGTGAAAGTTTCGGTTGGACGGATGTTTCTCGCTGGCGCCATCCCGGGGCTTTTGGCTGGCTTTATGCTTATGACCGCGATTTATGTCATGGCAAAGGCGAATGGCAAGGATGGAGAGAGGTTTTTGCCTCGGGACGCGAAGCCGGTTGGGGCCTTTTCTTAATCGTGATTATCCTTGGCGGAATCTATGGCGGGGTATTCACCCCAACCGAAGCGGCCGCGATTGCTGCGGTCTATGCATTCTTCATTGCCAACTTTATCTACAAAGATATGGGTCCACTTGCCGAAAAAGGCCCGCGCGATCTTTCCGCTGCCTATGTAGAGGGTCCAAAAGGGACCACTTCTTTATGGCGTCAGCCTTGGGCGCTGGTGACAGCTTTCTTTCATCCCGATACAAAGCACACGCTGCTGGAAGCAGGCAAACTCACCGTTACCCCTTTATTTGTAATCGCAAACGCGCTCACGCTTAAGCATGTTCTGACGGATGAACAAGTTCCACAACATGTGGCTAATGCAATGTTATCGGCGGGCTTCGGACCGGTTATGTTCCTTATCGTCGTAAACATCATCCTGCTGATTGGTGGGCAGTTCATGGAGCCTTCAGGATTACTTGTGATTGTCGCGCCACTGGTCTTTCCAATTGCGGTAGAACTGGGCATTGATCCAATTCACCTCGGCATCATTATGGTTGTTAACGTAGAAATTGGTATGATCACGCCACCGGTTGGGTTAAATTCATTTGTCACTTCAGGCGTTGCTGGCATGCCAATGATGTCGGTCATAAAGGCTGCGCTTCCATTTCTGGGCGCTCTTTTGTTGTCTTGATCTTGGTAACCTACGTGCCTTGGATTTTGACCTTTCTACCCAACCTCATCATGGGGCCGGAAATCATTTTGAAGTAGAATTATGTTAAAAACAGACCGGTGACAGCTCAAGAGATGCTGCCTTGTTCTCTGAACTCCTTCAGAGCGATCAAAATAGACGCTTGAGAATGGATTGATTATGGCTAAGCCAAACTCACTAATGGCCAAGTTTATCACAGCTCGCACGGTGGACCTGTAACGTTTATATGCCGCCTCAAGTGCTCATTTATGCGGCTTTCTTTTCGAATGCCGAGGGGCTTTTCCAGCGTAGGGGGCCGGATTTGCGGTCGCCTATCTTTTTCAGCGTTACGCCTAGTCCTCGACGAGATGCCTACTATGCCACCCTACAGTCAAATGTTAACGGCATTATAACAAATACTTAACAGCATTATTACCAAAACGGCAGTTTATAATCATTTGAAACAATTTCGTTTTCGCAAGTAATAATTACTCTTATCTAAAATCTCAGCTTTACGACACGCACTCATAACATCCAAACCATTGTGCAAATGAACATCAATCTTTCACAACAGCTTCATACATCTTTATCAGCGTGCCGCTTCCGAGCCATGTTTCCGTACTCGCTTTGCCCAAAAATACAGCTACAGTTCTAGGGGGCTAAGACAAATGACTAGGATGAGACTGGAAGCGATTCACTAGTGTCCCAACCTTTACAACGGCCACATTCCTCAGCACCGAGTTGGGCTTCATCCGCTCCAGTAAGTGGTCCCGAAAGGCATTGGCATCTGCTCTGGTAATCTCTGCCAGGCTACCCTTTTCCAACTTGTGCTCTCCCAGGCTGCTTTTAAGGTCTTTGCGCAGCTTCTTGATACGCAGGGCAGCATCTTTATCTCTCACACCTTCCCCGGCTTTATAGGCTGCGTATTCACTTAAGGCTGTATCCAGTGTCATGGGCGGCGACTGTAGCTTGCCGTTGTAGACTTGCCTCACCACTTCCTGTGGCAGTTTGCCAGCAATCGTTTGGGCTAGCTCATTCAGCGCATAGTCTTCTTGGCTGTATTCAACGATTTGACCAGCCACGACCATATCTGCAACTTCCTCGCCCAGCGCTGCTCTGATAAACGCCAGGGCTCGTTCATTGGCGGGCATCGTCTCTTCTGCTGCAAACAGCTGCTCTATTTCCAAGTGTACTTTGGGAAGGGCCTTCATCGCCTCTGAGTAGCTCTCCCCCAGTTGCCGATAGAGTGTATCCTTTCCAATCAGGTCTCTGAGCTTTTTAGGAACGTTTCTTTTATAGCGATACGAGCCGTTCTGGCGTCTAAAGACATAGGCGGGGAGTTTTGGCATCTTGGGGTCCATCTCATAGTTTTGAATCTAACTGTGAGGCGGATCAACCCTCTTTACCTGTCCAGCTTTGACGAAATACAGCAAAATCTGACCGAGTGGTCCCAAAAGCGGTCTACAGCAACTCATCCGGCGGCTTCAGTTTTCTACTTTTCTAAGAATCTCTGCCTTCAGATGGTGATCGAATAGAGCAGTGTATTTGACGGCGTGCTTCAGCTTTACTTATAGTAAACCGTACATTGAGAATGAGAGTTCGACTAAAATGCAAAATTCCGGAGGACTGCGATCTGCCTTTCCATTTCTGCTTCCCGCACTTGTAGCTCTTTTTCTGGTTGGGTTAGTTCCTCTAGCTGTCGTATTCTTTTATTCACTTCATGACACCTTCGGCGGGAACATGTTTTTCTGGGTTGGGGGTCAATGGTTTTATCGGGTTCTAAGTTCGCAGGAATTTTATGCGGCACTGCTGCGGAGTCTCAGCTTTTCCGTTTTGATACTCTCGATTCAGATACCGCTGGGCATCTATATTGCTCTGAAAATGCCACGGTCAGGAACCCTTGTTGCAGCAGCCCTTATTCTTTTAACAATTCCAATGCTCACCCCAAAAATTGTGGTTGGATATCTGTGGAAGGTAATGGTTCAACCTGAAAACGGACTGATCACTCAGGCCTTAGCCGAAGTTGGTGTTATGTTGGATATGAATAATGTCTTTTGGACCTGGACAATTTTGATCCTAATGGACCTTTGGCATTGGACAGGGCTTGTAGTCCTTCTTTGTTATGCGCGATTGAGAACCATACCTGATGCCCAATATCAGGCGGCCTCCATTGATGGAGCGTCGCGCTGGAACGTTTTTCGGAATATAGAGCTGCCCAAAATGAGGCTCGTGCTAGCCATCGCATTTTTGCTTAGGTTTATGGACAGTTTCACGATGTATACTGAAGCTTACGTTGTCACACGCGGAGGGCCTGGTGTCAGCACCGTCTTTCTGTCTCACGAACTCGTACAAACGGGCCTTATCCAGTTTGATTTGGGAGAAGCCGGAGCAATGGCGGTGATTTATTTCGTCATAGTTGTGTTAATCTCTGCTCTTTTTTACAGGATGATTTTGCCTTCACCTCTTAAGAATACGGGCAAATGACAACACGATTTTCCTTAGCACCAGCAAGCTTTTTCTTTTTGGTACTTGTGCCAATCTACTGGATGATCGCAGTTAGCCTTCAGAAACCTGATAGTTTGGCAGGTTCAATTCAACTTGTGCCTGCAGATCCGACTTTTTCAAATTTCTTATTTATATTGACGGAACCTGACTGGTATTGGGGTTATATAAACGCATTGACTTATGTTTCACTGAATGTCGCGATCTCGGTCTGTGTAGCCATACCGGCAGCTTATGCCTTTTCACGGTTTCGGTTTGTAGGACATGGGTTGTTGTTTTTCTCGCTCTTAATGTTTCGGATGATGGTGCCGGCCATCCTACTTGTACCATTCGTCCAGATATTTTCTGCGTTGAATATGATTGATTCATATCTGGCAGTTGCGCTGGCACATTGCTTTTTCAGCGTCCCCATCGCAATTTGGATACTTGAAGGATTTATCTCGGCAATTCCCGTCGAAGTGGACGAAAGCGCAAAAGTAGATGGGTTTAGCACTTTCAGGTTTTTCCGCCACATTCTGTTGCCAATGATCGCGCCTGGTGTGGCAACGGCGGCGTTCTTTTGCTTCATGTTTTCCTGGGTAGAGTTTTTATTATCCAATGCTTTAACAACAATCGACGTTAAACCCTTCGGTGGTATCATGACCCGTGTAGGCAGTGTAATGTCTGGGCATATACCACTTATTGCCGCGGCTGGAGTTCTGGGTGTTGTGCCAGGTACTATTATCGCAATAGCGCTACGGCGGCACCTTGCACAGGGTTTTTCGTTGGGTCGCACAAACTAGCGAATACTACATCGTTTGAGTTGACCCTAAAAATGAAGACAGACCGCCTTCTTTACCTGAGTGATTTTTGTGGGAAGCGACCAAATCTATCTAAGCGGTCCCAAAAGCGGTCCCGATAAATGGTCCAACCCACTGGTATCATTGAATTTATTCATAAAATTAGGAGAAAATGGCGCTGTGCTCAGTGCAGTAAGCTCCCTGCTCCCGCAAAATTCCCTGTTAACAGGGAAAATAACAGGGAAAATAAACAAAAATAGCTTCCATTTGATCCTCAAATCCCAATTTTTATTGGGTAAAGATGATTTTACTTCCAAATTTAACAGGGAATTAAATTAGCGAGAACAGGGAAATTTAACTTAAAAACAGAAGAAAAAGCATGACAAAAAACACTTATTAGGATTTTGTTAGAAGATGAAACGCGGGCCAGAACTGTAGATGTTTAGGGAGTGATAGGAGTGGAAGTTGACCCATTTTCTGAGCTTGGAAAATTCTTGCGAGGCAATTTACACACCCATTCTTCCCGCTAGGACGGGGACCTTGATCCAAACGATGTCGCGCGCCATTATAAACTTAAAGGGTATGACTTTTTAACACTGACAGACCACTTCGTCGGTTTGTATGACTATCCCTTGACCAACATTCAATCCTCCGAAAACGAGAACTTCAGAAGGCTGGCTGGCTCAAAAAGAGGAAGTCAAAAACAAAATGACCGCCCAACATGGAGAAGCTCCTTGTTGAACGGCCACTTGTTCTAATCCATCTGTCAGCCACCTTCAGCATGGGCGAACCATTGCGTCCTGCGTCTAAGTTTACGGGCACATT
>Ga0181557_1001531_pt1 | contig 25905 bp, 19 predicted proteins | sample 011ome_23_FD_148632 | JGI IMG/M metagenome (GOLD analysis project Ga0181557, IMG submission 148632) | Coastal salt marsh microbial communities from the Groves Creek Marsh, Skidaway Island, Georgia - 011506CT metaG (spades assembly) | ecosystem: Environmental > Aquatic > Marine > Intertidal zone...
TGCTGCTGGCTATGCTGTGAGGACCAACATTAAGAACTCCTGCCCATAAAATATCTAACATTGGAGAACCTTCAAGCACTGTACCAGTTCCATCTAGGGTTAGATCTCTACTGCCGTCTTTATCTTCATTAGAGTATCTTGCGCCAAGTGTTAATCTCCAATTGCCTTCTAGGTTAATATCAGCTTGCCCAAAAACAGAATACATATCCGAGGATTGGGCATACAACCTGTCCCAATTTGTTCCAACCAATAATGAAACTGGAGGTCCTGCAAGAGCAAGAAAAGAACCTAATGGAACGTAGTCCGTCACATCAACATCAGCTGTTTGAAAATATGCTCCTACAATGTAGTCAACATTTTCTCCACCAGGTGAGGTATAGCGAATTTCTTGAGACCACTGATCATATTTTTCTGTTTGGTTTGTACCATCTAATATCTCAAGACCCACATAGTCTACATCTAGAACCTCATATGAATCGTATTCGACATGACCCGTAATTGAAGTAAGAGTTCCTCCACCATCCATTGGATAGTTAGCGGTTAAAACAAAATTATCCATAGTATTTTGACTGAAAGTTTCTCCGCTAGATCTTACCCAGTCTTCATTTGTTTCTACTGCAATGGGTCCAGCAAAAACAAGGCTGTATCCGTCTTGAGGTGCAAGAGCCTCCATGGCATAACCAACAGAATCAAAGTCAGCTGTTTCAACTTTTAAATTGTAATCAACATCACCGGATGTCCAGGCAAGTTGACCCCTTATGTAAGTTTCATCTCTTTGTGGCTCAAGTCTTTTCATATTTGTATTTGTAATCCATCCATCCATTTCTCTTGTAGAAATAGTTAACCTTCCAAGAAGGTTGTCAGATAGGGCTCCGGATAAAACTAAAAGAGACTGGTCTTCACCATGCTCAGATTCATGAGATGTAGAAAATTTGCCTTCAAACTCCTCAGTTGGTTTTGCTGAAGTAACGCTAACAGCTCCACCAATTGCATTTTTACCAAATAAAGTTGGCTGAGGGCCTCTTAAAACTTCAACTCGTTCTAAGTCAACAAGTGGAGTTCTTGCCAATTGACTTCTAGGATAGACAACACCATCAAAATTTATTGGTACAGATTGCTCAAAACCCTTGTTGGCGCCTGATCTAACTCCACGAATAGAAATTGAAGTATCAATTTGTGTTTCAACCACCATAAAGTTTGGAACAGAAGCTGAGAGTGATTGAAGGTTATCAACACTTCTATCAGCAATATCTTCTCCAGCAATGGCTGATACAGAAATTGGAACATCTTGAAGGCTCTGCTCTCTAATTTGAGCAGTAACCACAACTTCTTCAAGAACTTGCGTAAAGGCCGAAGGTGCCCAAGTAAGCAGAACGGTCGCAAAGACCACATTTAAAATACGTTTATTCATCATATATCCCCTTATATATAAAAAAAATTAATTAATAATAACTAAATTGAATACATATGACTATTTTTTTACTTTTAGGTAAATTTAATTAAATTCTTCTGCAAGACCCAATTCAAAGAAACTATTCCCTGATAGCATCAATCATGACCTGTACTTTCTTAGGATCAATATTGGGTGTTATGCCATGACCAAGATTAAAAATGAACCCAGGATAATCTTTCATAATGGTACAAATTCTTTGAGTTTCTTCCCAGATGAACCCATCAGACTCGAGTAAAACTTTAGGGTCAAGGTTTCCTTGTATGGCGAACAAATCTTTAAAATTTTTAGATATGCTTTCAATATCTTCTTTCCAGTAAAGACTGATGCATGTGATCTCATCAAAAATAATATCTTTCACTTTCTTGTTAGGAGATTTCTCAAATAAGATAATTGGAATGCTTGCTGTTAACGGATCTTCCTTTAACAACTTACAAAGCATCCGAGTGTATTTTAATGAAAATTTTTCTAGCTCAGCATCTGACAACAAATCTGCCCATGAATCGAAGATCTGCAGCGCACTCACTCCACTCAGGACTTGTTGCCTTAAATATTCATAACAGGCATTGCTGAGAATTTGAAGAAAATCATGAAGTTCATCTGGATGCTCTCTCAAAAAATTTTTAGTTTTATGAAAATCCTTTGATCCTCCACCTTCAATTGAATATGCTGCCAGCGTCCAGGGGCTTCCACAAAAACCAATAAGAGGAATATCTTGCGGTAATTGATTTCTGGTCTCTTCAACTGCTTTAAATACATAATTCAGATTATTGATATCAAATAATGGTAATTTTTTTATGTCTTGCGGGTGCGATATTGGATTGCTAAATTTTGGTCCTTCACCTTCATGAAAAGCAAGACCTAGATTTAATGCATCAGGTATTGTCAGAATATCTGAAAAAAGAATAGAAGCATCCAAGTCAAACCTATCAATTGGCTGCAATGCCAATTCTGCGCATGTCTTAGGCTGTTTACACATATCTAAAAAATTAGAATAATTTTTTCTGATTTTTTGATATTCAGGTAGATACCTGCCTGCCTGACGCATAAACCATACGGGAGGAGTTGCACAGGGATGACGCTTAAGCGCCCTTAAAAATTTAGAATCTTTCATTTATGAAACGAATTGTATGATACTTTTGGCCGCTTCTCTTCCTTCCCATATAGCTGTCACCACTAAATCAGATCCTCTAACCATATCTCCTCCAGAAAAGATCTTTGGATTAGAAGTTTGAAATTTTAATTCCTGTTTTTCTGGAGCAACCACTAGACCTGCTTGATCAGTTTTAATTTTAAAATCTTTAAACCAATCTGCTGGATTAGCCCTGAAGCCAAAAGCAATTACCACTTCATCGGCAGGATATACTTTCTCACTTCCTTGAATTGGGACGGGAACTCTTCTTCCATTTTGATCTGGTTCACCTAACTTTGTTTGAATTGTTTTTATACCCTGAACGCTATCACTTCCGATGATTTCGATAGGCTGAATATTGAATTCAAACTGCACACCTTCCTCTTTAGCATTAATAACTTCTCTTCTAGAACCAGGCATATTTTTTTCGTCTCTTCTGTATAAGCATGTAACGGATTTGGCTTCTTGCCTGATAGCAGTTCTATTGCAATCCATTGCAGTATCTCCTCCGCCTAAAACCACAACATCCTTTCCCTTAAAATTAATATAATCAGATTCTTCTTGTTGAAATTTTAAAAGGTGATTTGTGTTACCAATGAGGTAATCAATTGCCTTATGTGCCTGGGGGAGATCTTCACCTTTAAAACCACCTTCAAGCGAAGTATAGGTTCCCATGCCTAAAAATATTGCATCATATTTTTTGTGCAATTCTTTAAAAGAAATGTCTTTGCCAATTTCTTGATTAAGATGGAATTTAATACCCATTTCTTCAAGAATTTTTCGTCGTCGTCTTACAACCTTTTTTTCTAACTTAAATTCTGGAATTCCAAATGTGAGTAAACCACCAATTTCTGGTTGTTTATCAAAGACATCACAATTGATCCCAGCTCTAATTAAGATATCTGCACACCCGATTCCAGCAGGACCGGCTCCAATGATCGCAACTTTTTTATCAGTCCAAGTTCTATTGCTTAGATCTGGCTTCCACCCCATTTCTATTGCCTTGTCTGTAATATATTTTTCAATGTTACCAATGCTAACGGCGCCGAAACCGTCGTTAAGTGTACATGCTCCTTCGCATAAACGATCTTGAGGGCAAACTCTCCCACACATTTCAGGCAGAGAGTTTGTTTGATGGCATAAATCAGCTGCTTCCATAATGTTTCCATCATTAACAAGTTTCAACCAATCCGGAATATAGTTGTGAACTGGACATTTCCATTCACAATATGGATTTCCACAATCCAAGCATCGATGAGATTGATTGGATGCTTCAGACTGATTGTAATCACCATAAATTTCTACAAAATTAATTTTTCTTTCTTCTATGTTTTTTTTATTAGGATCGTATCGGCCAACTTCTAGAAATTGAAAATCATTTTCAAGTGGAACATGTTCGACATACTCTGATCTAGATTTAAAGTTCTCTGGGGAGGAAATTGATGCAGTCGGGATAGTGCTTTGACTTAAGAGCTCTTTGCGCCATTCAAATAACATAACCTTTGCTTCTTCCAGATCTGTAATTGGGGCAAAGGATTTTGTTATATATTTTCTATTCAATCGAATTTTTCCATAAAAGTATGGGGATCGCGGTTGAGTAAAAAGCAACAAACCTTTTTCAATTTTATATTGTTTATTTTTTGCGCCCATTAAATTGTTTTTAGTTCTTCGTGGTATGTATGACATAGTATGACATTATTGTGCTAATATGTATAACTAAATGCCACTACAAAATACACACACATCGTTATATCAAGAATCTCAAGCCAAGGACAATTGTGGTTTTGGGCTAATTGTTAACCGACATGGAACTCAAAATAGAGAAGTTGTAAAGCGTTCTATTGCAGGCCTAACCAGCATGACACACAGAGGGGCAATTGGAGCTGATGGTAAAACCGGCGATGGTTGTGGTCTTTTGTTTGATTTAAATCAATCTTTCTTCAAAAAACAAATTAAAAAAGAGTTAAATATTAAATTACCTGAATTATTTGGCATTGCACAAATTTTTTCTTCTGCATCATTAAAAAAAGATTTATCAGCAATTAAAAGAATCCTTCAATCTGAAAATCTAATTTTTGAATGTATCAGAGAGGTGCCTATTAATGCATCTGTTCTTGGTGAAATAGCGCTTGAATCATTGCCTAAAATTAATCAGATATTCATAACACCAATTTCAAAAGATTTTAATAAAGAAAGATTTGAATCTTGTCTTCTGCAGGCTAGAAAGAAGATAGAAGAACTGCATAACAATGAAGAAAAGCTTTATATCTGCAGTATGTCGAGCCAAACAATTGTATACAAAGGCCTAATGCTACCCGATGCAATTAGTAATTTTTATACAGATATTGCAAAAAAATCATTCACTGCAAAGGTTTGTTTATTTCATCAAAGATTCTCTACAAATACTCAGCCAAGATGGCATTTAGCTCAACCTTTTAGGCTTCTTGCACATAATGGTGAGATCAATGCAATTAGAGGAAATAGAAATTGGGTTAAAGCAAGAGCATCAAAATTTTCAACACCTTTAATTCCAGGTATCAGTCAATTTAAATCACTTGTGAATGAAACAGGCTCTGACTCATCAGCATTAGATAATATGATTGAATTGCTGGTAAAGGGAGGTATAAATTTCTTCAGATCTATACGAATGGTCTTACCGCCAGCTTGGCAAAATATTCATACCATGGATCCTGAGGTAAGAGCTTTTCATGAATATAATTCAATGCATATGGAGGCTTGGGATGGTCCTGCTGGAATTGTTATGTCAGATGGTGAGTGGGCAATCTGTGTTTTAGACAGAAATGGATTGCGTCCAGCAAGATACCAAGTATTAGCCAATGGAATGATCACAGTAGCTTCTGAAACTGGTATATACCCAGTAGCTGATGAAGAGATTCTTCAAAAAGGTCGGCTTAGCCCTGGTGGAATTTTTGCAGTAAACACAGAATCCGGAGAAATTCTTGATCAAAAGATTATTGATGATCAGCTTAAACAAAGTAAGCCTTATAGAGATTGGCTCAAAAAATCTGCAATTTATCTTGAATCTACTTTGGATGCATTTGAGGGTCCTGGTATAAAGAAAATTCGACATTCAGAATTTATCAAATCATCAAAATTATTTTCTTTGTACAATGAAGAAAGAGTTTCTGTAATAAAACCTCTTGCACTTGATGGTCTTGAAGGCACTGGCTCCATGGGTGATGACACAGCATTGGCAATGCTAAGTTCAATGCCGAGATCTATATATGATTATTTCAGGCAACAATTTGCACAGGTAACAAATCCACCGATCGATTCCCTAAGAGAGTCTAGCGTTATGTCATTAGAAGCATGCTTTGGTCCTGAATTGAATATCTTTGAGGAATCTAAAGATCACGCCAAAAGGATTGTCAGTACATCTCCTGTTCTATCGCACAAAAAACTTTCTGCATTATTGAAAAATCCATATTTCTCCTCTAAAAATTTTGATTTGCAATACTCACCCAAATCAAACCTCAAGGATGCTTTGAATGCATTAACAAAAAAAGTAGTTTCTGCTGTGCGCAAGGGAGAAATTATTATTCATCTAAATGAAAAACTACCCGATAGTAATAAGCTTTCAATCAATGCTTTGCTTGCAGTGGGCTGTATACACCAAGAATTGGTAAGACTTGGACTCAGATCAGACGCAAATTTAATAGTAAGTTCTGCCACAGCCAGAGACACTCATCAAATTGCATGCTTGCTCAGCTTCGGAGCAACAGCTGTTTTCCCTTGGCTGGCTTTTCAAACCATCTTAGATTTAACTCATCGCAGGGAACTAAAGGGTAGCCCAACGGCTAACTGTGCCAAATATCGAAAAGGTATCAATAAAGGACTTTTAAAAATTATTTCTAAAATTGGCATTTCTACAATTTCCAGTTACCGGGGATCTCAACTGCATGAGATCGTCGGCTTAAGTTCGGATATTGTAGATTTATCTTTTACCAACACTGTTAGTAGAGTTGGTGGTAAAACTTTTGAAGATTTAGATGCTGAGATGCGTTCTCTCAACAAATATGCAAATTCCAATGTTAGTGAGATTGGTCTAGGCGGCCTGTTAAAATTTGTGCATGGCGGTGAATATCACGCATATAATCCTGAGGTTGTAAAAAAACTCCAAGAAGCAGTAAGCACAGGATCTGATAAAGCATATCAGGAGTATGCAGCCCTAGTTAATTTACGAGATCCTGCAATGCTAAGAGATTTAATGAAGATTAAATTTCCTAAAAACCCACAAAAAGTTAAGCCTTACAATACAAAACTATTACTTAAGAAATTTGATTCTGCAGGAATGAGTTTAGGAGCCTTGTCTCCAGATGCTCATGAAACATTGGCTGAAGCTATGAATAGCATGGGAGCAAGGTCAAACTCAGGTGAGGGTGGAGAAGCCAAGGAAAGGTATGGTACTTCAAAGATGTCAAAAATTAAACAAGTTGCATCTGGTCGTTTTGGTGTTACCCCAGAGTACTTGGTAAATGCTGAGGTTTTGCAAATAAAAATTGCACAGGGTGCAAAACCAGGTGAGGGTGGGCAACTTCCTGGGGGGAAAGTAAATGAGTTGATTGCAAAGCTGCGCTATTCAACGCCTGGGATTACTCTAATTTCGCCCCCACCTCATCATGATATTTATTCAATTGAGGATTTAGCTCAATTAATTTTTGATCTAAAGCAAGTAAATTCCAAAGCCTTGGTTTCAGTCAAATTAGTGTCTGAACCAGGAGTAGGGACAATTGCAGCGGGTGTTGCAAAGGCATATGCAGATCTAATAACTATTTCTGGTCATGATGGTGGAACGGGTGCAAGTCCTTTATCTTCTATTCGTTATGCAGGCTCCCCCTGGGAGCTTGGCTTATCTGAGGCTCATCAAGCTCTGAGAGCCAGTAACTTAAGACATAAAGTTAGACTGCAGGCTGATGGTGGTTTGAAAACAGGGTTAGATGTTGTCAAAGCTGCAATTCTTGGAGCAGAATCATTTGGTTTTGGGACAGGCCCCATGATCGCGATGGGTTGTAAATATTTAAGAATTTGTCACCTCAATAATTGCGCAACTGGTGTGGCTACCCAAAGGAGAGATATCATTGATCATCACTACATTGGTGAAAAAGATCGAGTGATCAACTACTTCTCATTTATTGCAAATGAAGTGCAAGAAATTCTAGTTAAACTTGGAGTGCCTGACCTCGAGTCCATTATCGGTCAAACACAGTACCTTAAAGATATTACACAAGATAATCCCTCTACAGCAAATATCAACTTATCCCCGATTTTGTATTCTGATAAAAAATCAACCTCTCCTCATTACTGCAAAACTTCGTCAAATAATCCATGGGATAAAGGTAATTTAAATATAAAAATTCTTCAGGACATCAAACCTTTTATTGCCAAAGATCAAAAATCTGATTTCCATTATAAAATTTCAAACCGAGACAGATCTGTCGGAGCACAAGCTTCTGGTTTTATAGCCTCTTTATATGGAGAAGGAGGATTGAAGCAATCCCAAACCCTGAATTTTACCGGGTCAGCTGGTCAAAGCTTTGGTGTTTGGAATGCAGCTGGATTAACTCTCAATTTAAATGGTGATGCTAACGATTATGTGGGCAAGGGCATGAATGGAGGTAAGATTGTAATTTCAAGCTCCGCTGAATTCGCTTCACAAAAATCTCCATCAGTATTAGTTGGTAACACTGCACTATATGGAGCAACCGGTGGCGAACTTTATGTTGGCGGATGTGTGGGAGAAAGATTTGCAGTAAGAAATTCTGGTGCATCTGCTGTGATTGAAGGTGCAGGCGATCATTGTTGTGAATATATGACTGGTGGACATGTAACTGTTTTGGGGAATGTAGGTGCTAATTTTGGGGCAGGTATGACGGGCGGTTTTGCATATGTTCTTGATACTGATCGAAGGTTCTTTGATCAATGCAATCGAAGTCTTATCAACCTTGATAGAATTGTTAGTGAAGAAATGGAGTCACATAGAAAATTTTTAAAACAAATTCTTGCTCGCCATATTAAAGAAACTAAAAGTGAAAGAGCAAAATTAATCTTAGATGAATTCGATAGATTTGAACCCTCCTTTTGGCTAGTGTCACCTGCTGCTTTAAATATTCAAGATCTACTAAAAGCAACAACAGCTAACGCTGCTTAATTTAACTTTTTAACCCCTTTTGAAGATTTGCTGAATTAAAAGAATTAGTCACTACTGCATTCGATATTTTATTAAGCAGTACTATATTTAATTTACCTTTTTTCATCTTCTTATCTCTAAAAATAAATGGTTTTAATTCTCCATATTTATATTGGTTGAGAGAAAGGTCAAATTCATACATTTGTAATAAACTAATAACTTCCGAGTATTCTTTTGCTGAAATAAGATTTTCTAAATATGAAATTTTAGAAGCAACTTTCATGCCTTTGGCAACAGCTTCCCCATGAAGAATCTTTTTATAATTACCATGTGCCTCTATAGCATGTCCAAATGTATGACCAAAATTCAAAATTGCACGGATCCCATTCTCCTTCTCATCTTTTGTAACAATCTTTGCCTTAGTTTTTACAGATGCATATATTATTTCCTCAATAATATGTTGATCCATTGATAATATTTTTTTGGCATTTAATTTAAGCAATGAAAACAGAGGTTTATTTTCAATCAGAGCGTATTTAATAACTTCTGCTAATCCGGCTTTGAATTGTCTTTGGGGGAGGGTTTTAAGCACAGATGTTTCTATAATGACACCTTTTGGATTGTAAAAAGCTCCAACAAGATTCTTACCCGCTGCAATATTAATGGCTGTCTTACCACCCACAGAAGAATCCACTTGAGAAAGGAGTGTTGTCGGTATCTGTATAAATTGAATACCTCTTAGGTATGAACTCGCAACATAGCCAGAGATATCTCCTATCACTCCGCCGCCAACAGCAATTATCAAATCTGTTCTATCAAAATTATTTTCTGCTAAAAAATTTAGTATTTTTTGAAAATTTTGAACTGACTTAGCCCTTTCCCCATGTTGAAGAATTATTTTAAAAGCTTTAGTTGATGGCTTGCTAACACTAATTACTTTATTAAGTATTTTGGTTGGCACCCCATCATCTGAAATAATCAGTATCTTTTTATGCTCTTTTAGCAGAGGAGCTAGATTTTTTTTAGATATAGCTTCTTTGCTAATTAGAATCCTATATCTGTTATTTTTTTGACCTGCGAATAACTCTTTAGCCATAATTTTTAACTAGCTTCACAATTTCGTTTGCAACCTCTGAGCCACTTTTATTCTCAGTATTGATTATGTGATCAGAAACATCTTCATAGAAGGACTGTCGGGATTTTTGTAGATCTGCCAAAACCTTTTCAGGATCTTGATCTTTTAAGAGTGGTCTGTCTTTATCTTTGGCTGTTCGCTCAACTTGAGTATTTAGGGGAGTATGCAGGTAGAAAACAGTACCTCTTGATGCCAACAGTTCTCTATTTTCTTCTTCAATAACAATGCCACCACCAGTAGCAAGAACAATCGAGTTTAATGCAACCATTTCTTTTAACGTGGCAGTTTCTCTTTTTCTAAAACCAGCCTCACCCTCTATATCAAAAATCCAATCTATTGTGACGCCTGTACTTTCTTCAATCTTTGCATCTGTATCATGAAAGTCTAAAAACAGCTCACCCGCCACAATTTTTCCAACAGTGGTTTTTCCAGATCCCATGGGGCCAACAATAAAAATATTCATACTTAGTTTTTTAAGTTGCAGATTCTATCATTTATAGGGGTAAAATAATTCTAATTCATGTATCAAAATATATTAGAGCTTCACTTAAAAATTCCATTACTTAAATTGTATGTTTGTAAGATTAATTAATTGGACATTATCAGCTGCTCTTTTTGGCACTCTCTTATCAATATTATTCATTGGAGCTGGATATCTTTTAGTAAAGCCAAGCCTGCCTGAGATTGATTTAGTTGATGAAGATGTTTTGCAAATACCTTTAAAAGTTTTTACATCCGATGGGGTTCTTATTGGAGAGTTTGGTGATCAGAAAAGAAGGACCATTGAATATGAAGATATCCCAATCAACTTAAAGAATGCATTTTTAGCCGCTGAAGATGATCAATTTTTTAAGCATCATGGCATAAGAATTCCATCACTCATTAGAGCTGTTTATCAAATGATTAAATCCGGAGAAATTGTGAGCGGCGGAGGCACAATTTCAATGCAGGTTGTAAGGGGCTATTTGTTATCTCGAGAGCAAAAAATTCTTCGAAAGATCAAAGAAATTTATTTAGCTTTTCAATTAGAAAGTTATGCAAACAAAGAAGAGATATTCTCTCTTTATCTAAACACTATCTTTTTAGGTAATAGGTCCTATGGAGTTGAGGCTGCAGCAAATAGATATTTTTCTAAATCTATTAATGAGCTCACTCTTGCTGAATCTGCATTAATTGCTTCCTCAGCTCAACTTCCCTCAAGAATTAATCCTATTCGCTCTCCCGATAGATCACTGATTAGGCGCAACTGGATTTTAGGAAGAATGTATAAGCTTGGATATATTGGTAGAGGCCAATATTTAATTGCAAAGTCTGAACCAATTAACTTAACTCAATTAGAATCAAACTTTTCATTGGACGGACGATACATTGCTGAAATTGCTAGGCAAGCTATGATCAACAGATATGGATTATCAGTATACAAAGATGGCTTATCAGTTTTCACAACAATAGATTCTTCACTTCAGCAGGCAGCTCTTGAAAGTGTTTCAAAAAATTTATATGCATATGATAAACGTCATGGTTGGAGGGAACCTGTGAACCTTTTATCAAGAATACCTGACTCTATATTCACACAATTGCAAGATGGAAATTTAGACATTTTATATCAAGATTCAATCACAGCTGATGAGCTTGGTATGAGACAGCTAAATATCTCAGTAATTAGAGATTTATTTAAAGAGTTCATAAACTCAGATAGGCATTCAGCCGGAATCATCATAGATGTAAACCCTGAAAGAATTATATATCTTGATAACTCTTTTCAATTAGAGAGTTTATATTGGAATGATTCTTATGAGTGGGCTAGATCAAGAATCAATATCAATAAATTGGGTCCGCGCCCTGATAATTTTTATGATATTCTCCGTTTGGGAGATTTAATATATCTATCTGAAATGGATGGAAATTATTATCTTGATCAGGTACCTGATGCTGAGGTGGCATTTATTTCTGCGAATCCTTCCAATGGAGCTGTAAAGACCTATATAGGTGGATTAAATTTTTCAAAAAGTAATTTCGATCGGGTAAAACAGTCCTATCCTCAAGCTGGCTCAAGCTTCAAGCCATTTATTTATTCCTCTGCTTTTGCAAATGGTTACAAGGCATCTGACAAAATAAATGATGCTCCTATTATTTTTGAAGACTCAAATTTGGAGAGTAGTTGGAGGCCTGAAAATTATACTGGTGAATTTTATGGGCCTATTAGGCTTAGAGAAGCTCTAGTTCAGTCTGTTAACTTGGTTTCTATCAAGTTATTAAGAGAAATGGGAATTCCATTGACTCAAGATTATTTATCAAGGTTTGGCTTTTCTAAATCAAGGCTAGCTCCAGATCTATCACTAGCGCTTGGATCATCAAGCTTTTCTCCTGCTGAGATGGTTAGGGCCTACAGTATTATGGTAAATTCCGATGATCCCAAAGATTTATTTTTTATTGAAAGGGTAGTGGACAGAAACGGAAAAACTATTTTTCAAAATCCTCAAGTAGAAAATAAGACAAAAAATATTGATGCTTTTCCATGGTTTCAAACTCAGTTAAAAGAGGAAATTAAACCTTTTTATTTATTACCACCCATCCAAGGAGAATCTATTGCACCAATTGACCCTAGGGTAACTTTTATAACAAAAGATATATTGCGAGAGGCTCTTTTAAGAGGTAGCAATGGAAGAAAAACTCAAATTTTGAATAGAAGTGATATCGCAGGAAAAACAGGCACTACCAATGATGCAATAAGTACCTGGTTTTCTGGTTTTCATAATGATTTGGTAACGACTGTTTGGGTTGGAACTGATGATTTTTCTTCATTGGGAGATAACGAATTTGGTTCAAGCATAGCTCTGCCTGCTTGGGTTGATTTTATGAAAACAGCACTGGTTAGTCTGCCGGAAGAAGAATGGAAAATTCCAGAGGGTTTATCTTATGTAAGAGTTGACCGTGAGACAGGTAGACCAGTTGATGAGAGAAGTAAAAACTCGTACTTTGAGCTTTTTTTAGATGAATAGACCTAACTTTTGTAAATGCTACTAGAAATAAGCGACCAATAATTTTCAATGTAGCCACTTGGTATTTCCTTAAATTTATTTCTAATAAATCTAGAAATCATACCTTCCATTATTGTGATAATTAGATGGGCGCTTTGACCTGCGGTTAGCTGCAGTGAATCTTTCTTTGAAGAGAGTAATTGTTTGATTGAAAGTTCTAATCTTTCATAGAATTGATTCACAGAGTCGATAACATTTTGTTCACTTGGGCCCAAAGCTTCACGAGATAAAATTCGAGCAAAGCCTTTGTTTTTTTCAAGAAATATTGCATAAAAAAAGAATATTAATCTTACTTTTTCTTCAGCTTCAATATCTGAATCTTTTTTTATTTCTCCAACTTTTTGGAAGATTGTCTGATCACAAAATGTGAATAGTTCCAAGAAAATTGATCTCTTGCTAGGAAAATGTCTATAAAGGGCAGCTTCAGTTACACCGCTTTCAGCAGCCAGAACAGCTGTTGTAATCTTAGTAGCATCTCGTTCCTCTAAGAGCTTTGCTAGGCTTTGAAGAATAATTTGTTTTCTGTCTTTTGACATAGCTTTAGCTTATATCAATGTGAATTGATTCATCAATTAATTTTAATTGATTAAGAAACATATTTTTTATTTCCTGAAGTCTTGAGGGTGTATTAGCTTCAAATCTTAGGACAAGTTTTGGAGTTGTATTGGAAGCCCTTATTAAGCCCCATCCATCTTTAAAATCTACCCTAAGACCATCAATAGTAACTTTAGAGCCATCCTGAAATTCTGATTTGCTGACAAAATCATCAATTATTTTAAATTTCATTTTTTCATCTACATTTATATTTAATTCTGGGGTCGAGCAAGCTTTTGGCAGTTGATTGAATATAGAGGAAAGAGGTTCATTTAAGTTTTCTATAATTTCTAATAGTCTAAAGGCAGAGTAATGACCGTCATCGAAACCGTGCCATTGGTCATTAAAAAAAATGTGACCGCTCATTTCACCGGCTAGTGGGGCATTTGTTCTTTTGAGTGCATTTTTAATATGAAAATGACCTGTAGGAGACATTAATGGAATACCTCCAGCCTCACGTATTATATTGCTCAGTAAATTTGTGCACTTAACATCAAAAATTATTTCCTTACCAGGATGATTTTTCAGCACATCTTTTGCAAAAATCATCATTAGCTGATCAGGGAAAATAATTTCACCTTTCTCAGTTATAACGCCAAGCCTATCCCCATCTCCATCAAACGCTATCCCTACATCAGCTGAATTTTCTTTTACTGCTTTAATTAAATCTTGAAGGTTCTCCACTTTTCCTGGGTCTGGGTGATGATTTGGAAAGTTTCCATCAATCTCACAAAATACCTCAATTACCTCATAGCCTAATGAACGCATGAGTAAAGGAGCAATTTCTCCTGCTGAACCATTACCACAATCAATAACAACTTTAAGTTTTTTTTGTTGCACCTTGCTTTGTTGTAATACTTCTTGCACGTACTCATCCATTATATTTTTCTTGAAGATTTTTTTGCCAGTATTTATTTTGGTGATGGGTATATCAGAAATTAAACTTAAGATCTCAAGACCCGAAATTGGCGAATCATTAATTACAATTTTAAAACCATTGTATTCCTTTGGGTTATGGCTCCCAGTAATCATGATTCCAGACTTTGAAGGTAATTGTTTGGCAGCGTAATAAAGCAGTGGGCTAGTAACTACCCCAATATTGATAATATTTATTCCTAGGGATTGTAGCTCTCTGGAAAGAAGATTTAATATTTGTTCTCCTGAGAGTCTTCCATCTCTTCCAAGTGCTATTTCTGTAATATTCTCATCTTTGCATTTTTTAGCTATTGCATAAGATATAGAATCAATGGAAGCTTTATTGATTTGAGAGGGAACCACTCCTCTAATGTCATATTCTCTGAAAATGGATTCATCAATCATGGGAATTTTTAATTTCATTATATGGGTTGTTTTGTCATAATAACTGAGCTTTAAAACTATAGACAACATGTTTCTTAATACCGAATCAAAATTTATCTGGCTTAATGGAAGTTTTCAGCCATTCAATGAAACAAACATTCACCTTTTATCCAACACCCTGCATTATGGGATGGGAGTTTTTGAGGGTGTGCGCGCATATGAAACTGCAGATGGGGGTGCAATCTTCAGACTTGAAGATCATACTAAAAGACTGTTTGATGCAGCATCCAAGATTAATATTTTAATTCCATATTCAATTGACGAGGTTAGCCAAGCTCAGAAAGAAGCAATGCTGAAAAACAATCTTCAAGAAGGTTATATTCGTCCAATTGTTTTTTTAGGAAGTGAATCAATGGGCTTAAGATCTCATGATTCACTTTCAGTGAATGTTGCAATTGCATGCTGGGAATGGCCTTCGTATATGGATCCAGAAGCAAAAAGGAATGGTATTTCAGTTGTCAAATCTCCATTTAAGCAATATGACAATCCGCTTTATTCAAATAATAAAATTATTGGTACATATGTAAACTCAATCATGGCTGTTAATGATGCAATTTCTAAGGGAGCCGAGGAGGCGATATTGCTAGACAAAAATGATTTTATCTCTGAGGGCAGCGGTGAAAACTTGTTTATAGTTAAGAACTCAAAGTTAATGACGCCAACAACAGATTATTGTTTGAATGGAATTACCAGGCAAAGCGTCATCACAATTGCAAATAACCTTCAAATAAGTTTAGAAGAGAAGAATTTAACTTTTGATGATTTATTATCTGCTGATGAAGCTTTTTATTCTGGAACAGCCGTTGAGATCACTCCTATAACAATGGTTGATGGAGTAAAAATAGGCAGTGGTTCAATTGGGCCAATCACTGAGCAACTTCAATCTAATTACTCTGACATAGTTTACGGAAGAGATAAGAGCTATTCGCATTGGTTAACTTCAATTTAGCCTTTTAAAAAAAATTGAATCAAAAATTAAATATCGCTATATGCAGCTATCGAAGTTCACCTTTTGTAGGCGGCCAAGGAATATTTGTATTTGAATTATCTAGGGCCTTGAAAAATTTAGGCCACAATGTCGATGTTATCTCAGGACCACCATATCCAAACCTTGAAGATGATATTGATTTAATTAAATCTCCAGGGCTAGATTTATTTAGTACTTTTGACTTCAAAAAAAGATTAAAAATTTTTTTAGAAAAAAAGAATAAATCTACTGATGATTGGTTTGAATTTATTTCGGCACTTTTTGGGGGATTTCCAGAGTTGAAGACTTTTGGTAATAGAGCAAGACACTTACTCAGCACAACTTCTTATGATGTTGTAATTGACAACCAATCTCTTAGCTACGGAATGATCGAGGTTCAAAAGAATATACCCTTAATTGAGATTATTCATCATCCCATTACAAAAGATTACCGTTATGATATTCAATTTTCTAAGGGTATAGTTCAAAAAATATCTAAATGGAGATGGTTTTCTTTTTTAAAAATGCAAAAGAAGGTATCTCGAAAATTAAAAGTTTTTTCAACGCCATCACATAATTCAAAAAAAGACATTGCAAAAGATTTTGGTGTCCCTGAAGAAAAAATTTCAGTGATACCCAATGGTATTGATTATTCGAGTTTTACTCCCTTAAAGAATGTTAAAAGAATTTCAGGGCAAATCATTACTACGGCTAGTGCAGATGTCCCACTTAAAGGTTTGGATTTCACTTTGCATGCTGTTGCTAGATTAAAAGAAGAGTATCCACAGCTAAGATTAGTAATTATCGGAACACACAGATCAGGCGGTCATACAGAAAAACTAATCAAGAGACTGCAGATAGAGGAGAATATTTCTTACAGATCAAATCTGACTAGACATGAGATAGCTGTTGAATATGCTAAAAGTAATGCTGCCATAGTAAGTTCCCTCTATGAGGGTTTTGGATTTCCTGTTGGAGAAGCCATGGCTTGTGCAATACCCCTAATCGCAACTAATGTTGCATCTATCCCTGAAATAACCCAGTCTTTTGCTGAATTGATCCCAGCTGAAAGTACAGATGCAATAGAGGCAGCTATTAAAAATATTTTTACCAACCCGGAAACAAATCAACTGAGAGCAGATGCTGGCAGAATGCATATAATAGAGAACTTTGATTGGCAAAAAATTGCTATGTTATATGAGGATTTAATTTTTAAAACGATAGATGAATTTGAATGTTAACTTTTAGCTTAGATAAGATAGCTCTAAAGCCTAACTCAAAAGTTTTAGATGTAGGTTGCGGAGAAGGGCGTCATATATTTGGATCTTTGTATGAATTTTCAGATATTCATTGTGTTGGACTAGATCATGATATTCCCTCATTAAATAAATGCAATGAAGGTTTGGAGTTTTTTGAAGAGCTGAATTCTGGCTCTACAATTTTTATGCAAGGCTCTGTATATAAACTACCATTCAAAAATAATACTTTTGATCTTGTTATTTGCTCAGAGGTACTAGAGCATCTTGAAGATTACCATGCAGCAATTGATGAAATTTATAGAGTTTTAAAACCTGAAGGTAAATTTTTGCCTAGTGTTCCTTCATATTGGCCAGAAAAAATTTGCTGGTCTCTTTCATCAGGATATCAAAATATGCCTGGCGGCCATGTAAGAATCTTTACTAAACGTCAGGTGATTAATGAGATAATTGATCATGGATTTAAGTATGATCACTCTGAGAGATTTCATGGTCTGCACAGCGCCTATTGGTGGCTAAGATGTCTTTTTTGGAAGAACCAAGATTCAAATTATCTTGTAAAGATTTATAAAAAATTTCTTGAGTATCAAATTCTTCAAAGCCCAGCATGGCTGAATAATTTTGAAAAAATTGTTAACCCTGTTTTTGGAAAAAGTATTGCATTTTATTTTGAAAAAAAATGAAAAAATTTCCAAACATCTCTCACATAAATCCAAACTCTCTTGATGGCCTGAACCATCTAGGTAAGTTTTTAGTCGATGTTCAATTTCTTTCAGGAGCCATTCCCTCAAATCAAGATGGTTCGCATGATCCTTGGGATCATCTTGAGGCTTTAATGGGTCTAACTACTCTTGGATACAAAACCCATGCTCTAAAAGGTCTGGATTGGATGGTTTCCAATCAAAATCAAGATGGTAGTTGGTATAACCTTTATCAAGATGAAAAACCATTGGAACTCAATAAACAAACTAACTATGCTGCATACATTTCTGTTGCTGTTTGGCATTTTTATTTGATTAATAATGACGTCAACTTTCTTCAAGAGTTTTGGGAGCCAGTCAAAAATGGTATTTTATTTTCTCTTTCTCTTCAGCATGAAAATGGAGCTATTGCTTGGAATATAGATGAATTTGAAAAAATTGATGAGGACTATCTTTTAACTGGCTGCAGTTCTATTGCAAAAAGTCTCGAGTGTGCGATAGCTATTTGCCAAGCTTTGGGTAATCAGAATTATGAATCAGAATGGAGAATTGCACATTCAAAATTAATATCAGCACTTGAAAACCCATCTGGAATTTTTGATTTAAAAAAAGATCGCAGTAGATTCTCAATGGATTGGTATTATCCAATTCTAGGTGGAATTAATTCCAAAAAAAGAATCAGTGCTTTAACAAGGAAAATTAAAGATTCTTTTTGGATCCAAGACCTTGGAATTAAATGCGTATCAGATGAACCCTGGGTAACAGTTGCCGAGACCAGCGAGTGCTCTATTGCATATAAAAAAATTGGAGAAGATAAAATAGCATTAGAACTACTTCATAATGCTATTGCTGTAGTTGACGGCAATAGCATACCTTATATGGGTTGGCAATTTAGTGAGAATATTTACTGGCCAGACGAAACTCCTGCCTGGACCTCAGCAGCATGTATCCTTGCTGCTGATGCGAATAACCAACTTACCTCTGGAGCTAATTTATTCCTGAAACAGCAATTTAAGCCTTAGTGAGACATACAATTGTGTCCACTCTTTCAAATAGCTCAAATCCTTCTTTAAGAGCTTTTTGAAAAACAAGATATGGTGCTTGCCCGCCATCTTCTGGTTTCTCATAAATATCATGAATTATCAATGCTCCCTGGGAGTGAAGCTTAGAGCTCCAATTATCATAATCGTTCATTGCAGATTCTTCAGTATGACTACCGTCAATAAACAAGAGGCCTAATTCTGTTCCCCATGAAGGCGCGATATAATTTGCATTGGCAAGAATTGGAATTACCCATTTGCTCTCTTCAAATTGCTGAAGATTTGATTGCATTAATGGCACCGTATTGACACGTCCTAACTTTTCATCATAAATTTCTTCATCAAAATATTCTTCACCAAGCTGATGTTCCTCTGAGCCAGAATGATGATCAACTGTATAAACCAACTGATTATGGGTTGAGCTTCCAGCCGCTATATATAATGCAGACTTGCCCCCGAACGTGCCTATCTCCAGCGCCGGCCCATAATGAGAAAACTTTTCTGCCCATTTCGTCAATGCTAATCCCTCATGATTGGGCATGAAGCCTTTGAGATTATTTAATTGATCAAAGTCCATATTCTTTATAAAAGCTCTTTCCCAGCGTCGATTTAAATCGCCTATGTATCCATAGATATTCAGCTGGATGCAGAAGAATTTTTTCCTCCATTATGTCATTAATTTTCTGGGCTAGTGCAGTTGAATCTAACTTCAAATGATCAATTAATTCTAGTTTAAGCACTAACTTATTATTTACAAAATATGAATTTATGAATAATAAATTTGAATTAGTTGCATCGATAATCTTTTTGGTTGTAGTGATCGTGGCAGCCTCTTGTTGAAAAAAGTTTAATCTAACAGAATGATCCCATCCATAATCTTGATCGATTGCATACAAAACATTATTTCCACTTTTAAGCCATTTCATAAATCTTCTAGGATTATTTTTATCAGCCGTATCTTTAAGGCTTGAAAGCCGTCCTTTGTCTTGAATTTTATTCATTGATGCAGAATTATGCGGTCTACTCACGCCATACATTGGGACATTCATAGCCAACAGACGGGCATCTAGCTCTAGGTGTTGAGAGTGCTTAAAAATGATCAAGTTACCCTTATTAGAGTCCTTGGGAAGCAAAAGGTTTAAGCCAATTATTTCATAATTAATCTGGCTTTGTATTTTTTGGTCTGACCAAAACCAAGCTATACCAGTTTCAATCAAGGATCTTCCAAGGTACACAAAATTATCTCTTAAAAGTATTTGCTGCTCCATTTTTGAAAGATTTGGAAAACATAATGCAAGATTTGCTTGTGCAATTTTTTTCCTGCCAACAGCAAAAACAAATAGGAGCTTGCCACACAATTTTCCTATTGCTGGATGCCATGAGGTTGGGAGATGGCAAAGACCTTGCCATAATATCATCATTAACTTAATCAATATTATGAGTACATAAAAATTAAAGAATGTATTATTACATTAATTTAAATATAGCTTTGATATGAAGTTGGTAATTTATAATTTTTTCTTTTTAATACTTATACCTGTATTTGTATTACGGATCTTTGTTAAGAGTTTTGCTGATCCAGATTACACCAAGCTTTTTCTTAACAGGTTTGGATATAATTTCAGTGGGTTTAAACAATCAAACAAAAAAATTATTTGGTTTCATGCAGTAAGTTTGGGAGAGGTCATAGGCTCTCAAATGCTGATTAATAAATTAGCCGAACACTTTGATATTGTGATAACAACCTCAACCCCAACAGGTTTGAGAAGGGCCAAGGAGCTCTTTTCTGCAGATATAGCGATAAATTACGCCCCTTGGGACTTTGTTTTCTTCATTAATAGGTTTCTAAATTTTTATAAGCCTGATGCCATATTAATATTTGAAACAGAAATATGGCCATCAATGATTTCACAAGCCTCAAAAAAAAATATCTCTCTTTATTTAGTAAACGGCAGACTGAGCCACAAGTCTTATCGAGCATATGCAATGTCATCATGGCTTATAAAAGATATTTTAAAAAAAATTACTTTTTCCTTTGTGCAAACCAGAAAACATAAGGATCGTTTTTTAAAACTTGGTATTAATAATGATTGTATTGATGTGGTTGGTTCAGTTAAATTTGATATTTCTAGCTCAAATACTAAGCCAGTCGAAGCTGCTCCTTTTATCTTGGGAGCCAGCACCCATCCTGGAGAGGAAGAAATATTACTTAATGCATTCAATAGGCTTGAATTTAAAAAGGATTTCAAGCTATTTCTTTGTCCAAGGCATACAGAGCGTGCTGAAGAGATAGCAAAGCAAGCAATCCTTAAGGGATTTAGAGCGCAATTATTTTCAAACCTTACCTCAGATGACTATGATGTTTGCATTATCGATAGCATAGGCTCATTACCTAGCTTTTATGCAGCTTCATTCATATCTTTTGTTGGGGGTAGTTTGGTGCCCAGAGGCGGACATAATTTAATTGAGCCTGCTGCTTTAGGGTCCCCAATTATTATTGGCCCTCATACATTTAATTTTGAAGATATTGTTCAGGAATTTCTTAATGAGGATGCTTGTATTAGAGTGACTGATGAGTATGAATTATTAGATGCAATGAATTTTTTTATTGGCGATTTCAAAATAGCTGAACAATATGCGTTTAGAGCCAAGGAGGTTGTCGAAAGAAATAAAGGTTCAACAGAGCTTCAAGCTTCTTATATAATTAACCAATTAGGAGAAAAAAATTGAAGCTTATTACAGCAATTATTAAGCCATTTAAATTAGAGGAAGTGCGCCAGTCACTTGATCTTATTGGCATTACTGGCATGACAATTACTGAGGTCAAAGGTTTTGGTAGGCAAAAAGGCCATACTGAATTGTATCGAGGGGCTGAATATGTGATTGATTTTTTGCCCAAAATCAAAATAGAAATTGCTGTATCAATTGACCAGCTTGATGAGGCCATCAATGCAATTTCTTCAAGTGCAAGCTCTGGAAAAATTGGAGATGGAAAAATTTTTGTCTCTTCACTAGATCAAGTGATCAGAATTAGAACAGGTGAGACTGGTCAAGACGCAATATAAAAGTATTTGAAACCAAGTAAGAAATCCATAATCTTTCTCCTAGGCCCTACTGCATCTGGAAAGACTGACTGGGCCATTGATTGGCACAATCAATTTGAAGCTATTGAAATTATAAGCGTAGACTCTGTCATGGTTTACAAAGAATGCAATGTCGGATCCGCTAAGCCGTCTGATGCTACCTTAGAAAAATATCCTCATCATTTAGTTAATCATGTTTCTTTAGACTCTATATTTTCTGTTGCAGATTTTTATGCTGCTGCTATCGAGTTAATCGAGAATATTCATGCTAGAGAAAAGATTCCATTAATGGTTGGCGGAAGTATGATGTATTTTAATCTGTTAAAAACCGGAATAAGCACGCTTCCACCTGCTGATAGACAGCTTCGAAAGAAGCTCGAAGAAAAAATTTTTACAAATGGAGTAGAGGCTCTGCATGCAGATTTAAAAAAGCTCGATGCTAAAGCAGCAGATAATATCAAACCTCAAGATTCTCAAAGGATTATCAGAGCAATTGAAATTATTACCTCAACAGGAATAAGTTTGGATGGAAATCTTGCCTCTTTGCCAACAAGCCAATTAAAAGATAAATATAATTTAATAGAGTTTGGAATTTTTCCATCAGACAGAAGCAAGCTCCATGAAAGAATTGAGTCTAGACAAGGAGCATTGGTTGGAGATAAATTGCTTGAGGAAATTACCCAGATTCAAAATGCTTTTAAAATCTCTGCTGAACATCCTGCAATGAAAGCAATCAATTATAGGCAGGGATTACAAGTATTAGAGGGAAAGATAGAAAAATCAGAGTTATTTGAAAAGTCTCTTTATGCTACCCGCCAATTTGCTAAAAGACAGTGCACTTGGATGAGAGGTTGGAAGAATTTAACTTATTTTGATCTTCATCAAGGAGAAGAAGCTAAGGAGCAACTAAAAAAGCACCTTAATTTGCTTTAAACTGTTTAATTCTCAGGATTTACCCCCAAATTGAATTTATAATATAACTTTACACATAAAGGTATCTACGTGAATTGGGATAATCAAAATAATCAAGACCCTTGGGGCAGAAAAGATCAGGATGAAGTTTCATTTGATGATTTGATCAAAAAGTTTTCTGCCATGTTTGCTGGAAAAAAAAGTTCAGGCTCTAATGGATCATCTAACGGAAACGGATTTAACTTCCCAACCAAAAAAACTTTTTTATATGGTTTCTTTGGACTTTTAGTCCTTTATGCGAGTATGTCTATTTATCAGCTGGACTCACCAGAAAGAGCAGTTGTCTTAAGGTTTGGCGAATATCACGCAGAAACAGGTGAAGGTTTGAACTTCATGCTGGCAGGTATTGACGAAAGATATGTCGAAAATGTTGCATTAACTAGACGTTACTCACAAACAGCAAATATGTTAACTAAAGATGAAAATTTAGTTGATGTAACTATTTCTGTTCAGTACAGAATAAAAAATTTAAAAGATTTTGTTTTGAATGTTCGTGATCCAGAAAGCAGCCTTAGAGAGGCCACGGAAAGCTCTTTGCGGCATGTGGTGGGCGACAATACATTAGAGGAAACTCTTACAACTGGCCGTGAAAAAATTGCCCAAGATGTCAATGCAAGACTTCAGAGTTATTTAGATCTTTATGCAACAGGACTAGTAGTGCAGCAAGTAAATATTGAAAAGACAGATCCCCCCTCAGCGGTGAAAGCCTCTTTTGATGATGTTGTTGCGGCGAGAGAGGATAAAGAGAAGCTACAAAATGAGGCTGACCGATATGGTTTGTCTATTGTTCCTGAGGCTCGTGGTCAAGCATTTGCTAGAATTCAAGCAGCTGAAGCATATAGAGAAGAGGTTGTTGCTAACGCAGAGGGTGAGGCTGTTCGCTTTGATAAGCTATTAGCTGAGTATCAAAAAGCACCAAAGGTTACCAGAGATAGGCTTTACTTAGATGCCCTGCAGGGACTCTATAGCAATTCAACTAAAGTATTGATGGATGTAGAAGGTGGAAATAACCTAATGTACCTCCCATTAGACAAAATTCTTGAGCAAAACAAATCAGAGGAGGAAGAGTAATGACCAAAGGAATGAATCTCTTAGTTCTTGCAGGACTTATTCTTGCATTGATTCTAAATAGTATTTTTGTAATAGATGAGAAAGAAGATGGAATTGTCTTTCAGTTTGGTGAAGCGATTAAATCTGATCTTCCAACTGGGTTAAACTTCAAATTACCTATCATTCAGAACGTCAAGAAATATGACTCGCGACTTCAAACTTTAGATGAAGAGCCCAATAGAATATTAACAGTAGAGAGTAAATACCTTATTGTTGATTCGTTTGTGAAATATCGAATTACTAACGTTCGAATCTTCTATGACGCAACAAGTGGAAGCTTTATTAACTTAAATAACTTACTTGGCCAAAGAACAGCCTTTGAACTAAAAAATCAATTTGGTCGAAGAACAGTGACTGAATTAGTTTCAGGTGAAAGAGACCAATTGATGAGTGATATGCGAGAGAATTTAGGAAACTCTGTTTCTGATCTTGGCATAGAAATAATTGACTTTAGGGTTAAAAGAATTGATTTGCCACCCGAGCTTAGTAACTCAGTATATGAAAGAATGCGCTCAGAAAGGAATAGGTTGGCTGAAGAATTACGAGCTGAAGGAAATGAGCTTTCTAATGAAATTCGATCCACTGCCGACAAACAACGAGTTATTATTCTGGCAGAAGCTTACAAAACTTCCGAGCAAATCCGAGGAGAGGGCGATGCAACAGCAGCAGCAATTTATGCAGAAGCGTTCTCCAAAGATCCAGAATTTTATGAATTTACTCGAAGCATGAGAGCTTATGATGCTACATTTAATAATAAATCAGATATTTTGTTAATTGATCCAAAGTCTGATTTCTTTAAATATCTTAATAAATCAAAAGGCAATAACTAACCTCATATGAGCAATAACACCCTTATCTTGGGCTTACAGTGGGGTGATGAAGGCAAGGGAAAAATCGTAGATGCTCTAGCTGAGAGCTCTGAGGCAGTTTGTCGTTTTCAAGGTGGCCATAATGCAGGACATACTCTTAAAGTTGATGGCGAGCAAAAAGTTCTTCACTTAGTTCCATCTGGCATTCTGCATCCTTCAGTTCATTGCGTCTTAGGTAATGGTCTTGTTTTATCTCTTCCAGCTTTGGCCGAAGAAATTAAAGGCTTGGAAGATAGCGGCATCGATTTTAAAGATCGTTTTTATGTCAGTGAAGATTGTGCCTTGATACTCCCTACCCATATAGCAATAGATAGAGTTCGGGATAAAGAAGAGGGCATTGGGACAACCGGTAGGGGAATTGGTCCTGCATACGAGGATAAAATTGCCAGGCGCGCAATTCGTTTTGGAGATTTAAATAATCTTGAAGATCTTAAAAGTAAATTGTCAAAATTGGTCAATTATCACAATCAGATTTTACAAAATCTATATAATGCTCAACCGATTGCATTTGAAGATATTTTGGATGAGCTTATCTGTAACTTAGATCTTTACAATAAATACCATTCTAAAACTCAGGAACTTTTAAAGCTTTGGGTGAGACAAAATAAGAATATTCTTTTTGAAGGTGCGCAGGGCTCTATGTTAGATATAGATCATGGGACCTACCCATATGTAACATCTTCCAGCACAACTGCAGGTGGTTTATCTTCAGGCTTGGGCGTGGGTCCGCGGCATATTGATTCTATTGTAGGTATCACTAAGGCATATACAACTCGCGTAGGCGAAGGACCTTTTGCAACTGAGTTATTTGATTCCAATGCAGAACAACTGGCAAAGGTTGGACATGAGTTTGGAGCAACAACTGGTCGTCCAAGAAGATGCGGTTGGCTAGACTTAAAAGCTTTAGAAACCATTGTTTTTATTAACTCTGTTACCAATCTTTGTATTACAAAATTAGATGTTCTAGATAGTTTTAATGAGATTCAAGTTTGTATTGACTATGATGAAAATCAACAGCCAATTTACAAAGCATTCTCTGGTTGGCAGC
>Ga0181557_1001551_pt1 | contig 25748 bp, 16 predicted proteins | sample 011ome_23_FD_148632 | JGI IMG/M metagenome (GOLD analysis project Ga0181557, IMG submission 148632) | Coastal salt marsh microbial communities from the Groves Creek Marsh, Skidaway Island, Georgia - 011506CT metaG (spades assembly) | ecosystem: Environmental > Aquatic > Marine > Intertidal zone...
TGAAAGTGGCTTTCTTTTTTGTTTGTGAAGAGAACGAGGAGAGAGAGAGAGATTTTCCAAAAAGCGGTGATGATGATGATGATGACGACTTTGACGACGGCGACGACGCGCTCGACGAAGACGTGTTGTTGTTCGTCGAAATCATCGTCACCATCGGTACCCCCCTTAATAACCGCGCGGAGGAAAACGAATGAGAGTACGAATACTCGAAGAAGAAAACGAAGAACAACAACGACGAGAAGAAGAGCAACGACGACGACGACATCAAACGAAATGGATGCCTTCGAGGCAAAATCATCGAAAAATTTGAAGTGCGAACTCGTCTCGAACGTGGCGAACCGCTTCACGGTGAAAGGAACGATATTACTCGGCGCACACGTAAACGCGGACGACGTGTATAACATGCTGACGGATTACGAGAACGCGAGCAGAGTGTTCCCGAGCACGATTAAGAAAGTGGAATACCTCGGGTTTGAGGAGGAGGAGTTGGAGGACGGCGAAGCGAGGAGACCCGGCGCGGTGAAACGCATAAAACAGACGTGCAATTGGAAGTTTTTCATATTCGGTGGGAATTTTAACATCGAGTTGGGCGTGGTTGAGAACGATGCGAAGAGGCACATGACGTGCACGTTGGAAGGCGCGGCCTCGCAGAGGAAGTTTGGGTTCTTGAGAGAGTTTGAAGGTTCGTGGGAAGTCGAGGAGAACGGAGAGGAAGGGACGAAGGTGACGCACGTGTTGAGTGTTAAACCGAGTTTGACCCCGCCGTATGCGAGCGATATATTCGTGAAACAGGTTGAAGGGATATTGGAGGACGTGGAAAGAGAAGTTGGGTCGTGGGAAAATGGGTACGCCGTGCCTATGCACCGAAGATAATATATAAATAGTATGTAAAGATTGAAAGAGAAAGACGAAGAAGAGAGAGAGAGAGAGAGAGGAAAGCACGCGCGCGTTGAATTTGATTTGATAAAATGTAATTATTATGATAGTATTATTATTACAACAACAACGAACACCAAGGAGTACCTCTATAAAACTCAAAATGCATTTCTAGCCTCGGACGCGTAGAACTGCACGTCCACATCAGCGTCTGCTTTTAAACCGTCCAAAACTTCCAAGATTTCTGTTCTAATCGCGCTCCCTGCGCTCACGCTCTTCGCCATCTTCTCGAGCGATTTAGCAATATTAAATCGTACGTTTGCCACTGAATCCGCCGCGGCGGCTTTTGCAATCGGAAATAGCGTTCCCGTAATATCCCCCTCGTCTACTTTCTCCGCCAACATCCCTAAAGTCGACGCTACCGTCACTCTGACCAAATAATTTTTCTCCGTTTGTAACAACGACTCGAGTTTAGGAATGACGTGTTCTTTCGCCCAGGCGGAACCGAACAAGGCGGTTAAATTTTGCAAGTTTTGCCCAGCCGCTTGGCGAATGCTGGAAACCGGATCCGCGAGCCATCGCAAACACAAGGAATTCAAAACATCTTCCGCGCTATTATTTTCGCTATCGCTAGTGCTCGCCTCTTTCGAAAACAAAAACGAACTCTCGCCGGTTTGCGTGGCTAAAATCGGAATGTATTCGATAATCGCCAATCTCACGCGCCAGTGTCGATCTTCAGCTAAATCTTTAATAGCGGGCAAAAGTTCTTTGGAAAGCGTATCCACGCCGATGACTTCGTTGACTTGGTCTAATTTACCGATGACATTTAGTCTCACGTCTGGAAACTCGTCCTTCAACAACACCAAAAAGATTGGCAAGAGTTGATTCACGGTTTCCTCTTTTCCTAAAGTCGGCGCGGATTCCATGACGACCGACGCCAACGCCGCTCGAACGTGTTGACTGGCATCTTTCGCGAGCTCGCGAACTCTCGGGATGATATTTTCTCTGCTTCTTTCCGGTCCAGCCAAGGCGCAAAATTTGCTCACCTTCGCCGCCGCCGCGATGCGCACCTCCGCTTCCGCGTCTTCCAATAAGTTCTCGTACGCTGGAAACAAATCTTCCCTCGCAAAATCAGCGCCAATAATCTCACACAACTCGTAAATCTGTTGCGCTACCGCGTACCTCACTCGCCAGGACGTGTCCGAACTAAACTTCAACGCCACGGGAACGATGCTCTTCAACCTTTCCTCCTCGCTCACCAACTTCGATAAACTCACGCAATCGTCCACGGCCAATAACCTCACAGAATCTTGCTCGTCCGCGGTTAACTTCCCGAACCACTTCAACACCTCGTCGTTGATAAACTGCTTATCCTCCACGCTCGCTTCGGCCACCTTTCCCAAATTCGTCGCCGCCGCTCTTCTCACCATCGGCGTCTCGTCGTCGCACAACTGCCCGAACAAACTCCTCAACTGCGCAATCATCTTCTTCTCCTCTTCGCCCCCGTTACCATTACTGCTCACTTTTTCCAACGCGCACGCGAATAATCCACACGCGCTCACCCGAGCCGTAAACCACTCCCCGGTGGCCAATCGTTTCACCAAAGGGCAAAAATGTTCCATCGCGCTCGCGCGATCGCATCGCTCGCCGACTTTGACTAAACCTTCCACCGCTTTTTGCCTCACCACGGTTTCCTCCACCGTGCTTAAACTCTCCAAAGGTAGCAACAGCGCGTGAACGAACTCATCCCCGCCGACTGAGGTGACCAGCGATGGAATGTGTTCCGCCACCGCCATCAAACACTCGTCGTCGTCGTCGTTCATGTCCACTAAAAAAGGGACCAATTCGTTCCTCGTTCGTTCCGGGCCTAACGCGGCCGCAATCGTCGATAAACGGCTGATGGAATTCAGGCGCAATCGCACGTCTTCCGACTGATGATAACATTGAGAGAGAGAGAGATGAAACGCGACGTCAGCAACAACAAACGCATCACATCATTTCGAGTCAAAATACAAGAACCATCATCGGGAAAAAAAAGAAACCGATCAAAGAGTGTAATCAAATCGCACCTTCAACTCATCGATGAGCGCGGCGACGGCGACGACATCGTCCGGACCACCACCGCTATTCATTTTCAGAGCAGCAGACGCGGAGACGGGGGGAGGGATTTCGCTCATCGGCGGTGGTCGCGCGGTGTCCGTCATCTCTGTAATCTCTGTTTTGTTTTGTTTTTTCTTTCGTTTTGTGTGTTTCGAGTCGTTTTTTGTGGGGCTGCTTCGTGGGAAAATCGAGTAAAAAAGCGAGCACATCTTTTAAAACAGACACCACAAAACAAAGCGGAGACTGCGATAAAATACGAGGAAAAGAGAGAGAGAGAGAGAGAGTAGAAGAGTAAGAATAGGAGCGTGCGTGTGTGTTAAATTATAAATATGAACCAACCATCGCGAGCGGAAAAATTTCTCATGCCTCCGGGCAGTCGGAAACTCTCGTACACCCCGGACACGAAATTAGCCAACGCCGGGGAATTCGTCTTAATGAGAGAAGATCACACGCTCGGGAACATGCTCAGGATGGAACTGCACAACGACCCGAACGTGGTCTTCGCGGGGTACCAGCACCCACACCCTACGGATCACCGGATTTTGATTAAAGTGCACACGAACGGAGAGACGAACCCGGTGAGGGCGATGCGAGAGGCCAATCAGAGATTGACGGAACAGGTGGAGAGTTTGAAGACGCAGTGGGAGAGCGAGTTGGAAAGCGTGAGAGATAGCGGGGCGATTTGATGATGATATTGTTTTTCGGTCTATCTTTGCGTGATAGAATAATAGTTCTCCTTTTGTATTGTTTAAAACTAACTACTGGCAGATGGTGTGTGTTACTACTCGTCGTACGCTTTCTCTATATGCGCTCGTACTCCTCGGTATTTTATACCTCTCATCATCGAGGAGCGAGAGGATCGTCTTCGTCGAGAACGGACGAGGATGACGAAGAAAACAAATATTTCATGCCTTTAGCGGCGAAGTTCATCATTTTTGTGAGCGCGTCGTCCTCGTCCAACTCGTCGTCGGAGAGACGTTCGTCCAACTCGCCAGCTTCCTCGATCTTATCGTCGCTATTGCTCTCGTTCGAGTTTTCGCCGTAGAAGGCTTTGCCCGTGGTTGAAACCGCATCGTCTTTGTGCTCGTCGTCGTCATCGCCGCCACCGTCCTCCTCCTCTTTTTCCTCTTTACCTTTGCTCGCTCTTTCTCGCATCATGATTTCTCTCGCGTTGAACATGCTTTCCGCCTTCAACAAGTCTTTCCTATTGCCTAACCGTCCAATTTTCTTCCTCGGATTTAACCCGCACGTCTCTTTCCCGGCACCGCAACGGTTGATGTACCCAGCTCCGACTAACCCGTCCAATATGGCGTGTTCTAACTCCATGGAATGCACCGCGTCCACACCACTCCGTTCCGTGCCTCTCAACACGTAATACTGATACTTCGCCTCCGGCGGCAACGCCGAAGGGAGTTGGTTTCTCCATCCTCTCCCGACATTTCTATCGTCCACACCGAACCCGTACAAATTCACCTCGTCGCATAAGCTCATCGCCAACACGGTGGATATAATCCCCGAACTCGGCGTGTTCCCACCTTTTGGTTTAAACCCTTTCGCTAAGCACTTATCCGCTTTCGATTTAAACTCTCGCATGAGTTTCCCAACCGCGCCTCTCACCGCGCTCTCTAAACCGACCACGCGCACGTCCGGTCTTCTCGGATACGCTTTCACTAAATTCCTCGCAATCTTATCGATCCCTCTCGAGGCGATCAAATACACGTCTTTCTCCAACGGTAAATACTCCTTATCACCTCTCGAGTACTGTTGCGTCCACTTCTTATTGAGCACGCGAAACGTCGTCTTCTCTCCGACGAAGAGTTCGTACGTCGCCGTCGGCGCTTGGTTTTGTCGGAACACCACGTCGTGCGCGTCGATCGCCTGACCAAACTCCGCGGACTTTAATATCCCGCCGTTCCCCACGACCGCGCATCTTTTGAATTTCACTCGTCTCGCTATGCGTTCCGGCACGCCTTTCGAAGAAGAAGAAGACGTGTGTCCGTCCTCCACCACATCGACGGTCTTAAAAATCTGCGACGGTTTCGGCAACATCCTCTCCGGCATCCCGTCGACGAAAACTTTCGACGCCGCTTTATTCATTCTCGGGGTCGACAAAACACCGCTCGGAACGCAAAACGCCTCGCTTTTGTCTTCTTCCGGTGCGGTCGTTCCCGACCGCGACGCGAACGGCACGGACACGTGAGAAGAGGGAAATTCCATCGTCGTCCTCCTCGCCTCCGTCGTCAAAACCATCGTCGTCAAGGAGAGAACGCAGAGAAAGGAAAGAAGAAAAAGGAAAAAACGCATTTTCGTCGTCGTCGTCTTCAAAGCATCCCACTCATTTCTCTCTGTATCTCTCTTTCTCGCGCACGCAAAAAGCTTTTACGGTAGTGTTTTGCTGGAATGCCGCAAAGCGTGTGTGAGTATAAATCGTCGCGCTTGAAAAAAAACAGAAGAGAGAAATTAATTGGCTGCTTTTTTCCTCTGATGACTGAAAAAAGCGAAAGCGAAAATTTTCCTCTCGAACGAAAGAAAGAAAAAAAAAGCCGTTGCTTTCAAAATTTTAGCAGACTTCTCCGCACAACAAAAATCACAAATCTCTTTCTTCACGAACAGCTTTGGCTTTGGAGCCGAGAGAAGATCGAGAGAGAAAATGTCCTCTGCGATGTTATCTTCGCGTCGGGTTTCGGTGCACGTTCCAGGAGGAGGAGGAGGAGGAACGAAGGCGGCATTCTCGAGGAGGAGCGCATTCGTTTCCGGGATGAGGCCTCTGCATCGAACCGCCGTGAAAAAATCATCGTCGTCGTCGCGACGACCGAAGAACGCGGGGAGGAGGAGGATGATCTCGTCGTCGTCGTCGAGCAGAGATTTATTCGAAGGCGACGAAGGCTTCGACGTCGAGCTTTTGCAGAAAGATCTCGTCGAGGAAGGGCTGTTGGATCAGAAACACGCGAACGGGTACGTCGAAGAGTTTCGTAGAGATATCTTTCTTTTTCTTCTTTTTCCCAACGGCCGAAAAACTTGATTTTTGAGCCCCTCCTGCGTGTTGGTGCCAACAATACTGACGAATCTCTCTTTTTACCACCTTTGACGATAACAAAACAACAGACACTTCAACGGCCAAACGACCGAGGCGATCGCGACGCTTCAGCAACAGTTCGGTTTACCCGTCACCGGCGAATGGACTGAACTGGAAAGATTGGTGTTTCAAGGAGGCGCGCAAAAAAGCCAACGCGTGCGCAACTTTAACGACAGAAACGCCGGCGAGCGAGCGTTGGCGCCTCCGACGGCGAGAGGGAAGAGGGCGTTGGAAAACGCGCAAATGTATTACACGAGCGTGGAGGATTCGCGTGATTTGATCAGAGACGGTAGTGACGCGTTGCAGCGGTTCGTACAGCCTGGGCTTTCTGGAGATATTTTGACCGGATTGGTCTGGGGGTTGGGCGTGGCGAGCGCGGTGTCGTTCACGAATGATCTTTTTGAAGATTATTTGCAACCCGTCGGTCGGCAAAAATCGAAAGAACACCAGAGAAGATGGAACGAAACACCAAACGACGAAGGTTTGTTACCAAAGTTGAACTTTTTTGGCGGCGGGGGTAGCGGGGGTAACGGCGGTCGAATCCAACGCGCATTTAAGCAAGGAGGAGGACGAGGACAGCGGCAACAGGAACAGCAACAACCTTTCGAACGAGGTGTGGCGTATGCATCTTCTTCCTCGTCGTCTCCGCAACGAGACAGTGGTAACGGTGGTACAGTTCCGTACTGGCAAACTGGACGTACTTCGCGCATGTTGCAAGAATACCACGGAGCTTCTGCTTCCTCGTCGTCGTCCAACTTTGTGCCGCCGGCGAACGCGCCTGGGTCAAACGTGCCGCCTTCGCCGGCGTTTGCTCATATGAATACGAACGCGTCGGCTTCGATGAGTGTGAAAGAGATGAACGCACTTCGAAAAGAAATTACTCGACGGAACGCGAGTCAGGCGTTTGCGCAGTATAACAACAGTAGCGGCGATGCGCCGGCGCAAAAGAGAAACACAAAAATAGGCTCCCGAGACGCCGCCTTGGAACCAATTCGAGCGAAAGCTCGCACGCAAACGCTCGAGAGACCGGGATACGCGAACGACGGCTTTGGCGAGTATGGGAATAAGAACGACAGAAATGGTAACAATAGCAGCACCAGTAGCAGCAGCAGCAGCAGCAACAACAACAACAACAACCCGGGGGACGCGATGGACGAACACAATCGAGGGCCTCTGTATGTCCAAGGCTTGGACTTCCTCCGCGAAATCCCGAGCAAAGTTCCAAACTTGTTCGCACCGAGTGAGTTCTCAGCACGAGCGATTAAAGAGCGCGAGCTGGAAGCGTCAATACAGGAGGCTCGTCGGATTGCCGAGAGCGAGCGCGCGGAAAAGCACAAAGCACAAGAGGCGTTTGCGAGACAAAAATCTGAACTCTTGGAGGTTTCGAGAATTGCTCGTCAAGCCTCCTTCGTGGCTGATTCGCACGAGCAACGCATCAAAGAAATACAAGAGAAGTTGAATGCGATGCAAGTTAACGAAGGGACGAAAATGGAAAGTTTAGTCAGTCGAATCGACGAGTTGGAATCCTTCGTCAACAAGTCTTTGCAGGATAAATTTGAAAATCTCGAGGTGGCGGCGGAGCGCAAATTCAAGCAACTCGCCGTCGATGTCGAGAGAATTGAATTAGCGATGAAAGATGCCGGCTCGAATTTGGACGAGCTCGATACGATTGGTCAAGTTACGATGGCTTTGTCGAGCGTGAAGAACGACGTGACTGCAAAGTTACAAGCATTTGAAGCCCAATTGAACGAACAATTGGAAGCGACGTCGAGACAATTAAAAGAGGACCGAGAAAGCGACACTCGCGCCGATATTGCGTTTGCAAAGTTGGACGCGCTGGAACATTCTCTTTTGGACGTCCAATCTGGTGCCGGTGCTGAAATCGAGCGTTTACAAGCGCACATTGATCGATTGGAGGCGAGCTTGCGAGCCGCTCCGGCTCCCGTGGTAGTTGAAGAAGAAGAAGAAGAAGAAATTATACGAGAAGAAGAAAAAGAAGAGGTCATCATTCCCTCCTCGTCCGCATACACTGAAGTGGATACTTTAGAGGAGTTGGACGTAGCAAAAGAGCAGGAACAGGAACAAGAAATTGTCGAAGAAGTTGTGGAAGAGAAGAAACAACAGCTCGAGAATCTCTTCGCGGCGCCCGCCGTGCCAGACGTTGTCATTCCCATAGCTCCACCAGTCACTCCGGCACCGGAGGTTGAAAAAGAGGACGACTTCATCGATGGACAGATATTCGAAACTGGTATTCCGAAACGCATCGCGACCGGTCGTGAGGTTATGTTGCAAGGCTTCCACTGGGAGTCACACAAGTCTGAATGGTACGACATCGTCAGCGACCGCGTGGAGCAAATCAGAGACGCCGGGTTCACGCAAGTTTGGCTCCCTCCGTCTGCGGACTCGCTCGCACCGCAGGGTTATTTACCAAGGAACTTATACAAGCTCGACTCTCACTACGGATCCGCCGAGAAACTCAAATCTTTGACTCGCAAGATGAAAGAAAACAACATCTTGCCAGTCTTGGACGCCGTGTTGAACCATCGGTGTGCGACGCACCAAGGTGCCGGCGGAAAGTGGAACCGATGGGAGGGCACTGGTATTGACTGGGGAGATTGGGCTATTTCCAACGAGCAACCGGACTTTGCCGGCTCTGGGAACGCTCCAACCGGCGACGTTTTCCACGGCGCGCCGAATATCGACCACACTCAAGACAAGGTTCGCCAAGATTTATGCGAATACATGAAATACTTGACCTCCGACGAGGTTGGTTTCGGTGGTATTAGATTTGATTTCTCCAAAGGTTACGGCGGTTCGTTTACAGGCGAATACGTCCGGGCTTGTGAAGATAATGTCGAATTTGCCGTTGGGGAGTTTTGGGATACCATGAACTACGGCGTCGGATTAGAATACAACCAAGACTCGCACAGGCAAGCCATCGTTGATTGGGTCGATCAAACCGGCGGGTGTTGCACCGCGTTTGATTTCACGACCAAAGGCATCTTACAAGAAGCATGCGGGCGCGGCGAATTCTGGCGTCTCATCGACGCACAAGGTCGCGCTCCGGGCGTTATCGGTATATGGCCCGCTCGAGCGGTAACCTTCTTGGACAACCACGACACGGGAAGTACTCAAGCGCACTGGCCATTCCCCGGTAAGCAAGCCGGTCAAGGTTACGCGTATATTTTGACCCACCCGGGTACCCCGTGCGTCTTCTGGGACCATTACTTCGATTGGGGCGACAACTTGCGCAAACAAATCGACTCTTTACTCGACGTCCGCGACAAGATGAAAATCCACGCTCGATCCGTCTTGAAAATAGAACACGCCAAGGATAACTTATACGCCGCTAAGATCGACGATAAAGTCGCCGTGAAGTTAGGTCGCGAACACTGGGAACCCAAAGGTGACGGATGGAAAGTTGAAGCGTTCGGCGACGACTGGTGCGTCTGGACGTTGACCAAGTAGAAAGAAAATCTGGCGCGCTGGCGCGATACGAAAGAAGAAGCAGAAGAACAAGAAAAAGATGCCCCCTCGAATCTCTCCGCCTGAGAAGAGTGATGACCGTTGTTGTTTATGTCGATTGACGACTCGTCTGAAAAGGAGTTTGCGATTCGTAAAAGTTACCGAGGAGATGGAAAGAAAAGATACGAAACCGTATTAGCAGTTAACATTTTTATATTTATTCTCACATCAAATCACATCAAAAAGTCAACTCAACTCCTCTTTTTGCTCAAAAGTCTCTTCATTTCCACGCACGAGACACGCGCACTCCCAACTTGCAAAAAGAGCAACAAACACTTTTGCTACTGTATAATTGCTCGCATGTTCTCTGCGTCATCCTTCCTCGCCAACGGCGCGCATCATCCGTTCGTATCTCTCTCGTCATCGTCAACGAAGAAGAAGAACAACAACAAACCGTCGTCGTCGTTTCGTTGTTTGTCGTCGTCGTCATCGACGACGCGCAAAAACGCTCACCAATCGCACCTTCTCTTCGCAAGGAAAAGTGCATCATCTATTCGGAAGGTACGCGTTCACGCACCACCATCGCGGCACAAACAACGCGTACAAGCTTCTTTTTCGTCGCGAGCAGCGCGCTCTCGCAAGGCGTTCTCTCGCGGGGAGATTGCCTCGAGTGCAACAAATCACCTAAAAATAAACTCACAAAAAAAACGTTTTGTTCCTTTCCAAACAACCAAAAACAGGCGCGAGGTGAACACTCGCAAAATCGAGCGATTGCGGATGACACGCCTGTACTAGGGCTTAGCAGCAACAACAAAGATTCTACGTCCTCTTCCTCGTCCGAGGAACGGGAGAGACTGGTGGCTGAAATCTTAGAAAACGTGGACGATGGAGGTGCGCGCTTTCGAGAACGCGAATAATGTTGGCATTTCCCCTAATCCATCCATCGTCGCGAGTTTTTGGTTTGATGCGAGCAACAAACTGACACACTTTTTCTCTCTTTCTTACTATTATTAAACAGCATTCGGCGGCGCCATGTCCGCGGAAAAAGACGAGCAAACCTTTGAAAATATCAAACAGTTAGAGCTCGTCTCCCAGATCAAACCGTTATCGAACCCGAAAATTTTTGGCTACTACGACGTCGCGTACACGAAAGCCGGGTCGAAGCAAGACGGCGCGCCAGCCGGAGGGGCGTTTCGATCGAAACTTGGGAGACTCATTTTTAAAACGGAAGGGTTGGAGCAAAATTTAGTGGAACCGAACTTTGTGGAGAACAGAGTCGCGTTTGAGTTGTTCGGTTGTATTCCAGGGGAGGTGAAATTGAGAGGCACGTTTGAGCAATCGAAAGCGCACGATAACGACGGGAAAACGGTTCGAGCGCAATTCGGTTCGCCAACGTTTAGAATTTTTGGTTTGCCAGCCTTACCTATTGGGCCAAAATCAGAGGTGACCTTAGCGACGACGTACATCGATGATCGCGTGCGGTTAGGTTTAGGCGGGCGCGGTTCTCGGTTTGTCTTTAGGCGCAAAACGAAAGAGCAACACGAGAGAGACATGGGATATTGGGGAGTCGCCGGGTTAGCCGTGGTTACAAACTTAGTCAGTACCGTGTGCATGTTCTTTGCGGCGAGGCATTACCAATCTTTAGGGACGAGACCGGGGATGACGGCCAGTTTGTACGCCGCGTTTGCGATGTTGTTTGCGTTCAACTTTATTTTGAGACACGCCGGGAAGAAGTGCGAACGCGACGGGTGGGAAATCGCGCCAGCTTTGTCGGAAGAAGCGAAGTCGTTTTTGAAAGGCACGAGAGAAAACAAAACAGAGAACGTGTTTGGGAAGAGCAATAACTAGTAGGCATTTATTCTTAATTCTTTTCATACATAGCAAGCGGCGGTACACGATATTACACTACAACAATCTCTATCTTCAATCTAAATTCACAGGAGAACGTCGACGACGTCTTCATCGTCCATGTCTAACGTCTCCGGCGTATCTTCGCTAACTTTAATCCTATCACCGTCGAACGTGAACTTCGCCTTCGCGACGTCTCCTTCCGGATGATGTTCGTCCACAAAATCCTTCCATATCCGTTCGAAAGTGTATCTCTTCGACGTCTCGAACTCGACTTTCTTCGTATTGCTAAACGCAAACACCAACTGGATCGGTTCGTATCGCACATCGTCCTCATCTTCATCATCCTCAGCCCCGTTCGCACCTAACGCTCCAACATTATCATCAGAAGCAGCGACGCCGTTACGTTGTTCATCTCCGTCGTTCTCGTCCTCGAAGACCCTCGCGTCTGTTTTCTTCGTCAGCTCTCGCATCAGCGCCGAGGCCTCTCGCATCTTCTCGTCGTTATAGTGCGCTCTGTCTCTCCTCGCGAGAGTCGACGAAGGCGGCGCGTCCGAATCTGATGATTCCGACACCAACGCGTTATTACTCGTCGGTTTCTCTTCTTCTTTTTCCTCTTCTTCTTCGTCGTCGTCGTCCTTTTCGTCGTCCGTTTCATCATCATCATCATCATCATCATCATCCGAATCTGAAATCAAAGCTCGAGTTCTCTTCCTCTCCTCCTCCTCCTCCTCCTCCTCCACTTTCCGTTTATTCGTACCGTTATTACTCGTCGTACCTAACGCGTTATTCTTCTTCTCCTCTTCTCGTTTTCGGTTATAGCTCGGCGCGTAGAATAAATCCTCGTCGTCGTCTTCGCTGCTGCTGCTGCTGCTCATAGTTTCGTGTAACGAGTATTCAACAGATATTATTAAGGGAGTACGAGAGAGATGGCTTTTTGAATTTTTTGGTGAATTAATTTGTTGGTTGTTTGTGAACGTTCCCTCGGTCGCGATTTTCGTTCGGAAAGTGAATATTCCTGGAGGCAACCTTGCTCGTGTGCTCCATACTACTACTACTACTCCCGCACGCACCATCACATATACACACACGCGCGTTGTTGTTTAAAAATGTCAGACAGTTACATCGACAAAAACACGTACGCGTACTACCACGGGAGTGGGGGTGCGCAACAATCAAAAGACGGAAACGACACGCGAATGGAACCGGTGTACTCACACAAATCTCCAAAAACCGGGGTCGACGACGAGAAAATCAAACTCGGCGAGGCGATACAAAACTGCGAAAGTTTCAAGACACCGATAAGGAACATGCGACCGTACGGAGGCATGTATCGATGCCGATCGAGCGGGCAAAATAGGTTTTGCGACATGTGTTGTGCCGTGTGTCCGGTGTGCGTGTATAACGTGCCGTGTTGCGGATCGGATTCGTGTTTATGGACCATCTGGTGTTGGCTCGGGATACCGTTACCGTGGTCGTTTTGTACGATGTTTTCGTGCGAGATGATCGGGCCGAGCGTGGTGACGAGAGGTAAACACGGGGAGCTCGCGTGTCAGTACGTGAGATTAGAAGAGCACGAGAAAGGATACGGGTGCTTTGGAGCGCAGGGATGCGATGGTTTCAAAACCCGGGCCGGGCTCAGGGACGATACGCCGATGTTGTTGAAAGCCGAGCCCGGGTGCTGTTAGGAAATGAAACGTTTTTCCTTTCGCGCACAAAGTTAAAAAACTCTCTCGCAGAAAGAGATGATTTTGGATCGTGCAAAACAACCATCGTCGCGCCTTTCTTTACCACAGCTTCGATGTGCTCCGGAAGTCGTTCGTCCACCTATTTTTTATGTATATAAAATTATAAGTCACCGATGTATATTAAACTTCTACGTGTATGTTTCTCTTTGTTTGTTTGAGCGTCTCTCCGTCTCTCCTTTATTACGCCGCCCCGCCCGTTGCTGCTCCAGCAGTGGACAAAATAATCCCAATAATTAAACCGTACAAAGCCAACGCTTCGCAAAAAATCAACATCAAAACCATACCGACGAACAATTTCGGTTGCTGCGCGTTCGCTCTCACCCCGGCGTCGCCGATAATACCAATCGCCATCCCCGCGGCTAAGCCAGACAAGCCGCACGCTAAGCCGGAGGACAAGTGCGCGTACCCTTGAAACAACGTGTACCCAGTCGGAGTGATGTTCGTGGAGATGATGACGGCGATGATCAAACCGTAAATGCCGAGAACGCCCGCCATGACTGGCGCGATGACGGATTTCATCACGAGCTCTGGTCGCATCACCCCCATGCTCGCGATCCCAACGCCCGACTTGGCCGTCCCGTACGCCGCGCCTATGTTTGCAAACACCAACGCGCTCGCGGCGCCCATGAAACCAAAAAACGGCGCCACGGCGTCGCCGCTGGAGTCATCGTTGGTTTGCGCGAGCGCTCCTTTTGTCCCGCTGCTTATGAATAAGAGTGCGAGCAAAACTGCGATTTGGTACGTGGTATACATTTTCCGGATGAGATCTTATCGGACAAAATCGACTCGCGAATTCTTCTTCCGGTGAAAACGATGTGATACTAAAAGAGCAGTCGCAGCAGTACTCGAACAGCAGGCGATTATAAGAGATTCTTTTTTTGTCTTCTTCTTCTTCTTTAACTTCTTCTTAAAGCGAGAGAGAAAGACTACTCGAAAACAAAGAACGCTGTGAAACAAATGACGAAAGTCTGTGTGATGAAAACGACAGACGACGAGAGGTTTTTTTAAAGGAGCAGAAACCAAAAAACACACGCAATTGGCTTGTTTTTCGCATTTGAAAAACTAAAATTTTAACGAACTCGCGTCAAAAGAAGAGAGTTTTGATTCAATTCCAGGAATTCATTCACGCACGTTTTTTCTCGCAAAGAGAGAGAGACCGGAGCGAGAAGAAACACAGATTCTGTTGCATCTCTCTCGTGTATCTCGTCATCGTTTGAGACAGAGTCAGACGGAGGAGGAGTACTTTTGAGAGTGGGCGAGAGAGAGAAAGAGAGAAGAAAAGAAAGAACGGCGAAAATGACTTCGGGTGGTGAAAAATAAATCGCGCATTTCGCGCGCGAAATGGAGGAGGAAAAGATGGAGACGTTTTTCTCTTTACCCGGCGGGAACGTTGATGATGCGAACAACGATGCGGCGAAGAATAGTTCTCGTCGCTTGGATGGCGCTTTTCTTCGTGCGAGTTTAAAGGAGGCCGAGAAAAAAAAATGTGCATACATCGTTCGAGGGATAAATGCCACTTCGTTTGAGATTATTCGAGTCGTCGCGCCGGCGTCGTCGATTGGTGGGCAATGCAGAAAGAAGAACGTGTCGAGAGTCACGATGCGTCCGAAAGCGTTCGTGAGTTGTGGTGGTGATGGTGACAGAAAGGAGACTTTTCTTCAATGCGCGATAAACAAAGACGGAGACGCGATTGCGGCTACGGATGGTTTTACTTTAGTGACGTATCACCGAGTGTCGACACGAATGGATGGAGATGAGGAAGATGCGGAGAAAGAGGGCGGTTTCAGCTCGTCCGAGGACGAGAGCGAGGACGAACCCCATCCCGACGACGCGTGGGTGGAAACCGAGTCGATTGCGCTCGAGCGCGATAAAAATGGAAATTGGGGTACAGTTTCTGATATCGCGTGGAATAAACGTTGCGATGAGATTGCGATTGCGTACGCGAGTTTTTTAACGACATCTCAGCGATGCATCGTGCGCGTTGAACACATTTGGAACGAAGATGAACAGAAGAGTTTACGGGTGGGAAGGAAGTCGGATTTGACGTATGACGTTTTGAAAGATGATCAATACGCGACAAAGTTACGTTGTGGCGACACGGTGATCGCGTCGAGTTCTGCGGAGACCGTGTTCGTGTATTTCGGTACTGCTTGTGCGAGAATTGCACACCCAAAAGGGAGCATCGTGCTCGACTTTCTCGTATTGGAGGATGACGAAGCAGTCGACGAGGAGAAAAATATCTCGCGTTCTAGGGCGTTAATTGCTACGTTAGCATCCGACGATTGCGTTCGTTTTTGGAACGTTAGATGCACCACCAACGGCGACGAAGCCGACGGCGACAATAACAGTGAACTCGTTTCGTCAAAGACTACATCCTCCCTAAAAGTGTGCGTTACGAACGACGAATCAACAAGCGGTGGTAAAAACGCTTTCGTATCGTTCGACGTGCACGAAGATTTTCTTCTCACCGTCGATGCAAGTGGTTTTGCCACGGCGTGGTTATTATCGAACATCCGGGGTGATATTAATAATAGAATAGCGAAAGCCACTCGCGTTCGACGGCGTTTTTCTATGTTCGGTGCGCCATTTTATAACCAAATCCCCGTTTCCGTGATGGCGAAGTGTACGCTGATTGAATCTCAAAATCGAGTCGCCGTAGAAGCGATCGCGTACGACAGCGAACGCATTGAACGTTCGTGCGGTACGTCCACATCTTCAGTTTCGACGTCTATTTCGAGTGGACATTCTCACGCGTTGAAGAAAATCGATTCAAATACCAAGGCGGATAAAATCGGGACGCTCGATGTCTCCGGCAAATTGAAATTTTGGCTGTCGAGCGGCAACGCGAGCTGGACTTCTTTAGGCGGGACAATAGAAAATATAGAATCGTTCGCCTGGTCGAATTTAGATGAGAACGTGGTATATCTTCTTCGTCGTTCGAATAGTAGCGTTGATGAAGACGGGGCGCTCGCACGCATCGCATTCACAGACGAGAACGTTTCAGAAATGATCTCGATATCGCTTCCGAGTCATGCTTCAAGTACGTTCTGGAATTACGACAGTTTAAACGTGTTAAGTGACGACGATGTTTTGATTCTCACTCCGAGAATTTCTGGAAACGTCAAAGTCTGTTCAATCAAAGCTCGGCAGGGTGGAAATGATACCACTCTTTACGAGTGTAAAGAGATGTCTATAGCATCAAAGACGCCTCGCGGTACATTCGATGTTGTCAAAAGTACAGTTTCTGGCCCAATAATCGCATGCTTCGACGGCAACACTCGGACAAACTTCTGGCGATTTGATGCTGAAGTGCAAATTTTTGATTTGCTCGGCTATGTCAGTTCCTCGAAAAATGTCGTGAGTCTTTCGACGTGCGGCTCGAGAGCATGTGTGGTTGATGTATCCGGGAATTCTATTGAATTGCTCGACGCCTCTGGCGAGCTCGACGGTAAGTTAACGAGCGTGGCAACCTTTCCGTGCGACAGTTTCGAGAGATCTGGAACGCCTACATCGGAATGGTTAGATATCGGTGGTGGTTCTCTGGCTTGTTTAGTCGCTGTTAATCAGAAAGTATTCGTCCTGGCACCGAACTCAAAACTCGGAGAATGGACTGTTGCTTATTCTCGCGCGTTTGAAAAACCAATCGCTCGAGCGGCGTGGAAGTCAAACGGTTCAAGTATAATCGTATCGTTCGACGATGGTGAAATACTATCTCTGGGAGTGCAAGGTCACGAATCATTAGCGCGTAAAATTGCGGAAATCTCTGCACCGTTACCGTGCTACCATCCCGCAGTCTTACACGATTGGATCGTGCGCCGGAAGGCGCATCGCGCGAGAGCCGCGATTCGAAAGGTTGTCTCGCACCTGGAAAACGTGAACAACATCGATATGCCCACGGACTTGACATCCTCTGCGCGCAGCACAATTTCATCAATATTGGAACTAGAAAATTCAAACGCCGACGATCGGCCGTCGACGCCTCGTGGAAAAGTCATCTCCCCTAGAGGCGCTTCAAAAGTGTCAGCGTTTAGCAGCGCACCGACGCCATCGCTCGTTCCAGAATTTGATTTGAGCGCGTTTGGAGGTTTTGGTGGTGGTAGTAATAGCAGTACTTTTACAACCAACAAAACGAGTCCAAATATGTTTGCTCCGGAAAATCTCTCGCGTCAAAACAGTTTAGCATCCGAATCTACTTCGTTGTTTCGGCAAAATTCAAATAGTTTAGATGATTCGGCGTCCACGACGACGACGTATACGAGCACGGCTACTGCGCCGGGTTCATCGGTTTCGTTCAGTGCGACCGAAGCAGAAATTGCCGCAGATGTATTCTCTCGTCACGCGGATTACCTTGGACTGAGCTCGCAAGAAGCAATCGAAGTTCTCGGATGTCTCGACGCTTTGAGAGATAGTGATGTAGGTATCGAAGCGACGGTTGATCAAGCCGGGAGGCGTTTACACGCACTTCATCGCGTTCGCGAGTTGACTTTTGGACGACAAAGAGGAACCGATAACGCCGATGTTGATGTAACTGGAGAAGGGTTACTCTGGGCAGCGCATTGCGAAACCGGTGACGCTGTCATCGACGCCATCCTTCACACGTCTTCGTCTTCCCAAATTGCTTGGCGGGACTTGCGCATGCTCGGCGTCCCTATTTGGCTTCGCAACGAAACTACCTTGAAAACTATCCTCGATAAAGCCGCGCGCGCCTCGTTTGCAAAAACGAAAGATCCGGAATCGTGCGCGTTGCTTTTCGTATGTTTAGGTCGGACGTCAGTATTAGCTGGATTATACAAGGCGAAGCGGGACCAAAAATTGTTTGAGTTTTTATCGCGGGATTTCAACGAGAAGAGACACCAAGAAGCGGCGTTGAAAAATGCGTACGCGTTGCTTTCAAAGCACCGATATGAGCTCTCTGCGACGTTTTTCGCGCTCGCTGGACAATACGAAGACGCCGCAAAGATTTGTTTGAAGCATTTGAATGACGTTAGCTTGTCGATAGCTATTTTGAGATGCGCGACGGGTCCTTCCTCGTCGTCTGTGATTGGTAAGGATGGTTCGTATTCGGTGGAGAGCGAAGTGTCCAAATTTATCCGCAAAGAGATTCTCGAAGACAAAAATGATGCTATCGATTCGTTCGATACAAAATGGCGACTCGCGGCGTTTTATTGGATGTCTGGCGATTGCGTGAAAAGCGTGGCAATGCTTTCGCGACTTGTAGGAGGAGGCGAGACCTTCACCAACGCTGATACTAAAAAAGAAAGTCATGCTTTAAAGGCGTCTGCTTTAGATCTCTTGACGCATATAGCATCGAGAAGACGTAAAGTTGTTGATCCACGCGTCCTTGTGGCGTGTGAGAAAGCGGTGAAAACTAAAAGCGCGAGCGTTTCCCGAGCGTTTGAACTCGCGGGAATGCCTTTAGCAGCATTAGAACGTTTAACAAATTCTCGCGGTAAAAGAGATGGTCACGAGAATAGCTTGGGATTGAAATCAATTATTGATAACGAGGACGACGTGCCTGAATTTGAACAAGTCGGAGGCCTTTCTCCGTTGAAACAAAAAGATAGCATTGATCACGCGATGGAGCTCGCATCGACCGTGGTTGAAAATTTTGGTCTAAACGATGTGGTTTCGCCGTTGCGACGTTCAGTTTCTCAGCTCGTTAACACCGGTCAGTTTGATTTTGATGGCGCGTTTGGATGGAAGCTAGATCACAATGCAACAACGACATCAACGCCAACAACGGCGGCGGAGCGAATCGATGTTCCCACAACTCCAGCGAACGACGAAGCGCTCACACAAAAAGGTTCTTTATACCTTCCGATCGAACAGAGCAACGCAGATGAAGAAGGAACTTCCGTTCAACATCTCAACGCGCTCAAACAGAAAGGCGTTCAGTTTGTCACGAAAAGTGCGGCGGCGCGTCTCGCTGCGAGTGCTCTTTTAGTCGCTTTTGATGAAAGTGGGAGTTACGTAGCCAAATACAGCGACGTCCCGGACGACGCGCAAGCGTGCACGGAGATGCTTTCTAGAGCACCGTTCGATGTTGATGCGTCAATGCTCCAACAGAGCCTCTCGAGACGCGCGTTGACGTTGCGACGATATGAAGACAATTTGAATTCAAACGCGAATAGAAAATTTTCTTCGGCAACAGCGAATGATGGATTAGCTGAATTCTTTCGATCTTCGGTGAAACGTAAAATTGCCAGTGCTGCTGCACTGCATATTCAGACCTCATCTACGAAACGCGCTGTTTCTAAAAAATCGGACAGAGATGCCTCGATGCCAGTTTTGAAGAAATCGGTCGAGCTCGCGCGTCTCAGCGGCGATGGATTCGTCGACTTGTGTTGCAATGCGAGAGAAACGACCGAGTTGGCTGTAGCTGCTGTGCGACGCGGTTTAGTCACGGTCGATTTGAAGGAACTCTCGAAATCGGGAGACAGTAAGCGCGCCCCGGGCGTTTTATCTGCCGCCGAAGCTATGCGACGCGCAACGGCAGAGAGTAAAGCTAGAGAACCTACGCGCTCCTTGATGGAACTGTTCGGCTTTTCAAAAAAGCAAAATCTTTGGGCAGAAGCGTCGGTATCGCTCGAAGATTGGAACGTGTCGTTCGCTCCTAAATATTCAAAACGAAAGAATCGAATGACCTCGTCCTCCAACGCTGCTAATGTCGCAGATAGAGAACCTTCATCTCCGGACGCGCACAGGCGTCCAGAGACGCCTTCTTCGGCACCAAAGACACCGCACTTACACGATTGGGGCCACGAGCTCGGCGTCGTAATACCTGCCGCGGCGGCGTTGTCGCGTCAAGATTCTCAATCGTCTCCCGGTTCTTCGCCGCGATTTAGTCTTGCCGGTGGAAAAGAAAGCGAGTCACCCGCAGACGTTTCCGCGAGAGTCGTCGTTTCGCACCCATCGTTCCCGATTTTTGCGTGCGGCAGTGCAAATCGAGGCTTACAAATATGGAGGTTCGGATTCGAAGAGACGAAGAAACGATTTCAACTTGAAAGTTCGAAAGATAGCACGTCGAATGGAAGCAATTCGCACTCTACTTCATCGTCCTCTCCCGTCGCTCTCTCGTTTAACGCTTACGGCGAACGATTGGCGTGCGCGACTACTGACGGCCGAGTTGCCTTGTACGATTCCTCTTCCTCTCTGCGAACGATGGCGTCTCGCTTGTGCGTGTTTGATAGCAACTCCAACAGTTCCGCTTTTGTTGCCGCTAAACCAAAGGAAGTTGCTTTCGTTTCAACTCTGGTTTGCGCGATTGCGTGCGAATCCAAAGGCTACTCCAATGGCGTCACCGGCGGTATGATGCGTTCGGAAAAAGCGCTGGCGGATGGAAACGGCATTTTACTCTGGGATGCCGCACAACCAAACTCGTCGAGATGTGGTGTGTTATACGACACATGCGGCGTTACGAGCGTGTTGGATTGCGCGGTCAACGGACCATCGCTCCTCGCTTCAGGCAACAGAAATGGCGAAGTTGTTGTGCACGATCTTCGGAAGCTCTCTTCGTCGACGTCTGCGACGTCCACGTCAACCACGGCGCTCTGGCGCTCCGCCGCCAACTCCACCAAAATCACCTCTTTACTCCACCACAACACCTTCTCCTCCTCTTCTCCAACCTCGGAACACCAAATCCTCCTCTCCGGCGACGACAAAGGCGACTTGCGCGTCTACTCTTTCTCAGACGGACGCCTCTTACAATCCGCGGAGAAAGCGCACGACAAGCACGCGTTCATGGCGCCGAGGATCGGCGGCGCCTCCGTCGCCGTAGGCTTGAGCTCGATGTGCAAATTAGATAAAGGCGTGTTAACTGCCGGAGGCGACGGCGCCGTCAAGTTGTTCAGATTTAGTTAGTCCTTCGTAGTAAACGTTGCTTCGTAATACTACTACTCTTACTCTCCACGCGTATTTTTGCGAAGCATTTGCCTCCTCAGAGAACCTAATAAAGAGACTGAACGAAACAGTAAAAGGTCGAAAGTGTTTAGATTTATGAGTCATTCGTACTCGTTTCCTTGTTGTTGTCTTGTTGTTGTTGTTCGCGTAATACTACTACTACTACTCTCCGCGCGTATTTTTGCGAAAACAAAGGAAGGATTTGCCTCCTCAGAGAACCTAATCAACAGAGACGAACCATTAAAAAATCTTCATTCAAAACACACAAACAGAAGAAGATCAAATGTCCGCCGCTGCGAACTCCGCCGCGTACTGGAGAATCGCCGGGATGTCGTACTTGAAGTACGCCAACGCGTGCGCAGAAATCGTTCGAGGCGCGCTCAAGGAGCCGCACTTGTCCAAGGTAGAGTGTTATTACTCTCGCTTCTTTCTCTTTCCGTTCGAGAATCGATCGATCCATTTTCCTCTTCCCTTTTGTCGCTTTCTTTGCTGACAATTTTCTCTCTCTTTCATAAAAGGCTCGAGCGCGGGACGCGGTGTACTTTAAAGCGACGAAATACGTGAAAGGATCCCCCGAGGCTGCCGTGATCACGGAGGTCATACCCGCGGAAATACCCAAGTAATACTATACACAACGATGTGCGTTGGGGGAAATTAGCTTAGAATGTGTAGTGGTATTATCGCGGTATTACAACGATAGTAAAGCGTCTCTCTCTCTCTCTCTCTCTCTCTCTCTCTCTCTCTCTCTCTCTCTCTTTCGCGCAGCAGTAAGTAGTACCCGTGTGTTGCATCGTCGTACTTTTTATCCATCATCGCATCATTGCATCTAAAGATCTCTTTTACACGATGTCAACAAGTCCGCGAACGCTTGGCACTGCGCCACGTTGTCCGTGTTTTGTTCGAGACATTTCCCGAAAAGCTCCATCGGTCCCGCGCACGGGTTCGTGCTCGCGTCGACGACTGCACCGTTGGACGACGATGCTCCTTCTTCAGCGTTGTTTTGCGCGGATTCGTACGCGATCGTTCTCGGTCCCATGATGGAATCCGTCACTCGGTGGCCGATGCCCGATCCGGCTCCCCACATCATCCCTTGGCCAATCATCGACGCCACGCCGCCGAGCAAGGAACCGCCGCCTTCTGTTCGTCGCGTCGATGGTGGGGGCGCGCCGGAACCGCGCGCAGTCGGGGCCTTGCGGGAGAAACCTCCACCTCCGCCTCGTCTTCTGCCCATTTTTAAGAAGCTTTGTGTGTGTAAAAGTGAAGAAACAAAGTTGCCTTTCTTTCTTCCGTTGTTGTTGTCTAAACATTTTTATATTATACATATTACAATACGAGTACCTAGGGAAAAGCAGGCGTCGGGAACTCTTCGGAGAATTCTTTGTTTCTGTTGCCGTTTCCGTTCGCTCGCGCGGCTTCTTCTTCTTCAACTTCTTGTTCGTAGGCATCGTCTGAATCGTCGTCGTCGTCGAAAGCGTCTTCGATGCCGCCAAACTGCTCCAAAGGAAACGTTTTCTTTTCGGTTTTATTCGCCGCGATGATTTCGTCGCGAGTGTCGTCAAAGTCGAGCTGAATGGAGTCGCCGTCGTTGGCGAAGCCGCTCAAGAGACACTCGGAGAGTTGGTTTTCAACCATCGCTTGGACTGCTCTGCGCATCGGTCGGGCGCCGTATTTCGGCGAGAAGCCGTTGCAAAGTAAGGCTTTTTTGAAGGCGTCCGTGCACGTGATGACGACGCCTTTCTTTGCACATCTAGAAGCGACCGATTCGAGCATGTTTTCGGCGATTTGCGCGACTTCGAGTTCACCGAGCGGTCTGAACACGACGATTTCGTCCAAGCGATTGAGAAATTCCGGTCGAAAGCGCTTGCCGAGGTTTTTGCGCGCGAGTTTTTTCACGCGTTCGTAGGCATCTATTTTCGCTTGCGGTGTTTTCGCGCCAGCAAAGTTTTCTAATATTTCTCGCGAAGCTATGTTGGTCGTCATAACGAGCATGGCGTTGGTAAAATCAACAGTCCGGCCTTTGCCATCTGTTAATCGACCATCTTCTAAAACTTGAAGCAACGCATTGAAGACGTCCGGATGCGCTTTCTCAATTTCGTCGAGCAAGATTAACGAGTGCGGGTTGCGTCGAACAGCTTCAGTGAGTTGACCACCTTCGTTATATCCAACGTACCCAGGCGGCGCCCCTATTAATCGCGACGTACTCACGGCTTCCATGTATTCAGACATGTCGATGCGGACGAGATTTTTCTCGGCGCCGAAATACACCGTCGCCAACGCCTTGGAGAGTTCCGTTTTACCCACGCCGGTTGGTCCGGCAAAAATAACCGAGGCGACAGGTTTGCTCGCGTCGGCTAAACCAGATCGAGCTCTACGAACGGCACGAGCGACGGAAACGACGGCTTCGTTTTGACCAATTACTCGTTTCGTCAACTCTTGTTCCAAACCGAGTAAATTCTTCGATTCTTCCACGGATAACTGTTTCACGGGAATACCGGTCCATTCCGAAACGACTTCTTGAATGTCCAACACGGACACTCGAAGCACTTGCTCACCATTGCCCGTCTTTTTATCTCTCAGTTGAACCAACGCTCCGGCTTCGTCTAAAACATCGATGGCTTTATCCGGTAAAAATCGATCGGTGATGTACCGACTGGACAACGCCACGGATGCTTGAATCGCGTCGTCCGAAAAAAACACTTCGTGGTGCTTCTCGTACGTTTCTTTCAGACCGGCTAATATTTTTAACGTGTTTTCCGGCGACGGCTCGTCCACTCGCACCGGTTGAAATCTTCTCTCTAACGCCGCGTCCTTTTCGATGTATTTTCGATACTCGTCCACGGTGGTCGCACCGACGACTTGGATCTCACCTCGCGCTAAAGCTGGTTTCATGAGGTTACCGGCATCTAAACCGCCATCATCGCCGGTACCTCCGGCACCTACAATCGTGTGTATTTCATCGATGAATAAAATAATATCGCCGGCTGATTTTACTTCTTCCAACACCGAGCGCAAGCGCTCTTCGAAATCGCCTCTGTATTTCGTATCCGCGAGCAACAAACCGACGTTCAAGGACAAGACTCGTTTATTCTTCAATCTTCTCGGGACGATATCGCTATCTGCTGCGATCAAACTCGCTAACCCTTCCGCGATAGCCGTCTTCCCTACCCCTGGATCGCCAATCAAACACGGATTGGATTTCCGTCTTCTCACTAAAATTCTCACCGCCCTCTTCGTCTCCTCGTCTCTCCCAAACACCGGGTCCAACTCGCCTTTCCTCGCCATCGCGGTCAAATCCACCGAACACTGCGCCAATATATTCTTCACTTTCTTCTTATCGATCTTTTTCCCACCAGCTCCGACTAACTCTTTCTCGTCGCCGACGCCGTTTACGAAATCTCTCAATAAAGGCACGTCAACTTCAATCTCGTACTTCGGATTCGTCAACACGTCGTAAGCGGTGCACTGATCGTCCGCCACCATCCCAAGCACCAACTCTTTCATCGTCACTTCGTTTTTACTCGCGACTCGTTCGAATAACTTTTTCAAATCGTCTCCTAACGGTACCAACCCGTCCGCTTTCTTCTTCTGGTTCAACCCGCTAAACGGATTGACGAGGTCCACGTCCGTCACGCCCGCGCGATCGCACAACGCTTTCTTCACCGCATCTTCCGTCGCGCCGGATTTATGTAACGCTTTCGTCGTCGAATTTCGCTTCTTCGTGCACGCGTACAACAGATGTTCCGTGTTCACTTTACCGCTGTTGAATTTTTTCGCGTTGTCCATCGCCTCTTTCACGAGCGTGACGGATTCGCCGTCGAACGATTCGAACATGCCACCACCTGCACCATTTGAAGCGTTGAAAACAACGACACCGCGTCTTCCTTGTCGTTTTCCGTTCGTTTTCGTATACGTCGTCCTCTTTATTGGTCTCTTTTTTAGGCTACTCGACGACGTGAACGACATCGACGCGCTCATCATTTGACACGTCGACATTGTTAATGTTGTGTAGTAAAAGACGACACGTCGTTGTTTACGCAGCAGCGACGACAAAGAAGGCAAAGAAGACGAGAAGAACGTTAATGTCGTGGTATGCTCGTGCTGTCTGATTCTATAACAGACGAACAAACAAAGCGAGAGTGAGTGAGACGAATGTATCTCGTATCCTCTTTTTATGGAGAAAATATGTCTGTGTTTTTTAGTGCGGACTGACTTCCTCCTTCTCGTTGTATTATTGTTGTTGTTGTTGTTGTTGTTGTTGTCATTCGCCGCTGTTCTAATCCTCGGAATCTCGTTGCCGATTTTCGACGAATTCAGCGTATTCTTCGTCCGTTGGTTCCGGGCACCCTTTTTCGAGCAAGTAGTTTTCGCACTCGGGTTGCTCGTAGTACCGAGCGAAAGCGACGGCTCGCCAGTTGTCAAGAGGCGCTTTCGCCTCTTCGACTAAGTATTTGAGGCAATCGAGTTGGCCATCCCTTGCAGCGGTTGCCACACAGAGGATCGTTGCCTTATCAGATATCTTTCTTTCTTCAACAAGATAGTTCAAGATGTGCATTTGACCACGATTTGCCGCTACTAGTGCCGCGGTTTCCTCCGTCTCTCGCGAAGGTTTCACTTTGTCGAAAAGAAATCGAAGACAGTCGAGGTGTCCTGCACAAGCAGCTTGAATGCACGACTCTTTTTTATCACACGGGCAACCATTAGAGATACAGTACTTGAGCATCTCGAGATTACCTTTA
>Ga0181557_1001557_pt1 | contig 25623 bp, 38 predicted proteins | sample 011ome_23_FD_148632 | JGI IMG/M metagenome (GOLD analysis project Ga0181557, IMG submission 148632) | Coastal salt marsh microbial communities from the Groves Creek Marsh, Skidaway Island, Georgia - 011506CT metaG (spades assembly) | ecosystem: Environmental > Aquatic > Marine > Intertidal zone...
AACCCATCCCCATTACCATCCTGGTCGATGAATACACCGTAGCCTGTGCCTTCGTTTAATACACGAATACATGTCGCAGATGCACTTGCGCTATTTACTCTTGCGTAAAGACAATTTCCTCCAGATGCACTTCGGTGGTCAAAAAACCCTGCTGCACCAGTAGTTATAGAATCAGCGTAAACGTGTAGTCCGTAAGTGTTCTCTGCTTTAGTGGTTAGATATATGCCCTGATTACTGGTGGCCTCACTGTCAATAGCCAGTGCCATGCCGTTACCATTCTGGTCAATTAATACGCCATAGCCTGTGCCATCGTTCTTAACTTCAAGCGCAGTCCCCGTAGAAGAAGCGTGTTCTATGTTAATATTGACACCGATGCCACTGAAAGAAGATGAATTAGTATAGAATCTAGCAATGTCACCAGACGTTTGGGCATCTGCAAGAACGTCAAGCACTCTGGAAGTGGTGCTTTCACTGTCAACAAACAGCGCAATACCGTTATTGTTCTGGTCAATGAATAGACCTCTGCTTGCACTGCTGTTTACGATATGCAGCGGATAGGAAGGCGTAGTGTTTATGCCGAGTCCGGTGGAAGTAATATTGGCTACATTTGTTCCATTGGGTCTAAGCTCCAAAGTACCGCCATTATTTCCAATCTGTGCGTATCCCGTACTATCTGTGGTAAGGATATAAGCCCCTGCGTCTGTGCTAACAAAATTTGAAGTTATGTTTGTGCTTCCAGAATAAACTTCAAACCTATAGGTAGTAGGCGTACCACCTATGCCGACATTGCCGTTGGAATCAATAGTTACTCTTGTTGTATTGCTTGTACCAAACTCTAGAGAACTATTATCAACATTATTAATTACAGCACCTGACCCAGACGCTGAAATGTTAAGACGGGTATTACCATCTCCTATGTTTACAGTACCATTCACGTCCAATTTTTGTGAAGGCGTAGTGCCTATGCCGAGATCGCCTGTTTGTATTTCCACGCCGCCAGCAGAATTAAACTCCCAAGTGCCTGAATTGTTGTTTGCGTCATAGCGCAGTACAGATGTTGATTGGTCGCGGAAATTTATGTCGCCGGGGGATGTTGGGTGGTTGTCGGGGAACAGGAGAATGTTGCCACCACTGCTTGTTGCAGTGCCACCAGATATACGCAAAACTTCAGTGTCGTCACTGGAAACAATATCTAGAGCAAGAATAAGGTCATTATCAAAACTATACCCACTACTCGCACCCGCAAAGGCCAGAGAATTAGCAGTGAAGGTCTGAGTAACATCCCCAGCACCGTAGTTAATGACATCGCCATCAATTACGATATTGTCTACGGTAACAGCAGTGAAAGTGCCAGCAGCCGGGGTTGTCCCACCGATAACAGTGCCGTCAAGGGCCAGCTTGGAACTAATGTCTACAACCGCGCCGCCAGCACCTGCGCCATCGAGATAAATAAGTTTATTAGCGCCATTGGGGATGGTTACTGTGCCCCCGGAACCTTGCGCTATAGTAATTGATTGACCACCGGTGGTAGCATTTTCAATGAACATGACCCTAGACATATCGTTAGGGGCAATAGTTAATGTTCTAGTAGCAGTTAGCGTGGCAGAGGAAGTTACCTTGAAGTACATTGACCTTGCTGGATCAGTAGCGCCATCAGCAACGGTTGTAGTGGCATCTGCGTCAGAAGCAAACCCATCCTGTGTGGCATAGCTAAGAGACTCGGCGATAAGCTCTAGGTTAAGGTTCGAAACATCGCCCCAGCTACCGATCTCGTCGCCTGTAGTCAACTCTGTTAAGCGTAAATCATTATCGTAAGTAGCCATGTTCGCACCTAATTAATCTTTAATTTCCCACTTCGTTAATCTTGTAATTCATGTATTATCTAAGCGCTGGCCCGGTAAACCAAGCAACCAATGACTGTCTACTACCCTTAGTAACCGGAGTTACCTTATGTGGAGTCCACGATGGGAATACCGCAATGTACCCCGCCTTCTTCGGGACTACAATATCGTGCCCAGAGGGGGACAGGATTAAATCTCCCCCCTCGTATTTGGAGGGGTCTGTTAGTTGCATGATAAGAGATAGTTTCCTCGCTGCCTCATGGCCAGAGTCTTTATGCCAGTCGTAGTGCCCCTTCTCCTTTGCCTTGTAGTTGCAAAGCTGGATTTTCTCACTAAATCCTGTGAGGTCTAACCCAAAGAATTGGGCGTTAAGGCTCGCCGCAACATGCCCGATGGCATCGTATATCGGGATTGTATTTTCAGTCAGTTCCATCCAATGTAGCTTTGTGCTTCGGACACGCTCGTCTTCTGTACCTTGATCTACAAGGCCAGTGCCCTTCCCTTTAGATGCCATTTTCTTGACCATGGCTATCTCCTTGTCGCTTAATGCACCTTCCCAGTAGGCCCATTCTTCCATCGACCTTTGCATTGTCGGGATGCTGTAAAAGCTCATAAATTATCCTTTGTTATTCTTGCCACTGCCCAGATTCCTCATCCCATATATGGAGCGGGGTGGGTTGGGGGATTGGCGCTTCCCAGCTTGCTGTTGCTTCGTCAAAGACCCAACTTGGGTACGGTTTAGGCGGAACGAACACATCGAATTCTCTAAGATATAGGTACCCCACCCCCGCGTAGTTGCCCCGCAGTGGGGGCTTGGCGTTCACTTCCCCGGTTTCCCGATGTATATGTTGGTTCCGCCGTGTATTGTAGGAAGTCTGAATCCATTCGTGCCCCTCTGGTGTGTGCGCAAGAGTGTCTATGAAGTCTTGCTCGGCAACAATGACAGAAACGACAATGTCGTTTTCGTCTACTAACGCAAAATGGCTCATCCTCTATAGCTCCCCGAACCTGTAAATTTAAGGTATACGTAGTCTCCACTGGGCGTAGCTGTTGCAGGGCCTGTGTACGTACGAGAGTAATCACTTACTGGAATTTTCAGGATGACTGCGCCAGAGCCGCCATTACCTCCGGCTACACTCGGTTGAAATTGGAGGTAATAGCCCCCGCCTCCGCCACTCCCCGTATTAGCTGTAGCGGAACCGCCACTGGTACCGGCGCCAGAGCCACCGCTAACCCCATAAGCAGGTCCTCCGCCGCCCGCAACAGACCCTTGTGAGTTCCAATCGGCTCCCGGGCCACCGGCACCATAGTCATCATTTGGGTATGCAGGGCTAGATCTACCAGCGCCCCCGGCTCCACCACCACCACCGGGCCTAGGCGAGCCCAATTCAGGTATGTATGTGCCACTGGCCCCCGGATAGCCCTGTGAGGGACTTGTGGACGGAGTGTTACCAACCCCTCCCACGGTGTTGCCTTCTCCACCACCGCCTGATCCGCCGGGTCTTCCGCCCGCTGACCCACCACTGGCACCACCAGTGCCGCCGCCAGCGGATTCAAAACCATCAAAACTTGACGCGCCACCCGGAGAACCGTCGATGGAGCTGGCACCCCCCGTACCCCCTGCGCCAATGGTTACGACGTAAACCGTGTTTGGGTCAATAGTTTTTACATCAGACCTAAAGCCGCCAGCGCCTCCACCGCCACCATAAGTGCTAAAGCCGCCAGAGCCTCCACCACCAACAACTAGGTAATCAATGTTGTATGGAGTACCGGAAGCATTGATCCCAGAAAATAAAGCAAGTGCGCCTGACATTATCTAACGGCTCCTGCAATGGCGCAAACTGTGCCTGATATAAAGAAAATGCTGCACAAACCGCGCGTGATTAGTGCGACGCTTTCAACGTCTGCGTCTGTTCCTGATTTATACGCAGTGGTAATAGAACAAGTAATAGTTATGTCACCTGTTGTGTTGTTAAAAATATTGACAACATCGCCTTCACTGAAAGTAGCGTCAGGTATCGTAATTGAGCCGCCCGTACCTACTTGCACATACTGGCCTACATCATCGGTAGCCAATGTATAACTAGATGTTTTGGCCCCCACCGGTGGGATAGTACGCAAATAGCCATATTGGTCCGCGATGTTACTGTCAGTGCACTCAAGACCGTAACCTGTACCTGCAAGGGTAACGGTAATGCCGTTAGCAGAGGTAGCCTCACTATCAATGTTCAGTGCAACGCCATCACCATTCTGGTCGATGATCATGCCCTTGCCCGTGCCATCGTTTCTTATATTTGCCGCGTTCCCTGTAGCTGAAGCGTTTTCAACTATTACTCTGAGTAAGCCGCCAGATGATGAAAAAACTGCGCTATTACTATATGCGTAAATACCGTTACCAGTTGTCAGGGTATTAGCATTAACATATAAACCGTATGAAGTCGTTGTCTCTGTATCAATAAACAGCGCAGTTCCGTTACCATTCTGGTCGATGAATACGCCGTTATCGGTGGTAGTGTTAGTTACAGTAACAGTATCGTCAAAACTATAAGTGCCACCAGCAAAAGCAAGCGCATTAGCACTGTGCGTGATGGTAACGTCGCCAGCGTCCCAGTTGATTACACCGCCGGAGGCGAGGAATAGGTCTTCAAAAGTAGTAGCGTTTAAGGCGTCCACTACAGCCGCACCGGAACCCGCACCATCAAGATATACAATTTTTGTCTGCCCACTGGGTATAGTTACATTGCCGCCAGAACCCTGCTTAATCCTAATACTTTGAGAGCCAGTAGTAGCATTTTCAATAAACATGACCCTAGACACGGTGTTGGGGGCTATTGTGAGTGTTCTAGTGCCTGTAAGGGTTGCGCTAGAGGTAACTTTAAAATACATCGCGCGGGCAGGGTCAGAAGTGCCGTCTGCTATAGTAGTGGTAGCGTTGGAATCACTGCTGAAACAATTTTGGGTAGAATATCCTAGAGACTCGGCAATAAGATCGAGGTTGTTGTTAGTGCTAGTGCCCCAAGTACCGTCTTCGTCACCCGTGGTGATTTCTTTTAGGCGTAAGTTGTTAGTGTAAGTAGCCATTATTTTTTACCTCAACCTATTGTCTGGCCTTGTGCAGCAGGGACGCTGGTGGCGTATACCTTTAAGTTTTTCTGTAAGTTAAGTGCTTCCCCGCAATCAGAGCAAGTATCCGCTGATAACTCAGATTCGTCCAGATCAAAGCCACAATTTGCGCACAAAATCTCAATTTCGTGCTTGGGGTCTATACCGCTATCTAAATTAACTGCTTGTGCTGTAGTCTTCATGCCGCAATATCCGTCCAGTTTGCTGTCTGACTGGGGTTTATATCTGTCCAATTTGATGTCTGGTTAGGGTCTATTTCCGCCCAATTCGCTGTTTGGCTTGGAATTATCAACCCCCAAACCGATACGTCTCCAACTCTTCCGGTAGCTTGTACTCCTATAGGGTATAGATTAACGGTAGTTATTATAGAAACTACACCTATTCCAGTAGTGCCCGCAACGCCCGTAACGCTGGCATTAACTTCAGTTGAAACACTTGGAATACCTAGCGCAGTAGTCGCTTCAACTCCGGTTACACTTAGAATAGCATCGGTCTTAACCGTCGGGTTACCGACTTCAGAAGTAGCTTCAAGACCTGTCGGGAAGACATTAGCTTCTCCAATAACAATAACGCCACGGTCTGTTTCGTTAATGATGTCGGTGGAGCCGTTAATACCGTCAAAGTGTAAAAGTGAATTTGTATCGCCATCTACTGCGTAATTTGCAGTCGGCTCTGTGAAAGAGGTGCCTCCATAACGAGCAACGGAAGACAGCCGCAGCTCATCAATGTACCCATTGAAGTCACCAAATCCATTTTTACCAATAGCAAAAACGCCATCATCTGGGCGGTTTCCAGTAGAACTGGACTGCTCTAACACCCCGTTGATGTAAAGCCTGTGAACATTCCCTTCTCTTTCAACAGAAATCATAGTCCAGACATTTGGAGAAATTCTGGTACTAGATAAGAAAAGGGTTGTTGATCCGCCGACAACGCCTTGAACCTGATTACCGATCAAATACACATTAAGCAGAGAGCTTGTACCGGTCTGCCACAAGCCTTTGTAGCCTGTAACATTTGTCGGACGAATCCACATATCTACTGTGAAATCACCGGAACTTAGGTCAATGTTAGTGTCAGAAGTTACAAAGTCGTCCGTGCCATCAAGCAGGAGTGAAGATGGGCCAAACTTAGCTTGGGCCGTGGAAAGCTGCGCGGTTCCATCTGCCGTAAATGCCGGGCCACCGCCCGTTGGTATTATAGCCTCTGCGGCAACGCCCGTAACACTTACATTGGCTTCATGCGTTACAGTTACTGTGCCTAACGCCGTAGTCCCGGCAACGCCAGTTGGGTAGACATAATTTACTGTTTTTGTAGTAACAGTGCCTAGTGTCGTGGTGCCTTGAACGCCAGTAACACTAAATCTAGTATCAGTAGATACGGTTTCTTCACCAAGAGACGTAGTGAGTTCGAAGGCGTAGCTACCCTCACCCCACGGGCCAAAACCCCACGGGCCTCGACCCCAACCCTCAAATACGACTCTTACGTCAGCCATATTAGGCTATCCGTATAATCGCGTTACTAGCGTCCGCTGTTGGGAAAATAATAGTAAAGTCGCCCGCAGAGGATGATTTGTCAGAACCAAAGTCCAACACCGCAACAGACTTATTAGACTGAGTGCTGTTGTAGATCAACGCACCCCTAGCAGTAATGGTAGATGTAGACCAAGTAGTATCCGCAAAGTCAGTAAACGCTGTGGTGCCTGAGCTTGTAGGAGCTACAGTAGTCAGTGTATTACCACCAGCACTATAACCAGTGCCAGATGCTTCGTTTGAAGTGCTGTAAGCCGTAGTAGTTGCGTCCAGTGTTGCAGAGCTAGTAAACAACGCTACCTTCATTGTGTCAGCGGTCGTGCCAGCACGGGCTACAGTAGTCCCAAAGGCGTGAATGCCGTTAAGCAGTTCAACCTTAAAAGACGTACACATTGCTTGTGTAATTGCCATGATAATTACCTCATAATTTACTGATAATTCGAGCCAAGTCAGCATGGCCCTGTTGCGCTAACTCGGCGCAAATAGTCGTCCTATCTGAGCGAATCGCCTCTTGCATATAGAAGACCAGTAAATACTTAATCCGATCCCTATATGCGTATGCTTGGGCTTTAATCGCTGGATCAGCGGTATCGCTAATAGACAGCATCTTTTCCAATGCCATCTCAGCAAGCTCCTCTGGCGTGTGCCCACGGTTCTGCGTAGTAACTACCTTTACGTCAAACCCAATATCATTCTTTGCCTCTGTGCCCAGCATTAAGCTACCTCTTTTCTAACTTGCCCAGAACGATAAGCGTCTTGCCGCATCTTGCCGTCGCCAAGATTCTTAAGCAAAAGAACAGCTTGCGAATACAACTTCTCATACAAAGCAATCATATCAGGCTCACCTTTAAGGAACCTAATAGCCTCAATAAGCGCACCATTTAGTAGGGCGGAGTCAAACTCATCACCCAACCACGTAGTCCCAGTCGTGACAATAGACTCCGGGTAGTAACCATAATGAAGCTCTACTACGTAATTGCTGTCCGGTGTCGGTCCTAAAATGAACGCAGTATCGTCAAAGAACGCATAGTGTTTAGGTAACCCAGTAGTGCTTGGGCTAGGGTACGCTTCACGAATAAAGTTTACGTCTTTGTCTAGCAAATACTGAAAATTACCATCGTCATCCGTTACAGCTAGAGAGAATACGTACAGCATATCCGTTGGGTATAGCAGGTACTTATTATTAGCAGACACACTACCAATCTGATTCCGACGCAGTTCAGGTATCTGAACAGTGTTATATATAGTCTGTTCGGCCTGTTGCGTGAATAAAGCAAGCTGGTCATCTGTGAATGTATTCTCACAAATGTCTTGTATATTCGTCTTTAATTCGGTGTAGTTCACCAGAATTACCTCTTACGCCATTGGGCCACGGGCTATCGTACCTTTAGTAGCCGCACCGTTACCGCGAGTTTTTACACCGCTAGTCTTCATATCAATCGGCTGGTTACAGCACTCTGCCTTATATTTTTTTGGCTGGTTTGGCAGTTTCTTTACTTTGGGCGCTTTCATTATTCGCTCCTAACTTGTTGTTACTGTTACAGTTCCTAGCCCACCAGTACCTTGTAGGTTGTCTGGAGTAAGCCCGTCATTATTGTTTAATCCTACAGGGTTCCAACCCCATTGGGTATCCCTACTTGCCGCCAGCTCCGCAGTGTCAGGGCGCGGGTCTCGCACGGCCTGTGGGTCTTCTATAACAAACTCTCCCAGATGTAACTGGGGGTGGTCCGGGTTCCAACATTCAGGGCACGCCTTGATGTTAGTCTCTTTACCCTTGCGAACCAGATTAGTGAGTTGACGCAACCGGTACTGGAACCCACACACATCGCATATGGCGATAGCGTTGACAGCGGCGGAATATCTAGCCATCAGATAGCCCGAAACATCCTAGGGACAAAGCGAACCGACGCTTTCTCTCGGTCTTCGCCAGCCGCCAGATCAAACTGTTTTTCGTATTCGGCCTGCAACATCGGCACTCGTGGCGCAAGCTCCGGGTCTTTCATAGCAATATAATACGCCAGCCCCGCCACCAAACAGGGAAGGAACCGGAAGTTAACATCGGCTGTTTCTGCGCCAGCCCCAGCATCCTGAATCCTACGCATACGCCAATACACCAATGTGTAGGCGTCACTATCCGGCACAGGCCACACCGTAACAGTGGGGTTATCCCGGCCCCGGTCAACATAAACCTGAATCGGACGCCCCTGTGACAGCTTGTTGGGGATAGAGGAGTACGTGGATACACTCACCCTAGACATATTCAAATCAGACTGGGTGCTTACACTACCTGCGCCAGTACGTATAACCTGTTCCAGTAGGTCTATAGTATCGGCGGGCAAGTTGTAAGTAGCAGTACCGGAAGTAAGGGCAACGTTGCCCTCCTCTATGGTCCACATGTTAAGGCCACGGTTTTGCCACTCAATTGTGAGCAAATTCATAGACCTACGGGCAGTGCGCAGGTCATAGCCTGAACGCATTTCCCTACCGGCACGTTCCCACGCTTCTTCCGCAATCTCGGTGAAGTCTGGGCTGAACGCTGTAGTACCTGATGTAGCCATTATTTCTTCCTAGCCTTCGTTGTCTTTTTGCGCTTCAAAGGCGATACACGCTTGGGTTTCCCCGCTGGCTGGCCTAATCGTTTCTTCTGGCTAATTCTGGACTTCTTCTCCGCCGCAGTCATTTCAGAAGCGGTTTTCGGGGTCTTACTAGACACCCTCTTAGTGGGCCTACAGTACGGCGTACCGCGTTTTTCACCCTCTTGACGCCCGCACGCCTTACCTGTACGAACGTCCTTCCAGTCCTCTTTAAACCAGCGTTTGAGGGCCGCGCCCTTTTCTGTCTTACGAACCGCCACTAGCCTTCTTCCTGCATTTGGCTATAGCCCCGGAGGCGTAGGCAGACGGGAAAACCTTATACTGCGATTTCACTTTGCGATAACACGCATCCTTTACCGTACCGCCTTCCCTCATGCCACAGCCACAGCCTTTTTTGTAATAGCTTCTCATCGCATCTTACAAGGACGTACACCTTTCATGGCCATACCAGCACCACGGACTTTACCGCCCCGCTCGTACTTCATTACCTTGCCGCCGCCCATCATTTTATGCTCAGAGTCTTTCATCATGGAGCCATCAGGCATTTTGTGGTATCCAGCCATACCACCTTTTTTCATTCTTTTAGTGCCACAATTTGACATTTTGCCACCTCGTTTAAATTTTTTACCTTCGTCCGCCTTTTCGTAGTCTTTGCCCACACTCTGTGGGATTCCCACTTTCTTGGCAAACTTCGGGTTGTTAGCAACCGCTACCATTAAATCATGTTGTTTCTTTGATTTACTTGGCATCTTTTACCATTTCACCTTGTCCGCCCAGTAGGCCGCGCTCATCTTACCTTTCTTGATATTGCGTCCGTGGCGAGCCTTGAAGGATTTACGCTTGGCCTTCATACGTGCGGATTCGCCTTTCTTGGGCTTACCAGCAGTGCTGGCGCCTTGCTCACCGAAACGAATGACTTTCTCCTTACCACCCTCGCAAGCCTTAACTACATGAGACTTCTTTGGGTGGCTGGGAGTGCGCTTGGGTTTGTTGCAGGACATGGCCTTTTTATCGACCCTGCCACCTTTTGCGTAGTACCTGCGCATAGCCCTTCCTTAACTGTAAAATACAGTCAGTGCAGTTATGTTGGTCGTGGTGCTTATATACACATCATCAGTAAAGCGAATCCCGTTGTCTGGGATGTTTACTGAGTGAGAGTCAGAGGCCAAGAAATCCAAGTCAAGCAGAGTTTCCCCGCCGTTTCCATTGGTAAGGGTCAGTCGACCTGCACCTGCGGAAGTCAACACCTGCACTTGGCGCACACGCGCCGGACCAACAGCAAGAGAACCTGTGCCGGTGACGCGCTTACTTCTTACATCGGACATTGACATAAGTTACTCCTCGGCTTTTTTAGCTTTTTCAGCTTTCTTAGCCTTTTCTTTGGCTTTGGGTGCGGGCTTCTTAGCAGTACCGTCAGGGTTTAGACCCCGAGCCGCTAATTCTTCCGCACTTGGCGCCTTAAATCGTTCGCTCATAAGTCACCTCATTAAGCAGTTGCAGTTACGCCAGTATCTACGCGAATCCAATTACTACCGTCAGAGAATACAAGGTTGCCTGTACCATTACCTGTAGTTTCAGAAGCCTTCAGGGCGTTTGACGCATACAGAACAGTACCTGCACCAGCCGAAGCCGCCGCTGGGAGTGTAGCTACAGTGTAGGTGGGGACTTTAATATCGCCGATAAATCCATTAGTGGAAGTTAACGGACCAGAAAAAGTGGTGGAAGCCATTATATATACCTCTTGCACAAGGGTTTGTTCCGTAGTCTGTGCAACGTCAGGAGGGCAAATACCTGTCTACGAAACTAATTGATGCCCTGAGTCTATTTAGTGTATAGCAAAAGAAAGGGGGCAACAAGTGCCCCCTCCTCGTAGCGCCGTTAGGCGCCTGCGCTTCCGAAAATACCCAGCGGGTCGGATACGCCGAAAGAGTACCTTTCACGAGCCTTGTAGCGGCTGTTTCCAGTATCAAAGTCGGCATCCATAGAAGTACTCATCGGTGTACGGACGAAGTGCTTCAGACCATTCGGGATGTCGGTCAGCAGGAACCATGCGTTGGTGTCTGTCAGGTAGTGATTGACAGTGTAACCACCGGGGATGGCGCCCATGTTGCGGAGAGCGTTGATGTCGTTATCAGCGGTACCAACACGACCTTCGGTCTCCATCAGACGATCAGCAACAAACTGAAGATCGGGCGGAACAACCAATTTGCTTGGCTTAGCGGCGATCAACAGACCACGCTCGTCAGTCCAACCAGCGATCTGAATGATTGCGGCCTCCAGAGAGGTCTCGTTCAGGTCGGCAGGAGTGGCCAGCTCGTTAGAGTTGGTGCCACCACTCACCAGCGGGTGGTCAGTAGCACAAAGCTCCTTACCGTCACCGTAGGTGTAGCTGCTGTCAAACGCGTTGTTCAGGATAGCTGCGGCTTTAACCTGCTTGGTGTAAGCCATGGCGCGAGCCAGTGCCTTGGTATAACGAGAGGACAGAGAATCGTACAGGTTGTCTTCAATCGCTTCTTCAGTGATTGAAAAGCCCATAGCAATGGTCTCGTGGTTATACCGTGCAGTCCACGCTTCCTGCGCGTTGTCGTAGGAAATGGCAGAACCCTCGTCCTTGACGGGGGCGGCACCAAAGCCAGACAACTTAGTTTCTTCTTCGAAAGAACGGTCAGAAGATTCAGTTTCGTAAATCTCTGCGTGTTCTTCCCCGTATTTAGCATACTCCATACCAAATAAGGCGTTAAGCCCCGGCAGGAGTTCCTTAAGCAGTTGTGCTCTTGAAATAGCCATGTGTCAGTACTCCTTAAACGCCAGTGTTCATCGTGACACGATGAGCGCCAGTGGTGAATTTAACCAGAACGTCCGGGTACGTATCATCAGTAGCTGATACGAAGCCCATAATCAACAAGCCACCAACGGTAGTCTGTACTGTAGCATCAAGTGCCATAGTAGAGTTACCGGTAGCGGTATCGCCTGAAGTAAGGGCGTTCTGAGCGGCGGGGAAGCCGGTAATAGTGCCAAGATCGTCCTGACCACTAACACCGTCAAGCTGCGCCTGAAACAGTACGTTAGGATCGTCAACGACGTAAGCTACTGCATTCACTGCGCCAGAAGGGTAGTACTGAGAGTGTACTGTCTGACCCTGATCGTTTACGTATTCACAACCAACAAATACGCCAGCGGCTCCGATAGAAGAACCACCAAAGTTATTGGTTGTAATGTCTTTACCAGTACCATCAGCAAGTTCGATATAACCAGCCGCAGTGAGCTGTACAATCGAACCATTGAAGATGTTATTGGCGACCCCAGCAGGGTCAATTTTGTAGTGGGTGACGGCGCCCGAGTAGGGTAAGCCATCAGCCCGCTTAACGGGCTTCAGCCCGTACGGTGTAGCGGAAGATGCCATGATAGACTCCTTAGATTAACCTTTTCCGAAAGTAACTTTCGAACGCCGGTCGTTGAAGATAGGCATTCTCGGGTCACTCTCACGCATCAAGTTATTGTCTACAGACCGCATCTGACTAGCGGATTGCTCCTGATAATAATCAGTACGATCCTCGACAAGTTCTTGTGGGGCCTTGCAAAGCATCAAACCACCGATAACGATATTATCCTTAAACCGTTCGTTTTCAACGACAGCAAGTTCAATCTCGGGGTGATCCGAAGCTCTAACCGGCTCCCAGCCTTCACGTAGTTTGGAGGTTACATTGGTTGGATCAGGGTTGCCACGGGTCGTTACACGTACCCAGTGAAACGAGTAACCGTCTTTTGGGTCGGGAGTAGGCAGTACTTCTGGCCTGCGCCACGCACGCTTACGGACAGTTTTTTCACGTGTAGTGTGTGCTCGTTCTATTCTGTTCTCAGCCATTATGTATTCCTCTGTAAGTTTGCAACCTGTTTGGCGTATACATCCAAAGGTACGTTAAGACGTTTCGCTATAGCAATTTGTGATTGAGTTAATCTCACCTTATTAGGTGAAGTGCTCCGCGTAGCGGGGGCAACCACATTGCTAGACTTCTTTTTTGGTTCCTCTGGTTCATCTATCCCGTCATCAAACTGATCCGGGAATACTTTCCGCATACGAGAATTTATCTTCTCGTAGTAGTCGTCAGATTGGGGGTCTACCCCCTCCTTGACTAATTTACTGTGGTACCCCAGTGCGAACGCGGTCATTTCGTCGTCAGAACCAAACCATGGGTTATCTTCGCGCCATGTTTCAGCCTTGACATCCCTAACAACTTGTTGTTCTTGGGGTGCCTCTACTTGCCGTTGTACCGTATTAGTATATGATTGTAAAGGAGTTTCTTTTGCAGGCTTAAAACTAGAAACCCTGTCCAAGCGTATTTGTGCGTTATTCAACTGCTGCTGAGCTTCCAAAATAGCATCGGACTCGCCACGCTCGTAGGCATCTTTATAAGCACGTTTAGCAGCCATGACTTCAGCTTCTACCTGCCTTGTAGCTGACTCAATCAAAGCATTCTGACTTTTTATCCCGTCATGCTTCAACCGGTTGTTCTCTTCAATCAGTTGTTTAGCGTAGGATTCTACGGCCTCACGCTCGCGGAGCGCCTGTTCTTTAGCCCTACGCTCGTCGTGGTAGCCCTTACTAAAGTGCTGAATGCGTTTTTTAACCTTTTCAGAGTAGTTTACTAACTCGTCGTCAGTAACTTCTGAAGGCGGTTCAGACGGAGTTCTACCCCTATCTTCGGCTGGGGTATCGTCTTCAACTTCAATTTCAACGTCTCCGGCTTTAACACTTTTTATATCTGTTTGATTTTTAACAGATTTTGGTTTTTGCTGTATGTTTTCACGGCCAACGGCGGGTTCAACCTCTATTTCGGTGCTGGACTCGTCGTCTACGTTAATTTCTACTTCAGTTAAGTTTTCCGCTTTTTCATCCGGAAACTCAAATCCTACTTGCTGCATAGCCATAATTTACTCCTTACGCACGAGTTATTTTGCTCGGGTCTTGGACGACAGCTTCCACTGTATCGTCGTTGATTAAACGGTACTCTTGTTTTCCAACCTTAAACCGGGTGCCGCTATTAGAGCGAAACATCACATAATCGCCCTGTTTACACCACGGACCAGTTGGAAAGCGGTCAGCATCGCTATACGCCTGCTCGCCCATGTCAAGAACCACTCCCACCATAGACAGGATGTGCTCTTCACGCAGGGTCTGCTCGGCTTTTACTATGCCGCTGCCCCCAAAAGTATCGTCAATACTGGGCATAGCAATAAGTATGTGGTAGCCGACAGGTTTTGGTATCTGCGCCTCCAACACAACTTCTTGTTTTTCCTCAGTTTCTATCTTTTGCTTGCGTTTTTGCTCTAACGCAGTTAGTTCAGTCATCGTCATCGTCCATATAATTGCGCGATAGGTCTTCTACTTCTCGTATTGCGGTGGTTAGACCTCGGATCACCCCGCAAATCTCACGGTACTGGGCGTAGTCTTTTGCTGACCCAGACACCAATGATTCTTCGCAAGAGTCAATAGACTCCTGTAGTTTATCTTTTAGCACGTCAAAGACGGTTTTAGGCATTATTATCACCGTTTATATTGTCTAGCAGTGTCCTTACCCACCAGTAGAACAAGTCTTCAGTAAGCTCGTGTTTCATCAAGTTCACTCTGTATGCCACTAACTGCACGTTGTCCTTTATGTATGGTTCGTAAGGTACAATTCTATCTATACTAGCGTTGAAATCCTTGCGTCCACTACCGTCCTTGTGGTGGGTGAGGACTACACCAGATAAGGCACAACGCCCATTCTGCTCCTTCCATATATCCACCAAGTCCTCTTTCTCCAGCTTGAACTCGGCTTGAGTGTGCCCTGTCTGCTTCCTGTTGGTATGCGAATACTTACACTGCGAGTACAGCCCATATAAGTACTGCACATGGTCAGTTGATACCGTCCTGCGGTGCTTAACAGTTTTACAGCTAGTGCACGTATGAGTCCTAGGTGGGAAGTCCTCTGCTGGCTTTACTTCCCCACACCTTTTACACTTTTTCTGCCTAGGCGCCACCATACAGCTACCCTGTTAGCGCCGGTTACGCGCTACTGCGCTTCGCCGTCTTTCGCCGCGTCAAGTAACACTTTAGCCTTGTCTATGTTCTGTTTTGTTGCGGCCTGCTCGCCCTGCTGGGTGATACGCGCCGCCTCCAACATGTCTCTTGTCTCAGCGTTTTTCTTATTGACATTGAGTTTTTCTGCTTCCAGCATAGTGTCGGCTTGGTCTTTCTTCTCTTTGCGCATCTGCTCGCGCTCTTTAACCTGAAGCTCGCGTTCCCTCATCTGCATTACAGGGTCTTGCGCCTGTTGCATAGCGGCCTGCTGGGCCGCCTGTGCTTGTTTCTGCTGAGTAAGCTGGCTACCGGCCTGCGCCATGGTCTGGGACAGCAGTACCTCAATGTCCTCTGGCAGTCTCTCATTGGGTGGTGGCAGGGGTGCGCCAAGTTTCTCTTCGATCTGACGGCGGTACTCGAACGCCGTATGCTCTGCTATGTGGGCCTGAAGTGACGCCATAATCTGCTGAGCGGCGGGGTTTTGCCCTATCATAGCCGCAATCTGAGGGTCTTGCATGAACGACTGATGGGTAGCAATGTGGGCCTGATGGTCCTGATAGATAAACGCCTTCATGGGTTCTCCCTGCAAGGCACCCATGTTCTCGCTGACCGGGTCTTTGGGCAGCATATCTTCTTCCATCGGGATGATCTTATCCGCGTTCTTAATACCAAGAACGTCCAACATCTGCCTGTGAAGCTCCGGCAAATCATAAATCTGCGGGGCCTGCTGTGACATTTGCAGTGCGGACTGATACTGCACAACGCGTTGTGCCATCGTGGTGTTGTTGGGGTCGGATACGGGGATTACTTCAGTGGTGGCATAGTCAAGGTATCTGGCGCGAGGTTCAGCGCGGTCTGGCACGTACCCATATTCATCAGGAGCGTGCTCCGCAATAATGGCCCGCAGGAGTTTGAACTCCTGTTTCATAGCATAGTGAACCCTAGCCTGCACTGCCGCCATAGGTTTAAGCGTACGTTCCAGAAGAGCGAGGGTGGTCCCCACTGGCGCGTTGGCACTCATGTCACTGACATTCATGTCCGAGATAGCTCCCAGACGACGGCCTTCATCAGTGATGCGGTTCAACAACGCCAGTAGGGTCTGTGAAGGCTCTTTATATGGCATCGGCATGATGTTGTCGCGGATAGACCCGCTAGGTACATCAACATCACGGAACTCACCCGGCGCGATGGGGGTATCGTCCCCTTTCACACGCAAACCACGAGATTTCAAGCCGCCGGGGAGGTTAGACAGTGTGCCAGCGTCAACTAACTGGCGAATGAGTGAGGTACCAGCACGTGCGTAACCGCCGATAATATGAATAAGTCCAAGACCATAGAATCCAAACCCGGGTACGTATACGTAATGTACAAAGTGTTGGCGTTTTAGTGCCAACGGGTCTTCAGGGTTCCAATTACGGCGCACGCCCAGCACCTTACCGGTACCGCGCTCAATGGTAATAACGTACGGTTTGGCGAGACCCTCGCCGTCATCCTCCAGTCCATCAATAACCAGCTCGGCGTGTATCTCATATAAGCTGTAACGAGAGTCTGCTGTCAGGCTAAACCCGTTTTCTTCGGCCTTCTTCTCTTCAATGTCTGTAAAAAACGACTGCGGCTCACCCAGTTTGACATCCCTATAGAACCCAGATGCCTGCAACTTGTCCATCTCGTTCTTTGTTTTACGCATTATGTGCGTAACACGCTCGGCGCTCTCTATATTAGTGGCGCCGTAAGGAACAATAACGTCTTCAGCAGGGATATAAATGGCTACCTGACGGGCCAAATTAGGGTCAAAATACACCTTTTTGAACGCTGAACCGCCAAGCCCGAGGCTGTAAAGAAGCCGTTCATGCTCCGGCCTGTATTCGGACATGACCTCCGTAAGCTCGTAGTTCATATCAGTACGAACACGCTCAGCGGCCTCTTCCTTGTCTTGAGTGACCTCACCAATAATCTTGGTCTTTACCGGGCCAGAAGCAGGGAAAGTCTCACTCATGGCTTCTGCTTGGAACCGTATAGCGGCTTCAGCCAGCACGCTACTGTATACCCCGCAAGCATCATCCCAAGGTTCAGTACGCTCTTCGTACTTCAGCCCGAGGACTTCCAGACCTTTGACAAACGTATCAGCCCATTCGCTACGACTATTAATATCAGCGTCTACTTCACCAAGCAGATCATTGGATAACGAGGTAAGGACATCATCATCAAGGTAGTCCGCCAAGTTTGCGTCGAACGGCGCCCCCATAAGCTCTTCCAAGCCGGATTCCGGTACCAGTGTTATCTCCACACTGCCGTCGTCCAGAGTTACCATCTCTGGGTCAACGATGGTTATCTCCATCTCGGAGTCTTCCATCATTCCTTCAATCCCTTCGGGTGATTGGTATACGCTTCGTTCAATAGCCATTATTTATTCCTCAATAGTACCCGCCGTGCCTTTGTTTGAAGTAGCGTATCTCATCCGCTTCGTCACTTGGTAATCTAATAAACCCACCCTTACGGAACCGCATCAACGCAAGCGAAACAGAGTCGACGTAGTCGTCATGCTCTCCCGCAGGAAAACTTGCAACCTCATCAATGACCTCTTCGGCCCAAGACCGGTTTGGCGCCCATACAATTCCAGACGCAAACAAGTCAGACACAGAGTTAAGTCGTGTAATCTTGTCATTCCCTCTGCTTGGCGTAAACTCTTGAACCGGTATACCCATCGCACGCATCTCGTATATCAGCGGCGCACCTGATGCCTTCTTTTCAATTATTATAGAATCAGGTTCCCAGTCTTGATACTGCTCTATAGCTACTCGTTTAAGCGTAGGGAACTCCATTCTCTCACGATAAGCGTTCAAAAGTATAATATTTGCCTGCTGAACCCCAGCATCATTAGTTTTATAGAAAACACCCCAAGTAGTCAGAGCCGAATAGTCAGCCCTTGATGTCTTCTCAAACGCCGTATCCCACGCCATTAGTATGTAATCACAGTTTGGCGGGTCTTCTTCTTCCCATACTTGCCACCAATCACGCTTCACGATAGCCGAAGTCTCAGATGTGGGCTGTTGCTGGTACTGAGCCATCCATTTTGAGTTGGGTAGCTCCTCTTTTAGCGCTTTTAGCTCTGATAACTCCCAAAACTGGGGCCACAATGCCTTACCAGACGGCATAATTGCAGGAAATTCAATAACTTCCCACTCATCACCCCCACGCTCGGCACTAGATTTAAGAACTTTAGCCGTTAAGTCCCTCAATGACCATCGGGTCATGACTACGACGATAGCCCCACCCGGTTGTAGACGCTGACGAGGCCCAGATGTGTACCACTCGTATGTCTTATCGTAGATGTCAGGGTTTGTTTCAGCTAACGCGGCCTCTTGCTCGGAGTGTGGGTCGTCAATTATGAGCAAATCCGCACCTTTACCAGTAACCGCACCGCCTACACCTATCGCAAAATAGTCACCACCCTTGCTGGTGTTCCATCGCCCAGCCGCTTTACTGTCTGCGGACAAGGTTAAGTCGGGAAAAATGTCGTGGTAGTTCTCCTGATCCACCAAGTTCCTGACTTTTCTACCAAAACCTACGGCTAACTCCGCTGTATGCGACGTTTGAATGATCTTTTTGTGGGGAAATTTACCCAAAAACCAAGCAGGCAGTAGGTAACTAGCAAACTCAGACTTAGTATGGCGAGGAGGCATATTAATAATAAGCCGTTTACACTCACCGCTAGCCACTCGCTCAAACGCCTCAGCCATAATCGCATGGTGTTTACCCCCTATAAACGTCGGCCACACCTCTTTTACAAACGCCAAAAACTTCTCCCTAGACAACTTCCGCTTCTTCAGCTTCTCTAGGTGGTCAAGTTCTGCCAACAGCTTCTGCTGTTCTGCCTCGGACAGCAGTGGTAGTACCTTCGGTATATCCTTTAAGGATATGTTTTCAAACGGGGAGGTCGTCGTCATCTTCCGAAACTTGACCTATACTCGGTTCGTCTAAATATTCTTCTTCGCTATCAATGTCGTCTATTTCGCTTTCCAATGTTAGAGGCTCCAGTTCATCAATTGCTGAGGACAGCGGAGTTATGTCAATCACTTGCGCATTCAACAGGCGCTTAACGCGCTCTTTTATTTCCTTCTCTAGCTCGTCAGGATTCTTATAGTTTATTGTTACTTCGCTACGCTCGGTGAAAATGCCAATGTCGCTATGCTTGCCAAGAAGCTCTAATGCCTTCAGCTCAAACCTTGGATCACCACAGTTAGCTATCTCCATTAGCTTGTTAGTTATGGCAGCGCGTGCTGATGCCGCGTCCATAGCAAGTTGGGAACCGTAGGTACGTAGGAAAGCCGCCGCTGCGAAGGCAGTATTGGGGAGTTTTAGATTATCAGTCTTTCTGGCTTTGGCTACAGCTTCGAGTAGTTCCTTCTCTCTCCCCGCATCTTCTTCAGTCACCTCAAGCGGTGCACCCATCTCGACTTGCAACTCGGCTGTGTTACCCGCCACCGTCATTTCATCTAGTAGCGTAGCCGTTTTTTCGTCGGATGTATCGTAGGGAACAGGGTGTTCCTTTGTAGGTTCTATCTTAACCACAGCCATTCGCAGGTACCTTAATACCGTTTTGCGGAGTCTACCACATATTTTACTAAGTATAACAATACCTTTTACGAAGTGCGGGACATAGGGGTACTAGGTTTACGTAGGGACGGTTGGGACTCCCTACCGGGGGGGTTTTGTATATCGAGGGGGGTGGGGGTCAATTTGGGAAAATTTCGCAAAGAGGGGGGGTGGGTGTTGTGAAATTGTGTGGTTGGTTGTGCAAATTATTATGTATACGCGACGCATGGTACCAGACTCAGCGCGCGGGGGGTGGGTAGGGGGTGGGGGGAGAGGGGGGGTAGGTTAGCGGAATTTGACAATGTCACACAAGTGTGGTACAATAGAGACAAGGTAGTTCAACTACCTTGCTAACCCTAACCTTAACCCCAACGGAGTAAATCATGAACGACGAAGCAACAAAGCTACTGCATGAGCTAGTCCACACAAAGGACGCCCATGTACAGGCAATGCGCGAACTAGAGAAAAAAATGGAGAGAGCATTTGAATGTGTACGGCTTGCAAGAATAGCGCTTAGCCGTGACCCGAACGCACACAAAAAACACGACGTAATCGACTATAAATTGAACGAAGCAATCGAAACCCTAACCTTAATCCCAACGGAGTAAAAACATGAAAGCATTCAAAACCTTAGTAAACGAAAAGACTACATCAATCCTCAAAGCATTTACCATCGCCAATGAGACTATGGCAACCGCGATTGCCACTGCGATAGTATCCGGTGACATTGCAGACAACGCTATTGCCAATAAGACCGAGGCTTACAAAGGATGCGCTAGCCTGATGGATAACGACTACGGCAACGCGTGGTTAAACGCAAAATGGCAAGCGGTAAAAACTGGTTGCAAAGACCTTGCCGGAGGCTACGCGAAAATCGCGAGTGAGGTTGACCTTACCGTTAATCAGGTGAAGGAACTGCACCAAGTGTATCTCGCCTTCACTTCTGAGGAAATTGGCGGCTCACGTCAGACTTGGCAGAATATCAAAGAATGGTCAATCCACGCGACCGGCCCAAAAGCCAAGCATCCCGAGGTTAAAAAGGCCCAAGCTGAAGCAAAAGCCGAAGCCGATGAAATGCTTACCCCCTACGACCGCGTCGTCAAAGTATGCCATGTGCTAGTCTCGCAGTATCAATACCTTGCCAAGATTGAAGCACAGGACGACGACGTGGATAAAATGATGAAAGGCTTAGCCGATACTCTTAAAAGTTTTGATGTAGATATGGAAGAAGTCTGAACCAACGTAGTCCAACTACCTTACCAAGCCCGCGCCTAAGCGCGGGCTTTTTTTTGCCTCGAATTTACCTACCCCTACCCCGCTAGCCAGATGGCTACGGGGTTTTTTTTGGCCCAAAGTTAGCAAAGTGCTAACTACTATCATCGCTAAAGTCCCTGAGCACCGTGCCAAGTCACGTAAGTCATTGATTTATAAGTAATGTAATATTGTAATATAGAATCTTTTGAGTATTACATCCTAAGTACTTGATTTCAAAGTAATGTTAGCAATGTAATAATGTAATAAAAAAAAATAAACACTGGGGAATCCAAGAGGGCGCGCCTCCCTGCAAGTGCAGAGTGCCAACACCTGTAATGACTTTCGAAATCCCCTTATATATATATATTTTTATTACATTATTACATTAGCCCATTTTTTCCCTTACAGCCCACGGTTTTACTGGGTTTCATATTGTAATAAACCTTTATTACAAAGCCCCTTTTTTTATTACATTATTACAATACACCCTGCCAACTTCCTACCCCACTTGACATTCGTAAGACATTTGTGTTATAATGGGCGAAGCCCATGTGGTAATTTTTTCTAATTTTACTAACTTGGCAATAACAACGTAGTTCAACTACCTAGAGAGGTGACTATATGTACTACAGTAGTGACAACGTACCTAACTCGTGTTCTCGCTGTGGAAATAAGTTCGCAACGCAACGAGCCGAGAAGGGATACACGACCTGCTTACCATGCGGTGACAGGCAAGCTAGACAAGAGCGAGCGCACTGGTGTGTCGCACCGCTAAACAAGAGCAACTATATGTTGGTGACAGACCCTGATGTACTGCGCCAACTCAACCCAAAACGCACAACGTAGTTCAACTACCTTGGAGGAGGTAAACACGATGGAGATATTGATAGAAGAAATGATGTGCGCAGTGGTATCCGAGTGCGATGCAATGCGCGAAGAACTTGAGGGTATCGGCTTATCTGATGCACAGGTAAGCATTGTGAAACTAGCTTTCAAGCGAGGTGTGGCAGTAGGTGCGCACATAAAAACACAGGAGACAGAATGATGACTGATACACCAAAGCACGTTTTACCGAACGGCTATACATTCCTTGCGATAACCGCAGGGGCTTACGGGACTTGGGCGAAAGCAACCGACCCAATAACCGCAATCCGAGACGCTTACGACCACAGCGGAACAAAGAAGGAAGCCATCATGGTCATGTATGGGAAAAGTGACGAACTTCACGTCGGTGACTTTGGAGGGTTCGAGTACCTTCTGAAAAACCCGCCGACGCCCATAGGCTTCTTCACGGTCACCAAAACCAAAATCAAGGCGATGGATAAAGGCGACTTCAAAGAGGTTAGCGAAGACCATAGTGACTGCTTGGAATGGATGACTAAGCAACTCAATAAAATCCAAGAAGGCTACGAACGCTATCTACGTTTGTGCGAAGCAGAGGAGGAAAACCATGCTCAAGAACAATAAGAACGAAACTATATTTGTGGGGGATGTTGTCTGGTACGGCTTAGGCAAAGCCAGACGCTCTTACATTGTAAATATACTTAACCCTACGACTAAGCGCGTAGGCATAGTAAGCACCGATGAGCGCAAGCTACATCTAAACGTCGACGCCAGTGCAATCAACTGTACTTGGCACTAACCAACGTAGTTCAACTACCTAAACTTGGAGAAAAACCATGACTATAACTGTCAACGAAAAAACCTACGTGTCCCTGAAAGAAGCAGAGGACTTAATTATACACAACCCAAACAAGCGGTTCGCCCTGTTCAGCGGGCCTGGGATTGGTAAGACTAGCCTAGCAGGTACTATTGAGAAGCGTACCGATATGAAAGCCTACATCATCCCGTGTACCGACATCGAATTGGGTGATGTTGCCATGCCCGTCATCGACCATGAGGGTAAGGTGACTAAGTTCTACCCGTCCGAGAGGTTCGGTCTGCAATTTGGCAAGCCTGTTGTCATTGTGCTAGATGAGTTCTTCAAAGCATCCCAACCCGTCCAGAACATGCTTCACCCGCTACTTGAGCAGTTTAGACCTAGGCTAGCAGGGGCAGAGTTACCCGAGGGTAGCCTAGTGTTCCTTACTGGCAACGAACTTGGTGGTGTCTTGGGTGACAACATGAAAGGCCACACCCGCAACCGCATCATTGAGCTAAATGTGCGAGGTGCTATCAACAAGGAATGGCGCGTATGGCTTGCCGAGAATGGCGGTCACCCTGTCATGCAAGCGGTAGCCGAGCAGAATCCGCAGTTATTCGCTACTTACGAAGACGACCCAGAAAACCAGCATATCTGGAATCCCGACCGACCTAATGACTCTTACTTCTCTCTGCGTAGTGGTAAGACGGTCAGTGACCTGTACTGGACTCGGGACCTTGTTACACCTAATGCGTTTCGTGCGGCTGTCGAAGGTGCGGTGGGTAAGGCTACTGCCGACTTGATTCTTCAGTTTGATAGGTTCCAAGAACAGATGCCCGCGTGGGATGACATCATAGAAAACCCTATGACTACGCCAATACCGACAGACCCTGGAGCCTTGGCTATGTTTACCTTCATGGCTGTGGAGCGGTTCAAGGACAGCAAAGAGTTGGAGAGCGTGCTGAATTACCTTGAGCGCACTAACGAGTGGGACGCCATATTCTGCGTGACTACTGCTAGGCACAAAACCAAGAACGTCATTGCTTTCAAGAATCAGCGGTTCGCTTTGTGGGTGGCTGACAACGAAGACTTACTGTAGGTAGTTGAACTACCTTGGAGGTGTAATTATGAAACTACAAAAACAAGACCCAGCGCGTAGGTTCCGTAAGGTGAAACTTGCGCTAATGCGTCACCATAAATTCATGTTCCTATCTGGCGTTATGATGCTAGGCACAACGGAACTTGTAGACGACATACCAACGGCCTGTACCAACGGCAAGGATGAGAAGTATTCCCTTGCGTTCATTGAAGAATTGGACGATTACGAACTTGGATACGTGATTGTCCATGAGAACGTACACAAAGCCTGTCGGCATCTGGTGATATACGAGGCTCTATGCAAGATAAACCCCATGCTTGCCAATATCGCAATGGATACGTGGATTAACAACGGGCTTAACAAGATAGACCCCAAGGGTGACATCATCCGAATGCCCATGAAAGACGGCGAGCCATTGGGCGTGTACAAGCCAGAGTACGACGGGTGGAGTGTCATTGAGATATTCCGGCATCTGCAAAAGCGAGACGAAGAGCAATCCGCTGGTGGACAAGGTAGTTCAACTACCTTGGGAGATGGTGGGTTTGACGAGCACGACTGGAATGGTGCGCAGGAGATGGGTGCTGAAGAATCATCCGACTTGGAGCAAGACATAAAGACCGCTATCTCACAGGGTAAAGCCCTTGCTAAACAGGCAGGGGCAGGAGCCGGTGGTTCGGTGTTCGGGTTCGATGAGATTATCACGCCTCGAATTAGGTGGGACACACTACTGGCTAACTTCATGCGTCAGAGTTTCACTAACCGAGACGAGTCTAGCTTCCGCAAGCCTAACCGAAGGTTCCTGTATCAGGACATCATTATGCCTACGCTAATATCCCAAGGTATAAACGAGTTAGTTGTAGCCCCTGATGCGAGCGGTTCTATGTACGGTGAGCCTACGAAGGTAGCACTAGGTGCGGTAAAGAAACTAGCTGAACAGTTGAATATCAACAAGGTTCACGTCCTGTACTGGGATGGTGAGGTTGGTGCGCATGAGGAATACGACAACACGACATTCAAGGACTTTGTGATTACGACTAAGGTAATAGGTGGAGGTGGTACAACACCCGCGTGTATTCCGAAGTATCTCAAAGAGAACAACATTGACCCGCAGGCAGTGGTCGTCTTAACCGACGGTTATATCTACGGTGCTGATTGGGGCCAATGGGAGCATCCAGTTATCTGGTGCATTGTCGACAATAACGATGTGACTGCGCCGGTAGGCGTAACAGTAAAAGTGGAGGTGTAATCATGTACTACTATGCGAACGGGGACTTCCCCAAATTACTTAGCTATGAACAAGCATTGAACTACTACAACCAGAAAAAGCCGTACACAAAAGGCAAGAACAAGGGGCTTAGCCCACTGCGCGTCAGCAGTGCAGGTAGGCGTAGTGGGCACTACCGGATAGCTAAGGTGAAAGGCGACGTGATTGTGGTGCAAGTCCATCACACTGATGTGATTGAGTACCACCCAGATGGACTGGTGCGCGTTTGCACTGGTGGGTGGAACAGCCAAACCACGTCTCACGTACTTACCGAAGTACTATGCGGTAGAGTCAATACATGGTTTGGGACATACAACGGTCATTTTGTTCTATCCTACACCCCCAAGGATGGAAAGCGACAGTATGTACCGTTTGTAGCAGAGCAAGATTGGTCATTGTCATTACGGATGGATGACGGAAGCATAAGTGAAGTAATCAACCCGCCGACGTGGTACAGACCCTACGTGCGTAGGAGTAATATGACTAGCTTGCGGAAAAAATACGCGGAACCTATTAAGTACATTACTAGTATGGCGAAACTGCAAGACCCGTTTGAAATAGGCAAGCAGGCGCATGGGCAAATAGCACTCGCTAAGTGCGCCGAGTTACTGGGGTCTAAA
>Ga0181557_1001564_pt1 | contig 25510 bp, 23 predicted proteins | sample 011ome_23_FD_148632 | JGI IMG/M metagenome (GOLD analysis project Ga0181557, IMG submission 148632) | Coastal salt marsh microbial communities from the Groves Creek Marsh, Skidaway Island, Georgia - 011506CT metaG (spades assembly) | ecosystem: Environmental > Aquatic > Marine > Intertidal zone...
AACAGAGACGTTCCGCTTAGCTTTGCCTCTCGAAACGAGTTCGCGTTTCTCGAAATCTCTAAATCTGTGTACTCGTACGCGTTCTTTCGTTCAATCGTCCACGTTTTCCCGCAGCACACGTCTTTAGCCCTCTCCTCTAAAACTCTTCGCGTGCATATCGGACACGTCAACTTCACGAACGACGACGACGACGACGATGAAGTTCTCACGTTTTCGTCGTCCTCGTCTCCCGAGGAAGAAGAAAAACCAACACCGATCCTCCTCGACGACGTCAAACGCCTTCTCCTTCCGGGATGATAAATGCTTTTGGGTGGTTTTCCCAAAGCGTTTCGAGATTTGGTTTCTTTTTTTTTATCAGGAGTACACAACAAAGCGGCCCATGCGGACGATGATGATGATGATGATGTCGCCATGGGAGGCGTTGGTTCTGTCGTTTTTAAGAAGATTTTTGAACTTTTTTCGTCTCTTCCTAAAAAAATTTGACCTCCTCTCTGCCTCGTCCAAAGGCTTCATAAAAAAGAAGCAAAATTTTCTTCAACCGAATCCACACGCGACTTAGTACGCGTAAAAACGCTCTTCTTTCTCGCGTGTGTATCGTTGCGAAGGTGAGAGCGCACTTTTGAACGGAAAAAAGTACTCGCGAAAAGAACGTTTTTGTGTTTTCGCGAATTGAGTATCGTTCATCTTCGAAAAGAGGAGGAGATTTAGTATACGAAAGAACTTGTTGTTGAAGAATGCGCACGGCTTTTTTGAGCAACGATTTGAGCGCCGGGGAGACGTCGATTTCCTCGAGGAGGACGATTGGGGCAAATTTTACGAGGAGATGTGCCGTCGCGAGGAACGAGAACAGAAGAAACAACAGAAGAAATAAACGACAGACGAACGAGACGAGCAGTATTAAAGCGTCCGGGTTATTAAACTTTGGACACGATGAACTCTGGACGCCGGAAAAAGCCGCCGCGGTAAAACAGGCGGACATGGAACGAAAAGCATCCTTGAAAGGGTTGACGGAGAGCCAAATTCGTTTGTTCGGGTTGACGCCGGAGCAAACGAGAAACGCGCAAGCGAAAAGCTTGGTTTCGACGGATACGATTTCGGCGAGGATGAGCTATCGCGATCAGTTTCCATCGGACGCGAATCCTCCGGAGAGTGGGAATATGTCCGGGGCGACGATGATGGCGGGAGGGATGGCGCCCGCCGGCGCCGTGGCGCCGCCGGATTTGCCCAGTTTGTTGTTAAACGCGAGAATTTGTTACATTGGTATGTCCTTGGTGCCAGCGGTGACGGAGTTGGTGGTTGCGGAGTTGTTATATTTAGGGTACGAACAAGCGGAGAAGCCGGCGTATTTGTACATTCATAGCGCGGGGTCGATGGGAAAGGATAAGGATGGTCGAGACGAAGTCGTTGGCGTGGACAACGAGGCGTACGCGATTATCGATACTATGCGATATATCAAGCCGAAGATTCACACGGTTGCGGTAGGGAAGACGTACGGGAACGCGGCGTTAATTTTAGCGGCGGGGGATAAGGGGTGCCGATGGGCATTGCCAAACGCGCAGATTGCGACGGCGCCGCCCAGGTTGAATAGAATGTTTAACACGTCCACGGACGTGCAAGTCAGAGCGAACGAAGTCGACGTGTGCGAGAACTATTACTTTGGTTTCATGCAAGCGTTTACTGGGAAAGATAAGGAAACGATTGCGAAAGACATGAGTCGAACAAAGTATTTCACGCCGGAGAAAGCCATCGAGTACGGGTTGGTTGATAAAATAATCAGCAAAGGCGCGAGCATCGCGGAAAATAAGAACTACGAGTTGCTGTTGGCGCAGCAGCAAGCGCAACAACAGGAAATGCAAAGACGCCAGGGGGCGCAAGGCGCACCGAATAGAGGTTAAAATTAATCTGAATTCTTTCCTTTCTATATATACCAACACGTACACTCTAATATTAAAAATTACAACACATTTCGCGCTATTGCTCGCTCGAGCTTCTCATCTCCAAGTTTGCACTCTCCAGCGCTTTTTGTTGTTCCATCTTGGCCATTTGGTAGACGTAAAAGCCAGCCATGCTAATCGTATATCCAACGATTTGTAAACTCGTTACTTGCGACCCGAACACCATCACGGAAATCAATATCACCGCCGTGTTCTTCGCCTGGCCTAAAACTTTGAACGTCAAGCCGCTGGTTGATTTAATCACGCCTAACGTCAAATAGTTCACCAAAAAACCAAGCAACGCGGCGCAGATATACAAACTTGGCGACTCCATAATTTTCCCAACACCATTTTCACGCACAAATGCCGGCATCTCTAACCACATGATCCCGATAAACAAACACGCCAAACTCGCCGGAGAGAACCAATACAATCCTTCGATCAATTCGAACTTCAAATTCCCCAACAGATATTGCAGCACCGCCATTCTAATCGCCTCGCAAAACTCACTCGTAACCATCATCACCACTCCAATCCATTTAAAGTCAATTTCCCCGTACGCGCTCAACGTCGTTCCAATCGTCAACACCGCCACCCCGAGCAAAACCTTCGCGTCCAACCGTTCCAACCCGGCGCAAAACATCACGAACAACGTCACCGCCGGCACGCACGCTTTCAACATCTGAATAAACGACACGGACAAATATAAGTACACGTAATTCCCAAATCCTAAACTCAACGCCGCGAACATTCCAATCGGTAAAATATGCGTGGCGTACCATCTCGCGGTTATTTGCGTCTGTCCTTTCTTCGTCGAGACAGTCGAAATTCCCAAGGAAATCAAACCGACCGATATCGTCCACGACGCGGCCACTCCCATGCTGCACAAAATCATCGGGTAGTGGAAGTCCGCCTCGGACATCAGGTGTTTGTTCAGGAAAATCAAAGACGACGAGGCTATCGCCCACGCGGTGACGAAGAAGAGAGCTTTCAGTTGGGGAAATTGTTTCGAAGTGGATATGTTATGGACGATATCGGAGAACGAGGAGGCGTTGCGTACACCGGTACTCGTGCCGTCATCTTTGAGCTTCTCCCCGTTGTGATCGAGGATTGGAGTGGTGTTGTTGTTGTTGGAGGTCATGGAGAAGAACGCGCGACCCATATATGTTTGGAGGATGTTTGGATGGGTGGTGGAAAGTGGCGCTTTTTCCTTCTTGGACTTGTTTGGTCGTGGGTCGTGTGCGTTTACGATGAATTGATGATACGCTCGATGATCACTGCTATCTCTATACTTCTACGTCTAAATACGCGTTCCCTCTCTCCTCGTTCTCCCCATCACGCGTCGTCGTCGTTGTCCTCGTCGTCGTCGTCTTCGATGGTTTTTAGAATCTCGCCGACGGCGTCGCGGACCTCGCCTTTCTTTCCGATGCCGCACACAGCCTTCGTTAAACGCTTAAACAGACGTTCTCTTTCCTCCTCGTCCTCGAAGTCTCCGCCTAGGATATTTTCGTCCGGGTAATCCTCGTAAGGGTCGTACCCTTCGTCGCCTGGTTTCAGTTTCACCCCGGACGACGACATGATTTCTTGTCGTTGCATCTCCGCCTGCTTCCTCTCCAACTCTTTCAGAAGTCTTTGCTTCTCTTCGATTTTCCTTCGCTTCTCTTCCTCGCGCGCGTCCAACTCTTGCTTCGATTTCGGCGAATCCTCCTCGTCCTCCTCTTCGTCCTCTCTCTTCAGAGAAACGTCGCTGATAACTCCCATCAGCACGTCCAACTCGCGCTTCGCTTGCATCTCCGCTTCTTTCGTTTTCTTCTTCTCCCTCGCTCTCGCTTCCGCTTGCGCTCGTCTCGCCTCGGGCGTCAGGTGACTCGGCGCCTGGGCGACATTTCGAGCGATTTGCGTTTGCACTTTCGAGCTCACGTTCTTGTTCTTCAAGCCAAACGTTCGATCCACCGCGTCGCGGGCTTTCCGTTCTTTCCGTTCTCGCTCCTTTTCGCGCTTTTCTTTCTCCTCTTTCCGTTTCTTCTCCTCCGCGGTGAGCGCTTTTTGCTTCACTCCGGTCCCGATGATTTTCTTTTCCTTCGGCATTTTACTCTCTTGTTTTTCCTTTCGTGTGATGAATGTTTTATACGTAAAGTAACGACGAGAAAGAGACGGGATGATGATACACGCTCTCTCTCGCTCTCTCTCGCTCTCTTTTGAGGAGCCGTTTTAGGCGCTTTCGCAGAGGAGCGCACGCGGGGTAAATAGCGTTACGTAGCTTTCAAAATGAGGAAACTTTTGAAATTCGTCTCTGCTTTTTTCCCGAAAAACAAACGTTTGGGTGGTATGCCTTTGATACGGATGATGTTTACGCGCGTTGTGTATCATCTAAGAAGTAAAGTACAGTTGTATTATATATCATCCAAAACCCAAAACCTGAAACAACTTCCCGCTCGTTATCAGTTTCCTGAGCGGCGTAAACATCGGCTCTTGAATGTCCTCCGGACGTCGCCAAATCCATCCCTCGCACTTGTTCTTTTCCATCGTTTTCTCTTTCCCTTTCACGTCGCTCTCGTTCACGAAGAAAAGGCGAAAGAGTGTTATCCAGTGATTGTTGTCGTCGATGATGGATTCGCAGGTGTGGAAAGAACACTTGTCGTCGCCGATTTCTGAGGTGTCGTCGAGGGAGTCGTGCACTTCCTCGTGCCAAACCTCGTTTAAATCTATCCCGGTTTCCTCGCGCAGTTCTCGTTTCGCGCACGACGAGGACGTTTCTTTCCACTCCAACGCGCCGCCGGGTAACGCCCACTGGCCGGAACCGTGAGACCCTTTTCGTTTCCCGACGAGTATTTCGCCAGTTTGTACGCAGAATAAGACGACGCCAACGCCCACGCGCGGGTAGGATTGTTTTTGCGACGACATATTCTCTGACGCAAACGTGTGTTCTTTGAATGTTTTTTATTCCCCAATGGGGAGTTGAGTTATTTTTGACACATGTGACACATGCGAATTTATATCTCATTTATATCGCGAAACAAAGCGAACGCGAACCACTCGTCTCGTTCGTATACTCGAACCGTTCGTCGTTTTATGAAACTCTTTGGCGGAGAGTAGTAGTAGTAGTAGCGCTGCCGCCGGGAGACTGCAACTTCTTTTTGTTTCTCCTTTTCGAGAGAGAGAGAGAGAGAAAATGTTCAAAACGCCTTCTTTGTCGTTGACCAAAAATAAAGACGAGGAGGACGACGACGTAAAAGACTTCGAGGAAGAAGAAGAAGAAGAAAAGAAGAACAAGGCCATCGTCGATAAAGAAGAGCGAACGCGCTCGGCGAAAGCGAAACTCTCCTTATCGATCGTTTCCGTGATTCTTTTGTGGTTCGGGTCGTTATCGGTGTGCGAAACGGTCGCAAAATATTCGACGACTTTGACATCTTTGAAGGCGAGGACGGATGATATCTCGTCGTCTTTCGATCGAGTCGCGTTCGCGTGGGAGCGGTTGGCGAGAGAAGCGCACGAGCAGAAAGTACGACACGAGAGATGCGTGGAGAGAACTTACCGAGGGTGCGAGAAGACGTTGGCGCGTGAGATTGAGAGAGAAGAGGAGCGCGCGCGAACGGCGAGAAGAGAGAACGATGACGCGGTCGATCGGTTGGCAAACGCGACGGGGGAAGCCGAGAGAGAGATGGAAATGTTGGCGGCGACGTTGCGTTCGCAGAAGCTTTTTTATGCTAAGAATAAACTCGATGATGATAACACTATCGATGTGGATAAAGTGTACGTGGATGCGGTAAATGCGGTGTTGAACGCGAGGATGTGTGTTCCCTCCTCTCTTACCGAGGAAGGTAACGACGCGACTTTAGGAAACGTCATGAAACGAAGACTGGACATAAACGAAGAGGAGACTGAGCAGCTCGCGAGCGATTTAGAGAGTGCAAATGGACGGTACGCAACCTCGGCAGAGTTATCGGTGAAGAACGTTTTGCATGTACTAGAAGAGAGACGAGAATACGACCAATCGTACATGGCGAATAAAACTGCAGACTTTTTGCAGACGACCCGATTCGTAATGCCGGAGCTCACCGCGGTTTCTGTGGGTTCCATTGATGTCTATATGAATGCATCCTTTGCAAACATTTCCAATATGACTGATTCATTTGCCTCAAAAGCGTCTGCGTCGATGGAAGAGACCTCTCAACTTCTCTTGGAAACCGCGAGCGCAGCGAATGACATGTACCGAGAAGTCGCCGCGTCAACGATAAGTAAAGTGGACGTTATCAAAGCTGTTTACGACGAGGAAATGGAAGAAATCGGAGAGTTTTTTAAGTGGTACGATTCCACGGTCCAACCTTTCCTAGAGGAGGCTAAACTCCTTTTGAATCCAGGGATAGATCTTGAATTGTTCGAAACGACGCCGTCGTTTGGATCCGTACAGTTGAACGACATCACGTTTTCATCGACCGAGTTGCAAGGACTAAACGAACGAACAAAGCAAATGATGGACAAAGCTCGAATGGACGCGGAACTTCTCGTCTCAAACTTTACCGCGCAGTCGAGTAGCATGGTTTCGAAAACGTCCAAGGAACTCGCCGAACAAGTCAACGCGACTTTTATCTCGACAACCGGAAATCTCGCGGAGCGGTTCAAAAATGTTTCCGCGTTCGATGACTACAATCCTCCTTTATTGAGCGATGGAGGAAACAACAGCAAAGCGTTGGACGAGTACATACAATCGGAGTTACAGCTGAGTGAAACGAGAAAAAGCGCGTTTGATCGCGACACCGCGGCGCTTTCGAAACGGCTTGATGAGCAAAATCTTGCAACCAGCTCTTCAAAGGTCAATTTCACATCTGCATCCGAACGAATGACAAATACGTCAAGATTTGAAGAGCTCGTGTCATCTACTGAACACGATAATACCGATTTAAATTTCAACATATTCGCGCCGCTCGGATTTAAAGCGCCAGGAGCGACGCTACGTAACGCGTTCCAAAATCTGAAGAGGGCGAAAGACGCCGTCGTACACGCAGACGTGGCGTACAGAGTTATTCGAACAGTACAAGTACTCGCGCAACACTGGCACTCGGACGCGTTTATTCTCGAGCCGATGCTCGTAGCGTCGTCCGCGCAAAAGAGAACGGTTACGGACTCTTCATGTCTCGTTGTAGAAGATGGTCGTCGTCGAGACTTCAGCGAGTACGGAAAAGCGGAGCGCTACAAAAGAGGAGACAACGACACGAAGAAAGTGAGCACTTTAGAAAGAGTGGCGGCATTTTTTGGTGACCCCGTGCACGCGGCAATCGTTAAGTTTGCCGTGGTATTCTTCGTCGCGACTATCGTTTGGTCGGCGTATTATCCAATCCTTCAATCGCACTCGCAAAAATGTTCCAGAAAGACATTCTCAGACGATATTCTCAATTCGAATGAGTCGGAAGATTTCCAATCCACGTCGTCTTTCCTCGCGAGGAATGCATACAATAGCGCTCGAGATTACATCCACGTGACGCCGAACGCGACTGGTGAATTTCAAAGGAAACAGCTGGTTTCCATGAAGGCAAGCGCGATACGGACGCACGCCGCTACGGCGAGAAGCGAGTTCGAGGCACTTTTGGCGGAAGCGGATGTCATCGAGACATCGTATAGATTGGTGAGCATGAAAGACAAAAAAGCGTTCGATACGTGTGCGCCTGAACATGCAATCTTGCGAGAGTTGAGTAAAAATACGACTTCGTCTTCATCTTCTTCTTCCGACTTTGCGTATTATCAAAACCAGGAGATTTTAGCGCGAAGCGCTCTCAACGAAACGCTCGAGTCGATCGAGACTTTCTTTGATGACACGAACAGTTCTTACTTCATAACCGACGAAAGCATATACATCGATTCAGCGCGTGTGCAAGCGCCGTGTCTCTCCAACACAAACGCCGCGCACTGTTTAGGAGTGAGAGAAACGCCTCTTCGCTTCCGTTCAAAACTCGCCGCGTGCGAAACCGAAACCTTTCTTCACCAAACTTTCTCGAGCGTCTTCTTCTCTCTGTTTATATTCTTCAGCGTGAACGCGACGAGAAAACCATTTGTCAACGCGCTCGGGAAAATCTTCTGGCGAGCAAACTACGTCGCAAAACGAGACGCCTTGCGAGGCGTGTTTCGTTTGAACGCCAAGACGGCTACGTTTTCGAAAGAATACGATAGGTACGAACGCGACAACCAACAAATCCTACGCGAACAGATACGCGCGCACACGACTCAACAGGAACGAAAAGGGTACACGTTCGCCATCTTGTGCGTAATAGCGCAACTTCCATGGATAACTGTCCTCGCGCTCTCTCGTGAGATGGCATTTTGATGATCATTATCGTTAAAAATATTTAAAAATACAACACGTACGTAAGGAATTCGCGACTAGACGCGACTAAAATAACTATTTTTACATCGTCGCGGCGGGACTGTTTACGGTTAACAACTCGATATCTCCGATCAAACCGCACAATTCGTCCACGGAACTACTCCGCTCTCCTAACTCTTTAATGCTTTTCAGCCTCTGTTGTACGTCTTCGTCGTACAACAACTCGAGCCACCACACCTCGTCGTTTTCGTCGCCGAGTTCGCCCCACTGGTACCCCAAACTTTTGCACTTTTGTCCCGCGGCGACGAGTAAGCGAGCGACTTGCGTCAAACACGGTCGATCGACCTTCACATCCAACGAGAACAAATGTTCGATGGTTATTTTCGCTAATTTTTTATTCTCGTGTAAATGCGTTCGACGCAGAACTTCCTCGTCCGTAAACATGTTCGCCAGTAACGCAAACGCGTGCGTTTTCCGAGAACTCGACGCGTTCGCATCTTCCAACACGTTCGAACAGACGAAAATGCCATCGCATATCGACGGATTCGCGACTGATTGTGGCGAAATTTCCGAAAGTTCTCGCAGAAATTGCCCGGAATCTGTCGCGCTTTGTTCGTCCAGTTCGTTTATCTGAGCTGCGGTGGGTGCTTTCTTCGCGAACTGGAGCGCGTGGAAGGCGATGGATTCCTTCTTCGAATCGTCCAATTCAAACTTCATTTGATGAGTGTTTTTCAATCTTTTTCTCGCCACGTGCGTGGAGGACGTATCGACCGCGAAACGAACGTATATAATGTCCTCCGGAAAGACGAATAAGAACAACGCGCGTTTGGTGGTACTCTCTCTCTCTCTCTCCAACTCTCTCTCTTTCCCTCCTCAACAGAGAGATGTTATGCTGTGCACCACTTTTGTATTTAATTAAACGGAAAAGAACGAATTTTAAAAGTGGCAAATTCAAGAAAAAATGTTCAATTCCGTGCGCGTTGTTTTTTGCTCTGTTGTGAGTAGTATCAGTACATGTTTTTCTCTGTCGTTTTGTTACGTTGTCTCTCTCACCACTCTCTGCTGAATTGCGGCATTATGTTCCTTATTTAGTATTCCATTATGTTCCTTATTATTCCGCGTCGTATTCTTCGTGCTCTTCGTCCGAACCCATGCCGTCGTCGTCGTGGTCGTCTCCGACGACCGAGGGGGCCATGACGAACGTAACCGGGACGTTGCACGTGGACGCGCCGCCGCCGCCGCGGAGCGAGTTTCCAACTCCGTCGTTTCGGTCCGCCGTGGTGGCGTTGGTGTCGCCAAACGCGTTGCTTTGGTGATGACCAAGTAACGCGCGGAGACGGAGCATGTGCGCGACTTTAAGAACGCCGGTTTCGCCGACGGAAATTTTTGTCGTCGCCTTGTACGCTTCGTCGGTTTCCACGCGATGGTGAGGTAGATGGAAGCCTCCGGGGCCTCCACCACCTTGCGTTTGCGTTTGACGGTATTGGCCGAACGTGTTATTCGTTCCTCCCGCGGTTGCGATAACGGCGCCGCTATGCGTTGGAACCATCGTCGATCGCTTCAAAAATTCTTGCTTGTACGTCCACTTTTGTTTTCTTTTGTTCGATGTCTGTCCCTCTCCTTCTCCTCCTCCTCCTCCTCCTCCTCCTCCTCCGTCTCCTCCTCGAGAAGACGCTTCGCGAAAGGAATACTCGACCAGAGAGGATAAATCGACGTCGACTTTGACGCTTCCAATGTCGCTCGATTCAGAAACGAACGCCAACGAATCTCTCGTCGCTATCAAAGACACGTTTGCGTTCGCCCACTCTAAATCTTCGATGATTTCCTTCCATCTCGTCGTCGGTAACACGAACGTCACGAGCGCTCTCCCGATCCTTAAAAACTCGTCGCGGTCTTCGTCGTCCTCGTTATTCATTTCATCTTCGTCTTCTCCAAACACGTTCGCCTCGGTCGCCACGTCCGCGTACGTCGTCTGCCGCAACGGCCTCAAACCTCTCTGATTCTCACTCCCACCTCCTCCTCCAATCACCGTCGTCTCTCTCACCGAGTTCGATTCCAACGCCACTCGCCCGTGCCTATCCGGGTACGAAAGCGATACCGTCTGGCCGCCGGCGCAATCCTCCCCGAGGAGAGCGTTGCCGTTCGACCTGTTCGCGAACATCTCCAATACGTCCACGAACGCGTCTAAAGACATCCCTATGTACTTTTTAATCTCTTCTTCCTCCGGCGGTTCGTTTCCGTTATTCGCGTGATTATTCCGCGCTGCTCGAGGACGACCGTCGCTTCTTTCCCCCGTCGACTCTCCTCCTCCTCCGCCACGACCCCTTCTCTGCTCTTCCTCGTCTCCGTCGTCCGCCTCGTCGTCCTCGTTTTCCTCGTTTTCCTCATCTTCCGCCTCCTCATCTTCCTCCTCCTCCTGATTCCTACCGCGCCCGAACCCAACTCGAAACCTCTCGAACGTCCCTCTCCGAAAAATCGCCGTCGCTTTTAAGCTCTTCGATTGGTCTAAAGTGATAAACCCGATCCCTCGATTCGATATCCACGCTTTCACTTTTTGCCCGCCACGTTTCGTCGGCGTCAACTGGATTCCAGAGAGGACTTGCGAAAACGTTTTCGCGTGCGCGATCGTGCACACCAAATCTCTATTCGTCCGTTGTTTTCGCAGCACGTTTCGACAAAAAGTGCCGCTGCTGTTGTTGTTGTTGTTCTCATCAAAGATTCTATTTTCGACGTCGACGCTCCTCCTCCGTCGTCGTCGTCGTCTGTGGTGGTGTTGTTCGACCATTTCTGCGCTGAAAATCTGACGCGTTTTTGAAAATTTTTGTCGCTCGTGTCGCGAGCAAAAACCAATTTGTTCCTCTTCTGTGCACTCGCAAAAGTGAACACGCGACGGTTGATGATAGTATATATCTACACGTTTCTTCTTCAATTTCATGATGCGCTCTGCGTGATGAGAAGCGGAGATGTGCGTTGTCTCTGCGATGTGCTTCAAAAGTACGAGAGGAAAGTCTCCGCAGAACTGAGCGTCTTGTCGCTCGCGTCGCGAGCAAAAAGCACCTGTGCCTCTTCTGTGCGCTCGCGAAAGTGAACGCGCGGTTTTTGATAGTATATCTGTATTTCTTCTTCAATTTTATGTGCTCTGCGTGATGAGAAGCGGAGATGTGTGTTGTCTGATGAGATGTTCTTCGTATGTGTTTGGAAAGTATTCGCAGAACTGCGTGTCTGAGACATTTTTAAACGCTTTAGGATACTCCTCGAATACGCGCGTTCTGCGCGAGCAGAAATCAGATGCATTTGACCTACGTGTCGACAGAAGTCTGTCGACCCATTTTTTAGAAAAACGCTTCGTACTTTAAGAGGGTGAGAAACACAAAGCGTGTAAAAAGCGTCGTCGTCTTTATATCGTCGTCGAAAGAACGAGAACTTTGCGAGGAGGAAGAGGAGGAAGAAGAGGACGACGATGGTTGTCTTTCGCTCTTGGCTGCTCTGCGCGTGCATCACCCTCCAGTACTTGTGCTTCCTCTTTTTTCTCCCCTCGTTCTCGTTCGGGAGGAAACCTCGGAGCCCTCGTTTCCTGAAAGAAGAAACGAATAGGAACGACAGTCGCGTGATTCAAACGCGATTTTTGATGCAACTGTGCGCGTGTGTGCTTGGATTTCTCCTCGTTTTGTGGTGGTTGAGAGAGACGATGTCTTTCGAGGAGGTGTTCGCGATGGTGTGCACGGGTGGGGAAACGAAGAAGAACTTTCTCATCATCAGCTCGTCGAAAATGTTTGGTATTCTTGGCGTCGCGATGGATGCGACGACGGACCTCTTCTTTGGTCTCGCGGTGACGGGTTTAGTGTATCTCGGACCGGTGGTGTGCGCGGTCTTTCGATCATCCGCGATGATGTCTCAGCGGTCAGGTGATGATGATTACGAGGAGAACGAGGATGAGAACAACGAGCACAACCTTAAAATTATCGACGGTATGTTTCGATTCTTATTCGGACACCACCGCGAAAACGCGGAACGATACGGCCGGCTCGTTCCGATTCGAGATGTACTCCTCGCGCCGTTCTTCGAGGAGTTCGTCTTCCGCGGCTTGTTGCTCACCGTCCTCCTCGGTACCGGCTTTGATGAGGGAACTAGGACGACGAGCGGCAGCGCCGCCGTCTCGACGAGGAGCGCGGTGTACGTCAGTCCGCTTTTCTTCGGTTTCGCGCACATCAACCACTATTTCGCGCTGAAAAAAGTATACGGCTCTGCGAAAGCCTCGCGGTTTGTTTTGTTCCAGTGCATCTACACGACTGCGTTCGGCGCGCTCGCTGGTACCATATTCTGGCGGTGCAAAGCCGGCCTCGCCGGCGCGTGGAGTTTACACGCGTCCATGAACGCGTTCGGCGTGCCTGATTTTCGACCGTTTCGTCGAAAAACCAATGCGTTTGAGCCGCCGCATTTTAGAAGAGGAAGGAGGAATAATAGCGATGATTATAATAGCGGGGGCGTTAAAGGAAAACATTTCAACGCGAAGATCATCAACTGGTTGGAGAGAATCTGTTACGTTCTCGGCCCTCTGGTCGCGCGCGAATTCGTTCGGAGTAGGATTGTAGTTTAGAGAGAGAGAGAGAGAGAGAGAGAACGCTCGCTCGAGCGTGGCATATATACACACACACATAAACTGCGCGGTATAAACAAACGCACTCTCATCAGAGAGTCCGTTCTGCCTTGGAAACAGAGAATGTGTAATCATCCTGGCCTATAATAAAAACTCTCGCTTTTTAAGAAGACGTTACTCCTTTTCTCAAAAGTCTTATTTTTCCTCAATTTTCCGCACTTTTTTCAACCACATTGGGTACATTTAGTAGCAGTAAACGCGCGTTAACGCACCGTCGCATTCCTCCTTTTCATCCTTTCAAGAGCGCGAAATTCGAGAGCACGCGTTGTTTACGCTCTCGTTGTTTGCGTCTCGTCGCGGGGCAGAGAAAACGAACTACAAAATGGTCTCCCCTGAACCGACAAAACGTGACGACGAAACCGGCGACGGTTCACCAATTCGTCAGCGGAATTCCAAAAACGACGACTTTTCCTCTCCCTCTTTGTCTTCGTCTTCGTCCCCGCGAGGAACGTCGTCCAGAGACGAGGACGACGATTCAGACGACGACGACGACGACGATCGCGAAGGCGAGGACGAGTATAAAAAAGGCGGGTACCACCGCGTTTCCATCGGGGATTGCTTTCACGAGAATCGATACCGAATCGAGCGGAAATTAGGCTGGGGGCACTTTAGCACGGTGTGGATAGTGAGCGATTTAAAACGGACGACGAAAGAAGAAGAAAAAGAAAAAGAGATGGAGTTTGAAGAGGAGAATAATAAACACACGTACGCGTTGAAGATACAAAAGTCGGCGTCGCATTACTTGGAAGCGGCGAGGGACGAGATTGAGATATTGAAGCAGATTGCGAGCGGACAGAGGAAAGAAAACGAGGACGATGACGCTACGAGGAAGAATGAATACAGCGAGAACGCGAAACACGTGGTACAGTTGGTGGATTCGTTCGAGCACATAGGTGAGAACGGGACGCACGTGTGCATGGTGTTTGAACGTCTGGGCGATAATTTGTTGACGCTGATTAAACGGTACGATTATTTAGGTATTCCAATTCCAGGCGTGAGGAGAATCGCGATTGGTATTTTGAAAGGGTTGGATTATTTGCATCGCGAGAGGGAAATCATACACACGGATTTGAAGCCAGAGAATGTCCTTTTAACGAGGTTTTTACCGCCGAAGATGTCGAAGAGAAGTCGGTCTTCGTCGAGCGTCGCGGCGGTTGGCCAGGCGACGCCGCCGGGGACGACGCCGACGAAGATGGAGCAGATGACGAAGGATTTAGGAAACATGAACATGCCAAATAATAGCGGCGCGAGTAACAAAGATGAAGACGATATCGCGAGAGGAGAACAAGAGCAGAAAAAGTCTGCGGGAGGTGGAAAACCACCGCGTTTCACTCTCTCTCCAGAAGAACTGGATAACTTAGATGTGAAAATCGTGGATTTAGGTAACGCCTGTTGGACGTACAAGCAATTCACCTCGGACATTCAGACGCGACAATACCGATCGCCGGAGGTTATTTTGGGCACTAAATACGGTGCCGCGTGCGATATATGGTCGTTAGCGTGCGTCATTTTTGAACTCGTCACCGGTGACGTCTTGTTTGACCCTCGAAGTGGAGAAACGCACGAACGCGACGACGATCATTTAGCGCTCATGATGGAACTCGCCGGGAAGAAGATGCCGAAGAAAATCGCTCTCGGTGGAAAACGGTCGAAAGATTTCTTTAACCGCTCGTGCGAATTGAGGAACATTAAAAACTTGAAGTTTTGGACGTTAGACCGCGTTTTAGTGGAAAAGTATCGATTAGACGAGGACGAGGCGATGGAACTGACGGCGTTTTTGAAGCCGATGTTGGATTTCGACCCGAAAAACCGCGCTACCGCAGAGGAGTTGCTGAAACATCCGTGGTTGAGCACGTACTAGATATAGAGCATATATACCACCAACAGATAATAATAATCACAATAGTAAGTGAGCATCATCCGTCGTTGCGCGGCGGGTATATGCGTACACTTTAAGTCTCTCTGTAGAAAACAAGATATAAATAAAAAGCGAGAAATTGTAACAAAAATATATTAAAAAGAAGCACATCATCTTCGTTTAAAATCATGTACCTTTCGACTGATGCACACTTACTTCTCCCCTTTCGGCGCGGGTGGACTCGGTAAATTCACCGTTCTCAACAACCACAACGATATACTCATCCCCAACCAGTGCGCCAACATCGCGTTGCTCGCCGCTTGAACCAAGAAAATATCCAACGCCAACACCGGATTGGCATTTTGCGCGAATGGCCCAGTCGCCGCGATCGTCAACGTCTTCGCGAATAACAACCCCGTCGTCGCTTGTAAACCAACAATCGTGGCGCCTAACCCAACCAAATTCACCGTCAACCCAGTCGTCAACGCTTTCACCACCTCCGCTCTCGGCGGCACCAATTCGAGATCCGCGATGGACGCCTTCAACCGGTCGCCCAATCGAACTAACCCGAGCGACCAAAACGTGGTAAAAAACCCAGCCATGATCCCGAACAAGATAAAATACAACCCCGCGTCCGTGGCTTTCGTGAACCCTTTAAACAAAAACGAAAACACCACCACCACCGCGGCGACGGTGAAGAGAATCAACTGCCCCCAAAACCCCCATCGGCCTAACGTTTTGCACGCCGCTGCCGTTCGAGACACTTTACGCGCGATCGATTCCGCGTTATCCACCGACGCTTTCGTCGTCACAAATAAAGCTCTGCTTCTTCTCTGTCTCGTCGTCGTCAAATGCGCATCTGATTCACCGCCAAATAAACCGCCGCTTTTGTTGGACGTCTTCACAGTTCTCGGGGAAAAGACGCATTTGGACGCAACAATTTTTGAATCAATTCTCCCTCCCCCTCGTTTACCTCCTCCTCCTCCTCGTGAAAGAAACGACGACGATTGCGCGACCGCTTTCCTTTGCCTCAAACACAACGGAGACGTTCGCGGTTGTTGTCCCGTTTGGGAGAAGAGCCCCTGCATCGGCGAAGACGTCAGTAAATGCATGCGATACGGAGATACACACGAAAGATTCGAGAGTTTTTTTTGTGCAGTTGTACTCGAATAAAAAAAGAGACAAAAAACGCTCAAATCTCTCGCTTTTGTGTTCGGTCAAACACAAACACACATGCGACATTCACAAACGATCTCATCTCTCTCTCTCTCTCTCTTTTTTCCTTCCGTCCGCGCAAACGGCGAAGAGAAGAAGAAGGAGAGCGAAGGAAGAAGAAGAAATATCGCGAAAGAAAAGGTGCCTCGATGACGAAGAAGAACAGGGGCTTCGACCCGTTGCGTTTGGGTGGTGCGAACGGTAAGAAAGAGTCTTCTTTGTTGCAAACGAGGCGACGACCGTTTTTGCGATTCGAGGTTGGAGAACGTTTGGAGTTTTCTTGTTTCGTCGGTGGCAACTTCGAGGAGGAGCATCAAATCACCGGGCGAGTCGTTGGCGTGCACGTGAAATGTAACAACGTGAATTGCGAGGTCGTGCATCCGTATAAGGCGGAAGTTGACGAGGAGTTTCGCGCTTTGCTCGGGTATAAATTTTATCTCATCCGTGACGACACGAACGAAAGCTGTCGCTTGGAAAACACGGGGTGCTACAAAAGCAAGAGGAGACCAAAGTTGAGATTTGAGGTTGGCCAACGGGTGCAAGCGAGAGTGGTTTCGTTTTCAGATCCAACGAGTAATATGTGGGAGACTGGAACGATAGTGGAACACTGGACTCGACCCCCGGGTTTTGATATCTCGGATGGGTGCGCTTTGCCGTACAAGATTCGCATTCACGACGTGTCAAAAAATGACGTGCGAGACGGTGCCGATTTTGTTTGCGCCGATTTCGACGCAGACAGTTGCGTGAGAGAAGAAGTAAGGGCAACAATTGGACCACCGACGACGTTGGCGACGTTATTGTTGGAGATACCAGATCTTTTCGAGAATGAAATAATTTGGCGGTTAACCACCGGCGATTTGAAGCGATTTGCGTTGAGCTCGAAGAAGTGTTACGAGAGAGTGAAACGATCGTTCAATACGTACGAGTTTGAGGATTTGACTCTGGAGAAGCTTCAAGAAGGACCGAGTCCACTTATGGATTTGTTTGAGAAAGAGGAGAACAAAGATTTGCTCGCGAAAGTCGTGTCATTCCTGAATCCGACAGACGTGAAATTCGCGTGTTTGGCGACGAAAACAATGTTGACAGGTTTGAAAGGAACCGGATGGCAAGTGTCCTCGCATCGAAACGGCACGTTCCCAGACTCTCGAGTGATGACCCCTGATCACGGTGTCTGGTTCATTCACGAGTTTTCTTCAGTAACTACCCTGAAAAAGTTCTTCGAAAGATTCTTCGATCCTGAAATTTACGCAAACACGGGTCGTATCTTCGACAGCGTTTGGGTAGGTTTATGTGTCATTGGGAGGATGGAACTCGTCGACTGGTGGAGGAACGAAAAAATTTGTGCCGAGAATAACTGGAACTGGCACCCAGTGGCTCCAATAATTGCCAGACAGGAAGGACACGAAGAGTTTGCGAAAGCGTTGATCGACCGCGGATGTAGTGATGGTCCGATACCCGAACGATTTCGCTGTTGTATGAACTGTCCTCGCGCGGCATATCATTTGACCGCCACCGATGATAGTGATGAAGAGGAGGAAAGTGAAGAGGAGGAGTGATAATTACGTGCCATCAAAGCTGTGCAATTGGAAAGAGAGAGAGAGAGAGAGAGAGAGAGACGCACACAAAAGTAGAGTTGTAAAATATAAAAGCATATACATCCATCCTACGTTACGCCGTCCCGACCCTTGAAAACGCGGCATATTCGTGCAACCAACTTGGCGATTCGTAATTGAGTTGCGCAGAGTTCATCGACTGCTGTGATTTATCCTCGGTAGAACCAAAACCCATACTCGCGCCGTTCGCGAAATCAATCCCGGAAAGCGCCGATTTTGCGGCCGCTTCAGTCACGGCCAACTTTTCTCTTAACAACGCATTTTCAGCTAGCAGTTTATCGCGTTGCGCGGATACGCTCGCGTTAGTGCGTCTCGCGAAATCGGCGGCAGCGTATGCAACGTCTCGGTCAGCTTCGCGCGATTTGATCTCATCAAGTTGCTTCTGTGCAAGGAGTTTCGTCGGTTGTAAAGCCGTTTCCGCGTCTTCGGCTTTCGCTCGAAACGAGTCGCGGTCGTCTTCCACGGTTTTTAACTTTCGCTTCAGAATATCTTCCCTCTTTTCCGAGTCTTCTAACTTTGCAGATACGTCGTCAAACTTTCGATTCGTTTGGTCCAATTGCGTTTGTAACAGACGCGAAAGCGCTCTCGCCTTTGTGCATTCCTCTTCCGTAGATGTAAACTTCTCGATAACGCGATTGAGTTCCGCAGCTTCCGCTTCCAACGCTTTCGTTTTACCTTGTAACTCTTGCTCGAACCCATTCGCTAAAGATTCCGCGTTTTGCGCAGAGGTTCGCAAACGCGAACACTCGGCTTCCAACTCCGCCGATAACTTTCGGTAGTCTTTACACCGCTCTTCGATGACATTTGCCTTCTCCTCGGCATCTTTCGCTCTCGCTTGCATTTCGGCGTGCAATTGACGCAACATCTCGAGTTCGTCGCGTCGCTTCTCGTCTTCATGCCGTGCCGCGGACATGCGCGAAAGCCAAATCGATTCGGCTTCAGATGATTTCATCGCTCGTTCTTCCGCCTCCACGGTGCGTTTGCGTTCTTGTTCCAGATTTAATTTCAACTCGCCAATGATGGCGGCGTAATAGTCGTTGTCGTTTGATGCGTTTACTACGGGCGGGGAAGGTATCGTGACCGATATGTCCGCGAGCGGCGTTCTCTTTTTTCGTTGTGTATTTTGTTGTTGTTGTTGTTGTTGTTGTTGTCTTTGTTCGTCGGAGTGAAACGCCATCTGAGGCGTGTGAAAATTCAAATTTTGTGGCGTCGGCGGCATGTCATCCTCGTTGTCTTCGTTAAACTGAAACGGTAACGGTGAAGCGTTCGGCGTCGATGTCGTCGCTATACGCACAGAATTATTACGCCCACCCAACTTGTTTTCTAAACGTTCTGTTTCAACTTTTTGAGCCGTCATCATCGGCGGCGGCGGCGGCGGCACGTTTACCGCCACCTTTGCTCGCGTTTCCAACTCTAATATCTTTTTCGACCTCTGTTTCTCGTGATTTTGTTGTTGGATGTGTACTATTTTCTTCACCGACGGTGGCGGTGGCGGTAAAATGGCTGTCGCCGCAGCCATGTTGGCGATTTGTGTTCCTCCAAACGGCGTCGACCCGTTGATGATACACGCGCTTCGGAAATATTTCTGAAAGACGTAGTTCCCGCTATTACTACCACCACTACTCTCGCCTTCATCCGCATCGTCCACGAGCATCGCGTGCAACAATCTCGTCGCTGGATTCTTGCGCCAACGTCTCGCCAACACGTCACTTTGCTGTTGTTGCTGCTGTTGCGACTTTGCGTCCATTCCTCCGTACTCTCTCAACGCGCTCGCGACGGCTGAAATTCTCGACACCGACGCCTGTCTTTTCAGCACCTCCTCGCTCGTCGACGTGGCAAACACCGACGCTTTCGGCGCGACTGGTGGTAACGCAATCAACCGTAACTTTCCAACCGGTCTATTCTCGCCAACTTTTAAATAAAAACAAAAACCAACCGCCCGGTCGTCGCCTCTCGGCAAATACTTCACGATATCCCTCGCGTCTTCCTTATTCACCAGTTCCGTCCGCTCCAACTTCGCGCCCTTCCGCTCATCTTCCGAAGAACTCGCCCCTAACCCTCCCACCGTTCGCATCGCAACCACGTCCACCAACGTCGCCTTCTCCTTCATCCCGATTGCCGCGCACGTCGCTTTCAACGTAAACGCGCTCTTCGGCACCCGTCTCAACTCTTTCTCGAACACGCTTTCGCTCGCCCACGATATCGCGCGCGCGAACTGTTTTAAAGTCATCTCAAAATCGTCTCCAGATATCACGATCGTCGCGTCTTCGGAGACGAGCAAGGCGTGAGAAATCATCGCGCGGACGTGCGTTTTCATCATCGCGCCGAGTGCGACGTCTTCTTCGACGTTTTCTTCTGCACCATTTTTCTCGATTTCAAAAAAGCTCGACCGTTTCACCCCTCTCGCGTTCAAAACGCGTTCGATTTCATCATCATCAACCCTCAAGTCTTCTTCTTCTCCTCCGCGTTTAGAGAACGCGTTGGTCGTATTCGTACTCGTGGTCGTGTGCACGTTCGTAAACGTCAAGAGTGCGGCTACTTTTGGTGGCGCAGCGCTCGTCAAAGCGCCGTCGTTCTCGTCAAAGGTCATCCTGATGTTCGGGGAAACGTATCTAAAAATGGGGAGGAAAAAAGAAGCGCTCGCGGAGGACGATGAATGCGATGCCCTTAACGCGGCGTATTAATTAAATATACACGCACGCAATCGAGAGGGAAAGAGAGAGAAGGATAAAGGAGAGGAAACGCTTTCTCTCCTTCTTTCTGCAAAGAACTTTAACGCGAGAAATTTGTGCCGTCTAACGGCCTCATTTTGGTTCCTAAAACACTTGCTATTCTCTAGCGCGTTCGCCGCGTCGTCCGAGATCACGAAGGACGACGACGAAACAAAGCTTCGTTCCACGCTCTCACGTCCACGCTCTCGCCGATAAACCCTCCTCCGCCACTTCCTCCTCTTTTCGTCTCCTTTTCCTCCCCCTCCTCCTTTTCGCCCGCTTTCCTCCTTCGTCCTCTTCGTCGGAGTACGTTCGAGGAGGAGGCGCGAGACGCCGCTCCGCGGTACGTGAACAACCGCCCGTCGTCCAACGGAAGCACTTTCACGCGGCTTAAACATTCGACTAAAATCACGTACATGCACACCGCTAAACTCATCCACAGAGGGATCGCTTTGGCGTAATGTTTCGAGAACAGTATAAACCGGACGAGCGTATCGTCACCGTATTCGGATTTGGTCTTTGTCAACTGTCGTTCCTTTTGCACTTCTGGATTCGGAGAAAAGAGAAGAAACAGGTGGAAGAGGAAGAGGACGGTGGACAAAACGATGCCGGCGAAGCCGTACGCTTCCTGTTTTTGACGAGAGAGTCAGAGAGAGAGCGTCAGAGAGTTAGAGAGAGAGAGTCACACGCATCACACGAATGGTATCTGAACGCGCAGTGGGTTACGAAACGAAACGAAGAACAACGATGAGAGTACCGCAGGGGTCACCGGATGCGCCGACGAGTAAAACGGCTCGACGGTTCCTTTGAACACGAGTTCGTCTTCCTCTCGTCCCTTCTTCTTTGTCGTATTCTTCGCGCGTTTCATCATCGCATCAAAGTAGAGTTTTCCCCTACATGTTAAGAGTGAAGCCATTTCTCTCCACTGTAAAGCGCACGTTACACGCGCGCATATATTATACATAAACTCTGCGTAATAATACTAAGACACTCGAGAGAGCACAGAACATGATCCCATTTGTATCGTCCTCGTTTTTGCTCGTCGGTGCGGTCGCGCTTCTCCGCGCTAAGAAGACATTAAAGAAGACGAGAAAAGTCTTCAGAGTGTACGTGGATGGCTGTTTCGACTTGATGCATTTCGGCCACGCGAACGCGCTGCGACAGGCACGAGCGATTGCCTCTTTCGCATCAACAGGAGGAAAAGAAGGAGGATATGTGGAGGGAGCAGAAGAAGTCGAATTAATCGTCGGTCTGGTTTCGGACGAGGAGATTTTGCGGTGCAAAGGCCCACCGGTGTTACCGGAGCAGGAGAGGGTGAAGTGCGTGCGAGCGGTGAAGTGGGTGGACGATATAATCGCGAACGTGCCGTACGAGTTGACCAGGGAGTTTGTGGAGGAGTTATTTTCGGAGAAGTATGGGATCGATTGCATCGTGCACGGGGACGACCCGTGTTATTTGCCGGACGGGACGGACGCGTACGCGATACCGAAAGCGTTGGGGAAATATCGCGAGATCAAGAGGACGGAAGGGGTGTCGACGACGGATTTGGTGGCCAGGTTGTTGGAGTACGCGGATGCGAGCGAGAACACGACGAGTCAAGTTGGTGATGAGAGCAGTGGGGGTAAAAGGAGCGAGAAAAACGAGAGACACGAGGCGAGATTTTGTACGACGGCGTCGAGGATAGCGCAGTTCGCGGCGAAAGTTTCGTACAGTAAAACGTCCAAGATGCACGAGGAGACCGAGAGAAGGAAGACAGATAAGAAGCAAAGGAAGAACGAGAGAAACGAAGAAACGACGTGTTGTTACGTCGTCGGTGCGTTCGACGTGTTCAACGCCGGTCACGTGGAACTCCTGGAAGAGTGCTCGTTCGTAGCGGATAAAGTCGTCTGCGCGGTTATCGCGGACGAGTATTTAACGCGCGACAAAACGAACCAACCGCCGCCGATGCTCAACCAATCCGAACGCGCCATGTCTGCCATCGCGTGCAGACACTGCGACGATGTCGTCGTTGGCGCGCCGGCACGACTCACGGATGACATTTGTAAAACATTCAACGTGACCGCGGTCGTCTTTGAAGACGACGACGCCGTCACCGAGCGCGATCGAAACGTCTGCGAAAAGAACGGCGTCCAAATCCTCTCGGTGAAAGAAAGAGTCTTCTCGAGGAAGAAACTCACCATCGCGAAAAGAGTGCAAGCAAACAGAGCGCTGTTCGAAGAGAGACAAAAACGGAAAATGGCGAGCGAGAAGGCGTACTACGAGCAAAAAGCCTTCGTCGCGGAAGATTAAATAAATGTATGTATGAGCACCGTCATCATCGCAGTAATAGTAGTAGTAGTAGTAGTAGAAGTAGGAGTGTTGGTATTTAAACTGTTTTATAATAACGATGAGATGAAAAGAAGTCCTCTCGCATATCGTCGTCGTTCGCTTTTTTATCTCTCCCATCACGGTATCTGTCTGTTGTACGACACGTCCGATCCCAGCGCAACTTTCTCGCTTTTCTCCGCCTCCACTTCCGCCAAAACCGGCGACAAGTAGTGGTCGAACGGCGTTTGTTTCTCCATCGTCTCTTTATCCAAGTAAATATGTTTCATGCTTAAATCCATGGCTCGTTTTAACCGTTGCGTTCGCATCTCTCGTGCCTCTTTCGGCAGGCGATCTAACGCCTCTTGGACGTCTAAATTTTGCGTCTCGTCGAGCAAATCGTCGTAGCGTAAACCGTACTTGGAGAGTTCGTACCCGACGGTTCGTCGGTAGTAATTGGACATGGCGGAGAGTGGACCGGCGAAGACTTTTAACAAAAAGGAGGACATCTTCTTCGTCTCTCTTTGTTCTCCGCGCAAACCTCTCTAATCTCTCTCTCTCTGTCTCTCTCTCTACGTGTTTTGGGGCAAAAGAAACGAAGGAAAAAAAGGGCCATAGACGCTTAGGTAGGGTTTAATACCCTAAATAAAAAGTTTGTTGTTTCGACGAGCACAGGAAGAGAGAAAAAAGGAACAAAAAAACACTTAATTAATTCTTTCGTCTCTGTTGTGTTGTTCTTGGTGTCGTCGAGGGAGAAGCGCGAAAGAGAGAGGTGGAGAGTCAAGAGCGAGAGAGAGAGAGAGGGAAGAGAGAGAGATGTTTTGTTCCACCACTTCTTCTTTGTCTTCTTCTTTGTCTTCTTCGTCCTCTTCTTTCAAGGTGAATGTGTTTTCGTTGGGAAAAAATCACGAAGCGAGGACGAATCCGACGCGCATTCACGAGAGAATTTTGCGAGAGGAGAAGAAGATTTCCTCCTCCTCCTCTTGGAAGAAACGGAGGAGGAGGAGGAAAAAGAGGAACGCGAATGCGAAAAACAACAACGCGATAGTTGACGACGATGTAAACACCGTGGAATTGCAAGACGGGGTGATTGGAGCGAGAGACGCGCGATTGTACGCGCAAACAAAGAGAATGGAAGATTTGGAAACGACTTTGGTGAAGAAAAACGTCGAAGAAGACAAAGAAGACAACGAAGAAGGAAAGAGCAGAGATTTTTTACACGAGTCTCTCGGGATTACCTATCGCTTGGTCGAGAAAGGAAAACAACAAGATTTGGAGTGCGATTTAGACGCTCTGAACGATATATTCGTCTCGGTGAATTTCAGTCGACGACCGAACGATAAGCTGTACTTGGCGTTGGAGAAGAGTTATCTGTGTTGCTTCGCGGAGGTGGACGTGGAATACGAGACGCGAGCGTTGGATGTAAACAATAACTCGGTGGAGTCGACGAGCGTGGAAACGAGGAGAGAGGTTATTGGTTTCGCGAGAATGACCAGCGACGCCGCGTTTGTGGGGACGGTTTGGGATTTAGTTGTCGCACCGCCGTACCAAGGGAAAGGGATTGGGACCGCTATCGTCGAGAGGATGATTGCAAAGGCGAAAGAAACCGCTCCCGGGATGGTTGTGAATCTCTGCGCGGTCGCCGAGGCTGAAAATATGTACAAAAGAATTGGGTTTCGGAAAAACGAAGAGGAAGTCATCGCCATGCAATTTAATCCAGCGTTGCAGGCGATGAATCGGTTTCAGTCGGTTAACTTTAGCATTCAATAATAAAAGTAGCATTTGTAAAATATAAGAAAACAAGCGATTTAAATAAAATAATATACATCTCCCCGCAAAACTCTCTCTTTATTCCGAGGGTCCTTCGTTCGCCTTCTCCGCTTCGCTCTGATAAAAGACCAGCGCGAGCGCGGCAGCCAGCGCAGAACTGACCGCAAACTCACCTCTCGCCAGTTCAAAAATCACGACGATCCCCAACAACAGCTTTAGCAAAAAAAACGTCGCGCCTCGTTGCGTCTCCGCCAACGTCTTCTTCATCTTCTCGTCCGTGTTCATCGCTTCCTCGTCCGCTAACTTCCTCGTCAACGGATTCACCTGTTTCTCTTTCTTCCTATCCACGTCGATGGCGTTCACCCCTTTCTCTCTCCTCGACGCTCGGCTCGTCCCTCTCGCCAACTCCTCCGCCATCTGTCTCAACTCTTCCTTCAGCGCTTCGTTTCTCTTCTTCGCGATCTCGCTCTCCTCGGCCATCTTCTTCAACTCCGCGTCTAAATCGCTCGCGATTAATCCAAACTCCAGCGAGTTCTTATCTTGCATCAAATTCATCTCCCGATCGAGCTCTTCTTTCTTCTTCGTTGCCATCTCGTTTAATTTTTCTCGACCTTCTTCGAGTTTCTTTTCCGCTTCGTCTATTTTCGCTCTCAAGCGCAACTCTCTCTTGAGGACGTCCTCGATGTCCTCGGAGTTTTCTTTCGCCGCCGCGGAGGAGAAAATCGCGTCGATATCACCGATGGAAAGTTTGTTAATCTCTTCCTCGTACTCTGAGTCCTCTCTTTTGTTCTCGTTCTCGTTATTATTCATCGCGTCCGTTCTTCGTCCTCGTTGTTTCAGCCGTCGTTTTCCTCGTTCGATTTTTCCCAAAAACGATGATGTTGTTGTTGCGGAATAATAACAGGAAAAGGAGGAAAAAGAAGAAGAAGAAGAGAAAAACGAGGACGACGAGGACGACGCTCGTTTCGAGGAACGCGCTCTCGTCGCGGCGAACGAGGAGGATAAAAACGACAGAGACGACGACATCGAGAGAGAGAGAGAAGTGAGAGAAAAAGTGCGTTTTAATTCTCAAGGAAATTCGATACATTCATAAACCCTAAACTGATGTTGTTTTTGTGGGTTCCGTATC
>Ga0181557_1001565_pt1 | contig 25510 bp, 13 predicted proteins | sample 011ome_23_FD_148632 | JGI IMG/M metagenome (GOLD analysis project Ga0181557, IMG submission 148632) | Coastal salt marsh microbial communities from the Groves Creek Marsh, Skidaway Island, Georgia - 011506CT metaG (spades assembly) | ecosystem: Environmental > Aquatic > Marine > Intertidal zone...
CCACTTAAAACACTTAAAACCACACTTTTACTACGAAAAAAGAGAGACATGTCCGGCGAAAGCACGGGAGGTGGCGGCGCCTTTTCCGCCTCGAAGAAACTTTTGTCCTTCTCCGGTCCGTCGTGCATCTGCTGCGCCCCGACCGCGTGGTGGGAACTCGACGAATTTTTGGAAGGAGAAGAAAAAAAGGCATCATCATCATCATCATCATCATCATCGTCAGGGGGCCGCCAACCGCCCTCGATTCTGAACACGTTCACGAAGACAAAAACACCGTTCCAAACGCTTTCTCCGAATCGCATAGGATGGTACATATGCGGTCCAACCGTGTACGATTCCGCGCACATGGGGCACGCGAGAAACTACATCAATTTTGACGTTTTGAGGAGAGTCATGCAGGATTATTTTGGGTATTCGGTTCGGTTCGTGATGAACGTGACCGATATCGACGATAAGATTATTTTGAGAGCGCAGAAACGGAGAGCGGAGTTTGTGATGAGTCGAGCGAAGAAAGCACTGATGAAGGAAGAGAATGAGGCCGTGAAGAATCTCGTCGCGGATATTGAAAAGGCGGTGGAGACGAACGCGCCGCTGAAGGAGTTGTGCGAGAAGGTGGAGGCGTTGAGAGCGAAGGCTTTGGACACGGACGGTTCGATTTTGGATGTTGGAGATGGTTTTTCGAACGATGAAGAGGAGGAGGACGGTTCGTCGTCGTTCACCGCATCGGTGGATGGTGGAAAAGACTGGTCAATTCAGACTGGATATTTGAAGCTCGCGCAATTTTACGAGAAGGAGTTTATGGAGGACATGCGGTTGTTAGGGGTGAAAAATCCAGACTGTTTGACCAGAGTGAGCGAATATACGAAACAAATTGTGGAGTACATAGAAGGTATCATAAAGAACGGCTTTGCTTACGAAAGCAACGGGAGCGTATATTTTGACGTCACGGCGTTTGAAAATAGCGAGAATCATAAGTATGCGAAACTGAAGAAATCGGCTTTGGACGACGTCGAAGCGGCGATGGACGGCGAAGGCGCGTTATTGAAAGCCGAATCAGAAAAGAGGAACGATTTCGATTTTGTGCTTTGGAAGAAATCGAAAAAAGGCGAACCATCGTGGCCGAGTCCGTGGGGAGAAGGCAGACCGGGGTGGCACATCGAGTGTTCTGCGATGTGCTCGGACGTGTTGGGAAAGTACGTGGATGTCAACGGAGGAGGCATAGATTTGAGTTTTCCACACCACGAAAATCAGTTGGCACAAAGCGAGGCACATTATGACATCAAGCAGTGGGTGAACTTCTTCGCGCACAGCGGACATTTGCACATCGACGGTTTGAAAATGTCAAAAAGCTTGAAGAATTTCATAACTATTCGTCAGGCGTTGAAGACATATTCGGCGAGACAATTACGGTTTTTGTTTCTATTACATAATTGGTCGGATCCGATGGAGTTAACGCCAATTATATCCAAAGAGGAAGGTAAAGGAGCAACGTTTAAGCAAATGGATGCCGCTATTGGGGTAGAAAAGACATTCGCAGAGTTTTTTCACTCCGTTAAAGGTGCGTTGAGACGAACAAAGTACGCGTGCGATAAAGATCAAATTTGGCTCCCGTTGGAAAAGAAGCTTTCCGATGCTTTCGATGCGTGCCAAAAGGAAGTCCACGAGAGCTTATTAGATAACATCAACACCTCAAGTGTCATTTCTTCTATGTTAGCAATGGTAAAAGAGTTCAACACGTACTTGGCGTCGGTTGAAAAAGACGCAAACCACGCTTTGCGACCGTTTTTAGTCGAGAGTGTGGCGAAATACGTGACGTACATTTTAAATTGCATGGGAATTTCCGGCGAAGCGAACGCGCCGTTAGGATTTACCGATATCGAAACGGGCATTGAGGGTGATAGAGGTAATGGGACGGCGACTATGAGTGCTGCGACGAGCAATGATACGAAAGAGGAAATTTTAGCGCCAACGTTGGACGCGCTCACGTCCTTCCGCGACGAAATCCGAAGGCTCGCCAAAGGAGAAGAGCTCTCTCCGAGCGCAATCTTGGGTCTCTGCGATCAACTTCGCGACGTCGTCCTTCCAACGATTGGCATCAAACTCGACGACAAACCTGATGGCAACGCTTTATGGAAACTGTACGCCCCGGGCGAGTTGGAAAAAGAACGACAACGCGAGGAGGAAGAAAAAGAGCGCAAACTACTGGCGAAGCAAAAGCTGGCGGAAGAAAAGAAACGAAAGGAAGAGGAGAAGGGGCAAAAAGCGAAAGTTGCGCCTCAAGTGATGTTTAAAATAGGCGAAAATGAAAACATGTACGGGTCCTTTGATTCCGAAACTGGGATGCCTTTAACCATGAAGGACGGATCAGAAGTGACGAAAAGTCAAACGAAAAAGTTGCAAAAACTGTATCAAGCGCAGGTGAAATTGCACGAATCGTATCTAAAATCAGTTCAAGAGAAGATGGGAAACGTGCAAATTTAATTGATATTCTTTTTATGATTCTCATCCGAATGAATGAACAATATGTTATTTATATACACACCTTTCGTTTACTGCTTATGCTGATGCCGCTACAGAATCTCTCTTACTCTCTCTCTCGTTTACTTTTGGTAGTTCAACTTCTTCGCCAACTGCTCGGCTTCGTCCAACAGTCCGCCTAAATGCGCGGTTAAGGCATCACTCCAAAATGTATCCGACGCCGGATCTAATCCAAACGGCGCCAACGCTTCGACGAATCCTTTGGTTCCTCCCGCCGAGAGCAAATCCAACAACTTCTCTTCGAAACCTTCCGGTTGCTTGGCGTATACCCCGTATAAGGCCCCGACGACTAAATCGGCAAACGCGTAAGAGTAGACGTAAAAAGGCACGTTGTGGAAGTGCGAAACGTACGCCCACAAATGCGAAGTGTCTTTGTACGAATCATACACGTCGCCTTCCTCCCCGTAGTAATCAACCATGCACTCCTTCCACGCCTCGGTCATTTCCTCCGGCGTCACTTGGCCGTTTTGTCGTTTTTCGTGCACTTTTGCCTCAAACGCGTCAAACGAGCACTGACGAACGACGGAGTTGATGATATCGTCGCACTTACCCATGATCATTTGTAATCGATCTTGGTCCGACGGAGCTCTCTCCAACAAGTCTCTGAAGACAATCATTTCGCCGAAAATCGACGCCGTTTCAGCCAAGGTGAGAGGAGGGTGATACTGAAGGATACCTTGCTGATAACTCAAAATAAAATGCACGCCGTGTCCGGATTCGTGCGCCAAAGTTGCAACGTCTCTTTGGGTTCCAGTGAAGTTCAACAATTGGAACGGACCACACCCATAGGAGGACGAACAGTACGCGCCGCCTCGTTTTCCATCCGCCGCCGGGACATCGATTCTCTTGCTTTCGACCATGTCGGTGAAATGTTTTGCCATCGTCGGCGAAAACTTCTCGTATCCGTCTTTGCAAATCTGCACCGCTTGTTCCCAGCTGTACGAATCAGACCCGGTGCCGATATCGATAGTCGCGTTGCGATCGGCCCAAGTAAACTCCTCCAACCCTTGGGTCTCTTTCAAAATACCCTTCTTCAATCGATAATACTTCTTGCACAAATCCACGCCAGTCGTTTTCACCGCCGTCAACAAAGAGTCCACGGCTTCATCGGGAACATTATTCGAGACATTTCTTTGCGAACGCAAATTCTTAAACCCTCTCTCCGTGTTTTCGATGTGCCAGCTCCCGGCCACCATGTTCAAACTCAACGCGCACGTTCTCTCAAACTTTACCAATCCTTCGTTCAAAATGTTCATGCACTCCCGCCTCGTCTTCGTGTCTTTACTCGAAGTCATCTTCGCCAACAAAACCTCCATGTTCACCTCCTTCGTTTCTCCGCTCTCGTCGTCTTTCATGGGAAAACGTAAACGACTCAACTCGTTGCCGTAAAATTCAACCACTTGCCTCTTCCCGGCGAAAGCCGATCTCACCGTCAACGCGCGTTCCACCTCTTTGGAAAGATTATACGGTTTCGACCGTCTCTCTTCCTCGATGAACGCTTTATACTTCGTTTTCAACTTTCCGTCGTGTAAAAGGTATTGTTTTTCGACGTCTTCCTCCTCCAAGTTCGCAATCTCCAACGAGAACCACTGTAAAAAATTCCCTTGAAAGGACCCGTACCGTTGCATCAGTTGCGCTTTTCTTTGCTGCATCTTCGCATCTTCCAATCGCGTATCCGACGCCAACGAAACGTACGACAACGCTCTCGTCAACTTAATATCGATTTCCTCAAACATCTCGATCGCTTCCAACAACAAATTATTTTCACCCGCTTTCAACTTCCCCTCGTATTTCGCTTTGAACTCTTTACATTGCGTCTCGATCGCATCCATCTCGCGATCGATTTTACCGTCGTTCGGGGAATCGTACTCGAAGTGTCTCTCGAGTTCCCATCGAGGCTGAGACGCGATTTCTTCCGGCGTCATCGATGATGTTTTTGCTTCTTTTGCACTCGAAGCAGCACCGGCGACTGTTACTGCGCGAGAAGAAGAAGAAGAAGAAGAAGAATACGAGGAGGACGCTTTAAAAAAGCTGCGTTGTTTCGTAAAAGTATTCCGTAATAAAAGGTGACGATGATGAGAACTCTTCGGTTGGTGTTGTGACGTCAAACACCCCCACCGACGACCGAAACCGAAAGATGAGTTTTTGGATGATTTCGAGGACATCGTCGTCGTCGAGAATTGGTTTTGTCCTTTTGGCGTGGAGAAGACGACATTATTAAAAACCCTCCTCGAAGCAGCAGAGAAAGCAGTTTTCTTCATCGTCGTCGTCTTCAAAGCTTCGTCGTTGAAAGAGGAAGAGGAAGAAGAAGACAAAGAGGTGGATGAAATCGCGTGGGGGTTCATGTTCGCTTTGTGTGCGTGTCTCTTTTCTGTCTTTTGGCGAAAAAAAAAAAAATTTCTTCTTGTGGCTGTCGAAAAACTTTAAAAAAAAGGCGAGAGAGATTTTTACGCGAGAAGACCTTTCTCTCGAGCAAAAAAGTATCAAAAGGACGAGAGCGTTTTTTTTTCTCGCTCGAGAGCGAAACCAAATCTCTTCTCAGTCGAAGAGCGGCGCGTTGGTGCGACGATGAGAACGACGAGTGACAACAACAACGATGCGAAGAAGAAGAAGAAGAAGAAGAAGAAAAAAAAACCTCTTTCGAGAAGAAGAAGAAGAAGACGCGATGAAAGGAGTCGTTGTTTTATGCTTTTCGTGGTGGTATTCTCCTCGTCGCTCTTCTTCTTTTTCTTCGACGAAAGCAACTTTGAACGCGTGCGAAGCGCTTTTGCCCCCCTCGGGGAAGTCGACGACGATGCGACAAAAATGATTTCTTTCGTCTCGTTCCCGGGGGTGGTTTTGGTGGAGGCTGCGGACGCAGCGCAGGAGGCGGGAAAAAGGAGCACGAGTGGGAGCGCTGCGACTATCAACGAAGGGACGAATTCAATCGTGAATTTCCACCGGCACCACCGAGAGGTGAGGAAACGTTTGCGAGAAAGGAAGATGACGACGAAAGGACAACAAGAGGACCACCGAAAAAAAGTGGATTCTTCTTTGTCTTTGTCTTTGTCTTCTTCGTCGTCGTCGGAGAGGAAAGAGGATGAGAACAAGAATTTCGAAAACAACGAAAACAATCTAGGCGTGGAAGAAAACGTGGAAAAAGAAGAGGAGACTTCGAACGACGCGAACGTCGTCCTCGTCACCGCCGGGGTCAACAAAGACAAAGACAAAGACGAAGGAAAAAACAAAGAAGCAGAGGAGAACAAAAAATTAACCTCTCTCTTCAAAGAGATCAGCGCGCGACGCAGACAGGAAATCTTAGCCGCGATGACTGATTTTGCAAAGACGGAAGCGGAGAAGAACGGGGAAACGTTCGCGGACGTGCGACCGGAATTGGGCAAGACGCCGGCGGCGCTCGAAGAAGAGAAGAAGATGAAAGAGTACGCGAAAGATCCTTCGCTCGAACGGAAGGTGATGATTGAGAAAATTAAGGAGGAGGATCCGATGAATCCAAACGTACATGCACCAATACGAACGGACGAAGATTCAATCGTTAGAATTGACTACGGGACGTACGATTCGTGCGACACGTGCGAGTTGTGTCATTTAGGAGACGCGCCGGTGGACGGCGTGGAGGTGAATAAGCACCAAGAGATTCGAGGTAATCCAGGCGTGAGCAAAGAGGATATGGAGGATGAAAGTAACACGAAAAAGCCGGTACACTGCAAAGAATGTTACGGGTGCAACGTGCGCCTCTCTCGGATCATAAAACGCGCGGAGTTTAAAGGAAAATCGGTCCAAGTCTTCAGCGGCGCGAGCGGCGCCGCGATTTTGAAAGGGAAAATTTTGAAGAAAGATTTTCTACTCTCCGACGACAACGACTTTAAGAAGAACAACGATGAAGACGACGATAAAAAAGACAAAATCAGCGCTGGCGTCAATCACCACGAAGAGTTAGAAGAAGCGGACGCGGAGATGACCGTGTTTGTGAAGGCGTGGTGTAACTTTGGCAAATACGCTCAAACGCCGGACAATCCAAAGTCGGGCGTGCCGTCCAAATGTAGCGATTACGATAAAATTAATTTAAGCAAATACGGAGGTAAATGTCACGTCCAAGGAGGACGATACGGATTCGGAGATTGTAACTTTAAGTTCATCTCTTCTTTGGATAAACTCGCCCACGCGGCGAATTTATCCTCCGTCGTTCCTCGATCTTGGACCGTCGAGGTGAAATCGTTCTTGCCGTGGGACGGCTTCTCCACGGGCGGACACAAATTGCAAAAAGGTGTCAGAGCGCAATTCTACGAGAAAGCCCCGGGCGTGTCTATCGAAGCCGTTCTGGGTACTTTAGATCCGACGGTTAACTTTGGCGCGTTCAAAAATATCTCCCACGATAACGTTATTCGCGCGGCGACGTTTGATTTGCTCTTCTCCGAATCCGACCGCCACGGTCAAAACGTCTTTTTCAGCGACGAAGGCGAAATTACTTTGATCGATAGCGAAGGCGCCTTCGGCGAATCGAACACCATGCTCCTTCCGGGTCATCAAAAATACGAAATCAATCGAATTGGATTCTCGGCCATAGTCGGGTGCGGGCAAAATTGTCCGGGCGAGCCGAAACCGTCGGTCAGCCCGATGGCCACTTTAGATTACCGATGCCACGTCCCTCGCCAATACGTCGGTTTCGAGTTCCCATCCGGCGTGGAACCTTTTTTGAAAAGAATTCAGAGCATGTCCGCAAAATCCGTCGTCGAAGAGTTCAAAATGACCCGAGAAGAACACGCAAATCACTTGAAAAGAACCGTGGACGAAATGCTCTCTCTCGGTTTCGAAGGCGCCATGCTCTCCGCGCTCTCTCGCCAACGAGGCGGAAACGGCTACCCGATCGGCAAATATGGCTTACAATATTGGTACCCAATCACTAAAGCGTGCTGCGGCCTCGAAACGTGCCCGATACACACCACTCGCATGAAAGAAAAGAACATCCGAGACGATCTCGTGACGTTGAAAAAAGACGACCCGGGCGTCGAGGCGACGACGCTCTGGGGCGACCGGTACGAAGCGCACGCGACGACGTCTCCAGAACTCGGATTGGAAAGATTGAAGACGAAGGTTTTGTCCTCCTCCAAATCGTCGGCGTAAAATTGTCTTCATCGTGGTAAAGTTTTTTTAGTTAGTTCGCAGAGAGAGAGAGAATACGAGAGCGACAGCGCAGAGAGCAAAGAGTTGTTGTATACGTTTCACCACCATTTCTTTCTTTCAAAATCTCTTCCTCATTTTTATCCTCATTTTTGTCTCAAAAGCAAAAAAAAGAAGAAAAACAACAGACTGTAATGTTTGGCGCGACAGCTGCGACGACGACCTCTTCTGCCTGCGCTCAAAGCGCGCGACAGAGTTCGAGAGTCCTTTCGTCTTCGCTGACGAGCAGCAGCTCGACGTCGTCGTCGTCGGAATCCTCGTTATTGTTCTCGTCGTTAAGAAATACTCATCGTCACCGGCAGAGGAACGCGTCGTCACCGTCTTCGTCGTCATCATCATCGAAGAAAGGAAATGTAATCTTAACCTCGGCAAAACTGGCATTAATCCCGTCCTATTCCAACCTCCCGCACCCGGCGAAAACGGCGAAAGGCGGCGAAGACGCGTGGTTTATCAAACCGGACGTGAAAGGTGGAGGGGTAATCGGCGTCGCGGACGGGGTTGGTGGATTTGGCGATCAAGGCGTGGACCCGGGGTTGTACGCCAGAGTGTTGGCGTTTGAGTGTTTGAAAGCGCACCAAGTGTCCACGAATCCGTTGTTTGGCGGAAGCGATCCCAAAGCGATGATTTTGCAAGCGCAAAAGGAGACGAAATTACCCGGGGCGTCCACGTTGTGCGTGGTGGAGATTGATAAGAGCGGGCAGTTGCGCGCCGCGAACGTCGGCGATAGCGGGTTTAAGGTTATCCGAGGAGGGGAGGTGGTTTTTGAAAGCACCCCGAGTCAGCATTATTTTAACTGTCCGTTCCAGTTGGGATACATGCCGTTGAGCGCGGACGCGGACGATGCGAACGAGTGCGCGGAGCAGTACTCGTTTAAAGCGATGGAAGGGGACGTCATCGTCGTGGCGAGCGACGGCGTGTTTGATAACGTATTCAACGAAGAGTTGGTCAGAGTGGTCGGGAACAGTTGCAGTCAAGGTTTGTCCTACGAAACGATGGCAAAATGTGCGGAAGACATTGTCCTCGTGTCTAGGGCGCACGCGGAGGATAAGACGTACGCGTCGCCGTATTCTTTGGAGGCGGAGAAGTACGCCAAGGAAACCGGGACGAAAGTGAAAGTGCCGAGCGGCGGCGGCGGCGGTTTGTTTGGAGGATTGAACAAGATGATGGGCAAAGGTGGAGGTAGAGGAGGGAAGATGGACGATATCACGGTAGTGTGTGCGTTCGTCGGACCGACGGCGGAGGCGCAAGGAGAGATTATGAAATCAGTCCAGTTAGCGGCTGGGTTGTACGACGATTTGATGCAAGCGAGGAATAAAGCGAAAGGAGAAGAAGCGAAGACCTTGAGAACGGTACAGTTGAGGAAACAGATGGACGAAGCGTTCGAAGAGTCGAAAGCGAAAGCGGATATGGCGAAAAAGCAGGAAGCGGCGGCGCCGTCGGAGTTTTCGAAGGCGCAAATCGACGCCATGGATTCAGCCACCGTGAGACGGTTGTTGCAAGAGAGAGGCTTGCCGACGAGCGGGAAGTTGGAGCGGTTGAAAGAGCGCTTGGCCGGCGTCAAACGCATGTGAGTGAGAGAGACTGTGTGTGAATAAAAGTGCCTTTTGCTCGTATTTATTATCGTGTCCATTTTGTTTTATATACATATTGGTTTGCACCAGAGTAGTACTTAACTTCGCAATAGAGTAGTACTATCTTCGCAATCTCTTCCTTTTGTCATCAAATGATCGTAATGGATCCGCCGTTTATACTCACTTGTTCAAGAAACACAAGGGCAACGGTCGCCGCGTACGTGCCAGAAATCGCCCCAAACGCCTCTGATTCCCCACCCGTCGGTGTGAACTGTCCCAAAACGTTCTGGAGACCACCGCCACCAATAATTTCAGGTCCAATCGGTCCTTGTTGCAGAAGTACACGTCGTCTTCGGCGTTGGCCGTCGCCGCTATCAACACACAAACCATCGCCGTTTTCACATGAAGCCGTATCGGGGCTGTACGAATCTTTCCGAGCGCGAACAGTGTCGTTCACAGAAATCGGTTTCACATACTGCGATAGTTCTGTAACGTTGATTGTTGACGATCCATCGTCGCCGCTTTGCGCCTCGACTGATCCATCGCTTTCCGCGCCTCGGATATTTTCGCTTTGAATGGCATTCACGGTATCAACGATTTCTGTAACCGCTCCGACAATTTCAGTCGCGTCATTAATCGCCTCAGCAATCGCCAAGCCTTTGCTCGCAGATCCCGCGATTGCGTTAGCCGTCTCCCACGTAGAAGCAACATCAATCGCAGCATCGTAACCGTGTAAAACGACTTGTCCGGTCCATTCAACTTCACTGGCGACTTCAGCCGCCGTAGTACCGCGACCGGGTTCTGCGACGCCAACAAGTGCAACGATAATTTCAATTTCAATACGAATTTGAGGATCAACGATGGTTTCTTCGAGAAGCGCGAGAAAATTATCTCTGATGGAAATCGGTAACGCATTGGGAAACGAATCAAACCATTCAGTCGTGAGGGCTTCCACGTCGTCGAACGTTACGTTTCCTTTCCTGGCATCGTCACCATTCTCGTCTTCGTCGTTCACAATTTCTTGCAAACGTCTTCGTTTTTCTTCGTCGTTAAAAAAGGATGGATGCTCGGAGTGGTCGTTTTGTTGTCGCGCCTGATGTCTGTTCAGCGTGTGTTGCGCAGCCGCTTTTTCGAGAAATTTAGGCACCTTGACCCTCTCATGAACGAGAATTTTCTGCACGTTCTCTGGCATCTTTCTCTTCTTCAAATCATCTTTAGTGAGCTGCTGCAACTTCCGTCTTTGGCCAACATTTTCTTCTTCTTCTTCTTCTTCTCCTTTTTGATCGCCTTTATGAAACATCGTCGTGTTCGTACAGTTTGAAAAATCATTCAAACTCTGCGCCGTCTCGCTCGCCATCTCTGTCCCATCGTCATGATAAAACGTCTCGTTGAAATGATAAAACGTTCCGTTTGTATCGCTGTGACACTCCATGAGTTCTTCTTTGAGCTCGTTAAACGGGTTCGGTTTCAAAAACTGCGCAATCGCCGCCGCCGCGTCGCCCGTCACCTCAAAACCAACCCCGAAAAACTGTTCGAGTCCGAACGCTCCGCCTACCACGAACTCGCTCGCCTTTGAGCTCGTAAATATGCTCTCGCCATCAATTACCCATTCGTTTCCGATGGAGCTCGAACTCGACACGCCTTGCGAGTAATCTTGCACGACCCCTGCCGCTAAAGATGCGAACACGTTCGAGAACCGCGTGAGCGCCAACTCCGTGTTCAATACCATTTGAAGAAACCCAGCGGTTGGATTGTTCAGAGCTGCGTTCTGGATTATGAGAAGCGCAATCCTTAAAATCGTCGTCGGCTGTATGATCGGGTTCCACACGGACGCTCTCGCCATTGGTCCACTTTGTGCAGTCACCCCATCGTTGGTTTCGGTTTCTTCTTGCAACAACGCGCGCCTCGACGACGACGAAGACACCGACGACGACGCCTCGAACAGAGAAGAAAGAAAACTCCCGGGGCTGCTGCTTGCGATATCATCTCGCGAACTTTGGTGGTCGAACGCGACGAGGCAACCGAGAAGCGTCCAAGAGAGCACGAGCGCGAGAAAGATTTGCGATTTGAACAGTTTTGTCGATGGTGAATGAAACATCGTGAAGTCGTATTCGAGCAAGCGTGCGTGCGCGAATGAATGTGTTGTGTTGCTCTCTCTCCGCGTATTTTTTTTTTCAATTGCGTGTTAAATTTTGCCTCGATTACAACAAGATGTAAAATGTCTCTCTCTTTCTTTCTCTTTCTTTCTTCATCTCTCTCTCTCTCTCTCTCTCTCTCTCTCTCTCTCTCTTCTCCCATTCCTTTCTAGCGCACCGTCTGCAAGGCGGAAGGTGTTTTACTCTTGCATTTGCTCATCAGCTTGCCCCGCGGGTGCGGTCGCGACCACGCGTTCTTTCAACTCGCTCTCCGTCGTCTTTTCAAACTGCGGCGTCAACTCTTCCTCTTTCTTCTTCTTTGAACCGAGTTCGCGTTGTTCCGGAGACTCCCAGTGTTGGAACAACGCGAGAATGTCCACGAGACTGACGCATCCGATGGGTTTTCTATCGTCGTCGACGACCCAGATTCTGTGCACCGCGCCCGTGCTCATAAGCTCCAAAACGTCTTCGAGTTTGTCTTCGAGTTTGCAATAGACTCTCCATGCATCGTAGAGAGGATTTTGAAGAGCGGCGTCGAACGCGTCTGCGCCGGCGAACACGCCGTGGGTTATCTTTGGTAACGCGTTGTGACGAAGGAAGAGAAATTGGGAAACCGATAAACCGAGCGCCATGGCAAAATCTGGATCGGCAAAGTAGGAGATATCAGTCTCCGAAAAGGCACCGAGAAGCTTTCCGTCTTTTTCACTCACGATGGCCACGGCTGAGACCGAATTGTTACGCATAACCCGGAATGCATCAATGCACGACGTCGAAGGCGTGACTGATACGATACCGTACGTGGAGACTGGCTTTTGGTCCGAAACGTTCGCTTCGGTGACGCCTCCTCCCTCCACGCGTCTCGACAACGCCGATCTCCCCAAACCGAGATCGGCGAGAGACGCGCCCATGAACTCGGGGTAAATCAAGCTCCTGTTCGTGTGCAAATACATCACCAGATCCGACTGACAGACAATTTCCGTAATTTTATTCGTATCTGTCGTTTGCACGGCGAATCTGTGGACGGCTTGCAACAACTCCCCGTCTCCCGGTTTCGCTTTCGGCGAAATCAAAAAGCAGTCGTTGATTGTCTGCGCCAAGTTCTTGTCGCACTGGTTCTCAAAGATCACCGTCCCGTCGAACCGGCTGGGAATAGTTTCCAACCTCGATTGCGCGAATTCTCTCCCCAATCTCGCCAACGCCGCGCACCGTCTCGATTGATCTGCGCCTTGCACGTCAAAATAAGGACTCGCGTCTACTTTCGCGACCAACGCGTCCACCAGATCGCCAGCGGCGAGGAAATTTTGCGGCTCGTAAAGTTGGTTACTCGGGTGCATCTTCACCACCGGCAACGCTTGCACCGAGAGCTCGCCCATGCGCTTCATCGCGTCCGAAGTCGTGTGCGTGGTTGAAAGAATGGACACTTGCGATCCTGAAAGTGAAAAAAGAAAGAGCGTGAGATTGACAACATCGCGCGTTTCCTACTCGCGTTGTTGCGTGTTGTTCCCGCCGAGAGAGAGAGAGAGAAAAATATCGAGAGCGGGTACCACACATAAATAAATAAATAAATATAAGACGTTAACGCGCACCTCTCGTCGGCTCCCCGCGCTCTTCTGCTTTCACCGCGAGTTCCTTTCGATCTCTCAGGTACACAGACAAAGGCGATTGCGACAAAAACTGGATCGGAGACGAGTAGCTTTGCGACATGTTTGTTCTTGTTTTTGTATCTATTTTTTCTTGTTTTGCGCGTATTTTTTTTGTGTGGTAAAATTCGAAAAAAAAACAGTTTCAGAGCAGTTCTCTCCTCAGTGCTTTTGTTGCATTGTGTTCGTTGCTCGCATCAACTACAACACAAACGAAGCGTCCTAATACTACTTCTTTCTAAAAAAAGTAACTACAACAACATCATCTACGTATTATTAAATTCTAGCAGTAAATCTATTCTCTCGTTTTCTACTCAGAACTCCCGAGGATGAGGGGGCGATGAGGGCGCCGCGTTTGCGTTGAAATACTGCATCGCTTTCTGCTTCATTTCCACGAGCTTTCGAACTTTAATGCGAGCGAATCGCAATCTTTCCGGCGTGGCGTCTTCCATTGCTCTTTGCACGGCGCGATGCATCTCGCGTTTTGCCTCGAGGAGTTCGTCCGCGACGGGAGATTCGGATACGGATGAGGAGTATGGGGAGGACTGCGGATTGCTATATTCGTCCGTGGCGGGATCGTACGAGGAACGAAAATGTGCCGACGGCGAGTAGAAATCTTCCAGGACGTCGTCGTCTTCGAGCATGACTTTGAACGAGACCGATTTTCTCGCCGCTCTCCTTTGGTTTTTGTGCACCTTTCGGCGCGAGTCGTTTACGTTTCCTAGGTGTGCTTCTTCCTTATCCTCATCCAAAGGACTTCGGTGATAGTAGGCGCTGAAATCGTCGTCGTCGCTCGATAAGTCTTCCGATCGCGCCGTCTTGTAACTGCTCGCTTGCGTCGAATTTGTCTTTGCTTCTGAAACCGGAGACGCCCCTGTTGAAGCCGGCGACTTTGCTCTTTGCTTCTTCAACGAAGAGCGAAGCGCAGTTGGTGACGACGCGTGCGTGGGAGACGGCGAGTTGAACTTTAACGTTCTGTTCGCGGCAGGTGTTGAGAACGTTTCAGCAGCTACTTCGAGCGGTACATCACTGTTCTTGCGCCAACTGGAAGAAGGCATCGTCGAAACGTCCTCGAGTATTTGCGTTTGACGTTCTCGCGCTGGAAAAGAAGGGGCTTCTCCGTTCGCGTCTACTTTTTCAGAAGGCACAAACGTCGAAACGCTAAAGAGTCCATTCCCATCCCCGTTTCCCCTTCCTCCTCCCGCGTGTCCTTTACGATCCTTCTTTCTCCAACGTTCCGCGTAAAATCGCGCGCACACGTCGCGTAAATAGTTACCCAAAAATCGCGCGTTTTCGTCGCTCGCGTTTAAGTATAGATTTTCGTACAACGCGTTCATGGCTAATCCTGAATCGTCGCGAAATAACATCGTGGACGCAATCTCTCTGCTTTCTGAAGACACCGGCGCACCATCGACGGATTGTAATCGTCTATTTTTTCCGAAAGCAAATGCGATCGCGGCGACGTGATCGTACTCGTAATGCTGCGACCGCAGCACGAGCGGATTATCCGCCACACAAACGTGCTCGAGACGTGGAAAGAAACATTCGTCGCCGAGGAACCGAAACTCGGCGACGACGGAAATATCGTTCGAGGAGAGGTCAATCGTCTCCAATCTTTCCATGTACCGCATCCTTTCTTGGGCTTTGGACAACGACGAAATCGCGTTATTCTTCAAATTTAAGCACTGTGCGTTAGCAAACAAACCAGTCGTCGTTAAATCTGGCACGTCCGGGCCTAACCCGTTATTCTCCAGAGAAACGTGCGTTAAATTGGGCAAAAGAATCGCCTTTTCTCCTCCCGTCGCCCTCTTCGCAAACAAATTCTCACGTTCAATCTCTTGAATCTCCTTTTCTTCTAGTTCGCCCCCGCCTAGCCACCCGCACGCGTCCAACTTCACGCGCTCTAACCTTTTCGGCAACACCGTCTCTCCTCTCCTCACGCTCTTCCCTATCCTCGTTTCGCTCGCGTCCAAATACTTTAGATTTTTGAACAAATGTAAATCCAGAATCCCGGTCAAGTGCTTGTTTTTTGACACATTCAAGCAGCGCACGTTCGATAGCAGCGAGTGGTTACGTCGCGAGTAGCTTTGCGGATATTTGGATGCATCGTTTGGAGACGAAAAAAAACGCACCGCGTCTCGGAACACGTTCCCGCTCACGTCTAAAATCTGAATTTTGCCAACACCTAACACGAACGAGGAGGACAAACTCTCGGGAATCTTTCGTAAACCGAGAGAAGCGAGTTGCAGACGCCCAGTTGCGATATTCGTATTGGCATCGTCGTTACTCATGTTGTTGTTATTCTTGTTGTTATTATTTTTAAGCGCGCGATACCAATAGTCTTCCTCCTCGTCGTCGTCGTCGTCGTTCTCCCTCGTCTTTCGTCGCGTTCTCATCATCATCGTCGTCGTCGTCGCTTTCAACGTCACAACGTCTCCACGCGCTCTGATTTCACCACCATCCCGCAACAACACCTCTGATTTTGCAAACGAACGTCATCGTTTGACTCGCTTCTCACACCACGCAGGAGGAGGTAAAGGAGGAGAAGAAGAAGAAGAAGAAGAAGAAGAAGAAGAAGAAGACGACAGTGCTTCTAAAATGACCTCCTTTTTACGCGCGCGCGTGTGCGTGTGTGTGCGTGCAATGACGATGAATCCCCAAAGAAGAAGAGAAAAAAAAGAGAGCAGAGAGAGAGATGAGAGAGCAACCCCTACGCGCGAAAAAAACAAAAAAAAGGGGTGTCGTTTCTTCAAAAAAATTGTTTAGGGTTGCACCAAAAGAAAAAATGAAAGAAAAACCAACCGCACTCTCTCCACTGTAAAGTACACACTCCCAAAAAGCATCAGATATATCATCGATCTCACGCACTCACGCACGCACGCATCATCATCATCATCATCATGAGCAAAAGCTGCGCGGGAATGCTGGAGGAGATGCTGAAATGCGCGGAGCAGTCGAAATGTTATCTTTCTCGTTCTCGTTCTCGACGAGAAAACTCCAACTCGGAGGAAGGAGGAGGGAATGATGATGACGCGTTGGAGTTTTGCGTGAACGCGTTGATGAGGACAACAACAACAACCAACGACGACGACGACGACGACGAGAATAATAATAATAATAAGAATAATAAGAATAATAAGAATAAGAATCAAATAACAGAACTCGGGTTAGACGAGTGCGTGGTGAAGAAGCAGGTGTATTTGAAGTGCAAGAGAGGACAGATGGACATGCGGACGAGGCTGCGCGGGAATAAAGGGTACTGATTTACGAGAAGAATAATGCGCGTTTGTAGTGTGTGTTTGAGTAGGAGTCCTAACAAGAGTTTTACTACGGAACGCGCGAAAAAGGCGTCACTCAAAAGAAGAGTCAAATTCGTCGCGAGGAAAAGCGTCAAAAACACCAGATCGTCGTTTCCGCCGAAAGATGATGTTGTTTCGCCTACGAAAGACACGCAGAGAGCGCGGACGATATCTTTCGATATACGCGCGGAGGAGGAGCGCGATGTACGAGCGGCTGCGGCGGCGTTGCGCGCGAGGTGTTTTCGAACGTCTTTCGAGGAGCGGTGGCGACGGCGACGGGGGAATGAGAGTAGCGACGAAAGAGACGAAGCGTCGTTGCGAAGGGCGTATTTTGAGAAATTGGTGCAAGATGAGTTGCATCAAGATGCGCTGCTTCCGGCGCGGACGGAGAGGATGGCGCTCGTCGTCCCTAGAAGCGCTTTCCTTTCTCAGTCTTTTTCTTCTTCTTCTTCTTCTTCTTTTGAAATAGAAGACGAATATTTAGTTGTCGAGCGAAGAGCAGATGAAATGGGAGAAGAAGAACACAAAGAAAACCAAGATGAAGATACCGCGCTCGTCGTGGTGGCGACGTTAGACTACGTCATCGCAGACAAACTTCAAGGCGAACTTTTATGCGGCGACAAAGGAAACGGACAATCGTTCGATAGCGAGAAGTACGCTTTCAACGAAGCGACGCAAACGTACGAATTTATGCCGAAGACTATTGAAAGGGCCTATTGTTTCAACGTGTGCGTTCTTGGCTCGTACCGAGGCCAAGGATTTGCGCACAGATTGATTCGCGAAGCCGTTCGAAGAGTCGCGCTGAACTCGGTGAAATTTTTATACGTGCACGTAGAACTAAACAATGCGCCGGCGTTGCGCTGCTACGAATCGTTTGGATTTTTAGAGGAGAAGAAAGAGAGTGAGAGGGTGGCGGTAAAGTTAGGACGCCCGCCGCGGAAGTTGCTCTTCGTGACAGTCGCGCCTGTAGCCGAGGCATGTGCATAGTCGTTTAGTTGTAGGTGTTGTAGTAGTAGTAGTAGTAGTACAGATGATTAGTTTAGAAAGTAATTAGAATTCCCTCTCTCTCGTCGTTCTTTACTTGGTCTGATAGGCTGAAAATCGGCTCGCTTCAAATTGTGCCTCTGGCTTCTGAGCGTCTTCTTCCGTCATGTATCTTGACGGCGAACCAACATTCCCGCGCCCGCCGGTACAATTCAGAGACTTTCTCGTGTTTACGCCCGTCGTCGGGTTCGTTCCAGTCGCGATTTTGCATAACTTCATTTGCATCGTATTATCCAGCAAAGCGTCCGAGAAATCGGCGTTCGTAATATTCGCTCCGTTCAAATCGGACGAAGTCAACACGACCCTCGCTAATATCGCATTCGTAAAATTCGCGTTCACAAACACGCCTCGATCCATCAACGCGTCGCTCAAATCTGCATCCGTAAAATCTGCGTTCGCCGCCACCGCTTTCATCAAATACGCGCCGTTCAGCTTCGCGCCGACCAATTTTGAGTCCCGCATCTCCGCTCCTGTAAAATTCGATAACCGTAAATCCGTGCCGTACTTTTCACTCACGTTCTCGGCTCTCAAGTCGTACCCGCCAAACTGTTGCGCGCTCCCTCTGTTGAACTCACCACCTTGATTGGCTTCTCGACTGTTCAATTCCGCGACCGCGAACGGAGGAGAAGGGATTATTCCGGACACAATCAGCGCCGTCGCCACGGATAAAGCGCATTTTGCGCTCGTCGCGAAAATGGTGTTGCTTTCCCTCGCCGTCGTCGTCGTCATCCTCGTCTGACGACGACGAGAACGTGCTTTAGTATTCACCTTTGCTCCCGCTGTTCTTCTCGCGACGACGACGCGCTGCTCAACACGAACGCTTTTAGGGTGGTGGTGGTGCGTTCTCGCACGTAATAACGTCGTCGTCGTCGTCGTCTGTGAGTGTGATGTCATCGTCGTCGTCGTCGTTTAAAAAAGAGGTTTTCCCGTGAGCGTGCGTTTTTAATCGTGACGGGAGCGTTGCGTGATGAGGAAAACGAGAGAAGAAAAGGAAACGAGTGATGAGAGTTTTTTTTCGCGCACGAAGAACACGAAGCGGCGAATGAGGTATTTTTGTGTGCGTTCGTTTAGAATACGACAAATAACATAATAATAATAACAATAATAATAATAATAATAAATAAGTAGTACCACTACCGGTACCAGCACCTATGTGCCAGTAGTACTTAAATGACGGAACCGTAAACATTCGAGTTAATTGACGACTGTTCGAGAAGCGCGTCGTCCTCGTCTCTCGACGAATGACTTTGACGGCGTCCGAAAAGACGCATCATCGCGCTCTTTCTTTCGCCTCCTTCGCTTCGCGCGGAAGGAGACACGGCGGCGAAAACAACCGAGGCGGTGAGGACTACAGTCGCGCAGAAACCAAAAAGAAGCGTGGTAGTTTTCATCGTGGTGCTCGTTTTCATGTTCTCGCCGAGCTCTGCGTTTCTGAATTCGTCGATATCTTTTATGTTTCGTTTCTTCTTTTCGTTCGTGCTGTTTTCGCGGGATAATCCAAGAGTGGACGTCAAAGTGGCCGTTTTCGATGACGAGGCATCAGCGCCTTTGCATCCAAAAGTTGCGGTGTATTTTGCAGTTGCTACTGGATTACCGTTTACATCCGCGAGTAGCTTTTTGCGTTCCTCGCTCGTTTTCGCTTTGTACAAGAAAGGATTTACCGTGAGCTCGTAACTTCCCTCGCCGACGTTCCCGGGAAACTTGGCAACGAGAGACCCTTTACCGTCTCCGTTCATGCACACAAAGCTGAAGGTGTTTATTACAGCTTCCGCTGAAAATGAACCGACGTTTGAATCTATGTTCGATCCGTCGCAGGTTTTCACGTGTCTGATTTGATACGGCATCTGCGAAGGCGCAAGCTGCGGACATGCTAACGGTTCGCTGAAATCAACCTTGAAGACATCGTTCAAGATTGACGCATCTACAGCTAGCGGTTGGTTTACGTCGACTATTAAGTTCAAATTATCTTCAGTCGATGAGTATTTCACACCTGCTGCCGCGAACGAGTCGTAACCGGAGCAAAATACTTTTGCTCGAATTTCCCAAGTTCCGTCTCTCAAACCGTTCATGAAGTATTGATTTTCGATATTCCATGGCAATTTGCATCCTTGTCCGCGCGCAGTGTCGCATTGAACGTCCGCGTCGGACTTATCGTCGTTCCACGCGTTGATCCACTCGCCTTCGTTTAATTTCCTCCACTGGATGCGAACGAATTCAACGTTTTCGTGAACTAAGTGGTCGTATTTACCTTCTTGCGTCCCTTTGTCTTTGGTCCATAAATTCACCGGGTTGGGATTCAAAACGGTGTAATTCAAAACTGGCCACGACTGCGCGTGTACTTTTTTGTTCAAATATTTGTTCACGGTGGTTTCATCCCACTGCACCGGTGGACACTCTCGCTCCCATTTCATATCACCTAAATATGCGGTAGACGAAATTGGATCGCGATACATCCAATCGCCACTCATAGAAAATTCACACGCGGAAACGAGCTTTACGCCAATATCCGTGTACTTGTCCGCAAAGACTCCTTTCGAAACTCGCATTGTCATTACGGTGTGAACTAAATCGCCATCATTATTTACGGAGTTGACAGAGTCCAGCGGCGTCATGCTCCCCAAAATTGAAAGGCCGCCCACATTGCTCACCGAAAACGATAAATCTCTCATGTTAGCACCATCGGCCCCTTTCCACGTCTCTCCAGTTGTGAGTACGAGACCGTAAGACATACCCTCTCTGTACGGTGATTCATTCGTGATTATGAGATCGTACAACGCGTCGTCTCCTGGTGGTATAAATTCGTTATTTACTCCAGGCGACCACTCAGTTTGAAGAATCATTCCAGATTCGCGCCACATCGTGTCTGGTTCTCCCGGACATTTCGAGGCACCTCCAATCGTTTTAAACGTTGGTGTGCCGAAGCGCTTATCCGTCGAGACACGGATTACAAATTTATCGTACGGGTCTGGATCACCTAGGGAATAGGAAGTTTCCAAACTCCCATACTTAGCCCACGCCACATTGCGTGTTGCATCAGTTGTTGCCTGCACTTCAACATTACCATTATCGCCGACTGATAAAATCGAAACACCGAAATCTCGCGTACCTTCAAATGCGAGGCCAGCTTCCAATGAAATACCCCAGCTATAATCTCCACCAGCAATATTGTCGTTCACACTCTGAGAAAATGATATACTGTGGCCGCCGCCGCTAAATGTTAAATAGATGTCAGCTTGTGGCCCACCTAATTTGGGTTCCGGGTGGTCATCCAGCGGTGAATACTCAGAAGACTTCGTTTTGGGGTTTTTCGCGAACGTAAAAGGCGCAGTGCTTCCATAAACTGAAGCGTCAATTAAATTTTCAGAGTCTGGAACGTCATCCATACCTCGAGAGTAAAAGCCGGGTTCATCTGGAGTGAGAGTTTTCATCCATGAATCTGCAGTCGTTGCCACGTCTCCTCCTTTTTCGTTCCCAAAAATGGAAGTAGCAGCATCTATCATCGTTTGAGCATAGTTCACCATATTTAGTGGATGACTATAAAGCGGAATCTCATCACCAGGAGTTAAAATAAAACTTGCAGTTTTAAGCATAGCTGCAACCGGCAAATCTTTCAACGTCGGCACTTTACCGCCTAAAGTCATTGCTTCCTTGAGTCCTGGCACGATAGATAAATATTTTTTGGGCCCTATTTCATCCCAAGTTTGTTGCACATCTTTCCATACATCCGTGTCATGAATGTCAGTACTCAAAGTCATACCTTCCGCAGGCCGTTTATATACCTCCTTCACCTTATCCTTCGATAGGGTCCCAAACACGCTTTCATCCGAACTGAGCGCGGCATTAATATCCTTCGACCACTTTAAGTCAATTCCTTTTAAGTATGCCTTTTGATCTTTATCTGATTTCGCTAAAAGTCCTTCAGGATGATAGTCTGGGGAAACCAACTCCAAAGTATATTTCCAGTCGCTGATCGATTGCTTCAAACGACCTTTCCAAATTTCTTTAATTTTCAAAACTTGCGGTATGTTTGTACTTTCTGAAATACTATCATCCGACATTAAAGAGTTCGGATCGTTTGCAACTTTGATCAAACCTTCGAGTTCCGGAATTACTCTAGTTTCTATCGTGAATATTGTCGATAAATATGTCGTCGGTTTACGCGGAAGCCATTGAACTTGAGGAACGACGGTTAAACATGATGGAGCCTTAGAGTCTTTGCTTTTACTTTTACTCAGGTAGTAAAATTCTTTCAAACCAATGCCTTCGGCGCCGTCTGCCGTAGCGATCTTGTACTCTTCGCTTGGTTCCGTCGGTTGTCCAAAGGTTTTATCACTTTTATCATAAGAGGAGCACTCTCCAGATTTCTTCTTCGGAGCGAAATATTCAACTCTGCACTGCTTCTTCTCTGCCACATCTTTCTGCGTTACTTTGAATTGAATAGAGTAACAGAAATCTTTCTTTTCTGCGTTTTTGAAATTGACAGTAGTAAAATAATGATTTGCTGTAGACATGCGTACCATCTTATCTTTCATGAATTTATACGCTTCGTGCGAGTAAGCAGCAGAACCATCGATACCATCACCGCGTGTTATAACAACATCAGGCTCTATGTCATCGGCATCCTTGCAGTCGAACCAATCGCTTTTTTGCTCACCTTCTGAAATTTCAGCTGGAAGTAATCGGATATCTACAACATCGGTCTTCACGTACACTATTTCAAAACCACCACCCAAGATTGTGTCGCCCGAGCGTCCAGGTATACCAGGATCAGCACTAGATTCGACATTGCGACTCAACGTCATGGAGAAGTCCCATCCATCATTGACATCAGAGTTTACACTAACTGATGGGCCATTGATGGAGAGACTTGCTCCTGTTTCGGTTTCAACTGTAATGGGGCCTTTGCCCCCTTCAGGTTTCCCTGCTTTTTCTTCTCCCAATTTTGGGATTGGGATTTTGGCAAAGTCAAGAACTTTTTTGTCCCCAACCTTCACTTTTCTTGTCCCAATTTTGACTTTTTCTTCTCCTACTTTCACTCTCTCCGTAATTTCGCGCGTTTCGAACTCTTGTTGACCGTGACCTCTTCTGTACTCGTGCCCACTCTCCTGCACCTTGTAACCCCCAAATCTTCCAAAATCTCCCTTTTCATTACTTTTACGAATGCTCGACGTTTTCTTGTTATCGAGATAAACTTTTTCCACTCTCTTTCGATCTTCATACACATCTCGCATTTCATAAATGGGTTCATCTTTGTGCACAGGTACTGACTTCATAATTGGCATCATTTTAAACCGCCCTCCTTCCGAGCTTTCTAACAAATGCCTCCTTCCTTGGTTTTCACCTAAGTCTGCACCCGCTTTATTGGGGTCAAGATCTATCAAAGCGTTGATATAACTAGATCCAGCATCAACTTTTGGCGTGAATTTAAGTTCTGTTTCTATTCCGGCCTTGAAGCCGAAACCCATTGAACCAGTCGCTGCTCTTGTACTTGCAAGACTCAGCGCCAATGAAACTTCTGTTCCTTTAGAAATGGAGGCAACCGAATCGCCGCCGGGTGGATCGTGCACTACCGTGTACACTAATCCACGAACAGGGGCGGTGGCATAGAACTCAACGGCGCTTTGATATCGTGCACTCTTGTCATTTCCTCCACCGCGGACTTTTGACTGCATCGTGACAAGTTCTCGTTGAACTTCAAGATTTGTTACCGCCCAGCCGTCGTCACGCTGCAATCGCGCGAGTACCTTACGACGATATGGGGCGACCAAGTTAGGAATAGCACCGTCGGCGTCAATTGTATAAAATTTCGAAGAATCATCAACTTCGTGTTCTGTTGCATCACTTGCAGGCTGTTTGAAGTTCAAAAAGTGAGTCTCCGCGTCAACTTTTGAAAACACGCAGTCGTCCGACGGCAATGAACTCGAATGGCACGGATTCTTGTCTCCTTCCGGTCCGATATCTTGTTGCAAACGAACGGTGACTTTAAGATTTTCTGACGTTGGAGACTCAAATGTCGAGCACGTGGAAATTTCGTCTTTCGACGTTAAGTGCGCCTCCATAACTCGCATGGACACGTATTTCTTATCTACCACGGGATTCTTTAGCTTAGAGTACATAGCATTCGTAACCCCTATGAGATTCTTTTCTCTCAAATCGTTGTTATTATCTCCGAGGCAAACATCATCCTTACTCGTTATGACATAAAATGGATCTTTAGCAGGATCCGGGTCTTGGGTGTCAATATCGTTCAAGTAAGGAGTAGCGCAAAACCATCCGTGATAGGCGTACTTTGCGTCGTCGTGAATGATGTCATTACTTTCTTCCTTCGGGTTGAGAAGCAAAAGCGTTCGAACCAGGGCGTCTCTATCTCGGAAAAATTGCATGATATCCGAACCTGGCGGTTTGCAAGACGCGCCGACAAATTTTTTACCGCCTTTCAAACCGTTACTACTTTCCCAATTCACGAGCTTCGTTTCCGTCAACGCGCTAACATCTGGCGCCTCGTCCAGTTGAATGTAATAATCCATCGCCGCATACGGCCACTTTCTTACGGTTGGACTGTTATATTTCGTAATCAGAGCGCTTTCTTTGAATTTAGGTAGTTCTAAGTCTGCATCAGTAATCGTGAAACTCGATCCGCATCCATTAGCGGGAGAGATGAGAAATGAGTACCCGGTGTATGTATCTTCGCAAGCACCTGCAAAGAGACCAAGGTCTATGATTCTTTCGGTCACGTCCATAAACACTATCGTTTCTCCACCAACAACTTCGTTCAAAACGAAAGACGTGGTATAGGCTGCTTCGTTTTTGCAGCTCGAATCTTGCATTGCATCATCGTATTTATTGCCGGCGTAGCATAACTTTCTATCCGTCCTTGGCTCAAACTCAGGTCCCGCGCCTTTTCTAGCTTTCGAGTCCGGCCCTCTGTAAGTTGCGACAAATTTCCAACTCGTGCCTGGTGTGGCCGCAAAGTTAAAAAATCCAAGATCGTCGGCATAGATGTAATCCCCCTCGTTAGCTACAACGCCATCGATTATCTCGTAAACGCTAATAACAGCGCGGGGTACCCCGCAAAGATACTCTTGCGTCCGCGAAGCTGGGAAACGCACGACTCCGTACACCAAAACAGACGTATCATCTGATATCACGCAACCTCCAGGTTTTAAATTTTCAATCAATGGCGTTGGCGAGCACGTATATTTCACTCTGCCCTTAGCGACTTTACCAAGGTGAGCTTGCGCCATAGAGGACATAGGGAAATCGTCATTCGAATCTTGCGTTAATTCATCCGTTCCTCTTTCCAAAGCTTCTTGCTCCTTTTCTTTATCATTGGGATCTTTATTAAAGATGTGAATAACGTCCGGTAATTGACGCATGGCGTGGATTTCAAACGTCGATTTGAATAAATTTTTCGCAATACCGTGGGTGGCGTCGGCAAAAAAGACGCGTTCGGAGAGATGGACGTGCTTCGTCAAAGAAACGTGCTCATTTCGATGCGTCGCGAACGGAATGACGTACTTTTTTGATTCTGGTACAGTTACCGGGCCCATTGCAGCTAAATTAGAACGCAACGACGTATCCGAAGACTTTGGTAAAGAGAGTGAAAATCCACTCGTTTCATTCGTTTGCGATTGGAGCCATTTTTGCCAGTTCTCTTGAGTAAACGGAAGTGCGAACTTTTGTGTAGGATGAAGCGCAAAGAGAGCATTGCTATCGCTTTTCGTACCTTCCACTTCAAATAGACTATGATATTCCGTTTCAATCGGCGGATACACCAACCATGGTGTTGCAAAAATAACATCTTGGTCGAGCGCGATGCGGACACTTCCAAATTCGTTTGCGTCCAACTCCCCGTCCTTATTTTGATCAATAGTAGACCAGAACTCATCAGATAGTATCATTCGAGCGTCGACATACTTTGTTCTGTTCATCGCGTAAGCGATGAATTCATTCTTATCGATATTTTTGCTGGAGTTATTTTGATTCACGAAATCAAAGTGTGGCGGCGGTGGTGACGGCGGCGGTGAAGGTGGTGGTGAAGGTGGTGGTGAAGGTGGTGGTGGGCTCGGCGGTGGTGACGGCGGCGGTGACGGCGGTGGTGAAGG
>Ga0181557_1001566_pt1 | contig 25501 bp, 25 predicted proteins | sample 011ome_23_FD_148632 | JGI IMG/M metagenome (GOLD analysis project Ga0181557, IMG submission 148632) | Coastal salt marsh microbial communities from the Groves Creek Marsh, Skidaway Island, Georgia - 011506CT metaG (spades assembly) | ecosystem: Environmental > Aquatic > Marine > Intertidal zone...
CTTCAAAATGCACAGCTATTTTGTCGGTGAAACGAACGTCTGGGAACTTCTCCTCCCAGTCAGGAACTAATCGCCAATGTGACATGTATTTCTCCTCAGATTGGGTTATCAATGTTAAGACGTAAGTCATCGCGTACATCCATTAAGATCTTTGGGAACGCTTCACGCCAAACGCCTCTGTCTTGGCGGTGGGTAAACGTCGCGGTGCTATCACATAAGCGCCTGCCAAATTTAGGGTTTTGGTAAAAGCTTTCGTAAATTAAGGTGTGCATAAGCTTCATGTTCCAATTACCGATTGTGTTAGCACTACGGCGACCCATAATTTTAGTACCTGATACCTTCCATCTCTGGTTTTTGTAGGTAGCACAGTCAAACTTACCGGACTTCAAAGTCTGATAAGCATGTTCAACGGAGTAATAAGATGTAAAAGAATTTGCTGCGTTGTCCTCCAGACAATCCGCATAGCAAAAAGGCCGCTGGTACAAATTACTTAACCAAACGTTTTCACGAGATCCATACCAAATATTCATACAAACTCTCCAAATGATAATAATGAATGCAAAAACAACAGCCGTACACATGGAACGTAGTGGAATGTGATTGTTAGTAGTATTGATACAAATGATTATAGTAGGGTACTACCATTTAGGGAGGTAGCAGGTTGGAGCAAAAGGTAGCAGGTTGGGTAGCAGGTTGGGTAGCAGGTTAGATTCCCATTTTTAAAGGGTGGTAGCAGGGTAGCAGGTTAAAATGAAGTTCACTCAGAATTAAAAATAAAAAACAGAAATAAATCCTGTTTATTATGAACTTGGGTTTTACCTGCTACCCTGCTACCTTTAGGGTAAAAAACTAGGAAATAGTGTTTAGGAACAATGGTTTACGCGAGGTAGCAGGTTGGTAAATGTACCTGCTACCTTACCTGCTACCCTGCTACCAGCCCCGCGCTGCCGCCCATAGCCCCGAATCTGTAGGCAAATGCCCCTAGACGGTTGGTAATTATCAATTTGATAGTTGTTTAGGGTCGATAGCAGCACATGGTTACCTTCGGTTAGCATAAAAAAAGGCGCTCGGTTTCCCTCACGCCCCGTGTCCCTAGTCTAAATCGTCTAATGCGTCTTCTACATCGAGGATTGCTACTGCCATTATGCCAATTAGTAGTTCTTGTGGGTTCTCTCTGGCCCAGCTGAGTGCTTTTGATGCGAATGTTTGGGTTGTTGCTACTGCTCCTAGTCCCAAGTCGGTTGCTTTGGTCTTGGCTTGGTTGATCTGAGCGTTCAGTTTGTCGCGGGCTGCTTGTCGTTTGCGGGCTGCTAGCATTGCGTCTAGGTCTTTTTTGGTCCATTTGTTCATGGTGTCGTCCATTTTAGTGAATTTCATTAGATACTCTCCTCATTGCGTCTTGTAAGTCTTCAGGGAAGAAGGGATGCCTTGCTGTAAGTGCATGGAATAGCTTGATGATGTATTCGTTATCTTTCTTAGCTCGATGTAAGAGGAAGATCGCTGTTGCTGCTGACCCTAGGCAAATGCCAAAGCCTATGAGACAGATGTGTATGAGTAATAGATCCATGATGTAAACCCTAATAACTAATAAATGTACAAATACAACCGTGCGTCACGAGCGGAGCGAGAGATGCGATTGGCGATTGGCTAGGGGCTAGGAGTCCCAGACAAGGTTCCTAAACCAGAAACGGAAACAAGGTTCCAAGTTGGCGATCCGGGGAACGGGGCGGCGGTGGACGGGAGGGGGGAGATAGTGAGTGAGCGATTCTCAAACACTTTTTCAAAAAATTTTTTTGTGAAAATTTTCTGCTAGTATTACCATAACTAATACTTTGGGGGCGCTATGCTCCAGACCGATCGTTACTGTACAGGGTGCAAAACCAATAAAATCAAAGGCGAGTTCCAAACCCAAACCCTATGTCACAAGTGCTACCACATTCGTCGTAGCGCTAGGTCAGCAGCCGACCTCCTACATTTTTTCCGTAAAGCCATATCCAGACTCAAAAGCATTCGTAAAAAACAAGGTGTCGAGTTTGTCTTGACCGCCGAAGACTGTATGGATCTCTGGGAAACACAGGAAGGTAAGTGCGCTTTGTCCGGCGTGTATATGACGCATTCACCATCGGCAGAGATATTTACTTCAAAAAACGCCAGCATCGACCGTTTAGACCACAACAAAGGTTACTACCCGCAGAATGTTCAGTTGGTTTGTTCCGCCGTCAACATGCTTCGCGGTTCTCTAAGCCAAGAAGACTTTACGTGGTGGGTGCTCAACATATACAAACACCATTGCGAATGAGTATTAGTGTTGGTAATATTGCAAAATGGCTGAAGATGTATACGAAGAAATGATTTCCATCGATGGATTCGAGAGCGCGATCCTTGGAACTGGTACGCGAGATGGGGAGCATGAAGTTTTGGTCTACGACGGCGTTAAAGCGGCGGAAATTTTCGAGGCGATAAGCCCAGATGTAGATATTCCTTTGTATCTCGAATATCTAAAAGCCGTTGGCGAAGGGCATAGATCACCAATCTTTGTTTACTTAGACGAAAACGTGAGCGCAGATGTCACAGCAAAACAGCGAAGCAACATCCATTGAGAATTTTGTAACAAACTCCGTGGAATTTAAGGCGCATGTCCCATACATGGGGCTTGAAGATAGGAAATTAACAGTCCAGCAAGAAAAACTGGTCATGTTGATTTGTTCTGGTATGACTATCGCCGCCGCTGGCAGGGGTGCAGGTTACGCAAGCCCTGATTCTGCGTACTCAGCCGCAAAATTGCCGCAAGTTCAGACGGCAGTTGAATATTTTAAAGAGCAAATGCGTGAGGAAGTGAAATTTACTCATGCAAGCGCTCACATGATGTACATGGATGCCTATCAAGCATCCGCGACAGCCACCGAGATGAAAAATACGGTGGACAGTTTAGTGAAATTGCATGGTTTAGCCGCGCCTGAACAGCAAGCGCAGGTACATATACAAATAAATGCGACTTCTAAGCAGTTAGAACGCATGTCTGATGAGGAGTTACTGTCTATCGCCGGTAAAGACGACGCTTATTTAAATCCTGCGGCTGTCAATGACTGATTTACAGCCCCAGCAGATACTTTGTATCAGGTGCAAACGCTTGCACTCTGAAACTCTGTTCAGTGGCAAAGACCGATTGTGTGTTTATTGCAAAGCTGACGACGCTGAAAGGATAGTTGCCCCCGCAACGGTAGAACCAGTAGTAGAAGTAGAGGAAGAATCAGTCGAAGACAAGGCTCGCGCAGAGTTAGCACTTCGATTTTTAACGCGGAAGAGGTTATTACCCTTTGTCGAAAGATTTAATCCAGATTATCAAGCGGGATGGGTGCATAAGGATGTGTGCCAACGCTTGGAGAAGTTTTCGCGGATGGTGGTGGAGAAGAAGTCCCCTCGACTTATGTTGTTCCTACCTCCTAGACATGGGAAATCGACTCTTGCAAGCATTGCTTACCCAGCGTGGCACTTGGGGCGCAACCCCTCTCACGAGTTCATCTCTTGTTCGTATTCTGGATCGCTCGCTATGGGTTTCTCTCGGAAAGTCCGTGGTCTCTTACGCGAACCTTCTTATAAAACAGCTTTTAAAACTCGCCTCGACCCTGAGTCACAAAGTGCGGAAGCGTGGTTAACAACAGGCGGTGGCGGATTTGTAGCAGCCGGTGTAGGCGGTGGTATCACGGGTAAAGGGGCGCACGTTTTAGTAATCGATGACCCCGTAAAGAACAGAGAAGATGCCGAAAGCCAAAACAACAGAGACGCGAACTGGGACTGGTACACATCGACAGCTTATACGCGATTGGCTCCCGGTGGTGGTGTGTTGGTCATTCTTACTCGCTGGCACGACGATGATCTTGCAGGACGATTGCTCAAGGCAACGGCTGAAGGAGGCGATGAGTGGGAGGTTGTTCGATATCCAGCACTCGCTGAAGAGGAAGAAGAGTTTAGAAAATACGGTGAGGCGCTACATCCTCAGAGGTATGACGAAGAGTCCCTAGACCGTATACGAAAAGCCGTAGGCCCTAGAGATTGGTCTGCGCTATACCAGCAAAACCCCGTGTCAGATGACGGTGATTATTTTACACGGGACATGATTCAGTATTTTGAAGAGGACGACATAGATTTAGATGAAATGCGATTTTACGCCGCGTGGGATTTGGCGATTGGTAAGAAAGACCGAAATGACTACTCAGTCGGTATGGTTATTGGAGTCGATTCTTTTGACCAGTTGTTTGTTGTCGATGTTGTCCGAGGGCGGTTTGATGGCTTTGAGTTAGTAGAACAGATACTCGATCTATACGAGGTCTGGAAGCCGTCAATTATTGGTATTGAGAAGGGCCACATCGAGATGGCTCTTGGTCCTTTCTTGGAGAAACGTGTCCGAGAGCGCGGCCTATATGAAGCCTATTTTAAAGACCTCAAGACGGGGCGTAGGGACAAGGAAGCACGGGCTAGGGCCATCCAAGGTCGTATGCAGCAGGGGATGGTTTTCCTTCCCAAGAATCAGGTTTGGACGGGTCCATTAGTAGCGGAACTACTCCGTTTCCCCAATGGCACTCACGATGATCAGGTCGATGCCCTTGCTTGGTTGGGTCTGATGATGACGGAATTTGCGACCTACCAATCACCAATAGTCAAAGAACCCAGTTGGCGAGACAGGATCGATTATCTGTTTAAAACGCCGCGTAACAAGTCAGCCATGAGCGCCTAACTATGAGTAAATACGACGACGAATCAGTTACAGCCAGCAATCAATGGGACCGTTATATACGGGCTAGGGACAATGGTCATCTTGACTACATTGAAATGGCTAAGAAGTGTGACAGTTACTATAGAGGCGAGCAGTGGGACGAGGCTGACATTGCAGCCTTAGACGCTGAAGGCCGTCCAGCACTGACGATTAACACTATTTTGCCCACGGTAAACACGGTGTTAGGCGAGCAAAGTACCCGACGAGCGGATATTCAATTCAAACCAAGACGAGGAGGTGATGCAGAAGTCGCGCATACGCTGAATAAGTTGTACATGCAGATTGCCGACAACAACAAACTAGATTGGGTCGAGCAGCAGGTGTTTGCAGATGGTCTCATCATGGATGGCCGTGGTTACTTCGATGTGCGGATGGATTTCTCTGATCATGTCGAAGGTGAAATCCGAATCACGGCAAAAGACCCTCTCGACATCCTGCCCGACCCAGATGCAAAAGATTCTGACCCTAAGTCTTGGAACGAGGTCTTTGAAACTAAGTGGATGACGCTTGATGAAATTGAAGAACTCTATGGTAAAAAACCGGCTGACCGTCTCCAGTTTATTGCAGAGAATGGAAATTCTTTTGGCCGAGACAGTATCGAGTACGAAGAAACTCGTTTTGGTGATGTTGATTCTACAGATGATTATCTTGGCGCAGGTATACCGGGAGATGACGAATACAGAAACGTTAAAGCACTGCGAGTCATCGAACGGCAACACAAGCGGATAACACGAGTTGATTGTTTCGTTGATCCAAATACAGGTGATCAGCGAGAAGTACCCGAGGCTTGGGGCGATAGAAAAGCGAAGAAGTTCGCTAAAGAGTATGGCCTAAGCATTATCACCAAAACCAAGCGTAAAGTACGCTGGACTGTCACTTGCGACAAAGTTGTTTTGTTTGACGACTGGTCGCCTTATAACGATTTTACAGTAGTTCCTTTCTTCTGCTACTTCCGTAGGGGTCGCCCGTTTGGGATGGTGCGTAACCTCCTTAGTCCACAAGAGCAGCTCAACAAAATTGCAAGCCAAGAGCTGCATATAGTTAATACTACTGCTAACAGTGGCTGGATGGTTGAAAGCGGCTCCCTAGTTGGTATGACCGTAGACGATCTGGAGGAGCACGGTGCAGAGACCGGCCTAGTAGTTGAATATGCTCGGGGTACAAACCCGCCCCTGAAGATCCAGCCTAATCAGATACCCACTGGCTTAGACCGCATTAGCCAAAAAGCTGCGCTTAATATTAAAGCCATCTCAGGTATTAACGATTCGATGCTCGGCACTGATTCGTCAGAGGTTAGCGGTATAGCTATCCAAGCGAAGCAGAACCGTGGGGCGATCATGATTCAGGTTCCTTTGGATAACCTCAGAAAGACGCGCCAATACCTAGCTGAAAAGATCCTAAACCTTTTGCAAACCTTCTACACCGAGCAGCGCGTCATTCAGGTGACTAACGAGTCTGATCCTATGAAGCCTCGGGAACAGATGGTTATCAACGAGATGACACCAGAAGGTCAGATCATCAATGACCTTACGCTTGGCGAGTACGACGTTGTTGTGGCTACTGCGCCTGCAAGAGATAGCTTCGACGAGGTTCAGTTTGCTGAGGCCCTAAATTTACGTCAGGTAGGCGTTGCAATTCCAGATGACGCGATCATCGAGTACAGCCACTTAGCACGTAAGGGCGAACTTGCGAAGCGTATCCGAATGATGACTGGCGTAGAGCAGAGTCCAGAGCAGATGGAAGTTTCTGCAATGCAGCAGCAGATGGCTATGCAGCAGTTGCAGCTTGAGATTGCCAAGTTGGAAGCTGAAGTTAAGAAGATCCAGTCTGAAGCAGCGGTCAACATCGCCAAGGTACAGGATGTTTCCGAAGTTGGTCCTGAGATGCGGATGCAGGAGCTACAGGCCAAGTTGCAGATGAAGATGGAAGAACTCGAACTCCGCCGTGAATTGTCTTCAATGACAAATCAGGTGAGGTCAGAGCAGCAGCAGACACAAGCTGCGGCACGTATTGCGGCGACTGCTATGCAGACCGCAAGAACACCCCAACCCCAATAGGAGGCCACAGATGGCTGAAGAGCAAGAAGACACAAAGATCATGTACGACACGATGCCCGGAGCCGAGCCGATAGAAGCAGGCGAAACTTTGGATCTAAATTTTGGGCTGGATGCTGATGGCAACCCAATTGAAGAAGAGGTCGAAGAAGATGTGGCCGAGGAGACCGAAAACACCGCTGTGGAAGAAGAACCCGAATCCGACCCAGAACCCGACTCCGAGGGAACAAGCGAAGAGGATGCTGTTGAAGGAGAGGATCAAACAGAGACTGTTGCCGAAGAAGCCGTAGAGGAAGCGGTCGTAGAGGAAGAAGCTCCGAAAAAGCCGATGGTTCCGAAGAGTAGACTTGATGAGGTTCTTGCCAAGCAGAAGGCTCTACAGAAGCAGCTAGACGACATGAAGGCGCAGCAGACTCCTGCTGAGGATGCTCCTGAAACCTATGACTTCGAATCCAGAGAGCTGGAGTATCAGAATTTTTTGCTAGACGGAGAGGCTGCAAAGGCTGCTTCTTTACGGCAAGAGATAAGAAAGGCGGAACGCGAGCAGCTTGCTTACGAAATGCGGCAAGAGATGACGCAGAAGGTATCACAAAACGCCCAAGCAAATGCTTTGCAGCAAGCGGCTAATGATCTCGAAGCTAATTTCCCAGTGTTCGATCAGAACTCCTCGGAGTACAACGAATCAATAACTCAAGAAGTCATTGAGTTACGCGATGCGTTCATGGTCCAAGGGTTTGATGCTGTAGATGCGCTGTCGAAAGCAGCGAACTTTGCTATCAAGTCTCACAACCTAGAAGCACCTTCTACTTTGGATGCGCCGACTGCGCCTAAAGCCAAGTCAGTTGATGAAGTTGCCAAGAAGCGAGCAGAAGTAAGTAAGAAGTTAAAAGCCGCAGAGTCTCAACCTCCTGAGCTACCCGGCGAAAGTTCCGCTAATCGAGGCGAAAAACCTTTAGACCTTTCTACTATGACAGAGGAAGAATTTAACGCGCTACCAGAAGCCACACTGAAGCGGCTGCGGGGTGATATCTAGTAGGTCGATCTATGACTAGGGAAAGAGATCCCCGTCTAGCACGGGCGGGGGTGAGTGGTTTTAACAAGCCAAAGCGCACCCCTTCTCACCCTAAGAAGTCACACATTGTTGTGGCGAAAGAGGGTGACAGAGTAAAGACAATTCGGTTTGGACAGCAAGGCGTGAAGACCAATCAAACGGTTGGTCAGCGCAGAGCGTTCAAGTCACGACACGCTAAGAACATTAGCAAGGGCAAGATGAGCGCAGCTTATTGGGCTGATCGTGTGAAATGGAGTCCTTCGAAAACGAAGTCCTCTTCAACTAAGTGGAAAAAAGGATAGTAACTATGCCGTTGATGAACCCCAAAACAGGTAAACCCTACCCAGATACACCTGCTGGTAAAGCTGCTAGTAAAGCTGAGTACGAGCGCCGAGCAAAAGCTCGAAAGCTTAACGCGAAGAAAAAAATGCCCATTAAAGGCTCATACAAAACCCGTAAAGCGGGAGCGAAAAAGCCTAAATCTCGGGGTTATTAGTGGCGCGTACTAACGAAGCAAAATGGAAGCGCATTGTTGCCAGCGTAAAAGCTGGCAGTAAAGGAGGCAAGCCCGGACAGTGGAGCGCTAGGAAGGCGCAGCTTGCTACTAAGCGCTATAAAGACTCGGGCGGCGGTTACTCAGGTTCAAAAACCGAAGCACAGAAGTCTTTAACCAAATGGACTAAAGAGGAGTGGGGCACCAAGAGTGGCAAGAACAGCACTCAGGGTAGCAAGGCTACAGGTGAGCGGTACTTACCAAAGAAAGCTCGGGAAGCCTTGAGTAAGAAAGAGTATGCCGCGACAAGTGCGAAAAAACGAAAAGACACTAAAGCAGGAAAGCAAGTATCGAAGCAGCCTAAGAAGATCGCTAGAAAAACGGCTCGCCATAGAGCTTAAAGCCAAACAAGGTAATCAATGCTATGGACGCACTAGACGCTATCGGGGCAATCTGGCCCATCGCTGTGGGGTTTGTAACCTTGGTTATCGTGCTTGCCAAGATGCATGCGGACATAGAGCAGATCAAGGAGAAGATCCGCACCCTGTTTGAGTTGTGGAATAATAGAGATAAATAAGTATTGCTTTTGTGTATTAGCGATACTAATATAAAGATTACGTCTATCAGTACGATATCTGATCGGCCCGTAGCCGTAAAAAACGCAACCTCGCCTGCAAAGGCGTAAAACCTGCCGGGGTCGTCCCTCGACATAAAAACGCTAATACGTTGCTTCACGATACGAAGCACGGATTAGCCGCTCCAAAAGTCGGCTGAGAGCATTAGCAAAGCTAATGTAAATGAAAATTGTACGCATTTAAGGAGGCCACAAATGGCTCTTACTAACTTTGCGTCCTTGACTTCCAATCAGCTTACTGCATGGAGCAGGGACTTCTGGCGTGTTGCTCGCAATATGTCTTTCGTAAATCAGTTCGCAGGAACTGGACAAAACGCTATGGTTCAGCGCGTTACTGAACTGACCAAATCCGACAAAGGCACCAAGGCGGTAATCACGCTTTTGGCCGACATGACCGGAGATGGTGTAACTGGTGATAACACTTTGGAAGGTAATGAAGAAGCGTTACGCGCCTATGACATCACGATCGAGTTGGATCAGCTGCGATTTGCAAACCGAATTGCTGGCCGATTAGCCGATCAAAAGTCAGTTGTAAACTTCCGAGAGCAGTCACGCGATGCACTTGCTTATGCAATGGCTGACCGTATGGACCAGCTTGCATTTTTGTCACTTGCTGGTGTTGCTTACACTCACAAGAACAACGGTGGTCTGAGAACAACTTCTGCAACTACTGGTCTTGAGTTGGTTGACCTTGAGTTCGCCTCAGACGTATCTGCACCTACGGGTGATCGGCATCGTCGTTGGGACGCTACTAGCGGTCTGGTTGCTGGCGACACTACTGCTGTAGCTGCTGCTGACAAGATGAGCTACGAGTGCATCGTTGAACTCAAAGCCTTCGCCAAGGACAACTACTTACGTGGTATCCGTGGTCAGGGTGGTGATGAGATCTTCCACTTGTTTGTAACTCCTCAGCAGATGAAAGCTCTGAAGCTCGATAGTGACTTCTTGGCTAACGTCCGTAACGCTGGTGTTCGTGGACCAAGCAACTCTTTGTTCTCAGGATCATCTAGCTTGATGGTTGACGGGATCATGGTTCATGAGTTCCGCCATGTGTTTAACACTTCTGGTGCTACAACTGGTACTTCCTCTAACGCTGGCGCTGCTGGATACAAGTGGGGTGCTGACGCTGATATCGTTGGTGGCCGCGCTCTGTTCTGCGGAGCACAAGCCTTGGCAATGGCTGATATCGGCTTGCCTGAAGTTGTCGAAGATACTTTCGACTACGGGAACCAGCAAGGTATCTCGATTGGCAAGATCTTTGGCCTTCGCAAGCCCAAGTACAACTCTGACGTTTCAGGGTCTGTACAGGACTTCGGCGTAGTTGCTTTAGACACTGCACAGTAAGAAACACGGCTCCTCCTTCGGGGGGAGCCTTTCTTTTTTATAGCGAGAACTCAATGAAGGTTATTTCAGACAAAGAAGTCAGGGTGACTACAACTGGTGGTACAGCCGTTATTTTTCACCCCAATGTAGAAAAGACTGTAGCCGATGAAATAGGGCTATTAGCGCTTCAAATGGGCGCAAAGCAAGTCGATTCGAAAGAGATCAAGGAAGCACCAGCGCCTATCACTATAGAGCTGGCTGATGATGTTGAAGCCTCAGAAGAGGTAGAAGAAGGTGAGATGGATAAGGAATTACTTGATTGCCTAGAAAAATTAATTGACGAGGGGCACCCGGATAATTTTAAAGCCGATGGAGTACCCAAGTCACAAGTAGTGAACAAGTTGATGGGCCGTCATGTGCCAAGTGACGAGCGAGATGCAGCTTGGGAAATAGTTCTTAATTCTTAGAGGGTAGATAAATGGCAGTCACTGTTCAAAGTATTATCGATAGAATCCAGACTACGCTGCAAGACACGACCGGTATCCGATGGCCTGTCACTGGAGAGTTAGTCCTGTGGGTTAACGATGCCCAACGCGAAATCGCCCTGTTAAAGCCTGACGCATCAGCAGCAAATGAAACGGTAACTCTTGTGACGGGAACAAAGCAGTCTATCCCTACTTCTGGAAACAGGTTGCTCAGAGTCGTCCGTAATATGTCTGCCGCATCTAATGGCACTGGGGGTCGGGCGGTAAGGTTAGTAAGTCGTGAAGTTCTGGACGCCCAGACCCCACTTTGGCACGACCCAGCTGTTACAGGGGACGCAGCTCATGGGGCAACCGTAAAACATTTCGTCTATGACGAGTCAAACCCCCGCAACTTCTATGTATATCCGGGTGTAGCAGGCAGTGCTTATTTGGAAATCATCTACAGTAGCAATCCACTTTCTGTTGACCTAACAGGTGCTCGAACTGATCTCGAAGTGCCTGACATCTACGGTAATGCCGTAGTTGATTACGCGCTGTTCCGTGCTTACACGAAAGACGCTGAGTACGCCGGTAACGCACAGCGAGCCAGCACCCACTATAACTTGTTTATCAATAGTGTTACTGGCAAAGGTCAGATCGACATTATTACTAGCCCAAACTCTGACATTGGACCACAGGGGATTACAACCGGCGCTCAAGTCGGTCAACAAGTGGGGTAAATAGATGGCAACATCTTACGAGTCATTATTACCCGAAATCATCCCAATGGTGCCGGGATGCCCAGATACGCTGATCGAGAATAACATCCGGTCAGCAGTTATCGAGCTGTGCGAAAAGACTGAGGTTTATCAGCAGGAGTTAGACCCACTCACCACCGTTGCAAATATATACGAGTATGACTTGGAGGCTCCCTCCCAGACATCAGTATGCAAGTTGGTTTGGGTTACACATCTCGGTAATGAAATTGAGGCGATCACTACAGCTCTGCTGGAGCAGAGAGAACCTAAGTGGCGCGACTCAAACTATTACGGAACCCCCAAGTATTTCGTCAAGCAGTCACCCAGCACTGTTTGGTTAGTGCCTGTACCTAACGCTACTGAAGTTAGCTCGACCATCATTAGGGCAGTTCTAAAACCGACTGTAAATTCCACAGCTTGCGATGATGCAGTTATGTCTGATTACCGAGACACAATTGTGAACGGCGCGTTGTTTAGGCTGCTGCGGTTGCCAAGCAAAGACTGGACGGATTATGCGGGAGCGCAGGTATATGGCTCCTTATTTAATGAGGGCCTTGTTTACGCAGAGCGCAAAGCACGGCAAGCAGATGTACGGGTATCTAGGAAGGTGACGTATGGAGGAATCCACAAACCGTATCGATTTACAAGAAACCGTTACTCAAGGGGGTGATCCATATCTTGCAGATATCCGCAAAGAGTGGGACTGGGTATCAAAGGGCGTGAGGGAGATCCTAGAAGGGACTCCCCAGCTCACTTTCAGGCAAGAGGATGTATACGCGGCCTGCGTCAACGGACAGGCCATGTTATGGATTACCACCGAAGGTTTCGTGGTTACAACAGTAGAGGTAGATCGGTTTACGGAAGACAGAACACTTTTGGTCTGGCTCGCTTGGGCAAGAGATCGAGGAGAAAAGAAAGCAGCGTACTACTTACCTTTTTTTGAGGAACAGGCAAGGAAGGCGGGGTTGCAGAGGATGGAAGTCAGATCAGCAATTAGGCAAATGATCGACTATTTAGAAAACGACGGGTGGTTGTTAGACCACATTGTTTATACGAGGGATGTGTAATGGGTAGTAGTCCAAAGCAATCTGATTATCAACCGAGTGAGGGCGATAAAGCCAACGCAGCTGTAGCGCAAGCGGAATATAACTTCTTTAAAGAACAGTACGATCCATTGCTCCAACAAATGCGCGATAAGTCTATGACAGAAGACCAATCGCGTGTTCTTCGAGGAAGAGCTAATGCCGATACGATGCAGGCCCTAACAGGCGAGACTTCTCTGCAAGGTTCCCAAACAGTTGGAGCCGCTGGTGATATGTCTCAAGCGCTGCAAGGGCAACTCGGTATAGCAGGAAGAAGTGGGCTAGATATTCAGAACAAAATGAGAACGAGCGTTCTCGGCACTGCTAGAGGCCAAGCAGCAGATGCGCAAACAGGTATGGCGCAAGCAAGTAGGTTAGAAACTTCAACGGCACTTGCTAGAGCAAAGGCTAATCAAGAAGTGGCGCAATCAAAATTAAATGCAGCGGTTAAGGTCGGCACTACCTTTGTAGGGCAGGGCATAAAGAATAAGAGAGAGACAGGAGAGTTCTTCACACCGGGCGTAGGTCAAACAACTAAAAATGAAGACACGGGTGAATATGAATTTTCTTATCGTCCAGCAACCAGTTGGTCAGAGAGAATAAAAGCTGGCGTAGGGAGCATATAAGATGGGGATTTACAATCAAGATGCAAGAGCCATATTAGGTAATTTGGATCTAGGCGGCTTTGAGTCAACTGGAGATTTTAGCGTTAGCTCATTACCGCCTGTTGCAGACCCAGATGCAACCTACGCAAATATTACACGCCAAGAGTATGAGGACTATGTAAAAAATTACCGGCAGTTTGAACTCGATCTTATCAATCAAGCGCAGACTGATACGTCTTTGATTGATCAAGCAAGAGACGATTCAGTGAATGCCTCTGAAATTACTCGCGGTATAGCAGAACGAAATTTGCAACGTTATGGCGCTAACGTAACACCCGCCCAGCAGCAAGAGATGTCGCGGAGTTTGCAACGGTCTAATACTCTAGGTGGAATCCAATCAGTCAACGATGCACGAATAGCGCAGCGGGAAGCTAATACTGCCTTACTTTCTGACCTTATAAACATAGGTCAAGGTGTTAACCGCAGTTCTCAAGGTCAACTAGGTCAATCTGCGGCAAATGCAGCGGCACGGCAGCAGCAGTATGAGGCTGCAAGAGCACAATCCAGATCTCAAACATATTCCACCATAGCGTCTTTAGGTTCTATGGCAATTATGGCATTAGCAATATAGGTGATTTATGGTGCGTTCAACCGTAGCTGATTCAGTTTTAAGCGGCTTGCAACTAGCCGCAGGTTCTCGATTGGAAGATGAGAGCCTATCTTTAAAGAACGAACTGGGTAAAAAAAGACTGCGCCAAGCAGACCAAGATTACGCGGCTGGTGAGTTAGATATTTCGAATAAGCGTGTCGAAAACACTACGAATCTAATGAACCTAGCGTACTTGCCAGACAAATTGGAGACCGAGCGGCAGCAAGGAGTAGCCAATTTAGCTGGCACCCGCGCAAGCACAAGGCAAACGGAGTTAGGTAATGCAAAGTCTTCCGACGAACTAATACAGGCAAGGAGAGCATCAAGCCAGACGGATTTAGTAAATGGGTTGGGAGAGGGAGGCTTTTTAAATGGCAGATCAGCGAACGTCTTAGATGTTGTTAGAGGCAGAATGGATCTTGTAGTCGCTGGGCTAAACCAAAGCCTTCCTTTTTTAAGCACTCTGAGGGCGGACGGCTCAGAAACTGGAGCGACAATCGTAGGATTACAACGAATTGAGCCAGAGGCCGGTAAGCCCGGAGGTTGGGTTCCAATTTTGTCTGGCGGGGAAAAAGGCGAAGCCCCCGGAACTGTAAATGGTACTTCGGATAAGAACGATCCAGTGCAGGTCTTTACGGACGAGGAGCTGCAAAGGCATTTTTCGGCTGGGCTATCTACCGCTCTAAGCGGAGAGGGTAGAAAAAGTCCTTATCTTCGAGCTAATGCACAAATCGACGCTTTAAATAAAAGCGGTCGATATGATGAAGAAGATGCAAATGTGAATGCGGCGGATCAGGTGTTAAAGCCTGCTGTTGCCAATAGCCCATTACCTATCGGCGCTCAACGAGCATTAAACGCTGATATAAATAACATGATAGCTAATAGAGACTTCGCTAGCTTACAAATGTTAGCGGATCGAATAGGCGCATCCAACGAATTTTCAGCAATGGTCAGCCAGTACCGTGCTGATTTTGATGCGAAAGAATCTGATCGGGTAGAGGAGGAAACTTACTACACCTCCAAACCAGAGTTTAAATCTGAAACTAGAAAATTAAGCGAAGCAGAAAAGTCTGAAATCCGCCGTGGTCGATATAACCCGCAAACTGGCACATACATGGCTCCTTCTGCGGAGGCAGCCGAAGCTAAAATTGCTGAACTCGAAAAGCCTACTACGCCAACTTCTTCAATTGCCAATACGATCGATACCGCCATAGGAGTAATATCTCGGGTTTATCCTAGCCAAATGAGGAAGATCTTACCTGAATCAGCAGTACAAGCAGCTATTGAGGGTAAGCGAAAGGTTTCACCAGAAGCGAGAACTTATACGCCTTCTCAGAGCGATATTGATTCGCTCGGCCAATTCCTAAAAACGCCTGAAGCTAGGAAGATCGCAGCTTCACCTGAAGTAGCGGCTAATGTAAGGGAGTTTGCCAACAACGGTTCGTTTGACTCGCAGAGCTTAATCACCCTTGGAAAACAAAAAGGCGAGAAAGCTGTTTTAGAGACATTGATAGCTGCCAGCGTTGGGTTTGATAAGCCGGAGGAGGCATCGAAGTTTATACAAGAGGGGCTGAATCTAACTCAAAGAGGTCAAGTAGATCTTAGCGCTAAAGACGCTCAGGGTATGAAGGTCGAAGCGGCGACGGAAGAGCGAGCGCAACGTCAGTTGGATTTCGATGTCGCTAAAGAAACTAATTCGATGATTCTTGACACTGTAGATCGAGAAGAAGGGGCAGTTACTCAAGTAAGCGATCTTATAGGGACCATCAAAGAAGGTCTCGTAGACGAAGACTTTGCAATTTGGGATGAAACCAACCCCGTCACGAGTAGAACGTTTGAGGCCGCTAAGAGGTTAGGGCGGCTTGCCTCCATGAACAATAATGGTCAGCTTAAACAACAGGCGAGCACTGCGTTAACTGAAGTTACTGCTGCCTTTATGTTGCAAAAGGCTAAACAGAACACGAGTTGGTATGAGACCTTTTGGTCTGATTTTACTCGTGCAAACAAGCAGCCTTCTCTCACGCAGCTCGCAAATTTAATTGTAAAAAATAGCGACAACACTATTGCCTTTCGAAATCCAAGCAGCTCTGCTCCCTATGAAGGAAACATCACTCAGAGCGAACTAAAGCAACTTGTGGGTGAGGCAGCTGCAATTCAGATCATTGGAAACGCTCCCGAGGTGGAATTTTAGGTGGCGAATCTTGATGAAACGCTAGCTGCTGCGTTTGCACAGCCAGCCGAGGATCAGTTCGGCAAAACACTTATCGATGCTTTTAGCGAGATAAAACCACAGTCTGCCTCGACTCCTACAAAACCGGGATCTCCTTCTGAAACAGTTGAAATGGGTTTCGTGTCTGGGATGCAAGGCACAACTGGTTTGGGCAATTATTTTAAGGGCCTTACCCAAGAGTTAATAGGCGACAGCGAATCAGCATCTGAAAGTTTTGAGCGAGGAGGGAAATATCTGCAACAGGCTGCTGAAGCCACGGCAGGTATACCCACTTTCGAAGAAGCACTTGAAGAAGGTTCTGCTGGGGCTATTGGGCAGCAGGCATTAAAGTTTGTAGGAGAGGGAGCGCCTTCAGTCGTACTAAGCCTAGCTGGTTGGGGGTCAGGCTTTGTTGCTGGTCTCGGATTAAAGGGGGCTACAAAAACAGCAAGTGAACGCTTATTAAAAGATGCGGTTGAAAACACCGCAAAGCGAAATGCTACGCCCGAAGAACAAGATCTTGTTCGGTTCCTATATGATCAAGCTCGCCGTGAGGCAACAAAAAAATATACTCAACGCGGTGGGTTGGCCGGTGCCGCTTCTACAGAGTTTCCAATTCTTGCTGGTAGTAATATTCAAGAAGAGCTTGAAGTAAACCCAAACCTTAATGACGATCAAATTAGCCGTTCCTTGATGATGGCTGTCGTTCAAACCCCATTAGGGGTATTACCAGAAAAACTTTTATTAGATGGTTTTGGGTCAAGATTAAAAAAAGTTGCTGAAAGTAGATCATCAAATACTGGATCTATATTCGGTAGAGTCGCAGGCGCTATTGGTGCAGGTGTGGTCAGAGGCACTGCTATAGAAGCGGGATCTGAAGCTGCTCAAGAAGCTATATCTGTCGTTAACAGACTCGACATAGATGAGACCTATACAGTCGAGCAAGGTTTGTTGAGGTTAGGTGAGGCGGCATTTGCTGGAGGCGTAGTAGGTGGCGCAGTCGGAGGAGCAGGTACTGCCACAGGTCAAATCTTTGGGGAAGCCAGAAGTTTACTGCAAAGTGGTTTCGATCAAAGAGTAAATTCTCAATCTAACTATGAAGAGTTTGGCGACACTTCAGGGGCAAATACAACTCCTGAACCAGAAGAAAATATTGATGCTCAAATTGACGCAATGTTTGATTCTACTAGCTCCAAAGAAGCTGTTTGGGTGGCAGGCGATAGCCCCTATGCCGGTTCTACTACGGGGGTTCGGGAAGTAGAGGTACAAGGTTTTCGAAAGGTTTTTGCAGTATTTGTTCCGGGGCGCGGCACCTTTATCTCTAGGAACGCTGACACTACCCAAGCAGTCGCTGCGGAAGGCGCTACTGATGAAGGACTTGCTTCTGTACTTGGCTACAGCGCACCTAAACCCGAAGACGGAGACCGCGTTGTTAGGGTAACTGATAACGCGGGGCGCATCGTTTCCGAAGAGTTAACAAATGAAGCTGGCTTATTTGCAGCTGAAGTTGCTGGCGAAGGGTTAAAGCCACGGGGCGGTAAAGTAGAAGTTGTATCTGTCGAACAGACACTGCGGGATCGCAAGGCTGCACTGGACGAAGAAGGAGGCTTAAAAGAGTCAGTTAGTGACCCTGATGAAACTGTTGACCTCACTGAGCAGAGTGAAGTTACTGAAGAGTCCGAAGTTCAAGAAGCAGAGCTACAGGACGTAGAAGGCGAACTTGTTGGTCGCCAGACCTATAAACCAAGGGCTTCCGCAGATTCAGTGTTCGAAGGAACTGAACCGCTAAGAACTCAGTTCAAGAATGAGTTCGATGGGCAGTATAACGTCGATTTTTCAGATAACTTTTGGGGCTTGATGAGTGATGCAATGCTCCGCAAAGCGATTGATGCGCGGCGGCAAGGGCTTGAGGTTGAGTTCAATAAAACACCTGATGGAAATATGCAGCTTGAGGTATTTAACTACGAAGAGTCCTTTACTGTAAAAGATGGGCAGGGCGAAAGACGAGTTCCTCTTACACAATTTATAGATGCAGAAGTAAAACGCGCTTCAAGAAGTGAGCAAGCACGGCGATCAAACGTCAGGATAAAAACGCCAGATGGTAAAATAAGACGCACAAACCTTATCGACTTGCTAAACGCTGGGCGGCGAATAAACCAAACGCGGGATCAAGGTAGTTTCGATGGGGATACCGCAGGTGCATTGAGCACGATACTAGGTGAACTAGCCCTCGCTGATTACAAGATTCAAATCGACACACCGTTTGGCCCCCAAAATCTATTTAATTTTATAGATGCTCTTGTAAAACAAAGTTCTCTTAATAGGAGACATTACAAGAATGTGATTACTCAGGGGCAACCTGACGCTCCTTACCCTCGATTACCTGAACTCGACGGGATTTATGACGTTGTTGTCGGTAGGGATGCGCGTGGGAATCCCCTGAAACTTGGTAAAGCTCTACTCCCACGTAATGTAGAGTCTGCCCCAACAACTCCGTTACAAAACGATGATGATGCAGTGCGAACCCCGACAGTTGACTCAATGGGCAATGTCATTTTTGAAGACGAGATCGGCTTTGATGGTCAAAGCGAAATGGAAAGAATGGGAGGGAATGAATCAGAAGTCCCGCCTGTTGCAATTCCCGGCATAGATGGCCCCGCTAAATATAGCCCACCAAGGAGGTTAGATAGGTTCAGTCGAGGTAGGGGGGTAAATAACGGTAGAGATAAGACCCCTAGGAGACCACAGCGCGAAAATCCTGCTCGCACGACAAAGCAAAGTGTCACCTATCCGCTGGGGCCAATTAACAAACAGGTTGCTTTCCTCGTTGGTCGAGCAGTTAAGAAACTGCCCTTAAAGCAAACAGCGTCGATTTATGGGCTAAGTCAGCTAGAGGGTCTTACGTTCGAGCAGTTGTTTGAAGATCACGAAAACCCCGCCTTAGCAAGACTTGCATACGACCGTATCCAAGAAATGTTAGGGGACGATTCGCAAACAATTGCTTTCTATTTTTATGATAGCGGGGCAGCGCACCAGATTGTTTTTGACGATCGCTTTCTCCCTGAAGGTAATACGCCTAATGCGTTAGCGGCTGCTTTAGATATCAGCCATGAATTGGGACATGCTTTTTTTGAAGAAGAGCGTAATGCTTTGAAGCAGAATAAACCTTTATTTGAACGTCTGTATAACAGCTTCTTAAAAGACCTAGAACAAGATTCAGAACTCGCCAGATTTTATGAATCGGCTTACCCGAAGGACAAAATATTCGAAGAATGGTACGCCGATCAGTTTTCAAGAGCAGCAGCTGGGGAATTTGCAAATCCAAAGAACCTCAAGGAGTCCTATTTTAAACGACTTGTTGATGCGCTGAAGAAAATGTACGCGGAAATCACACGGTTAACGAAGCTAAGGGCTGGACAACCTATTGCCGAAGGATTCCAGCAGTATTTAGACAATGTGTTGGCTCGCCGTAAAACTGAAATTAATCAGGCTATGAAAGCGGAATATGAGCGTAGTCCCGGTCCAGTCGTTCGAGTAAATACGATTAGAGAAAGTCTCGCTGCTACGCCGGGAGTAGAAGGCCGCGCAAATGTGTGGAAGAGAAAACTGCGATCTGGGCTTAATCAGTATAGAGGTATGTTTAGCGTGGTTCTTACTGCCGATGGGCAGCTTCGAAGTATAAGTTCCCGCCTTGCTGATATGTTTTATATACCTGCCCAGTCTGCTGGTAAAGCAGGTATGGGTTTTATCCGCTCTTATTACACACAGTACAGATCATTTAAGAATGAGTTTGAAGACGCTATTGGTGATCTAAATGATCCAGAGGTGCAGCAGGCTGTCAAAGATGCAGCTGTTGAAGGGCCGTTAGATCCGAGTAACACCAAAGCTCAAGCAGTCCGCGACTTTTTAGCGAAGATCCACAGAGAGTACATAGAACCTAGCCAAGCGGCATACGCCCCTGACCTCAAGATAGATTTCCAAGCAAATTATTTCCCAACGATGTTGAATCTTGCGGCGATTGCTGACAACCCCGATGCCTTTATTTCTCTATTGCTGGAGGGACAAACCGCTGGCGATCCAGAGCAAATACGTAAGGCTGTACAGCGAATCGTTAAATACCAACAGTCTGTAATTAATGGGCAGGAGATTGAAGTAGAGGGGCTTGATCCTGCTGAGGGTAGGGCTGATGCAAGAACTTTAACTCGCGGTATAGACCGGCAGGTACTAGCAGACAATGGGTTCTTAAAAGATCCAGACGTTGCGCTTACTACCTACCTGCGGCAGATCGCTAAACGGGTAGAGTGGAATAAGGCTACCAAAGACGCGAGCGGAACTAGCAGGTTGCTACCAATGCTAGATCAGTTAGATGTGAAAGATCGAGCCTTAGCTGAAAAGATAATTTCTGTGTACTTGGGCCATCAGTCTGCTGAGATGTCCCCGTGGCTACGTAAGGTCAACAGTTACGGACAGTTCCTACAGTTTGTAACAATACTGCCGTTTTCCACCATTGCTTCTTTTCCAGAGATGGCTGGACCAATCCTGAACTTTAAGGAGTTCGGCGGGTTTCAAGCAGCTTTTCAAGAGCTGTACAGTCAGTTCAAAGGGAACCGAGAAGGCGCAAAAAGGTTTGCTCGGGATATCGGAGTGGTTGCTAATGAAAGTATGGCAAACGCTTGGGTAAGTGAGGCCGATTTAGATTATATGGACCCAATCGCTCGGGAGTGGTCTGACAAGTTCTTCAAGGTAATCGGACTAGATATGTTCACCAGATTTAGCCGTGAGTTCGCAGCAGGTATGGCTCAACGATTCTTACATGAACACGCTTTCAACCCTAGCGAAAGGTCTGCGCGATACCTTGCTGACCTCGGGGTAACGGCAGATGAAGTGAAGTCTTACTTTAACAATGAGTTAGATATCACCTCGCCTGAAGCCATTAAGGTCAAAGAGGCAGCGCAGAAGTTCGTAGAGAGTTCAATATTGCGTCCTAATGCCGCTGAACGTCCTTTATGGGGTTCCGACCCAAGGTTTGCACTGATTTGGCAGTTAAAGGCGTACTTCTACGCTTTCTACAAGACCATTATTAGTGGAACTCAACGGGAAGCGAGCGCACGAGCAGCCGAGGGCGGATCATTATCGTCAGTAGCCGCAGTGTATGCCCTTGCCGCTGTACCGTTTATGGCTTTGGCGATGGCTTCAATGGAGGCTAGGGAGTGGGCAAAGTACGGATTGTCTGAGTTGCTGCCTTTTACCCCAGAAGGTAAGGACTATTTTCGGTCAGATAGGATGGATTGGGGCGAGTACGCCTTTGAAGTGTTTGATAGATCAGGGTTCTTAGGCCCGTGGACTATGGGAGCCATGATGCACCAGAACGCGGAATGGGACCGTAGCCCCTTGATCCCGCTCCTAGGCCCTACAGCCGAGACCATAGATACGGTGTTTCGTGACGGATGGCGGTCAATACCTAACCGACTGACCCCGATTTACAACCAACTGTAATTATTTATGGGTGGAAAACAATTAGCGTTACTAATATACTTCATGTATAAATAGGTGTTGATATGGCATATTCCGATACTCTCAACTTGGTGGTAGGGGATACCCTTCCAGTCCTGACTTTATCGCTGAAAGACAGTAATCAGGCAGCTGCTGGGAAGACGCTCGATCCAAATAATTCAGATACTTGGGCCGCTATTAACTTAGCAGGCGCAACTGTTCGTGTGCGTATCCGCGAATTAGGCGGTACTACTGTAAAAACCACCCTGACTTGCACAGTTACGGGAGATGGGACTGCTGGTGAGGTCATTACGAATTTCCCGACAGGTACGCTCGATGCGTCCGGTACGTTCGAAGCAGAAATAGAGGTAACTTTTTCAAGCGGAGGGATTCAAACGGTATATGACTTTATAAAGCTCAAAGTCCGAGAAGATTTTGACTAATGCCTAGCAAGATTGTCATAACGTCGAAGCGTGATCCAAGGGTCACGGTCGATTATAGCGTCCCAAAGTCCAGCGTAAGTTTCGCTGACCTAAAAGCGTCAGCGTTTTTGGATGCTGATAGTCTACACAGATGGCTTTATGACACCTACGCTTTTAGTGACGCGCCTGAAATTGGGTTTAGCAAAACAGCCGATGCAGATACTTTTACTTTTGCCGACAGTGAAGTTATTTCTTTTGGCAAAGCTCCCGCCGACACTTTTGGTTTTAGTGATTCTGTATTAACACAGCTTACGTTCTTCCGCACATTTAGTGACACCTTTACGCTTGATGACATAACCGCAGTCGATGCGGTTAGAAAAGATGTAGCAAGCGACAAGACGAATATTTTTGGTTTTTCCGATGACCAAGCAATAGGCGTTGGTAAAGGCTTATCGGACACTTTTGCTTTTTCAGAAGCAATCGATTCGTTCGGGATAGGTAAAGGTCTGACTGACTCTCAGCCAATGACAGAGTTACTGGCTAGGTCAGTACAGTACGTTCGGACCTTCACAGATACTTTTGTTATGGACGATGCGGCGACGGTAGACGCATTGCAGAAACTAACAAGCGCATTGAAGCAAAACATCGTTTCAATAGGCGATGTATTTGGACGTACTGTAGTTTTTAACCGACAGTTTGCTGACAGCTTTAACCCAACAGAAGCTCACGCCGTTTCTCTCGATAAAGCGGCAGCGGATGACTCTTTTAATGTTTTTGAGTCTTTTGATCGATCTGTGTCATACAGCCGATCTTTCTCAGATTCGCAAGGGTTTGCCGACGAAATTGACAGCTTCGGTATTGGGAAAGGTTTAGCTGATTCTCAGACTATGACTGAATCCCATGCTTCAGCGGTATCCATTGCGAAGTCTGACTCATTCAGCATGTCTGAACAAGCTAGCTCTTTAACTGGTAAAGCGCTAGCAGACGCTCTATCAGTTGCGGAGTCGCTTTCCAGAGCTGTTACTTATAACAGAACCTTTACTGATGCGTTTTCGATGGACGATGCCGCAACGGTAAATGCTCTTGTTAAGGACCATGCAAATACCAAAACAAACGTATTCACCTTTACCGATTCGCAAACATTTGGTTTTGGCAAGGCTGCAACAGACACATTCTCTTTTGCCGACGACGAAGGGTTCGCGTTTGGTAAAGGACTCACAGATTCAGTGACGATAACTGAAAACTTCAGTTTCTCGCTGTTTAGCAATGCAGCTATGAACGCTGCTCAACTTAACCTCTCACCATTCAATGAATAGGAAGCAAAACTATGAAATTTGATAGCAATCTGGCGATGAAAGGTCGATTGACCATCGCTATTAACGACGAAGTAGTACAAGAAGTAGACAACTTAGTTGTCACCACTGGTAAAGGCTATGTAGCCAGCCGAATGAAAGATGCAACAGCTACTGCAATGAGCCACATGGCAATCGGCACTGGAAGCACCGCAGCCGCCGCTGGTGATACTGCTCTGGGTAGCGAGTCTGCGCGAGTAGCTCTGACTTCAACCTCTGTAAGTGGCGCTGATGTTACTTACGTGGCGACCTTTGGTGCTGGCACAGGAACAGCTGCGATTACCGAAGCAGCTGTCCTGAATGCAAGCAGCTCGGGAACCATGTTGTGCCGAACGGTCTTCGCGGTGGTCAACAAGGGGGCTAGTGATTCGATGACTGTCACCTGGGTAGTAACTGCAAGTTAATCAATTACTTAAAAGGATATCCTTATGGATATATTAACTGTATTTAATTGTGTAACTGCGGTTGTCACTATCGCGTCTGCAATTTGTGCTGCTACTCCAACGCCTCGGGATGATGCCTTCCTTGCGAAGTACGTCTATCCGGTGTTGGAGGCTGTAGCCATCAATGTGGGTAAAGCCAAGCAATAGGAATTTACGATGACTGTTAAGTTTACCAACAACGCCAGCACGACAATAGGCACAGGTATAAACGCATCAGCGACCTCCTTGACGGTTGCGTCTGCTTCCTCGTTTCCTCAATTGTCAGGCGCTGATGACTATTGCTACTTAACCCTACAAGGGGCGACTAATACGACCCGCGAAGTTGTTAAGGCTACGGCGTTGTCTAGTAACACTTTCACAATCGTAAGAGCACAAGACAATACCTCCGCTGGCACTTGGGCGGCGGGGGATATTGTTGAATTAAGAATGACGGCTGCACTTTTGACTGATGTCATTGATGCGGCAACAGTGGAAGGGGTGAAGACTAATTATCAGTACACCCCGACTGCTGGTCAGACAGTTTTCTCTGGAGCCGATAACGCTTCAGCAACAATGATCATTAACCAAGCAGCGCTTGTTTCGGTTTACATGAACGGTGTTCGATTGGTGCAAGGCACGGACTACAGCGTTTCTTCAGCCAACAACACGGTGACGTTAGGCGTTGGTGCAACCACTGCTGACATTATCGACATTGAGGTTTACGGCAACTTTGTCGGTCAGTCTGGTGCGGCGGTAGGAATCACAGGCGGCTCGATTACAGGTACGGCAATAACAGCAACGACCCTCGGTGCTACTGGTACAGCTACCTTAAACACGCTTGTATCTAACAACGCTACGATCTCTGGCGGTTCACTTGATGGTGTAACGATTGGCGGGACTACCCGTGGCGCTATCTCCGGTAATGCGATCAGCGGGACGAGCTTCGCGTCTACTGGAAACATGACGTTCGGTGACAACGACAAAGCCATCTTCGGTGCTGGCTCTGACCTACAGATTTTTCATGATGCTTCTGACTCAATCATTAATGACAACGGTACTGGTTCCTTAAAACTGCAACAAGGTGGCAGCACGAAACTGGAAGTCACTACTACAGGCATCGACGTAACGGGTAATGTTTCTGCCGATGAAGTTATTGCTTCAAGCATCATATCTTCTTCATCTACGAATCCAAGATTAAGGTTGTTTGAAACAGACACAACTGACTTAAACACACAGCTACAAAATCAAGCTGGTGACTTTAATATTTCCAGACTAGATGACGATGCTAGTGATTCTACGCTTCAGTTTAAGATTGACCACGCCACAGGCAATGTCAGCATACCTAATGGTGATCTTGACGTTACGGGTACTCTGGTCAGCGACGGTTTGACTGTTGATGATGTAGTTTCTATTGATACATCAACTGGTAATGCGTTTAGTTCTACTGGTAATTTGAAAATAGATATTGATTCTGATAACAATCAAACAGACAGAACTTTTCAGATTACAAGTGATGGAAACTCTAAGACTTTATTTCAAGCTGAAGAAGGAGGAGACATCAGCTTCTACGATACTTCTGCAAATAAAGCGTTGTTCTGGGATGCTTCGGCAGCGTCGCTGGGGATTGGGACGACTTCTCCTTTAACCTCTTTATGGGTGCAAGGTGCCTCCTTACCACGCGCTACCTTTGCAAACGATGATTTTGTTACAAACACA
>Ga0181557_1001571_pt1 | contig 25440 bp, 27 predicted proteins | sample 011ome_23_FD_148632 | JGI IMG/M metagenome (GOLD analysis project Ga0181557, IMG submission 148632) | Coastal salt marsh microbial communities from the Groves Creek Marsh, Skidaway Island, Georgia - 011506CT metaG (spades assembly) | ecosystem: Environmental > Aquatic > Marine > Intertidal zone...
TCAATGGCGTCCTGATCGCCAAGCCAGTCTGATCCCTTTACCGTGTCATACATATGATAACGCCAGTTATCATCTTGTCCCATATTGTCTAACGCTGCGCCAATACCGCCCTGCGCCGCTACTGTATGACTGCGCGTTGGAAAAACTTTGGTGACGCACGCCGTTTTCAATCCTGCTGTCACCATCCCCATGGTAGCGCGCAATCCTGCACCACCAGCACCGACAACCACGACATCAAAATAATGATCGGTGATTTCATAAGAGGACATTATCAGGCTCCGTTTGTAAGGGTAATCAATAAAACACTATAAATAGAAAATACGGCGAATGCCGTCATCATCATCTTCATGAACGCCAGCATAAGAATTTTGCGAGACTCTATTGATATGTAGTCTTCTATCACCACTTGCAACCCCAGTGCAGCATGATAAAACCCTGTCCCTAGCAACAAAATCAAGGCGACACTATTAAAAGGCTGGGCAATCCAAGACCGCGCCGCCGCCTCACTTGCATCAGCAAAACACAAAAAACCAATCAGGCAATACAACACTAAAGGCACCATTCCCATAGCCGTCAATCGCTGCATCCACCAATGTGAGACACCAGAACGCGAGGATCCTAACCCTTTGGCACGGCCAAGGGCGGATCGCATGGATGGGTTGCTATGATCCGTCATAATGGTTTCTTTTCCTTACGCAAAAAACAGCAGATAGGCGCCGCCAATCGTGGCAATGGCCGCGACAAAAAGCACCACATAACCCCCACGATAAACACCCTGAAGGCTTAACCCAATGCCAAAATCCCAAAACAAATGCCGAATACCATTAGCTAAATGATAAGAGACGGCGACAAAAAACCCTAGCAAGACTAAGCGGCCAAGCGCGTGTTCAGCAATGCTGCGGATGAGATCATAATAAGCCCCGCCATGGGCTAATGCGACCAGCCACCACACAAAAAACAGCGACCCCAACCCCAAGGCTACCCCTGTGAGACGATGCGTGATCGACATCATGGACGTCAATTGAGGACGATAAATCATCAAATGCGGCGAAAGCGGACGTTTAGCGGTCATGACCCCTCGTTGCGATAATTAATTGATTATTTGCTGATTGTAGTCTTCTCACCCCTGTCTCGTCAATAAAAGCCGCAAGAATTAGACGGAATAAAAAGTCGCACTAAATCCATGATTTCTATTATTACTACTGCCAGCACCAAAGTTTCATGCCATAACGGATAGATCAGGGTTGATTGAGATGAAGGGATTCATGAAAACGTTACTGTCTATCCAGTCACAGGTGAGTTTTGGCGCCGTTGGCAACACCGTAACCAGCATGGTAGCGGCACAAATGGATATCCCCCTCGCCGCAATTAACACCATCAACCTTGTTGCCCATCCCGGTTATGGTATTAAGGCTGGCGGCAGTTTAAATGACACCGATTTCAATTCAATTCTAGCGGCGATAACCAAGCTAAATTTCTGGGCAGATATTGGCGTGATTGCGACTGGCTATATGGCAAAACAGCAACAGGTTGAAGCGGTATCAGAAACGATTAAGATTGCCACCTCTGATCATCCACATCTGCCTGTGCTGATTGATCCAGCGTTTGGGGATCATGGGCGTCTTTATGGTGATGTGGCTATCGCTGATGCTATCCGCGATCTGCTCTTGCCTCTGGCCAGCATCACCACCCCTAACCGTTTTGAAGCATCATGGTTAACCGGCATGGATATCCATGATGCTAATGATGCCAGACATGCCGCCAGACACATGCTGGATCAATACCCCCAGCTTAATACCGTTATTATCACTGGAATTACCCCCAACACACCTAACAAGGGTGAGTGCCTTGATATCATGCAAAGCCGAACGGGGCAGGACGAACATAAAGCGCCTTTGTTAACGCATCATCCGCATGGGTTTTCTGGAGGCGGTGATTTGTTTGCTGCGCTTTTGGCTGCTCACATAATTACAGGCCATGATATGGCCACTGCATTTTCGCGTGCCGCGACACTAACATCGGCCATTTTACAACATCTTGATCATCATCAGCAAAGCGATATCACAGGCTTGGCCATCAAGAGCATCTTGAGCAAACTGACATCCTAAGGCGAATTAAAGCCCTCGACGCAAACATTCCTCAGCAATTTGAACAGAGTTCAAAGCCGCCCCTTTGCGCAGGTTATCAGATACACACCAAAACACTAGACCATTAGCAACTGTAGGGTCACGGCGCAGGCGTGATACAAAAACAGCATCCTCACCTGCAGCTTCTTTTGGCGTCACATAACCTTCATCCACACGATGATCAATCACGGCAACACCGTCCATTTCCCGTAATAGTGTTCTGGCCTGTTCTTCATCAACTGGATAATCACATTCGATAAAGATTGCTTCACTATGACCAATAAAAACAGGCACCCGAACACAATGTGCGACAACTTCGATAGCGGGGTCGAGAATTTTCTTGGTCTCGGCCTCCATTTTCCATTCTTCCTTGGTGAAACCGTTATCCATGAAAACATCAATATGCGGAATGATATTAAAGGCAATTTCCTTGGTAAAGTTTTCAGGCCTTTTGAAATCATTAACAAAAACACCGCGAGTTTGTTCAAACAGCTCATCCATAGCTGGTCGCCCCGCACCTGAGACGGCCTGATAGGTGGATACAACCACCCGGCGAATATGATAGGCATCATGAAGCGGTTTTAAGGCAACCACCATTTGCGCAGTTGAACAATTGGGATTGGCAATAATATTACGGCGGTCAGGGTCTTGAAAAAATGCCTCAAGCACATGACCATTCACCTCTGGCACGACCAGTGGCACATCTTCGTCCATGCGAAAAGCAGAAGAATTATCAATCACAACACAGCCTGCAGCGCCGGCCTTTGGCCCTATTTGTTTAGCAATCTCTGATCCGGCAGAAAACAAAGCAATGTCTGCATTAGCAAAGTCAAATTTATCCAGAGCCTGAACAGTTAGATCCTTATCTTCACCATAGCTTATCACATTGCCTGCTGATTGGCTTGATGCTAAGGCAAAGACCTGATCTGCTGGAAACTCGCGTTCAGCCAATGTTTTCAGCATCTCTCGACCAACCGCGCCAGTGGCCCCAACAACGGCTACTTTATATCCCATGTTATTATCCTTTATAACACTTACCTTGCCAGATGATCCAACGCAGAAAGCACTTCATTCATCATCCCGTCGGTATTGGTTAATGTGGAACCTTCTACCATGATATCGCCAGTACGCTTACCGCTATCAAGGGCTTTTTCGACAGCTTTTTCAACCAGATCAGCATCTTCTGCCATATCAAAAGAATAGCGAAGCATCATCGCAAAGCTCAATAATTGGGCAAGCGGATTAGCAAGGCCTTTACCCGCAATATCTGGGGCAGAGCCATGCACGGGTTCATAGAAAGATCGGCGAACGCCAGTGGATGGGTCAATTTCACCAAGAGAAGCTGAAGGCAGCATCCCTAGCGAGCCTGTTAACATCGCCGCGCAATCCGAAAGCAAATCACCAAACAGATTATCCGTGACAATGACATCAAATTGCTTAGGCTGGCGCACCAACTGCATCGCGCAGTTATCAGCATACATATTTTCATAATTAAGCCCAGCGCCTTCGGATTGATATAACGCGTTCATGGTTTCACGCCACAACACGCCAGAATGCATCACATTAGCTTTTTCAACGCTGGTAATTTTTTTGTTACGCTTCTGGGCAAGGTCAAAGGCAACCCGACCAATTCGCTCGATTTCTGGAACAGAATAAAGATTGGTGTCATAAGCACAAACCACACCATCACGCTCTTCACGCCCACGCGGTTCAGCAAAATAACTGCCACCTGTTAATTCGCGCACGATCATAATATCAAGACCAGAGATGACATCTTCTTTTAGTGTCGAAGCTGAAACCAGCGGTGGAAACACCAAGGCTGGCCGCAAATTGGCATAAAGATCAAGCTCTTTACGCATCCGCAATAACCCGCGCTCTGGCTTTAACTCAAATGGCAGATTGTCATACCGCGGGTCACCTGCAGCACCAAATAAAATCGCATCACACGCCATCACATCTGCCATGGTTTCATCTGTGATTGGCTCACCATGCTTTTCATAGCTAGCACCGCCACATAGGCCAAACATGGTATCAAACGAAAAGGAACGGTGTTTAGCAAGCCAGTCTGCCACTTTCATCGTGGCATCCATGACTTCGGGGCCAATGCCGTCACCTGGCATGATCATAATTTTGCGATTACTCATTTCTAGATTTCCTTAACTTTTTGTAAAGCTTAGAGCCATGGATGGGTGTTCAGACGCTTGCTAGCATATGCGCTAATCGCATCAGATTTTGCCATCGTAAGACCAATATCATCCAACCCATCAAGCAGACATTGTTTGCGGAAAGGATCAATATCAAAGGCGATATCTGCGCCGTTTGGCCGGCGAATTACCTGATTGGGGAGATCAATTTCAAGCTCGGGATTTTCAGTGTCTTTGGCATCAGCCATCAATGCCTCACGATCTGCTACAGAAACCGTTATTGGCAAAATTCCGTTTTTGAAACAGTTGTTATAGAAAATATCCGCAAAACTGGTTGAGATCACAACCCGAACACCAAAATCAAGCAAGGCCCAAGGGGCGTGTTCTCGGCTTGAACCACAACCAAAATTATCCCCAGCAACCAAAATGCTTGCTTCACGATAGGGCGGCTTATTTAGGATAAAGCTTGGGATTTCCTGACCGTCTTTATCATAGCGCATCTCATCAAACAGATTAACGCCAAGCCCTGTCCGCTTAATGGTTTTAAGGAATTGCTTTGGGATAATCATATCCGTGTCGATATTCATAATATCCAGTGGGGCAGCAATGCCTTTGTGGGTATGAAACCTCTGCATAGGGTTTTCCTTTCTTACAAACCGTTAGAGCGTTCTGACATCTTTGAGCCGGCCGCTAACCGCTGCTGCTACAGCCATTTCTGGGCTAACCAAATGTGTCCGCCCACCACGGCCTTGCCGACCTTCAAAATTCCGATTTGAAGTAGAAGCACAGCGCTCCCCTTCGGACAGACGATCAGCATTCATTGCAAGACACATTGAACAGCCCGCTTCACGCCAATCAAACCCTGCTTCAATAAAGATATCGGCCAGACCTTCTTCTTCGGCCTGTTGTTTAACCAAGCCTGATCCGGGAACAATCATCGCCCGAACCGATGGTGAAACCTTACGCCCTTTCGCAATCGACGCGGCAGCACGCAAATCTTCAATCCGGCTATTGGTGCATGACCCGATAAACACCGTATCAATGGTGATATCTTCTATTTTTACACCGCCAGACAGCCCCATATAATCAAGAGAGCGCTGAATTTTTGCACGCCGTGCTTCATCCTTTTCTTTTGCGGGATCAGGCACGAAACCTGTAATGGGGGCCGTGTCTTCGGGGCTAGTTCCCCATGTCACAGTTGGAACGATATCTTCTGCCTTAATAACCACTTCACGGTCATAACGCGCACCTTCATCGGACACAAGACTTGACCACCAAGCTACCGCCTTGTCCCACATCTCACCTTGGGGCGCCATCGGCTTACCTTTGAGATAGGCAAAGGTGGTTTCATCTGGGGCAATCATGCCTGCACGTGCCCCTGCTTCAATAGACATATTACAGATGGTCATCCGACCTTCCATGCTGAGACCGCGAATAGCTTCGCCAGCATATTCAATGACATGACCTGTACCGCCAGCAGTGCCAATCTGGCCAATAATCGCCAAGATAACATCCTTCGCCGTCACACCGGGTTGAAGGGCGCCATCTACCGTTATCCGCATATTTTTAGCAGGCTGCTGAATTAAGGTTTGGGTTGCCAGAACGTGTTCAACCTCAGACGTGCCAATACCAAAAGCCAAAGCACCAAAAGCACCATGGGTGGCGGTATGGGAATCACCACAAACAATTGTCATGCCTGGTTGGGTAAAGCCTTGCTCAGGCCCGATAACGTGTACGATCCCTTGGCGAATATCATCCATGGCAAAGTAGGGCACGCCAAAATCATGTGCATTTTTTTCCAGTGCTTCGATCTGAATCCGGGATTCCATATCCGTGATCCCCTTAGACCTGTCACTGGTCGGAATATTGTGATCCGCAACCGCCAGTGTTCGTTCAGGACTAGCCACTTTGCGGTTAGTCTGACGCAAGCCTTCGAAAGCCTGTGGGCTGGTCACTTCGTGAACAAGATGACGATCAATGTAGATAAGGCTTGATCCATCATCATCACGATCAATGAGATGAGCATCCCAGATTTTGTCAAATAGGGTTTTTGGTGCCGACATGAACTTCTCCAACATTAAACACGGCATTATGACTGGCGGTCTGGCGCCCCGTCAACATGACATTGTCCGTGGTGATGGAGAGGGTCGCTAAAGACCGCCGATGATCAGGCAGTGGCTGAGGTATCGGTGGTGGTAGTCTTGTTACGATCCCGTGTGCTTTCAACAATACGAGCTGACTTGCCACGACGACCACGCAGATAATACAGTTTTGCCCGACGGACTTTACCACGACGAATTACGGTAATACCGGAAATCCGAGGGGAGTAGAGCGGAAAAATCCGCTCAACGCCTTCACCATACGAAATCTTACGGACGGTGAAAGAAGAATTAATGCCATCAGACTTACGGGCGATACAAACGCCTTCAAACGCCTGAATCCGCTCACGCGTGCCTTCAACAACCTTAACATCAACCCGCAAAGTATCCCCTGCCCCAAATTCAGGAATCTGGCGGCTAGCAAGAACCTTATTGATTTCATTCTGGCCAATCTGGTCAAGAATATTCATGGCACATTCTCCAGTTTAATAGGCTGCCGTTAAGGGCGCCTTTTTCTCATTATCTTAATCATTTCCGTTAGGATTGTGGTCATATAACACCACTCATTCGATATGTCACGCTATTTTGTTAGCTTTTTTCCCTTTGATTGATCTTCCTTAGCCTCAGATTTCAGCCATTCTTCCCAAAGATCAGGGCGTCTTTTTTGAGTAAGCGCCATGGCTGCTTCCTGGCGCCATTTAGCAATGCGGCCATGATCCCCACTTAATAAGATTTCTGGCACAACATTTCCGCCCCAATCCCGCGGATGGGTATAAAGGGGATGTTCAAGCAATCCATTTTCAAAACTGTCTTGTTGGTGGGCCATCGGATTGCCCATGACGCCATCTAGCAATCGCACCACAGCATCAATGAGCACTTGTGCGGCCATTTCACCCCCTGACAACACATAATCACCAATGCTGATTTCGGTTAAACCTGCGGCATCAATCACCCTTTGATCTAACCCTTCGTATCGGCCACATACCAGCAGCACCCCTGGCCCTGCGGCCAATTCCTTAACCAAAGGCTGATCCAACCTCTTGCCACGAGGGCTGAGATATATTTTTGCCATGTCTTTGGGCAGTCCGTCAGAGGCTGAGGCCAGCGCCGCCGCCATCACATCCGGACGCATGACCATACCTGGCCCTCCACCAAAGGGAGGATCATCCACTTTGTTATGAACCCCAACACCAAAAGGACGGATATCAGTCACGTGAAGTGACCATAATCCAGCAGCAAGAGCTTTCCCAGCAAGGGATTGGGCAAGGGGCCCGGGAAACATATCGGGGAAAAGGGTCAGCACCGAAGCCATCCATGGTTGCGATGGCTGCATAGGCTGGTTTTGCATCTTTTCCGTCATGCCATGCTCCATTTATGCTGATTTATGCCCAATTCTAACTGAGCATCAAGAGGGTTCATCAACAGGTTTCTTTGCTGATGTTTCAAGCCAAACTGGATCAATCTTTAAGCGAATGGTTGCTGTTTCTGCATCAATAACTTGCCGCAATGAGGGCGCAAATGGCAGCATCACGCGGTTACCATCATGTTGCGTGACTTCAATCATTTCGCCACCGCCAAAATCAAAAAACCCTGCTGCTATTCCGACGGTTTGGCCATGTTCATCTTGAACCTCGGCGCCAATCAAATCCACCTGATAGAAATGCTCATGATCCTCAGGCAGTTGATTACGATCAATGTAAAGCCAGGTCTTACGCATAGCCTCCGCCGCGTTGCGGTCTGCAACGCCCTCAAGACGGCAAATCAATTGATCTTTCATGCGTCTTTCAATGCGAACCTGATAACGCTGGCCCACCTCATCATGAAGTGGGCCGTAAGCGGATAGGTTTTCAGGGGTTTCGGTAAAAGGCTTAACCTTTACCGCCCCTTTAATGCCATGGGCAGCGGTGATGACACCAAGGGCAATAGACCGATGGCGGTCAAAGCCTTTGTCATCGCTTGAGCCTGCCATAAATGGTTAGGCTTTCTCTTCTTCAGCAGGCGCTTCTTCTGCAGGAGCCTCTTCAGCAGCTGGTGCCTCTTCGGCTGGTGCTTCAGCAGCAGGCGCTTCTTCGGCTGAGGCTTCTTCGGCCGGTGCTTCTTCAGCAGCTGTTGCTTCTTCTGCAGCTTCTTCAGCAGCAGGCGCTTCTTCGGCTGGGGCCTCTTCAGCAGGAGCCTCAGCAGCTGGGGCCTCTTCTGCAGGGGCAGCTTCTGCTTCAACCGCGGCTTCGGCGGCGCTGGCAGCAGCTTCGGCAGCGGCAGCAGCAGCTTCAGCAGCCGCTTCTTCACGGTCTAGACGCTTCTGGCCAGGCGCTGATTTCTTTGGCTGTTCTCTGATATCAGGGCTATCAATAAGACCAAGTCCTGACATCATTTTATGAACACGAAGCGTTGGCTTTGCCCCTTTGGACATCCAATATTTTGCCCGTTCGCCATCCAGAACAAGACGGTCATCATGGCCTGATGGAAGCATAGGGTTATAAGACCCAATGCGTTCAACAAACCGGCCATCACGTGGTGATGAAGCCTCGGCGATGACAATACGGTAAAAAGGCCGTTTTTTGGCGCCACCACGAGCAAGTCTAATTTTCAATGCCATGTTTTTTCCTTTCCTTGAAACACATGAATATTTGTTGCTTATGCCAATCCCAATCGGATCAGCGTTTCTTTTTCTTATTTCCAGGCCTAGGCAAGCTGCCTAACCCGGGGAATCCCCCACCTAATCCTGGCAAGCCACCACCCATCCCAGGGAAGCCCCCGCCAAGCTTTGATAAATCTGGCATCTCACCAGGTGCAGCTCCAGCTTCTCCCCCGGGGCCACCACCAAACATAGAGGCTAGTGCCGCTGGATCATTGCCCCCAGCTTTGCCTAACCGTTTCATCATTTTCGCCATATCCTGATATTGCTTTACCAGTTTATTGACATCTTGAACTGATGTCCCTGATCCTTCAGCAATCCGGCGGCGTCTTGAGGCATTGAGAAGCGCAACCTGACGGCGTTCTTTTTTATTCATAGAGAGGATAATGGCTTCTTGGCGGTTAAAAAAACTATCGTCAATGCCTGCTGCTTTAATCGCCTTTTGCATCTTACCAATTCCTGGCAAAAGCCCTAGCAGGCCTCCCATGCCACCCATTTTCTTGAGTTGGCGTAATTGGGTAAGAAAATCTGTCATATCAAACTGACCTTTGGCCATCCGCTTGGCCATGCGTTCCGCTTCTTCAGCTTCAATAGTCTCAGCAGCTTTTTCAACCAGCCCGACAACATCCCCCATCCCAAGGATACGTCCAGCCATACGTTCTGCGCTAAAGGTCTCAAGCGCATCTTGTTTTTCACCAACACCAAGATATTTGATCGGGCAGCCTGTCACATGGCGCATGGACAATGCAGCACCACCGCGTGAATCGCCATCTGCCCTTGTGAGAATAATACCCGTGATATCGATAGCTTCATTAAAGGCGGTTGCCGTTGTCACCGCGTCTTGGCCTGTCATGGCATCAGCTACGAGCAAAATCTCAACTGGCTTTGCTAATTTAGCAATCTCTTTGACCTCAGCCATGAGGGCGGTATCAATTGTTGTTCGGCCAGCAGTATCAAGAATCAGAACATCAGATGATTTGAGCCGTGCCGCTTCAATCGCGCGCTTGGCAATCATCACTGGGGTATCATTATCTTGTTCAGGAACAACCCCAACGCCAGCCTGCTCACCCAAGAGGCGCAATTGCTGACGCGCCGCTGGTCGCGACACATCAAGCGAGGCCAGCATGACAGATTTTTTCTCTTTTTGGTGAAGCTGTCTAGCCAACTTACCTGAAGTGGTGGTCTTACCACTACCTTGCAGACCTACCATCAGAATAATCGCTGGCGGCGCGGTATTTAAATTCAGCGGAACATCATCAGGCCCCAGCATATCAACGAGAGCATCATTAACAATCTTAATGACCATTTGCCCCGGAGTTACCGATTTCAGAACATCAATGCCTACCGCTTTTTCTCTCACGGTGGTCATAAAAGACTTGATCACGGGCAAGGCAACATCTGCCTCAATCAGGGCAACACGCACCTCACGCAAGGCGGTATCGACATCGGCTTCTGAGAGCGCACCGCGCCCCCGCAACCGGTCAAAGACTGACCCTAATTTTTCGCTCAAGCTTTCAAACATCTGTCCTGCCTGAATTGCCTTCCTTAATCTATCTCTGCCAGCCCAATATCGAATTGGGCAAACAAACACCAACGGCGTCTGTGCCTGCTTTCAGGGACAAACGGGACCCGCTAGGGTTTATGGTGGCATAGATCTTAATGATGCCTTTTTCGCCGTGATCTCTATAATTGCGATCTGGCTGAGGCAGAGAAATGTAACAAAATGGCGCGAATGTCAAGAACAAAGCCCATTTATTGAATATGTTCGGTCAACCCCACCAAGGCTTTACCAAAATCAAGAGCTTCAAAAGGTTTTAAGTCTTCCTTTGTCTCACCAACACCAACAGCATGAACCGGCATTCCAAACTGTTCCGCAAGGGCAACCACAATTCCCCCACGCGCACTGCCGTCCAATTTGGTAACAATTAACCCCGATAGAGGCGTTGCTTCATTAAAGGCTTTGACCTGTGAGATCGCATTCTGGCCCACCGTTCCATCCAAAACAAGGATTGAGGCATGCGGAGCACCAACGCCTTTCTTTTCCAAAACCCGTCTAATTTTTGCCAGTTCATCCATCAATTCTTGCCGAGCTTGAAGCCGCCCTGCGGTATCAATAATCAGGATATCCGCATTTTGATTGATGGCCTTTTCCAGCCCCTGATAAGCAATTGCGGCGGCATCACCACCTGGCTCACCATGGATCACCTCACATCCTGTGCGTTCACCCCAAATCTTAAGCTGGTCAATCGCCGCGGCACGAAATGTATCGGCAGCAGCCATAATGACGGTTTTTCCCTCAGTCTGCCATAACTCTGCGAGCTTACCTGCGGTGGTGGTTTTTCCTGACCCATTAACCCCAACCATAAGCACCACAAAAGGGCGATGAGCTGCATCTGGCTGTAACGGTATGGCGATAGGTTCAAGGATTTCTGCCACCCCTTCAGCAAGAGTTTCTCTAATTTCCTCGCTGGACACTTCGGTATCAAAGCGTTTTGATTTCAAATCCTTGATGAGCTTTTCTGTGGCCTCCATCCCCAGATCAGCCATCACCAAGGCATCAAACAAATCATCAAGGGTTTCTTGATCCAGTTTTTTCTTTTTCACCACTGAGGTGATGGTTTCTGTTAACCGAGAGGCGGTTTTCCCTAACCCTGCTTTGAGGCGTCCAAAAAAGCTCATGTTCTTAGCTCCGCTTCTAAAAAGTGCTGGCTCCTTTTGAGGATACGAACAGGATATAACTGTCCAGCCTTCAGGGTGGGGTTAAGCATTTTCACTTTACCGAATTGCCGTGTATGGGCAACACCGCCAGTTTCCATCACAACCTCATCATCCTGACCAATCATCCGATCCATCTGGCGTTGAGCTTGATGGTCAGCAAGTTCCCGGAAAGCGGCTGCACGCTCTCGAATAGTTTGTGCCGCCACTGCTGGCATTTTCGCGGCTGGCGTTCCTTCCCGAGGAGAATAAGGAAAAATATGAAGCCAGCTAATATCTAATGCTTCTACCAGTTCCATGCTTCGGCGATGGGCGGCGTTATCTTCGGTGGGAAAACCAGCTATAATATCCCCGCCAAACACAACGTCTGGACGTCGCTGACGCAAATCGTCAACAAGCCGGATCAAATCCTCCGGGCTATGGCGGCGCTTCATACGTTTTAAGATCAAAGCATCACCATGCTGGACGGATAGGTGCAGATGCGGCATAAGCCGCGCCTCTTCACCAATTAGTCGTCGCAAATCTTCATCAACCTCAGCTGGGTCAAGTGAAGACAGGCGCAGACGCGGCAATTCTGGTATGGCCCTTAAAATAGCCCCTATCAATTGCCCTAATACGGGGGAGTCCCCTTGGTCAGTTGCCAGATCGCGTCCCCACGAGGACATATCAACCCCTGTTAAAACCACTTCTTGGACACCAGATTCGACCAATTTGCGAATCTGGGCAACCACTTGAGGGGTAGGAACAGATCGGCTAACCCCGCGCCCATAAGGAATAATGCAAAAGGTACAACGATGATCACAGCCTTGCTGAATCTGAACAAAAGCACGGCTATGATGATCAAAGCCGCCCAACATATGGGGTGCGACCTCACGCACTGTCATAATATCACCGATCAGAGACGGCAAAGTCTCAGCATTGGTGGTTGCTAATCTGCGCCAATGATCCGCATTCAGTTTTTCATGATTTCCAATGACCGCATCTACTTCGGGCATCTCTTGCCAACTTGAAGGATTGATCTGGGCGGCACATCCCGTGACAACAATCTTAGCATCAGGGCTTTGGCGTCTGGTTTTGCGGATCAACTGCCGCGCCTGACGCTCCGCTTCTGCCGTTACGGCACAGGTATTGATCACTACCATTTGCTCAAACCCCGAATGCGAGGTGTGTTCCCGAATGACCTCACTTTCCCAACTGTTCAATCGGCAGCCAAAAGTTTCTATTTTTGCGCCTTTCGTCATGAGGATTGACCCTTAGCAGTATCAAAAGACTTGCGCGGCACAAGAGGAAGCGTCAATCGCCCTTGAAACACATGACAAGTTGGGCCAGTCATAACAGCTCCATCCATACCCCAATCAATCATCAGCCTGCCGCCATCTAGGTCAACTTTGACCTGATGTGAAGTCAAACCAAGCTGATGCGCCGCAATAGCCGCCGCGGTTGCCCCACTGCCACAAGCCAAGGTAATGCCTGCACCACGTTCCCATACCCGCATTCGGATATGATCCGTATCCAGCAAGCTGATAAACTCAACATTCGTTTTTTCAGGAAACATGGGGTGTGTTTCTATCACTGGACCTAGCTCTGCCACGGGTGCCATTTCTGCATCAGGCACCACAAAGACACAATGGGGATTGCCAATATTAACTGCCATCCCAGCAGGCAGATCATCATGAAGATGCAATGCAGACGGATCCGTTTCTAGACGCAATGGGATCTCTTGCCAGCCAAAGCGAGGTTGCCCCATATTAACGGACACCTCCGATTGGCTGGACCGCCAGGCCTCCAGCGTACCGCCATCACTGATCATATCCACATGATCTTTGCCCAGTCGCCGCATCATCACTTCTGCGACACAGCGTGTGCCATTGCCGCAAGCCTCTGCCCTTGAGCCATCACTATTTAGAATGATCAGCCTGGCGTCTGTTTCCGCCGCTTTTGTGGTTATAAGAATTTGATCACAGCCAATACCGCGCCTTCGATCCGCAATCTCCGCCGCCTGTGCCGTAATGGCTTCTACTGCGTGTTGATCGGCTTGATCAAAAATGACAAAATCATTGCCAAGGCCGTGCATTTTCTCAAAAATCAGTTCCATGATGCCGATATACGCCGTTTTTGCATGATTGCAAAGCCAGCGTTACCCCTCAAAAGGTAAAATCCATAACCACCGGCGCATGATCCGATGGCTTATCCCAGCCTCGCGCAGATTTTATCACCTCTGCGCTGGCAAGGTTCTGGCGTAAAGCTGGGGTTACCCAAATATGATCAAGCCTGCGCCCACGATCAGCAGTCAACCAGTCCTTTGCCCGATAAGACCACCAGGAATAAAGCTGACCCTCAGGGATCATTTCGCGTACCGCGTCATGCCATTGGCCTTTTGCCATAATGCGGTTAAGTGCCTCAACTTCAATCGGGGTATGGCTTACCACTTTGAGCAACTGTTTATGCGACCAGACATCATCCTCACGTGGGGCGATGTTCAGGTCTCCTACCAGAATGGCTGGCTGATTAGCATCAAGGCGATCCGACCACTCCGCCAACTCATCCAGAAACCGCAATTTATGAGCGAACTTATCGTTGCTGTCTGGGTCCGGCACATCACCACCAGCCGGAATATAGAAGTTATGCAAGGTGGTTTGGTTTTCCAGCACCACGGAAAGATGCCGACAATCTTGTTTTTCAGCCCAAAAAATATGATCAGGGGTGTGTATTGGCACACGGGCAATCATAGCAACGCCGTTATAGCCCTTTTCCCCTCGATAGGCGAGGTGCTGATAACCCGCCGCATGAAAAGCTTCAACGGGAAAAGCCTCATCAGGGCATTTGGTTTCTTGCAGGCATAAGACATCTGGTTGTTGTTCTGAAAGTAGACGCAACACCAAAGGAAGACGAAGTCTGACCGAATTAATATTCCAAGTGATAATTTTCATAGGTCTCTTTCAGATTAGTTCTGATAATTGCTTGGGACAAAAAGATTGGCTGGCAAAGTCACGCCCATTTCAATATTTTGAAAGGTAACTTTGGTGGTAATTCCTGCGCTATCGGTGATGGTCCATCGGCGCAAGACAAAAGGTTTCTCCGTGAACTCTAGCTCTAAGATCCCAGCATCGCTTCCCGTACGTTTTTCCATCCTCACCACCACAATGCCATCCTGACTAGCCGCTGTGGTGATGATACCGTCATAACTTAGCCGCACCTTTTCATCAAAAAGGATTTTAAATGGGGTTTCGCTAATCGGATAACTAGTCACAGTCTGGCGTTCAGGATCATCAACATGAAGCCAGATTTTTGTAGTGATCAACACCGTTTTGATAGGCTCATCATAATCAAAGCGAGACCGAAAAGGCCGCCGCAATAAAAAATCCCCCTCCGCGTAAGTGCCATCATCCGAGACTTGGATAAAGCGCGCCTTCATTGTCGTGATCTGATTAAACCAGTTTTCTGCCTCTGTGATGGGGTCAGCATGAGAAGCCCCTATTCCCCCTGATAAAAACATTACCACAGAGAACATGGCGATCATGAGCTGGTGCCATCTGGTCATTGTTCTAATGATCATTATCAATCAAGACCTCGCGCTTTCCCGCATGATTAGCAGGGCTAACAACACCATTGCGTTCCATATCCTCAATAATGGTGGCGGCACGGTTATAGCCGATCCTCAGATGCCGCTGAATAAATGAGGTTGAGGCTTTGCCCTCTCGACGAATTAACTCAACCGCCTGATCATAAAGACTGGCCTCACCATCACCCATGCCGCCATCACCCATGCCATTATCCCCTTGTGAGGCGTCTGCTTCTGTCGTCACACTATCATCATATTCTGGCTCTCCCTGCTGACGCAGAAAAGTGGTTACGCTCTCAACTTCTTTGTCACTGACAAATGGGCCATGAACACGAACAATGCGCCCACCGCCTTCCATAAACAGCATATCCCCTCGGCCAAGCAAATGTTCTGCTCCTTGTTCACCAAGGATGGTGCGGCTGTCGATACGCGAGGTTACCTGAAAGGAAATTCGGGTTGGGAAGTTCGCCTTAATTGTACCAGTAATCACATCTACCGAAGGCCTTTGGGTTGCCATAATAACGTGGATGCCCGCAGCACGCGCCATTTGCGCCAAACGTTGAACCGCCGCCTCAATATCTTTGCCTGCCACCAGCATCAAGTCCGCCACCTCATCAATCACAACAACGATATAAGGCAACACATTCAGATCAAGCTGTTCTTCTTCAAAGACTGGTTGGCCGCTTTCCTCATCAAATCCAGTTTGCACACGACGTGACAGGGTTTCCCCTTTGCGTTTTGCTTCTTGGATATGCTTATTAAAACCATCAATATTTCGCACCCCAAGCTTTGCCATATTCCGATAGCGGTTTTCCATTTCCCTCACTGCCCATTTAAGCGCTACCACCGCTTTACTAGGATCAGTGACCACCGGGGTCAGCAAATGGGGAATCCCATCATAAACTGACAATTCTAGCATTTTTGGATCAATCATAATTAGACGGCAGGTTTCGGGGGTATGGGTATAAAGCAATGATAGGATCATGCCATTGATCCCTACTGATTTCCCTGATCCCGTTGTTCCAGCCACTAGCAGATGCGGCATCCGCGTCATATCCGCTACCACCGGATTACCAGCGATATCCATCCCTAGGGCTAGCGGCAAGGTTGCGGTGCTAGTGCCCCAGTTGTCATGATCCAGAATATCCCGGATCAAAACCGTCTGGCGGTTTTGGTTTGGCAATTCTATGCCAATAGTGTTCTGGCCAGGCACCACGGCGACCCGAACGGATAGCGCCGACATTGATCTTGCAATATCATCTGATAAGCTGATCACCCGTTGGGTTTTGGTTCCTGGGGCTGGGTTTAATTCATACCGTGTCACCACTGGTCCAAAACGGGCGCGTTCAATACTGCCGCCAATCCCAAATTCAGACAACACCCCTTCTAACATGCGCGAAGTGTTGTCCAAGGCCTCAGCATCCGGGGCAACCATTTCTTCATTAGGTTCAGCCAATAAATCCACTGGCGGCAGGCGATATCCGCCAGGGGTTTGTAAATCCAGTGAAGCCTGTTTGCGGGAGCTAACCGGTTTGCGCTTTTTCGGCGCACTAGAAATCGTTGAGGCCTCCGTTTCATCCTCAGCCGCAACGATAATAGGCTCACGCCGTGGAGAAGGTGTCTTGCGCTTAGTTTTGCGGCTAGTTTTGCGGTGTTCAGACGCTGCTTTTCCAGCTTTAGACGCCCCTGAAAAAACCATCAGAATAAGGGATTTTATCAGTCCTGCCCCACGCGGCACTATCTGAAGCTCTTTGCGTCCAACAGTTGCCACAACTATATAGCCGGCTATTGCCACGATAGTAAGCACCGATACTAATATATGCTGACCTGTGATAACAACGGGTGAGGCCAGCAAAGGCGTCGTTAGAACGCTGTAATCAAAAAGCAGATGATAAACCACCTCGCCACTGGCCCCAAAACTAAGTCCTGTTTCGAAAAAAAGATGCGACGCTTTAAGCGAAGTGGCCAAAAAGATCAGAACAAAAGGGAGAAAATATAGCCGCATAAGAAGCCGACCCTTCCAGCGGTTCTGCCACATCCGAAACGCCCAAATCAAAGGGATGATCGCCAATGCTATAGATACCAAAAAACCAAAGGCATTGATCAGAATTGACGCCAAATTAGCACCAAATCCCCCAAGCATGTTTTTCAACACAGCCGGATCAGCATCTGCAGCACTATTAAAAGATGGATCAGAGGGATGATAACTTAACAAAATAGCAAATAAACAGACGCCAATAACAGCAAGCCCAATAGCCGCTATTTTAAAAACCATACGCTTTAGCCATGCGGTCATAACCGGTGAAATTATCGGGGTCTTATCGTCTTGTTCCGCCATGAAGCCATGTTACCTTATCTTGCTTTGATATTGCTATTGAAATTTAGGGCTGATCCCGGTTAGTTTAGCGTTATGCCTCAGCCTCGCCCTGCTCTCTTTTTGGATCGTGATGGTGTTATCAACATTGATCATGGCTACCCACATCGGGTAGAGGATTTTGACTTTATGCCAGATGCTGCCGATGCGATCAAGTTCGCCCATCAGTCCGGTTTCCCCATTTTTGTCGTGACCAATCAGGGCGGTATCGGACTTGGTTATTTTGATATAGCGGCCGTTCATCGTTTTCATACCCATATGTGTGAATGTATTACCGCAAAAGGTGGCCAGATTATGGATATTGCTATCTGCTCGCATCATCCCAAGGCTATTGATCCCAAAATGAGGGATTGTTCCTGCCGCAAGCCAAAACCGGGGATGATCCTTGATTTGGCAAATCGCCATCAGATTGATCTTAGCCGAAGCGTGATGATTGGTGACCGTGACACCGATATGGCGGCGGCAAGCGCCGCAGGGTGCCATGGCATTCTCTATTCTGGTGGCAGCCTTTTGCCCATAATGATGGAGGCCGTCAAGCAACTTAGCCGCACTGATGAGTCCTACTCATGACGGCCGCGTCTAAACATTCTCTCGCATCAGGCAAGCATGGCATTCATGTGGTTGGTGGCGGGTTAACCGGTTATGCCGCGGCGTTAGCTCTGGCAGATCATGGTTATGCTGTCCAGCTCTATCACCATGATGAGGAAAGCGTTGATGCGCTTCGCACAACCACGATTAACCCAGTGGCGTATGGGTTTCTTAAATCCCTAGGGGTGATGGACACCATTACAGGCGATGCCCCTTTGGCAGAAAAATTGGCTCATATTGACCGCATTTTGGTTACTGATGATACCCCTCGTGAAAAACCGTTAGACGCGGTGATTAACTGGGATAAACCTGAAACCGGTCCTTTGGCTTGGGTGGTCAGAAACCGTGATCTGAACATGGCTTTACACGCTTTGGTGGAAGCATCACCATTGATTACACACACCACTGCCCGTATCACTGACTACAAACCTCAGCACCCTATCTTTGGTCATAGCGCTGCCAATCTGATCACCGATCAGGGGGAATCTATTCCTGCAGGGTTGATCCTTGCCGCTGATGGCAGAAACAGCGTTTTGCGCCAAGCGGCATCCATTCGGGTTATTACCCGTAATCTGCATCAGACCGCTATTGTGGCAATCCTTTCCTTAGATGCGCCGCATCAGAATATAGCATGGCAAAAATTCTTACCTGGCGGGCCTATGGCTTTGATGCCAATGCCTGAACCGCATCTCGCCTCTCTCGTCTGGAGCATGAAAACCGAAGACGCCGCGCAACTGATGGAAGCAGATGATGACCGTTTTGCCATGGCTCTTGATGATGCTAGTGGAAAGGTGTTTGGCGGATTACGCCTAGCCAGCCCAAAACAAGCTTTCCCCATTATTCCGCAACACGCCGTTTGGCCTGTGGCAACGCGTTTAGCGTTGCTTGGTGATGCTAGTCATGCGATCAACCCTCTGGCGGGTCAAGGCTATAATCTGGCGCTTGGGGATATCATGACCCTTATGGATGTGATCAATGACGCTGGAAATACAGGGGCAGATATGGGCGGCGCCAATGTGCTTAAAACCTATGCTATGCGCCGATGGCCTGAAGTCACGATGATGACCGTGGCAACAGATGGATTGAATATGCTGTTTTCTTTTGGAAAGCGGCGGCGGCGATTGGCAGGAATGGGGATGGCAGTGGCTAATCTTCGCCCTGTTAAGGCCTTAGCAGAAAAACTTGCCAGTGGCAGGTGGTTTAATCACGGCTAAGCCCTTGTTCTTTGAGGCGGTCAAGATAATTGCCCATCATGTGTTCGTGATCGGTGGCAAACCGATAGAGAACCTCCCATGAATAAATCCCTGTGTTATGACCATCATCAAAGACGAGACGAACAGCATATTGTCCAACGGTTTCGATTGCGGTGATAGTGACTTTTCGTTTTCCAGCTGGGGTTTTCTTTTGACCACTACCATGCCCCTGAACCTCAGCTGATGGTGATTCCACGCGCAAAAGTTCGGCCGGAAGCTCAGCGCTAAGCCCGTCATCAAAACGGACGCTCAGCAACCTTTTGTCTTGTGATAGTTGGATTTCCGATGGCCAAGCTTGGCTTATCATCATGCCCCATCCAGCCGACGCGCCTGATCTACCAGCATAATCGGGATGCCATCACGAACCGGATAAGCAAGACCACTTTGCTCGCTAATCAATTCATGATTAACCTGATCATAAGTCAACGGCCCATGGCAAACTGGACAGACCAGCACTTCCAAGAGAGCGGGATCAAGTTTACGTGGTGTGTTTTCAGTGTCTGACATGGCCTTGTTGTTTATTATTGGACGACTGCATCTGGATTTCCATTTCCAGCATAGTCGTCAACATTTCGCCTCGGGAAGGAACATCCAGTGATTCCAGAAGCATTTGTTTTTCTGCCACAGGCAAAGGGCAAATCATAGAAAGAGTTGTGATGAGTTTTTCATCCGCACAGGCCTCAATCGATTCCCAATCTGCTGAAAACCCTTTCATGCTGAAATACCGCTTTAACACCACCATCAACCGGCTTCGATCAAATGACTTCTCGCTAACATGGAGATCATCAGAATATGTCCGATAATCAACATGGCATTGCCGATAATCAGACCGCCCCTCTGCTTCGGCAGTCACTTTAAATCGGATCATACCATCAAGCGAGATAAGATAGCGGCCATCTAAGGTTTCTTCAAAACTCGAAATACGTCCAGCACAGCCAACAGAATACAACATCGGTGACATTTCATCTTGGGTCGTGCTGGAGTTTGTTTGAATCATACCAATCAAACGGTGCGGGGTTGATAGCGCATCAGATATCATTGAAAGATACCGCGGCTCAAAGATATTAAGTGGCAACCTGCCCCCGGGAAGGAGCAAAGCGCCATCAAGAGGAAATATTGGGATTAGGCCCGGTAAATCCTCAAGATTAGGATCAAGCGAATTCCGTTTCATGTTATTATCCTTCCATGGGATGGACTTGTTAAACTTTTAAAACGTCTTCACGAAAACAGAAGTGATGAAAGTTGTTTTCGACCTTCCTTGACTTCAGGGGCGGTTGGCCCCAATGCAGCAAATATTTCAAGCAACTGGAGACGTGCCGCATCTCCATTCCAGTTTCTATTTTTTCTTATCATATCCAACAAATGATTGATGGCTTCTTCTGACATTCCTGCCCCAAATTGGGCCATGGCAAGGTCATAGCGTTTCTGCATATTTTCAGGCTCTGCATCAACGGCGGCCTGTAATTCTGATAATGCGCCAGCATGTTCAGCAGCTTTCTCAGCAAAGGTAAGGCGCTTTGCTACTTCTTCAATGGCAGCAGTGGATGTTAATTCCTCAGAGAGGCTGTCCAACATTTGACGCGCGCCTTCAAGATCATTGAGCCCAATTAAACACCTGAGCAATCCTGCAATCGCAACCTCATTGGTTTCTTCCATCTGAAGTACCATCTGAAAAGCCCCGATGGCAGCGCCGAAATCTTTTGCCGCAATGGCCTGTTCTGCCTCTTCAAGGTAGCTTTGAGGTGAGCCGCCATCTGCTGACTGATCCACTAATTGATTAACTAAGGCCTGCAATTCGGATTCTGGTTTTGCGCCAACAAACCCATCTACTGGTTGCCCATTGACAAACACATATACTGTCGGCACCGATTGCACCCGAAGCTGTTGGGCAATGTCCTGATTTTCATCAATGTTAACTTTGGCTAGCTTCACTTTGCCATGCGTTGAGGCCACTACTTTTTCTAAAGCTGGCATCATCTGTTTGCAAGGACCACACCATGGCGCCCAGAAATCCACGATAACAGGCTGGTGTTGTGAGGCTTCGACAACCTCACTCATGAATGTTGAGGTTGTGACATCAACACCCATTCCAGAAATATCTCTATTATTGGCTTTATCTAAAGAAACCATGTTCTACCAAATGTAAATTGACTTAATTTTCCGGAAAAGAACTTATTATTATACCGGCCTTAATTCTAAAATAGTATTTCTTTTCAGAATGACAAGTCATTAAACACAAGAATTATTTCATTAATTTCTGAAGAGGCAGAATGGTCACCGAATGCCCGGTGTAGGAGAAAAATCGCATCAAATCTGATATTGCAATGGTCACCGTTTGATCATTTACAAGCGGATGAAAATTAGCCTTTTCCATATTAGCTAGGGTTTCATCGAGAAAAACCGTCACCTCACCTGCCTGATCATTAATCACTGAAAATGGCGTCACCGCCCCTGGTATCACGCCCAAATACTGCATCAAGCGGTCTGGACTGCCAAAGGTCAGCCGATCGGCTTCCATTGCTGTTGCCAACACTTTAAGATCAATCGGTTGGGTTTCTTCAGCAACAACAAGGTAATTGCGCTTTTTCCGATCACGCAGATAAAGGTTTTTGGCATGGCCACCCTGCATCCCTTGGCGGTATGCTTGGGAATCTTCAACTGTCCTCAACGGCGGATGAGAAAACTTCGCGACGACGATACCCAATTCTTCTAGCACAGCCATCAGATCATTGGGATGATAAGGCAAAGGGGCTGTCATATTAGGGTCCTAACTTGCAGAGCGTTCAAGGGATCAATATTAGCGTATTGGATTTAAATATTGCGAATTGTGAAATATTAACAACGGATTGCGCCACCGCCTTTGTGGCGGTTTGTCGCACAGATTACCATTATTCCCATCGGATTCACGGAATATAACAAAATGCAACGATTGACCACGCGCCAAAGTTGCGTGATAGCAATGGTAAAGATTGTGAAAGCTGAATACACCATGTCTAAACAACCCAATGATAAGCCTGTTATTGCCCTCATCGGCACAGGAATGTGGGGGCAAAATATTGCTCGCAATCTTGCGCATTTGGGGGTTCTTGCTGGCATCTGCGATAGCGAGCCAGACCGCGCCAAGCATATTGCCGATCAGCATGGGGTGGCAGTGATGTCCTTTGACGATATTCTGGCAAACTCTGATATCGATGGGGTTGCGCTGGCGACACCAGCCCCTAGCCATCATGATTTGGCGGTCGCTACGCTAGAGGCGGGAAAACACATTTATATCGAAAAGCCTTTGGCCCTGACTTTGGCAGATGCGGAAGCCATTGCCAAAGCTGCCGCTGCCGCTAACCGGCAGGTTATGCTTGGGCATTTGCTACGTTATCATTCGGCGTTTATTGCCTGTGCAAAGGCGGTTGAACAAGGCCAGATTGGAAAGATGCGGCATATCCGTGCTAGTCGGCTTGCTGCAGGTCGGGTACGCGCCACGGAATCTGCGCTTTTTGATCTTTGTCCACATGATTTGGCGATGATCTATCATCTGGTCAAAGGGGCGGAGGCACAGCATGTGTCCTGCCATATGATTAGCCATATTACGCCTGGGATTGATGATATCGTCACAGCACAAATTGGTTTTGCTAATGGGGTATCAGCTACCATTCAGGCCAATTGGATGAACCCCGTCAAAGTGCATAATTTGACCATTGTTGGTGATGAAGCCTCATTGGTGTTTGATGACACCAAACCTTGGGAAAGCAAATTGACGCGCTATCCCATGCGTATCCTAAGAGATAAGCATACCCCCAATCTTGAATGCGGCGAGCCAGAACCGATACCATTGCCGCCGTCGGAGCCGCTAAAAGACGAAATGCAGGCCTTTATAAATATGGTGAAAACAAACCAGCCAGCACCAACAGATCTGACCGAAGCCCTATATGTCCAAAGGTTACTGGATCAGATGGAAAAGCATGCCAGCCAAAAACTATCCAACTATCATTAGTATCCATAGAACCGCAACAGGGAATGCCCGTTTAAGGAAAGCATTATGACCACAACATCGTCGCCACATTATTCCGCTGACAATATGATCCCCTTTATTGATCTCGCGGCACAGCAAGCACACATTCGCCCACAGGTTGATGAGGCCCTGCAAAAGGTGTTGAACCATGGCCAATATATCATGGGACCAGAGATCACCGCGCTAGAAACCAAATTAGCCCAATTTACCAAAACGCGTCATGCCATCAGCACTTCAAGCGGCACCGATGCCCTGTTGCTTTGCCTGATGGCACTTGGCTTGCGGCCGGGCGATGGGGTCATTGTTCCAAGTTTCAGTTTCGCTGCCAGCGCTGAGGTCATGCCGTGCTTAGGCGCGGTTCCCATTTTCGCAGAAGTGGATCATGAAACCTTTACCCTTGATCCGCATAAGCTTGATGATGCAATGGCGGCGGCACAAGCCGCAGGCATTCGTGTGGTTGGCATTATCCCTGTGGGGCTCTTTGGTCAAGCCGCGGATATGGTTACGATTAATCATTTTGCGGACAGCCATGGGCTTTGGGTTCTTGATGATGCTGCCCAATCAATAGGGGCACAGCGTGATGGTAAGGTGGTTGGGCAGATGGCCAAAATGACCGCCACCAGTTTTTTCCCTGCAAAACCCCTTGGCTGTTATGGTGATGGTGGTGCAGTTTTCACCGATGATGATGATTTAGCCGATATTACCAAATCAGCCCGAGTGCATGGTATGGGCAAGAACCGTTATCAATATGATCGGATTGGTATGACCGCACGGATGGACACGATGCAAGCGGCAGTATTGCTGGAAAAATTAGCAATATTTCCAGATGAGCTTCGGCGCAGGCAGGTTCTTGCAGATCGTTATCACGATGCGCTTGCTGGGCTTGTTACGCCACAAAAATTAGCGAATGACGCCACCTCTAGCTGGGCGCAATATTGTGTGCTTCTGCCCAATGGGACTGATCGCAACACAATCCAAGCAGCACTTAAACAAAAAGGCATTCCGACGGCGATTTATTACACCCAAGGTATTCATCAACATCCCCCCTATGCTGCTTATCCTATTGAAACAGGCGGCCTTGAGGTAACAGCCGAGCTTTGTGATCGTATTTTGGCATTGCCATTTCATGCTTGGTTGGATGACGCCACACAGGATTATATCATCACTGGATTGCACACCGCATTGAATGCGTAGATCGCCGTCATCACCTTGTTCTGGGGAAGTCACATCACAGCCATCAGTCATGACAAAGACATCTCATTACTGACAGATCATTTTTCGCTTGCGTCCATCCCGACTTGCATTATATTGCAGGGCTCGGATGCGGGTGTAGCTCAGGGGTAGAGCATTACCTTGCCAAGGTAAGGGTCGTGAGTTCGAATCTCATCACCCGCTCCATATATCTCATCATATCATGTGCTAACACATTGATTTGTAGGCATTGTGCAATGTCTGCGAGGTGTGGTGATGTACAGATTGATGTACAATTCTGATGTTCGTTATGTGTCCAACAGAGATGGGGTTTACTATTACACTAGACGTGTCCCCTATGATGTGAAGAAGCATTATGCTTCTGATAGATTGTCCTTCAGCTTGAAGACCAAATCATATGCTAATGCTGTCCGTGCGGCACAGTCAGTGACACAGAGGCTTGAGGACTATTGGCTTGGTCTTCGCCTGCAGCAAATGGACATCCCTGCTATCCATCTCGTGAAGACAGATGATGTGGAATACACCTCCCCTGTTATGCTGGATGCAGTGGATATGTACCTTTCCATCAAGGGTAACAATGACCGTATCTTTGTTCGTACAGCTAGACGGAATAGTGAATATGTAGCAAAGGTCTTGGGCAACAGACCTATTACATCATATTCAACCCTTGATGCTGCCAAGTTCAGAGACTGGTGCTTTGAGAAGAGCATGAATATTAATACGGTA
>Ga0181557_1001594_pt1 | contig 25269 bp, 14 predicted proteins | sample 011ome_23_FD_148632 | JGI IMG/M metagenome (GOLD analysis project Ga0181557, IMG submission 148632) | Coastal salt marsh microbial communities from the Groves Creek Marsh, Skidaway Island, Georgia - 011506CT metaG (spades assembly) | ecosystem: Environmental > Aquatic > Marine > Intertidal zone...
CAATGCTTTCTATGTTTATGGATCAGGAACAAAGAACAATAATTTCCCTGCTGACGCAAATGAAATAACCCTCACTGCCGACCCCTTCGTAGATGCCGCCAATGGTGATTTTAACATCGCAGATAATTATGGTGGCGGTCAAACACTCAGGGCAGTTAATTACACGTTGGGAGGTTGATAATGGCTACTTATTATGTAGATAGCAGCGCTACTGGATTGAATGACGGTTCGTCTTGGACGGATGCGTGGACGAGTATTACGTCTGCTTTAAGTGTTGCGGCTGGCGATACTGTTTTAGTTTCGTCTACACATAGCGAGACTCCAACAACTTCCAACATGCATTGGTCTAACAGTACAACATTAGATCCCATAAAAATAATAAATGTTGACAAAACTACTAACCAGTATACCACCGCTTCAAAAGCAGAATATAACATAAGAACCAATAATCAGTTCGCCGTTTTATATGTCAAAGGTGACGGGTTAAGGGTTTATGGGTTAAAGTTTATTGGGGGTACAGGTATTGAGTGTCCCGGTTACGATTTTCACTACACTGACTGTGAGTTTTACGTTGGTGCAAACTCTGGGAGATTCTCGCTTTTTGGTGGCTTGGAGGGGCATAATGGTGTTTTTGAAAACTGTTTGATTGAAAATCAAATCTCATCACAAATTTTGGCTGGGGGTAACAGCAGAATTATATTTAGAAACTGCGATATTCATTCTACCAGTTCCTCTACAACAAAAACCATTTTATCGCATGGTGCTAGTTCAAACTGGGGGCTTGGGTCATCGGTTGAGTTTCATTCTTGTGTGTTTGACTGTAAATACATCTATTCTGGAAGGACGGATCATACATCTAAGGGGCATGAACTCGATGCTCTGTTCGTTGACTGTGAATTTCCAGCATCGTATGAATATTATGATAGTGCGTACACTTTCACTTCGGTCAGAAATATAGTTATTTCAAATTCCTCATCTGGTTCTAATGGTGAGGAAATAAACTATGTTTCAGGAAAGCATAGCGAGAAGGGAAGTACTAAAGGCGTATCTACTGTTTATAGAACTTCCGGTGCGAACGCTGGATCTAGTGGTTTTTCTTGGGAATTAACTTCAAGCTCAAATTCTATAGAGCAATACAGGGCGTTGCGTTCTATCCCTATCACAAAATGGGTCGAATCTGGCTCACAAACCATAACCGTCTATGTTGCAGGTAGTTCATCTCTAAACGACGACGATTTCTGGATTGAGGTTGACTCACCAAGCGAAGAAGTCTCGCCAACTGCACAAGGTAAATTTAGAACCACAAAGCCAGAACCGCTTGCTACACCGACAGCATTGACCAGCGACACATCATCTACATGGAACGGGACTGGCGTAGGAACAAAGCAAAAGATTGAGGTCGCGATCTCACCTACGATAGCTGGGACGGTGACGGTTAGGTGCTACTTGGCTAAACCTTCAACAACCGTTTATGTCGATCCTAAGATCAGTAGTGATGGATACCAGTATGTTTATCAGGGGGTTCTTGTTGACGGCTATCCTGTAGTAAGCGCAACTACTCCACCTTCATCTGCTACGTTTTCTCAAATCATTGATAACGGCGGTGTAGGCTATTCTCTTATTGGATCATGGTTAACTTATTCGGGAAGTGTTCCGGGAAAATATGGAGGAGATTATAATTATATTTCGGGTGGTACTGGTTCAAATGTGGCAACATGGAGCTTTACTGGCCTTAGACGAGGGATGTATCAGGTATCTGTTTCTTGGGCGTACAACGGATCGCATACAACTTCTGCCAATTACAAGGCATATTCAGGAAACTCTTTACAGGTAAATCAAACAAAAAACCAAACCATATCCGCCGCTTCTGATTATGTTGAGAATGGTGTTCCGTTTGAAAATCTTGATGGTGCATTTGTGGTTTCAGGAGGCTCACTCACGGTAACACTTGACGATTCGCAAACGAGTGGACTCGCGGTTGCCGATGCCGTCAGAATCGAACTTGTTTCAGAAATAGAGTCTGAATCTGGCACACAAATCTTTCCTTTCAGACAGTGGGTCGAAGATAGAGCTATTGCTGGAACTACTACCCCTTTAACCCCTGTTCATCCATTAAGGAGTAACTAACATGTGTTATACATACTTAATTAATTTAATGGGGGGTGAGTAATGGCGATTGCAGGCACAGTCGAGTGGGAAGTTCGCACTACTGGCGATTCAACTAATGGAGGTGGATTCAATGTCAACTCCGCTGGAACCGACTACAGCCAACAGGATGCCGCACAACTGTCACTCACGGATTGTGCAACCGCATCGGTCGGGTCTACCACTTTAACGTCCACGACTGGCGGCTTTACTGCTGCTATGGTTGGCAACATGATTAACCTATCCAGCGGTACAAACTTGACAGTCGGGATTTACGAGATAACTGGTTACACAAACTCAAACACTATTACTTTAGATCGCGCACCCGATGACGGCGTTGGAGGCGTAAGCGGATCAGTCGGAAAGGTCGGTGGCGCGTTGGATTGGCCGCCAATGTCTCAGTCGTCGCAAGCAAACCATATCTGGATTAAGTCAGGAACTTATACCCTGACCTCCTCGACTACGGACGCTTTATATGGGCCGATGAGTTACACGTTAAGAACAATCGAGGGGTATGAAACAACGAGAAGGGATCGAGGAACGAAGCCAGTATTTAACACTGGATCAATTACTGGCGTAACCGTTTTCTTTTTAAACTCAGATAGCACATCGAACATCATAACCAACATAGAAGTCGATGGAGTTTCCGGTGCGAACTCAAATACGGGTTTTAATTTCTACCGGCAAAGATGTTTTGGTGATTCTTGTCTGGCAAAGAATTGCTATAACGGTTTCGCTGGTGGCGGTGGATCATCCAAGGTTTACAACTGCATTGCTCAAGATTGTTCAAATTATGGATTTGGTAGTTTGAATTGTAGCTTTTGTATCGCATATTCATGTGGGACAGGTCTTAGTGGCTATGTCAACTCTTTTGACCACTGTTTAGCATACGACTGCTCGACTGGATTTTACTCTGCATACAACGACAACTATAGCAAGTGCATTGCAGACAACTGCTCAACATACGGGTTTTACGTTTACAACTCCTACATTCCATTGTCTCAAATAGTTTTGACAAACAATGCTATTGGTATCTACTTTAGAGGGACATCAATAGTTGCGCCTTCTATCTATTGCTATAACAACACAACGGATGCAAGTTTCACTGGAACTGCTGCGTGGCAAAGCAATCGTCAGGCAAGGATTGACACAACTTCAATCACTACATCGCCGTATGTGGATCAAGCAAATAATGATTACACATTGAATGACGATGCGACAGGTGGGCGGGTCGTTCGCGATCTATTTGCCAACAATGCAAAAGACATTGAAAACATCTTTTATCCTGATCCAACGGGCAGTACAAAATTTCACCCATTATCATAGGTAATATAAATGAGTAAAGAACAAACAGCCTATGTAGGCGACGATATTAAAGTATTAGTAAATGTTATAGACTCTACGGGCGCTCATGTGGCCGCTACAATCAATACATCTACAACAAGGTTAAATGGTTTCTCGACTGTCCCAACCGTAAATACTATTAGTACGGGCATATATGAAATAGTTTTTGCATCTGTAACTCCTGCTCCCGCAGAGGGAGATAGGCTAATATGTAAGGTGAATGGCGATATTTCAGGTACAGCTTGGAGTGAATACGCCGTCCCGATCAAGATAATTGGAAAATCTAGCGACGTGCTTGCGGCTGGAGATGTTGATGGTTATTCGCTAGAATCCGCCCTCAAGCTATGTCTTTCCGCCTTGGCAGGCAAGGTTACTGGCGGCGGAACCACAACGATTACATTTAGATCTGCTGACGATAGTGCGGACAGGATTGTTGCCACTGTAGACTCAAACGGAAATAGAAGTTCTATAACACTAGACAGTACAGGTTAATATGTCATATTTTCCATCTTCATATTTCGCTCCAACCTATTACACAATAGGGATGTTTACTGTTTCACAACAAACAGTAAGGTCTTCATTTGTATTTTTTGTATTTTAGATAAAAAACGCTCTTTATTGTGTATTTAATATAAGGAGAAAAATATTATGGCATTTACAGAACAAGCTCACGTAAACGATATCGGTACAGTTTTTAGAGTTACCGTATTTGACACTAGTTCAACTGGTACAACTAGTGCGGCTGATATCAGTACGGCCACAGCAAAAGTATTGTATTTTAGAGCGCCAAACGGTACTACTTTTAGTAGGGCTGCCGTTTTTACTAGCGATGGTTCAGATGGAAAGATTGAATATGCCACGGTTGACGGAGATTTAAATACGGCTGGAAACTGGGAGCTACAAGCAAGTGTAGTAACCCCTGACGGAAGCTGGAACACTAACGTCGGCAATTTTAGAGTTTACGAAAACATACATTAGGTGCTAATATGTGGAGAACTGATCTAGTTTTAATGTTAAGGTCTTTGATTGGTGATTTGGATAGAGCCAAATTTACTGATGATAGATTAAGACAGATTATCGTAGTTGGCGCTTTTAATGTTATAAATGACGCTGATTTTGCAAATAATTATACAGTGGATGTTGGGGCTGTGACAATCAGTCCAGATCCTGTAACACAAAAAGATACAGATTTTACAATTCTTACTCTTTATAAATCTGCCTGTATTTTACTTGGCAGTGAGGTAAAGACAGAATCGGCAAACGCTATCTCCATTAAAGACGGCCCATCAGCAATTGATCTTCGCGGTGTGAGTGCGAGTCTTTCCGCACTATACAATGATCTTTGCAAAAAATATGATGATATGCTTAATGCATATTTGTATGCTTCGGGCGGCGGCGATGGTGGTCCTGCTGGCGCTGCTGTTCTTGGTCCTTACAGTCCAGCAAGCATCGGCCTTAATGCAAATACTTACGATGATCGTGGTTATCATTTCTATTAACGGAGAATAAAAAATGGCGGTTTCGCAAAAAATTAAAAGTGGAGACGATCAGCCAAAGGGTGGCAGAGCAATCGTCGGAATTGGTGGGGCTAGAGGGCTGGCCGCCGCTGATGTGGTTGATGCAAATCATACGCTTGATCCACAAGTGGCTTCAAGTAATGTGGATCAGTCAATAGCAAATATTGACGCTAGTTTAGATTCGAGATATGACGATCCTAGATACTATCAAGGCGATGACATAACATAGGTTTAAAAATGGCAATAAATATTCCGAGTTCTGTTTTTGATACATATAATGAGGCGGTTCTTCTGTTTACCAGAACGGGTCGTCTTGTTTATCCAGAAAAGAAAGAGGAATGTCCAAACTGTTATCTGGACACGCTTGGCACTAGAAATAGGTCTATTAGCTTGTATAAAGCTAGTGGACCATATCCGTTTGAGCGCGGTATGCCGTGTCCGTATTGTGGTGGTAAGGGCTACAAAGCCATTGAATCAACAGACGACATAACATTAAGAATTTATTGGGATAGAAAATTTTGGGTTAAGACTGATATGAGTATTGATATTCCTGATGGTGGAATACAAACAATATCATATATGGCTGATTTAGATAAAATTAATAAAGCTAAATACTTAATGCCTTTATATGATGGAATAGAGAGATATGATGAGTCTAGGTTTCAAAAAACCGGAACATCTTTTCCTCAAGGCTTTAAGCAGAACGACACTAAATATGTTGTGACATTTTGGACTAGGGCTACTGCATGAAAATAGTTGAAACTAATGCAAGGATTAGAGCCACAATGAATAAGCTTTTAGCCAAGGAGGGCGATAAAGCTCTAAGAAATGCGTCTCCTAGAATCAAGAGGCGCGTAAAGGCTCTTGTTTTACAGGCGATGGCGGCATCCAAGGAGATTAGTGAAATATCTTCTGGTTCATTAAGATTGGATTTTGGTTTGACGCAAGATCCTACGGCTGAAATTATTAATGCTATAGTAAATTCCGTGTATGTAGAAGTTCGTCGCGTTCGCGCCACGGCTGGAAAACTTTCGGGAGGTGTGACGATTGGCATACAGCCTATGGGTTATCAAAACCTATTAACGCTTCCCGGAGCGCAGCAACAAATAGAAGATGGTAGCTCCTTGCCTTGGCTTAGTTGGCTGCTAACAAGGGGTAATGAAATAATTATTCAGGAATATGGCGTGCTTTATGGTTCTGGCTTTGGTAGAACAGATGGGGCGAAGATGTCAAACAAAAAGGCCCCATTTATGGTTGATCCGGCATATTCCGGTACTGCTGATAATAATTTCATAACTAGAGCGCTCGCCCCTCACCAAAGAGCTATATCTAATATAATAAAAGAGGAGCTGACAAGATGACAGGTGGACCACACACAAAACTAAGCAATGTTAGCAATGCACAAGATTCCACAATATCTAATATTTTATTGGATAATTTTATAAATTTTTATGATTGGGGCTTTGTTGATCGTGGTTCATTTTACAATATAAATATTCCACAGTCTGGCCTTTATGGTGGAGACAGACATAAATTAAGACTTTCAGATGATCCGAGATATACTTCTGGTAAAGTGTGGGAGGGGTATCGTCAAAACTGGGTTTGGGAAAGCGGTATTGATGGTACAACACAGCAGCCAATAAATATCTCTGGCGTTTTTATTGATGGCACATTTTATGCAAATGATAATGTTTCTAATCCATTTTATATTGATTATCCAAATGGTAGAATCGTTTTTGATGACGCTATTTCTACATCTAGTGATGTTCAGTTAGAATATAGTCACAAGTGGTTGCAGGTTGTTCCGGCTGAAGGTGTTTCTTGGTTTAGGCAGATCCAGAGTCGCTCATTTAGGAATGAGTCAGAATTTCATGTCGAAAACTCTGGCGGTTGGGCGGTTTTGGGGCAGTCTAGAGTACAGCTTCCCGCGCTGGCCGTTGAAGTTATCCCGCCAAGAACTCTAGAAGGATATCAGCTTGGTGGCGGTCAATGGGTTAATAATGAAGTTCTTTTCTATGTAATAACAGAAAATCATTGGGAGTGCGCTAATATTATGGATACAGTTCTTTATCAAAATGATAAAACTATCCATCTTTATGACCCTACTCAAGTGGGTATGTCTGGGGTTTCTCCTTTTAATTATAGAAATGAATTAAGAGAAAATGCTATACCTAGTGGTCTTTATCCTAATTTAGTAGACAATTTTTATTGGAGAAAGTGCTGGATAAATAACTCTAGATCAAATGACATAACACAGCTTTCTCCAGACCTTTATATAGGTTCTGTGCGTTGTTCTACGCAGGTAAATGCCATATAATTTAATTTTTTGTGTATATAATCATGATCTTTACCAGAGATTTAACAGGAGAACAAAATGGCTAATCAGCAAAGAATATTTTATGCTTGTCAGGCCGTGGCTATTACGGGTCAAGGGGCCGGGACGGTCACAAGTGCTAACATCGTAAGAGGCGCTCAAAGCGTTGGTATGTCTAGCACGTTTACTCTCGATCAGGTTTTTGAACTTGGGCAGATCGAGATTTATGAAAATGTCGAGGAAGTGGCGGATATCGAAGTAACCATCGAAAAGGTTATCGACGGCGAAAGCCTTATCTTCGACTTGGCTAGTGGCGGTGCTTGCAAAACAGACTTGGTTGCAGCTTCAAAAGTTCGTTCTGATGTTTATGTTGCCATCTATGACGATGGTCAGAGTCAGGCAACTGGAACACCAAGAAACGTTTGCTACAACTCTGGCATGTATGTTAGCAGTGTGGCTTATAACTATAGCGTTGACGGTAGCGCTACAGAATCTGTTACCTTGGTTGGCAACGATAGATTTTGGAACAGTGAAACCGCTGGCGTAATTGGGACATCGGCAACTAGTGCCTTTGGCTCGCTGGCAACTGGATTTGGTACAGATGCGGCGGCTAGCGGTGTTGTTAGAAGGGCAGACGTGGATATCGTGAGCAGCGATATTCCGGCAGAAGCCTTTTCGCAAAGAGACTCTTCAGACGCTTCGACTGGACAATCTGACGGTGCTAGAATTCAGAGTATCAGTGTTAGTGCCGACTTTGGTCAGGAGAATATTCAAGAACTTGGTAGATTTGGTCCTTATACCAGATACGCAACGTTCCCTCTTGAAGTTAGTTGTGACATTGAGGTTATGGCGCTTCAGGGCGACTTGGTTAACGTTTCTGGAAATGCTCCAAACCTCCAAAACAGAACTATTAACATCGTAGATAGTGCTGGAACGGTTTTGGCGCTTGGCGACAACAACAAGCTGTCAAGTGTTAGTTATACTGGTGGAGACACCGGTGGTGGAAACGCTACCATCACCTACAGCTATACCAACTTTAACTCGCTTACCGTTAATGGCGGTTCGTGATTTTAACTAGTCTGCGCTAGCTGGCGTCTTCTGGACGGGCGCCAGCGAGTAGACGTATGGGACTTTGGATGGATAAAACATACTACGAGAATATATTATATAGAATAATTCAGGGTCGGCTTCGCTTGCCGTTTCTCGACCCTGTTCTATATTTATATGAGCCAGAAAATGATATTCTGGAAGAATCCTACGATGTCTATAAAAAGGCTTATGATGAAGCCTATTTTGATGGCACATACATAAAAGAAGAATTAAAAGAAGTTCTTTTCTATAATGGCATGTGGTCCCCAGAAGATGATGAAATAGCCGAAAAAGCAGAAAAAGAAATTGAAACATTAAAAGTTAATGCTTATGAGAACTACTACAATGTTCCCCATCTGAAAAATGTTAAGATGGCTATAAGGTTTCAAGAATCTGTTTTTAGAAAGCACAAGTCTAGATTTCATTCTTTAGATCATATATCTTGTGAGGGCGTTGCCTCTTTAGCCAAGTCTGTTTGGACAATATCTAAAACAATAAAAGACAAAAATAATAAAGATATTGACACGTCAGGATTGCCATTAACTAAAATAATGGAATTTTATAATTCTAAAATGATACAAAGCGAAGAATATAGATTTATAGCAAGAAACGATCCATTTAGAGGAATATGGTCTGCTGGCAAGAAACAAAATAATATTTTTGATAGAGCGTCTATAAATATGACCAAAGATCAGCTCGCACTATGTCAATACTCTTCTATGTATGATAATGTCTATGAAAGCTCAGAATCGCCCCATGAAGATGTAATAAATGATGATGATTGTCTTGATGGCTGGTTTATTGTGCAAAAAAGAGAATATGATAAGAATAAGAATAAGAGAGAAGTAGAAAAGATGATGGGCAGCTCTAAGATCGCCAATTCTCAAGAGGTGTTCTTAATGGCTAAAGATCAGCACACAGCAAAGAAAATTCATGATATGAATACAAGTATTGGTAAGAGCATTATCGAAAATAGAAATTCCCAAATAGATCAGGCGGGAAATATAAAGCATACACATTTGTCAGATGTCAAACAAGACATTTCAGCGCAGCGCACACAGCAAGCGCTACAAAAAATAAGAGGAAGATAAAATGGAATATGATAAGTTTATAAAAAAGTCTTTAGAGTATAAAAACACAAGAGATCAAAGGTCCAAGGATGTTTCATATGAATCTTTATTGAAGTACGCAAAAAAGAAAGTACAAACAACCATGATTGGGTCTTTGTCTGACATAGAAAGTTTTTTTGGTTTTTTGTGGGGCTTTGGGGAGCCAGATCCACAATTAAGCGAAGAGCAAAAACACATGAAGGAAATATTCGAGGAGGTAAGAGCAAAAATATTAGATAGAGGAAATACTCAAATAAGAGATTTAGAATTAGAGTTCGTTAACTATGAAATAAGCAGGAAAAAATATTTTATCAAACTTCCTGTAGACAATCCTAAAGGAGAAAATAATGAAGGATAGAGAAATTTTCGAGGGTGAAGATCTTAATGGCGATGTTGTAAAATTCAGCATTAAAACTCCCGGCGCTGAAGAAATTAAAAAATCGCAAATTGTTTATAATAAGGCTTTTAAACAAGCTCTTGACGATGGCGCTCTTCTTAGGCAAAAGCTGACCGCTTATATGCGTGAGCAAAACCTATGGGACGACGCAAAGCAAAAGCAATATGATGACTTGCTTGAACAGATTGGCGAAATGGAAGAATCTCTTCAAAAGGGTGGTATCAGACTGACTACCGCTAGACAAATAGCGCTGGATCTAAGAGGAAAGCGTGAAAAGTTTAGAGGTCTTATTGCGGAAAGAAATTCTCTTGACGCTGCTTCTGCTGAAGGTCAGGCGGACAACGCTAGGTTTGAAGAGCTTGTGAGGCTTTGTACTTTGAATCCAGATAATGGTCAAAGATATTTTGCCAACGAAGCTGACTACAATGCTTCTGCTAATCAGCCTTGGGTTGTTGTTGCTGCTGAAAAACTTGGCAATGCAATGTATGGTCTTGATCCTAATTATGAGAAAAATCTTGAGGAAAATAAATTTCTTAAAGAGTTTAAATTTGTCAATGATGAGCTTAGGTTTATTAATGAAGATGGTCATACTGTTGATTCAGAAGGTAGACTTACCAATGAAGATGGTAGATATATTGCTTACGAGAATGATGATGATTATAAAGCTAAGAAAAATCCTTACTTTGTGAATAAGAGTGGCGAGCGTGTTGTGGAAGGTAAAGATGGCTGGGTCAAAGAATCTATGGCTGAAAGACAGCCCTTCTTGGATGATGAAGACAATCCCATTGAACTTTCCGCCGAGGCTGAAACAGAGCAAAAGCCAAAGGTCGCAAAAAAGAAAACAAGAAAGACTAAAACGGATCAAGAAAGTGTTTAATTGTGTATAATCTTTTAGGTAATTGGATAAGGGGAGCGCACGCTCCCCTGTCTTTCACACTGGAGAGAAGATGGCACAGGCATTCAACTTAACGGCGCAGCTACAGTTACAGGCACCCGGAAACACAAATCAGGTAATTAATCAAATCCGCAGGCAGTTAAAGCCTATTGGAGTACAGGTTAATATACAAAATGCTAAAAATTTAGCACAGGCTAATAGTAACCTCAGTTCTTTTAATAAAAACGCTCAGAATTCTACTAAGTCGGTAAATCAACTTAATAGAACTCTTCAAGAGTCAGCAAGAAGATTTAGTGTTATCACTATCGCTACAGGCTCATTTCTTGCTCTTGCAAACTCTTTTAAGAAGTCTGTTAAAGAAGCGGTAGCTTTTGAAACTGAGCTTTTAAAGATTTCTCAAGTCACTGGAAAAAGCGTAGCACAGCTTGGTTCACTTGCTAATGAAGTTACTAGACTGGGTACGTCTCTTGGTGCTTCATCTTCTGATCTTTTGAACGTGGCAAGAACGTTGACGCAGGCTGGTTTTGCTGCCAATGAAACGCGCAAAGCTCTCGACATATTAGCAAAGACAAGTCTGGCCGCCACATTTGATAATATTCGAGATACCACAGAGGGTGCTATCGCTATTCTTAGACAGTTTGGCGATCAGGCCAGACAGTCAGGTGGTGATATAGCTTTTCTTGAGCAGTCCTTGGATGCAATTAATGCTGTTTCTAAAAGGTTCGCCGTCGAGTCCGCCGACTTGATTACCGCTATCCGTCGTACCGGTGGTGTTTTTGCATCTGCTGGTGGTGAGATAAATGAGCTTATAGCACTGTTTACGGCGGTTCGTTCTACTACTCGTGAGAGCGCCGAGACGATTGCGACTGGTTTACGTACAATCTTTACAAGAATTCAAAGACCAGAATCTATTGCTCAGTTGAGAGAGTTTGGTATTGAGTTGCAGGATGCTCAAGGAAACTTCGTTGGCGCGTTTGAGGCTTTCAAAAGACTGTCTATTGGTCTACGGGGCATTGATCCAAAAACGACTGCATTTAGCCAGATAGTTGAAGACCTTGGTGGATTTAGACAGGTTGGTAAAGTTATTCCACTTATTCAACAATTCACAACGGCACAGCAGGCGTTGAGTGTTGCTCAGGGGGCTAGTGGATCTGTGGCTAGAGATGCACTGGTTGCACAGCAGGGTCTGGGAAATCAAATACAAAAAGTTAGAGAACAGTTTGATGCTTTGATTCGTAAGTTTGTTGACAGCTCTGCATTTAGAAGCTTGGCGCAGGGGGGTATAAAACTTGCCGAGGCATTTATAAGTATGGCTGAAGCACTAGAGCCATTACTTCCAATGCTTATTACTTTGGCTGGATTAAAGCTAGGTAGAGGTCTTGCCCCTATGTTGGCGGGTGTGGCTGGCATTGGTCGTGGTGGCGGCGGTGGCGGCGGTCGTCCAATAAGTAGATTTGCTAGCGGTGGCATGGTTCCCGGATCTGGAAATAGGGACACTGTTCCTGCAATGCTTACTCCGGGTGAGTTTGTCATAAAAAAGAGCAGCGTGAATAAGCTCGGTACTGGCACTCTCGCGGCGATGAATCAAAACAAATTTAACGAAGGCGCTAGAATTCGTGAGACTATGGGGAGACCAAGAGCGGCTAGCACTAGAGTTATTGGCGATAAATATGGGACAACTCAAGTTTTAGGCAAAATAGACAGGCTTGATGAGGAAACAAAGGCCGCTCTTAATGCCGATCTTGGAACTTATGGTGGGGCATTTTTAAGGCCCGAAGCTAGAGATCAGGTTGTTCAAGGGCAGGTAAATGTTTCTGAAATACAAGAGGGTATAAGAAAAAACCCTAAATTTGCAGCTTTAAAAGCTCTTGCCGCCAAATCTAAAACAAAGGGGCTTGCCGCTCAGGTCAACAAAAAATTAGAAGATGAAATAAAAAATATTTCTGCTGCCGCAAGTGGCTCTCAGGCCGGTTTTGTTCTTCGTGCTGGATCTTTAGAGTCGGCAAGTGCCGAGCAGTTAGAAGATACCATACTTGGCGGTATTACAAATACGGTCAGACAATCCACTAGGGTAATAGGTGGAAAACTTGGTACTAATGTTGGTGATATAGCTAAAATATTAAAAACTGCTAATATTGATAATGTTGTTGGTAATATATTTGAGGCTACATTATTGTCTGCTGGGGTTCCTTTTGGGAATGAAGATAGAGATTCAAGTGCTGATTTTGATTTTCCAAGCGGTCTTGGGCAGAGGGCTGGATTGTTTGGTCTTCAGGGTATAGCCACCGAGCAAACAGATGCCAAAAGCTCATTTACTAATGCTAATATTAAAAGTTTTATCAAAAAAGTAAAAAACGTCGAAACAAAAAAGTCTATAAAAGATATCGACTCTAGGCTGGTAGACGATTTTGAAGCTATTAAATCCGCTCTTAATGCTGCCATTATGCAAGAGGGTGGAATGTCTCTTTTTGGTGCTGGTATAAAAGGACAAAAAGAAGATCAGAAAGCGAGAAGAGAAGCTCTGGTCAAGGGGCGTGCCGGGATACTCAATAGAAATTCTGGTGGTTCTGTTCCCGGATCAGATACTGTTCCCGCTATGCTAACTCCCGGCGAATTTGTTATGAACAAGAGCGCCTCACAGAGTATTGGCTACACCAATCTAAACAGAATGAACAAGCAGGGCGTTCAGGGGTATGCCGATGGAGGAATAGTTGGATTCCAAAGTTATGCCACTGGTACTGGCTCTCTTGGTGCAACGAGCGCTGGTGCTGTTAGCTTTAAAGGTATTGATAGTGGCGATATCAAAGGCGCGGTTGAAAGGTTGAGTCAATCACTCGCTAAGATGGGAGTTTCTTTTGATAAGCAGATTCCCGTTTTGCTAAAATTTGAAGAGGAACTAAAGAAAGGCGGCAAAGTTTCTGAGGCTCTTGCTAAGACATTTAAAAATACTGATGTAAATGTTAAAAAGACTAGCGACCAAATAAAAAAGACAAATCAAGAAAGACAAAAAGAACAGCAGGCTATAAAAAAATCTGCCGCAAGTAGACTTCAGTCTGCTGCTGGAAAAGTTCAAGGTTTAGCTGGTGGTGTTGGTCAGGTCGCTGGAACTCTTCAGTCTATGGTTTTTCTTGGTTCCGCGATTACGGCTGTAACATCTCAATTTGGAGACTTGGAAGATTCGACAAAAAAAGCAATAACTCAAACCGCAACATTGGTGACTACGGTTGTTGCTATTGGAGCTATGATGGCTACCACTCTTTCGGAATTTACTGTTCAGGCTATACTCGGAGCGAATGCGCTTGCGGCAAAAATAGGCGCATTGACATTAAGCACTGGGGCCGAACTTGCTGAAGCTGGCGCAAATGCCCTTGCAACCACCTCGGAGATGGGAGAGGTTGGCGCCAATACATTAAGCAGTGGATCGGAGGTGGGTGAAGCCGCCATAAATGCTGTTGTTACGGGTACGGAAATTGCCGAAACAGCCGCCAACGTTGGAGTGACCGCTTCGGAGATTGGTGAAACTGCGGCAAACGCCGGTAGCTCGGCGGCGTCTCTTGCTCTTACGGCGGCTCTTTTGGCGCTGGCCGCTGTCGTGGTTGCGGTTTTAGTTGCTATGACCATAGCAGCTGTTAGATTTGCGTATTTAGGCTTTAAGGCCAAGGCTGTTGCTGATGAACTTGGCGAAGCCGCCGATAAGCTTAAAGAAAAATTTGCAGAGACTGGAGACGGTATTGAAGAAATTATTTCTAAGGTAGGCGCGCAGTCAGAACAAGAGAGAATATCTGGTGATTATTTCGAGCGAGCCGCTTCTGTGTTCTTGGGTGGTCTTGGCGCTAGTCTAGCTGGCGCCAGCGCAAGAGAAGAAGAGGCCGCCGATGCTGGAGGTTTATTTGGCGGTATAGCTGGATGGATTGCTGGTGCTGTTGTTCCAATACTCGGTCCATTGGGTCCAGTTATTGGCTATCTTATGGGATCAACTATCGGATTGACCAATGCTCAAGAAGAACAGGCGAAAATAGAGAAAAAAATAAATGATGATTTGACTGAGATTTTACGTGGCAGACTCAAAGCGGAACAAGATCTAATAGAGGCGTTATTTCAATTTAAGAAAACGTTATCAGATATTGATAATCTTCGGATATCAGCAGAAGAAAAAACAGAAAGAAGAATTGAAGCCGTCGATAATCTTGGGGATAGAGGCACAGCCGCAAGGGGTGAGACCTTGCAGGCTACATCAGATAGAGCCAGAGAAACGGCCATAGCTGCTGCAACTTATAGGAATGCAAACAATGCAGAAGCTGCTTCAAAGATAAGGAACTTGACGGACGACGAGCTTCGTAACATATTAGCCAGAGATGGCGGTAGGGAGTCATTGGGGTTAAATCCTCTTGAGGCAGAGCAGTTAGATTCTGCATTGAGGGCCATGACAACAAATCTGGACATAGCCGCAGCCAGAGTTGCACAGACAAGAAAAACACTGGGAGACGCTGCATCACAGGCGGACCCATCTAAGACTTTCCAAGAGTTGATATCAGAAAACGGATCTTATGCTAAGGCTTTAAGGCAGAATATTCAGGCGATTAATAACGAGTCGAAAATCAGACAAGCTAATTTATTAAGAGAGGCCGACAGGCTAGATGAAGCGGCTAAAAATGCGGGAACAGACGAAGAGAAGAAATCATATCAAGACAGAGCGGCGATCTTGCGTAAAGCCGCTGAAGAAGAGGCTCAAACAACAAGAGACACAACTCAGGAGATTTGGGACACTGAAGAACAGGCTGTAAATGCAGCCGAGGCTAGAAATAGAGAAGAGCAAAGAATTCTAGCGGCTAATATCGCTTTGAGAAAAAGTTTGCTAGAGGCGGCAGAAGCTGCTGCTCTTTTTGCAGACAGAACGAGAGAGCTAGAAAATATAGGTAATAATTTAGATGATATAGCCTCTATAAGAGGGGGTGGCGGGACAGAGTTAAGAGCGAAAACACTAACCGAAACAGAATTTTCTTCAGCTTCTGATTTACAGAGATACGCTAATGAGGCCGACGCGATTATCGCTAGCCTTGCTAATAGTAGCGCAAAGAGACAGGCTGAAATTGCAAAAAATGCAGCCCTAAATGCTGGCGAATTCATAAAAGCCGCTACAGATCCACAGAAGGGTCTTCTTGGCGCCAGTGGTCTGGATATAAATGCCACTGACGACCTTTTGAAACAACAGTTACTGAAAGATTTTAACATAGATTTAAGTGGTCTTTCTGACGCGCTTCAGCAATTAATAATTAAATCTATAAGAGAGGCGGGCGGCACGATAGACGCTTCTGAGCTTGATGATATTATTTCTAACGCTTCTGAATCAGTGGCAGAAAATAACAAAATTCTTGAAGAAATAACAGCGGGAAATCAGGCGTATTTAGACGCTTACTCTAAGTATTTATCAGAAGTTAAAGCTCAGTATGATGCAGAGCTTGCATTTAGGCAAAAGGCTTATGAGGCCCAAGAGGGAATTATTGATAGTGAGCTTGAGGCAAGAAATCTTTTGGCAAAATCTAGAGACAGAGAGGCTAATGAGATAGGTCCAGATAGAGCGGCTAGAGAAGCTAGAAGAAGAGCTAAGGCTCAGTCTGATCTTGATGCGGCTGGAGTCGGCGTGACCGCTGGTGACATTGGCGGACTGTCTACTGCGAGAGATGCTGTTGAAAAAGATTTACTTGAGATGGACAAGGAAATAAAACGATTTAATGAAGCCGGAAACTCAAAAGCGGCAACCGCCGCTGCGGAAGAACAGCAAAGATTACAACAAAAACTGTCTGCTATTAATAGTGAGCTTGATAGGGCTGGAGACCAAAGTGCGGCTCGTCAGGATATTATCAATGAAATGCAGCGTAACATTGATACCGTTCAGAAAGAAATAGAAGCTAGAGAAGAGCTAATAGAAGTAGAAAAAAGAGCTAGAGAGCAGATGTATTCTGTTCTTGAGGAATTTGTTGTCGGCGGACAGGAGGATAGACAGAGACTCGCTCAAGGCGCTAGAGGGGCGCAATTCGCCGTACAAACAGGCACTTTGCAAAATCAGTCAGAAGAACAAAGAAGAAACACTGTTGCGTTTTTAGATAAGCTGAGTGATGTTGAAATTACATTTGATAGACAGACAGGCGAGGCTTTAACTGGTAGAGAGGTAAAAGAAAGGCTTGTCTTCAATGATGCAATACAAATGGGCTTTCCCCCAGAGATTGCAAGACAAATAGCCACCGCAACATCTAAAGAACAACAATTAATAGATGAAGTAAAACAATTAAATAATGATCTTGTTGCTGTTAATTCAGGTTTGTATGATGAGCTTGTAGAATTAAATAAGCATATAGACAAGGCTGTTCAGGCTCAAAAACCAAGTGATAACTTTTTAAATGCTGCCACGGAACAAATGAAAGCGGCTGAAAAACAGCTTGAGGCCGCTCAGACGTTTGCTAGCGCTGTCAGCTCTTCCGCTCAGGCCGGTCCTCCGGGGCAGCCGGGAGAGGAAGGGTATGGTACTGTTTTAAGGCCGTATACTGGTGGACATATAGGCTCCAGCGGTGCTTTGTATCGCGCTGATGGTGGTAGTATTTTCAAACCAAAAGGCACAGACACAGTTCCGGCCATGCTAACTCCGGGCGAGTTTGTTATAAGAAAATCCGCAGTAGACAAGGTTGGGGTTGGGGCTTTACAGGCTATCAATGATGGGGCGGGTGTTGTTCCGGGATTTGCTAAAGGTGGAGTTGTTTATCTTGATAAGGGTGGTGAACCACATAAGCATCCTCATCCTGAATATAAAAGAGGCAATCGTCTTGGTGACGATTTAGAAGCTATTGGTCAAGGGGTGCTAACAGGAGCCAAGAGTGTTGTGGCCGGAGCGCTTGATCCCGCGTCTTCGGAAACATTTAAGTGGCTGGATTCTTTAACTGGAGGACCAGAACAAAGAAGACTAAAAAAGCAGCAGTCAATTCAAGATCAAAACAACTTCCAAGAACGGGTTCGTAAAAGAGTTTTTGGAGAACAGGTTAAGCCTAATTATGAAAACTTTGATCCTAGAAATTCAGAAAGCTTTATACCCGTTAATAGTTTTAGCGATGACGAATTGTCTAAGCTGCAAAAGAAAAGCACACTGACCACTAGACGATCTTCTAAAACTTTTGAGAGTAGCAATTTCACTCCAGCCGAGTCTGTTGTAGACAGCACGGCTCATTTAGATGAACAGCAGGCTCGACTCGTAGAATGGCATAAGCAAGAAGAACAGCGAAAACAACAGCAAAAGTACACTGGTAAATTAACACCAGAATCTCCTATATTCGATCCACCGCCGAATGAATCTCAAGATTCCTCTTTAAGACAGAAAAAATATAACGATGCCATGCAATTTGGGATGCAGGGGCAAGGATTTGGAAACTTAGAACAGTCAGCAAAACCAAGTTTAGATCCTACTTTTTCCGTCGAATCCGATCCTAGTGACAGCATGTTCGATCCTGCTGCGATGCAGGCAGAACTTGAGAAACAAGGCAAACAAGCTCCGGGCGGTGTCAGAAGCAGTGTTTCAGCAGGAAAGATGACTTCAGAAGCATTTAATGCTGCTTTAGATGCAAGACAAAAGGCTGACGGCTCTTATTCTATAGACACTCCGCCCGCAACGCCCACGTCTACAATGCCTACGGATGACGAATTCAGTCCTGCGGCATATCGGAATAGGCTTGAAGAACAGGCTAGACAGGCTCCGGGCGGTGTGGAATATTCACAGGAGCCTCAGTCTGCATTAGGTGCGGACTCATTTGAATTAGATATGAGTTTTCTCGACGCGGCGCCAAAGCAAAAAACGAGAACACAACGACAGATAGAAAATCTACAGAAAAGCATTGCTGAAGAAAAAAATACAGCTAGAAAAGCTAGAATGGAGGAAAACTTAAAAGGGCTACAACAGCAAGAACAGTCTCAGTCCACCATGAAAGGTGAAGGTCCGTCGCCTATGGTTCAAGGAAGGCAAAATATATACTCAAGACAAAAGGCTAGATTAGCAACACAGCGAGAAAAATTATCTGGTGGAAAATCTACCAAAGACATGAGTCCAGAAGAAGTTATCCAAGAGTTAAGAAAAGCTCGCGGCATGAGAATGCGTGGTAGATCTAAGGATGGGCAAAAATTTGGAAGTTCTACCGGCGCAAGATTTGTAGATTCAATGGCTTCTTATCGTGGCGGTCGGCAGATGGGCGGCTATGGCGGCTACGGAAACCAAAGAGTGCCATTTGGATTCATTCCCGGAAGCCCTTACAATAGCATGTTGGGTCGTGGCGGATATAATATTCCGATGTTCGATAAGCGTATGCTTTTTGGAAATGGTGCTGCTTTCTTTGCTGATGGCGGGGCCGCTGCTGGTGGCGATACCGTTCCTGCCATGTTGACGCCCGGAGAGTTTGTTATGAACAAGGGCGTAGTAGACAAATACGGCGTAGGGTTTATGAGAAATTTAAATAAAGGTAAAGTTCAAGGGTTTAACAAAGGCGGGATAGTTCAATATAAAAGCGATGGAGATATATTGAGGCCAAACACCGGCCAGTTTACTAGTCTCTCGAATGACGCGGTTGGAAGCTCTATTGATGATACCGCTGGAAAACTTAAAGGTGTTTTTGGTAGTTTTGTTGATAATATTTCCTCAACATTTGATAATCTAATATCACCCCTTAATGGTGTTGTGCAAAGTTTAAATCAAATAGCTCAATCGTTTGGCAACTTTACTATGCAGCACACTGTAAATGTAGAAGGATTAATTAATGTTGGCGGATTAAATGTTGAAACACTTAAAAATGAACTATCTTCATCTATTGGTGAGATGGTTGCTAGTGAGGTAGCTAAAGTCATGGATAATCAGAACAAGACATTTAAATCTAATTAGGATAGGAAATGCAGAACGACTATTTTAACAAGCTCCAAGGCGCGTCTTCTCTTTTTATGAAGTCGGATCACGATGGAGATAACGATGCTCATAGCCGTAAGATGCCACTTGGAATCAAGAGCGTGGCGCAGGGGATTGAGGCTTTTGCTGATTGGCAGGGTGTTTCTGACATTCTTGAGCAAGAAAATCTATCCAGTTTTGAAGATTCCCAATTTAGCAAAATAACATTTTCTCAGAGCGATATATATGCTTCCATCAGGAGGAATCCAGAAGAGGGCGTTACCCATATTGTTCCAGAGAATACATACGGAGTAGCCCCAGAAAGATCGCGCAGTTTTGTGGATGAGTGGTCTGTAAATAAAATCAAAATATTAGACGACATGGCTTTTGTTGCTAGCGATGAATATACAGATTTACACAGGGCTGATATTGATATTGCAGATGGTAAGTTATATCAGCATTTAACATCTTCATATATATTGAGTGGATATTCTTCATTTTTATTATCTAATCTTGTTGGTACGCTGGCTCTCGAAACAACTGCCCTGCCGCTTTTTGATACTGCTAATGCTATGGATATAGAAGATAGCCTATCTACAACAAAGGGCGAAGTTGGAACGTCCCTAGATTTTGCCTCTTACCATAACTGCTTGCTAAGGGTTGAGTTTTCTAAGTCTGGCAATTTTGGAAAACGTGTTGGATATTTTGTTTATGGTGGCGCGCTTGGTAATGATTTTGAAGACTTTAATACTCCACTGAATAATACAGAGCTAGAATATTCTGATTCGGTTTCTCCCAGCGACTATTTAACTTCCGTTGATTCAAATCCAACGCTTGCGTCAGAATCTGTTATGGGTAAGTTTTTTCTGGTTGTTGATAAATATGAAGATAATTTTTATGACAGCGACGTTGCCAGAGCCGCTAAAATAAAGAAAAGAACAGGTAAGGTTGGCATACAGCTTAGTTTACAGGCAAGTAATCTTAACATGGGTTCCGATAAGTGGCAAAAGAAATTTGGCCCAATTGCCCCAGATGGATTGGCTCTATATAGACAAGAAATAAAAACAGAAAGCATATCATTAATAAAAATTCAGCCAGTAAGAAAGTGCGGCAAGATTGATATCTACACAAAGAAAAGAAGTATTATTTCTTCTATTGTTAATAATGTAGTTACTTCAAGTGGGCATGACCTTAATACTAATGATATAATTGAAATATCTAGCGCCCTTTTCGATGGTGCGCAAAATGGCGTAGCGGATGTTCATCCCATGAACGGCATAAAATATGTAAAAGTTTTAGATGAAGATACGTTCGAGATATATGATGACAAATTTCTAAAGGACCACACTTCTTCTGCAAATCTAAGGACTACTGATGGTGTAACTTGGAAATGTGTGGCTAATAACTTTGGAACCAATGGTCAGTCTTGGGATTACTATGGTACAATGTTTTCCCCCACGGGAAGAAATGGTTATAAATTTGTTGATTTTGCTTCTTCTTCCGCGCTGTCTCCGAGATCTCATTTTATCACCACTCAAAGACCCAGCAAGATTGATTCGCCGGAACATAATAATAGATCCGATGAGGGGATGGTTCTTGAGTTTGATCTTCCTTATAATGAGTTAATTAACTCTTACTTTGGTAGAGATATTGATCGCCATATACCAAGGTCTTTTGGTGTTCACTCTTCTAATCTTGACACACCATTAAATGATCCAAAGCGTGGTTTTTGGGATTTTTATCCATATGATGAAGCCTCATCTACAATGGGTGCTAGATTTGGTTGTGACTTAGATATAAAATTTTCTCACATGTCTGGCGGTAGTCGAGTCTATACTCTTGCTGTTGGTGAAAGAGGCGCAGATTATTCTGTTGACCTTTTTGGCGTTTATGACCAAACAGACACTTACGCCCCGCCCACGGCAATCGCTCGCGGCAACAAGGTTTACGACATTTTCAGGAGAAAAGTTGTTCCCTATTCATTACCACATGGCAAGGCACACATATTAAAAATTACAGTAGATCAATACAATAGAATAAGTGACATTTCCCATGCAAATACTATTTTTGGTGGCGGTAAGTCTCTTGTTGATAGTTCTACATTTGATTATGCAAGAGAAGAAAATCCTTGGGAGTACAGTAATCGAACACAATTCAGACAAGACTATGAGTTAAAATGTCTATATGGCAGGGGTGCTGGAAGGACTGTAACTCTTGGATCGTCGTTTGATGAAAATCAAAACAATACAACGCCAGCTTATGATAGTTCATATTGGGTGAGAGCGGCTGTTGTTCATTGGTTTGCCCCTATTATACATGATTATAAAGTTAAAAATTATGCTCAAAGGTCTACGCAATACATAAGACGTGGGCCATCTGGAACAAGAAAAAACACACCAGTAAAGGCAGACAACGTGAACAATAGATCAAGATTTGGGTCTGTTGGTTTTGGCGGTGATTTTACTCCTTATCAAAGAATTGATAGACACGGCGCGGTTTTGTCTCGTTATAATCCTTACTCTAATTATTTCTTTTTTCCTTGGGTTGATAGTTTTGGAAAAAGCGTAGCGCTTAAAAGCACCACCGGATTAACTTCTATGGGCGGATTTGCTGATTCTGATCCAAAAACAGTTTTAGTTTCCGCTTCTACTTGTAGATCCAACATAGAAAAAGATGCTAGAGATTTTAATTTAGCGCTTGTTGATTCTACCAAGCTAACCGAAGCTGATACTATTTCTCAAATCGGTCAATTACAAGCGAACTTTTTGTATGGCGATTCATATCTCAATATGGATTTCATGCACCTAAATGCCGCTGGCGCAGACTGCGATAGATCGTTCCAGAATATGAATACCAAATATTCAAAACGCGCACTTAAAGATGGTAGCGTTGCTGGCTATGGATACTATGAGGTTATGGCTTCTTGTTCTCTCTCTGCGATGAGTGTTGAGTGGGTAGGAGATAACTTAATATGGGCGGATCAGGAGCTTTATTCTGCCAAGTCTGTGGTACATGGTTTAATTTTTAACGATGGATTTGAAAAAGATTTCACAATAACAAAAAACTTTATTGATCCTAGAGATCCAGTTCCTTCTCTGTCTCTTCCTTCGGCGTTGAATACCGGCGATGGGTTTGGTGTTGATTTTAGATATGAAAAAGATTTATTTATCACCAACTCAAGAAGTAAAACAAATGAGACCGGTGCCGTAATTGCTGATTATTTTTCAGATAGAGATAGGGCGGATTATGTTAGAGTATATGAGAGATTTAGGGGTGGTTTTATAGAATCACAAAAAATATCTTCTACAATCAATAAATTAGATGAAGAAAAGTATAGTCTTAGTCTTCTTAATTACTCTAATAGACTGCTTAATATTCCCGGTTCTGTTAATTATGACAATAGTACAGTAAATTCTTTAACTTGGGATATTGACTTTGCAGGAAGATATGATCTTATTAATGGTAAGATATTAATCAAAGACCCTATGGAATATTCTTTGTTTTCTAGAAATTATTCTGTGTCTGAGCAGGTTCTTTCTAGTTCTATAGAACAAGAGCAGGCGCAGGCGTATTTGGCGGTTGTTGAAAAAACAAAAATTTCTAATAAAAGATCAACAAGCTCATTATCATATAATTACATATCTGCGGATACCACAGAGTATTCCTGTAGGGATGTTGGTGGTCCTGATTCGGCTTTTATATTTAATGAAGTTCCTTTATTTTTCTTTAACGTGCCAATATCTAACCTTGATAACGTTCAAGATTTAACAATAAATTTTGACATAATAAACGAGGACATATTTAGTTATTTTGATCTCAAGGGTAATATTAATTTAGCAGATCAAACAGACAATATTATACCTAGACTTGTTCTTTATGGAAGAGACCCTAGAACAACAATCATTCAAAACGGCCCGGCGGACAACGGTTCTAGCAACGCTTTTCCAAAATATGATGGCGGCATATGGAGCGAAACAGAATCAGTGACCGATCAGGGGCAATATTATTCTCATCAGTTTCCGGGTTGGTATCGCGGCGGCGCTCAGGATATGTTCTTTTACGGAAGGATACCGGGCGATAACGTGAGAACGGGTTCGGTATCCATACCATCAAATCCTCGCTCGTATCTGTGTGGCGGCGAAAAGAACCTTGGAGAGTTTTATGACTTAACCGCTGGCAGTAGATTGTCTGGCGGTGCCGGTGAACCCGCTTGGGCGGCTCCAGATGTTTTCCAAGATATTGACTACAGGAATATTGTTCCCTATGCAGAAATCTTCCTTCCTGTTGCGGATCAAGACGGGTATAGTGTAACAATTCCCGCTGAGACTTTGAAGAATTACATTATTAAGGGTGATTTAACAAAGGATACAGAAAGATCAACTTCTGTTGTTTCTGGATTTAATGATACGGCCAATAGACTGTCCGAGGATTCTGTAGACTATACCGTTGTTATAGGATTTTTACTAACAAATATTGAAAGCTTTGATCTTAAAACTTCTACAATAACATATGAGGAACCTTCTTCAGAGTTCTCTGTTGGTGCGCTGCGTTATATTCTTAAACAAGAAGAAGATAATGATTATGTAAATGCTAGATATCCTTATGCACATGCTATGAATTTTTACAATTCAAGTTTTGATGGCATGGAGTATAATGGCACAAGACTAGAATATGAATTAAGATCGACAATTAAATCTTTGACCGCTTCTGTTTCTAAGTCTGTTAATTCTCAGCCAAGATATACTAACAAGTTTCACAAAGCTGCTGTTTTTGATTATGGTCAAGAGGCCGGATCGGAAGTTTCTGAATCGTATACATTTCGCAATCCTACCACTGGTCAGTTAATAAAAACTCCAGTTGTTTCCGACAGATATATCGCGATACCAAATTCGCGCGAGTCAGAGTATCAATCTTCTACTAGCTCCTTAAAGTTTTTGCCAAATCCGATAATTTCTATAGGCAAAACGTCTACCGCTTTTCCATTCAAAGACGATCACGAAATACTATCAACCGAAGTGGTCTCTTCTTTGCAGTACAATACCTCGTATTATATTGATCCAGAATCTGGAGATATTGTATATAGCACTCCTCCAACCGGCGCGATTATTGGTACGACAGGCTTTAATCAGGCTACTATGCTTGGCGGTTTTGATATAGATCGGGACAGATTTTTATCTCTTACTATAAATTCTAACCCGTCAGAAAAAGATGGAATAGATTTAAATATCTTGCCTCATGGTGTCTCTAGTGGCGTGATAACCTTGAACACAAAGGCTTCACGGGGCAGCAAAAAAGACATGTCTCTTTATACTGGCATAAGATCGAGAAAATCAAACATGCCAGCTTTTATTAATGCTCCTTATAATAGGCCAATGTCTTTGTTTACTTATGAGGTCCAGCCCTCTGGCTCCGCTAGCTTGCTTATGAATGCGCCAGATTCGGACGGTTCTATGTCACTAACTATGTCTACTCCAAAAACTGGAGTCATCCCTCTCAACATTTCTGGACCTCTCCCCTTCTACAATAGTATACCTCTCGCTAGAGTGCC
>Ga0181557_1001602_pt1 | contig 25205 bp, 21 predicted proteins | sample 011ome_23_FD_148632 | JGI IMG/M metagenome (GOLD analysis project Ga0181557, IMG submission 148632) | Coastal salt marsh microbial communities from the Groves Creek Marsh, Skidaway Island, Georgia - 011506CT metaG (spades assembly) | ecosystem: Environmental > Aquatic > Marine > Intertidal zone...
CCAATGGCGAGTTTTCCAGTGTTGAACTGACGCAGGCATACCTGCACCAGATTGCACAGGAAAACAGCGATTTGAATGCCTACGTTACTGTCTGTGAAGAGCTCGCCCTGTCCCAGGCAAGGGCTGCGGATGAAGCCAGAAGCCAGGGCAATGCCGGCCCATTGACTGGCATTCCCATCGCGCACAAGGACCTGTTTTGTACCAAAGGCATTCGTACTGCCTGCGGCTCAAAAATGCTCGATAACTTTATCGCACCCTATAACGCCACCGTGGTAGAAAATTTTATCAAGGCCGGTACCGTCACCCTCGGTAAAACCAATATGGATGAATTCGCCATGGGGTCCTCCAACGAAACCAGCTTCTACGGTCCGGTAAAAAACCCCTGGGATCGCAGTCTGGTCCCTGGCGGCTCATCTGGTGGTTCGGCTGCAGCAGTAGCAGCCCGCCTGTGCGCCGGCGCTACCGCCACAGACACCGGTGGCTCGATTCGCCAACCCGCCTCATTTACCGGAATTACCGGTTTAAAACCCACCTATGGCCGGGTAAGCCGTTGGGGCATGGTGGCTTTTGCCTCCAGTCTTGACCAGGCTGGCACCATGACGCAATCGGCAGAAGATGCCGCCATGATGCTTAATGTGATGGCTGGACTGGATCTCAAGGATTCCACCAGTAGTGATACCGCCGCGGAAGATTACACAAAGGGTCTGGACAAACCACTTGCGGGACTGAAGATCGGCATCCCGACCCAGCATTTTTCTGAAGGTCTGAATGCCGATGTAGAAAAGTGCATCAGGGATGCCATCTCCGAATTTGAAAAACTCGGCGCAACAGTCAAGGAAGTGAGCCTGGACAACAGCCATCTTTCAGTCTCCGCCTACTATGTCATCGCACCGGCAGAAGCATCAGCTAACCTGTCCCGTTATGATGGTGTGCGTTACGGCTACCGCTGCGAAAATCCGGTCAATCTGGAAGACATGTATAAACGCACCCGCAGCGAAGGCTTCGGCACTGAAGTTAAACGCCGCATCATGGTTGGCACCTATGCCCTGTCAGCAGGATACTACGATGCCTATTACATCAAGGCACAAAAAATACGCCGCCTGATCAAGAATGATTTCCAGAAAGCATTCGAGGAAGTAGATGTCATCATGGGACCTACCTCCCCCCATACCGCTTTTGCCATTGGTTCAAAGAACGATGATCCAGTCACCATGTATCTGGAAGATATCTATACCATTGCGGTGAATCTGGCAGGCTTGCCCGGTATGTCGATCCCGGCTGGACTGGTCAACGGCTTACCCGTGGGACTGCAGATAGTGGGCAAGGATTTCGCCGAAGCGCAATTGCTGAATGTGGCACACAAATTTCAGCAGGCAACAGACTGGCATACAAAATCACCGGTAAAATAATTATCAATTGGTTTGAAAATTGAAAGCGGCTGCACCGTTAATAAGTAAGAGAGATAAAAAATGGAATGGGAAACAGTTATAGGACTTGAAGTGCATGTGCAATTAGCCACTGCCTCCAAGTTATTTTCCGGCACCAGCACTGAATTTGGCGCGCAGCCCAATACCCAGGCCAATATTTATGATCTGGCAATGCCCGGCACACTGCCTGTGTTAAACGCCGAGGCCCTGCGCATGGCGGTCAAATTTGGTCTGGCCATTGATGCTGAAATCGGCAAGACATCGATTTTTGATCGGAAAAACTATTTTTACCCTGACCTGCCCAAGGGATACCAGACATCACAGCTGGACTTTCCAACGGTAGGCAAAGGTCAGCTGGTCATCGACATGGAAGATGGCTCCCAGAGAACCATTGGAGTTACCCGTGCCCATATGGAAGAAGATGCCGGAAAATCCCTGCATGAAGATTTTCATGACAAGACCGGTATCGACCTGAATCGTGCCGGCACACCGCTGCTGGAAATTGTGTCCGAGCCGGATTTGAGAAATGCCAGGGAAGCCGTCGCGTACCTGAAAAAATTGCATTCCATCATTCTCTACCTGGGCATTTCCGACGGCGATATGTCGCAGGGTTCAATGCGCTGCGATGCCAATGTATCGGTTCGCCCCAAGGGCACTACCGAACTCGGTAACCGAACCGAAATCAAGAACATCAACTCTTTCCGCTTTGTGGAAAAAGCCATCAATATCGAAGTGGAACGCCAGATCGACATTATCGAGGACGGCGGAAAAATTGTGCAGGAAACCCGCCTCTATGATGCGGACAAGAATGAAACCCGCTCCATGCGCAGCAAGGAAGTAGCTAATGACTATCGTTATTTTCCTGAGCCGGATTTGCTGCCCATCGTTATTGATGATGCTTACATTGAGTCAGTAAGGGCTACCTTACCGGAACTACCGGATATCAAAAAACAGCGCTTTCAGGATCAATATGCCCTGAGCGAATATGACGCCATGATATTGTCCAGCGATCTGGCTACCGCGCACTACTTCGAAGAAGTGGCGAAACAATGTGGTGACGCCAAACTCTCTGCCAACTGGGTCATGGGTGACCTGCAGGCCAGCCTGAACAAGCATGAAATCTCTATTTCCCAGAGCCCGATCAGTACCGACGCCCTGGCCGGTCTGATAAAACGCATCAAGGACAACACCATCTCGTCCAAGATCGCCAAGACTGTGTTTGAAGCCATGCTGGCAGGTGAAGGCGATGCTGATAGTATTATTGAAAGCAAAGGTCTGAAACAGGTAACCGACAGCGGCGCCATCGAAAAAATGGTGGATGAAGTGATCGCCAACAATCCTGATCAGGTGCAACAGTTTAAAGAAGGCAAGGAGCAGGTGATCGGCTTCTTTGTCGGCCAGATTATGAAGGCCTCTCAGGGAAAAGCCAATCCAGCCCAGGTTAATCAACTGCTGAAAGAAAAACTCAGTAGCTAGGGAATTAAAAAACGCTTATTAAGCGACAACAATAATTACGAGAATGACAACATGAAAGCAGAGAAAAAAACCGGTGCCGACAGAACCCAGCCAGCAGTACGTGACGAGTGGTGGAGTGATGAACGGGTGCAATCTTTTCTGGAGCTGGACACCTCACACGATGAGGCGCCGGATTTTCATATTCTGCAGAAGGCTTATCGCGGCATGGTGCCCGAGGCTTTTTCTCGCTTCATCCAGTTTTTCATCGACGCTGGCCGCAATCTGAACGAGGCCAATATGCACGGAGAAACGATTCTGAAAATTGTTTCAGAGCATAGAAATTCAGGGGAATATAAAAAGATACTGGAAAAAGCTGGCGCAAAATGAACAAACAAGCGCTTTTATCTTTCAGCCAGCTGTCCATAGCTGAGTAAACTCACGGCATCAAAAACTAGTAACGTCGCGGTCTTGAACTGCCTTTTCTGTCACCTTTTCCACCATGCTTGCTGCCTTCCTGTTTGAATTTGGAAGGCCGCGAAAACGCCGGTGGTTTTGTCAGCAATTCTTCCGGCGGATGCTCACAGGGCAGTTTCATGCCGATGGTTTCTTCAATGCCAGGCAATAGAAAGGACTCGTCCTCATCAGCGAAACTGATGGAGGTGCCCAACAATCCGGCACGACCGGTACGTCCAATACGATGCACGTAGTCTTCTGCCTCTTCCGGCAAATTGAAATTCACCACATGGGATATCTCATCAATGTGCAGACCACGGCCGGCCACATCTGTGGCTACCAGCACCTGAATGGTGTCGTTCTTGAATTCCTCGAGAGTGCGTACACGCCTGGGCTGTGAAATTTCGCCAGACAACAAGCCGACACTGACTCCATTGCGATGCAGGTTATCAGCAAGACGCCTGGCCTGATCACGACGGTTGGTGAAGACGATAACCCGCTCACCCGCCTCACTCTGAATCAGGTTATACAGCAGGTTATATTTCTGATTTGTCGTCACCAGATACACTAGCTGGTTCACATTATCTGTAGTGAGCTGTTGTGACTCCACTTCAATTTTTACCGGGTTAACTGCCCAGCGATTGGCCAGTTCCATAATGTCTTCGGTGAATGTGGCACTGAACAGCATGGTCTGGCGAAATTCTTTTTTCGGGGTCGCTGCGACAACCTGACGCACCTGGGGAATAAACCCCATGTCCAGCATACGGTCTGCCTCGTCCAGCACCAGCAGTTCCACCATGCTCAGATCAATATTTTTATTCCTGACAAAATCCAGAAGTCTGCCCGGTGTTGCGGCAACGATATCCACGATATCGTTTTCAAGTTCTCTTTGCTGTTTCTGGTAATCAATACCACCCACCAGTGTAGTTACATTGAGATTGGAGTACTTCGTCAAGGCAACGGCATCCTTGGCAATTTGCATAACCAGCTCTCTGGTCGGCGCAATAATCAGAGCGCGGGGCTCTCCCACATAACGCTCTTCTTCAATGGGGTTTTTCAGCAGATCATTAATAATGGTCGAAAGAAAAGCAGCGGTCTTGCCAGTACCGGTTTGAGCTTTACCGGTAACATCATGACCTTCAAGGGTTACTTTCAGACTTTGTGCCTGGATAGGCGTGCAGAATTCAAAACCCAGATCATCTACTGCCTTGAGTAGTTCTTTCGGGAGGTCGAAGTCTTGAAATTTAACTTTTTCTACACTGTCAGGGGAGACAGTGACTGGAATTGAATCAATATTTTCAGTTGTCACAAATGTACTACCGCACCGCTCTTTTTGTTTATTTATATATTGTTCACTAAATTGGTGCGTATCATAACGAAAAGGTGGAACGCATGATATGAAAATATGTAAGCAATGCCGGCAAAACTACCCTGATCATGCGAATTACTGCATGGATTGTGGTAAACCGCTGGAATTAACCGAGGAAGAAGAAGCGAACCAAATTGAGGATAATAAGACTGCCAGCTCATGGAACCTGTTCTGGTTCACCCTGGGCGGCAGTCTTTTACTGTCATGGCTGCTGATGGCTGTATTTCACTTGCCTGTATTCATTCTTGGCGTTTTTCTGCCGTTGCTCTGGTTCAGCAGCAAAAGTAAGTAGCAAGCCTGTGATGAAATCAGTCTCGGCAACGATAAATGATAAAGGTCTGCTCTCCATCTACTACACGGGTAGAAGGCACAATAGCATCGCCTCTATCAGCCGCTCTGTTACGCGCCATGGTTCTCAGCTCTCTTGCCACTTTATCTTCATTCCTTTCCAGTAAAGCACGATCAAGCACTTCTACGGTAGTAGTCCCTGTTCTGGTACAGCTGGCGACTTCGGCGGCGCTAAGAATAGCGACATTTTCACCCTCAGCGGTCAGTTTTACCCAGGAACATGAAACCAATGCAAATACTGAACCCAGACATAATATTTTGATTAAATTTTTCATAGCGTTTCCTGTATTTGCCTTATTATTTTACTGATTGGTTAATAAATCATTCTAGTCACGATTAAACTTGACGTTCACTTCAATACTGACCAGTTCTTTCGCCATATTCAAGTACTGATCCATACCAAAATCTGTTCGGTCAAAACTGCCGGTTGCCAGCATGCCAATACTGCTACCGGTTAGCTTGCCATCAGTCCCCCCGAAAAACTGCACATGAAGGGTCCAGGGTTTGGTAACACCAATAAAATTAAGTTCTCCATGAAAATCCGCTGTATCCTCTCCGGTAACCTCGACACTGGTCGTGGTAAACGTAGCTTCCGGATATAAAGACGCATTAAACCAGGCACTGCTGTTGACCAGGGTCTCCACCACATCACCATCGGCCATGGAAAGGCTGCCCATCTGAACCGTGGCTGTAAGCCTGGAATTAGTCAGATCCTCGAAATCCATTTCAAGAGTTGCGGAATAATTATCAAAGCGGCCCACCAGATTCAGGTAGTCCTGCTGCATGACACGAAACAGCACGCTGCCGTATTGGCGAGTCAGGGTATAGGATGTGGGTCCAGTAGCTTCAGCGGCACTAACTGAAACAGTGACACTGGATGCCACGACCAGCAATCCAGCCAGACACAGTGTTTTAAAGCTGGAATATATTTTTTTCGACAAAGGACTCATGATTGCTCCGGTACAGAATATAGGGACATTTTGTTACTGATCGGGGTTTCTGATCAGACTCACTAAGCTGGGTGACAAACCTGGCTAAAAATAAGGTACGCAATTCTTGCAGGCTCGGTTCAACAGGTCAAATGGTTGATAAGCCAACTGGCACTGCATTATTTACCTGACTGACAACAGGGACAAGCCGGGTTTTTATTCAGTTTCATCTCACGAAACTGCATGGACTGGGCATCAAGAAACAGCAGTCGGCCTGTTAATGGTGTACCGATACCGGTGATCAGCTTGATGGCTTCCATAGCCTGAAGTGATCCGATAATACCCACAAGAGGAGCCATGACGCCGTTTTCTGAACAGCTTAGTGCCTGATCATCGCCTTCCTGATGAAGGCATTGATAACAGGGACTGTCATCGCGACGGTTATCAAAAACGCATAACTGCCCTTCCATTCGAATAGCCGCACCGGAAACCAGAGCAACACCCTGTTTTACCGCAGCAGCATTAATCGCAAAACGACTGGAGAAATTATCTGTACAGTCAAGAATGACATCGGCTTTGCTTACCGCCTGCTCCAGCGCATCGCCTTCAAGGCGCTGCTTCAGTGCAGTTACTTTTACTCCATCATTCAGTTTACTTAAGGTATCCGAAGCTGACTCCACCTTGCTCTTGCCAACACTGTCTGTCATATGGGCAATTTGTCGCTGCAAGTTGCTCAGATCCACGTCATCATCATCAGCCAGCATCAAATGTCCCACACCACTGCTGGCAAGGTACATGGCAGCCGGACACCCCAAGCCTCCCAGCCCGATGATCAGCACCGTGGCATCCAGCAAAGCCTGCTGCCCGGCAATATCCATCTGCGGCAACATGATTTGGCGACTGTAACGAAGAAGTTGGTCGTCGTTCATTAAAAACCCCAGATGAAAGAGGCAAGAGACAAGAGACAAGCAAGCGCCTTTGTTGAATTCATATGTATAACTGGGTATCTACAATTTATTTTCAAAACACCATTCTCAATAAAACCTGCCCACAAACAAGGAACCATTTTAGCCCCCCTTCTTGGAACCTCCTCACCTTTTTCCTTTATCCTTTTTCCTTTTTCCTTTTTCCTTTATCTTGCTTGCCTCTTGTCTCTTGCCTCTTGCCTCTTGCCTCTCGTCTCTCTACCCGTCCTTTATCCTTTATCTTTTATCCGCCCTATAGTCATTCGCTCATGTCCAGCAAGATCCCTGAGTGTCTCAATCTCACTATAACTGAACGATGCAAACAACTGCCGAACATGTTCGCCCTGCTGGTAGCCATGCTCAAGCATGAGCCAGCCTGAGGGGGTGAGAAAGGATGGACTGTTGCTGATGATATGGTGAATGTCCGCAAGTCCATTTTCTTCCGAGATTAACGCATGTATTGGTTCAAAGCGAACATCGCCGCGCTGCAGGTGAGGATCATCCTTTTCTATATAGGGGGGGTTACTGAGGATGGCATCAAAGGTTTGTCCGGACAATGGCGTCAGCCAGCTGCCCTGAAAAAATGAGACGTTTTTTATGTCCAGAATTTTGGCATTTTCCTGCGCCAGATCCAGTGCCCTGGCAGACTCATCCGTGGCTGTCACTCGCCAGTTGGCGCGGCTAGAGGCTAACGCCAGAGCAATGGCACCTGAACCAGTACCCAGATCAACCACGCTAAGGCTTTCATCCTTTGGCAGTTTAGCCAGCGCCGTCTCTACCAGCAGCTCGGTATCGGGTCGCGGGATAAGCACATCATGATTGATCTTCAATTGCAGATCCCAGAACTCTTTTCGACCCGTCATGTAAGCAACCGGCTCACCTGCCTGACGACGCCGGATCAGTTCCAGATAAAGGTGTTGTTCGGGTAAGGCTGGAATATGGTCGGGCCAGGTATAAAGCCAGGTTCTGGGTTTAGCAATGGCTACACCCAGTAACAGTTCAGCATCAAGCCTGGCACTGTCACTATCGGGCAATGCATTTTCACCATCAGTGATCAGTTGTTTGATTGTTGCCATAGTTCTGGCCGTTTGTAATCCAGTAATGCGGTTTAACCAGACATCTCAGCTAACTGGTCTGCCTGGTTTTCAGTAATCAATGACTGGATTATTTCACCAATATCACCAGCCATCACATCTGCCAGACGATTCAATTTCAGGTTAATACGGTGATCCGTTATGCGACCATCCGGATAATTATAGGTTCTGATTTTTTCCGAGCGATCGCCGCTACCTACCAGGTTGCGACGGGCATCAGATTGTTCCTGATGCTGCTGGGCCTCTGCGACATTCATCAGTTTGGCCTGAAGCAGCGACATGGCGCGGGCACGATTCTTGTGCTGGGAGCGTTCATCCTGACATTCCACCACAATACCTGAAGGAATATGGGTGAGCCTGATAGCGGAATCGGTTTTATTCACGTGCTGACCACCGGCACCACTGGCGCGGAAGGTATCTACACGCAGATCGCCCTTATTGATTTCAATCGCTTCCACATCATCGACTTCAGGCATCACTGCGACAGTACAGGCTGAGGTATGCACCCTGCCCTGAGTTTCCGTTTCCGGCACCCGCTGCACACGATGAGCCCCGGATTCAAACTTGAGCTGTCCGTAAACACTTTTGCCTTCGACGCGCGCGATAATTTCCTTGAAACCACCATGCTCGCCGAGACGTTCATTGATGACTTCCATTTTCCAACCCTGACTTTCCGCATAACGTGAATACATGCGAAATAAATCTCCGGAAAAAATAGCCGCTTCATCACCACCGGTGCCAGCGCGAATTTCCAGGAACACATTGCAGCTATCTTTAGGATCTTTTGGTAACAGGAGTTTTTGTAGTTCTACATCAAGAGTTTCCAGCTGCTCCTGGGATGACAACATTTCCTCTTCGGCCATTTCACGAACATCGGGATCACTGTCCTTTTGCAACTGTTTTGCTTCTTCAAGATTGGACTGTGCCAACTGGTATTTACCAAAACACTGCACTATTGGTTCCAGCTCTGCATATTCCTTGGAAAAATTCCTGAACTTTTCCTGATCGGTAATAACCTCCGCATCACTCAACAAGGCTTCCAGTTCCTCGTAACGCTCTTTCAGGGTTTCCAGTTTGGTAATAATCGAAGGGTTCATAACTTCTCAATAGGGTTAGTGGTGATTCTTTTGCTTGTCTTTTTATAGATGTCTGGTCTATTTAGTATGTTCTTGTCGGATGACGGTCTTGTAGACCTTATCCAACCTTCATGCTATCTGTTTTTCATCTTGTGACTTGTAACTTGTAACTTGAGACTTTTTTCAATTCAGCCTTTAGTATTCTTCTCATCTTCCGGGTCAAACTCATTAACATCTTCATTACTGGCTTCCAGTTCAAACAGCTCTTCTGCCAACTGAATCAGCTCACTGCGACCATCTGCGCTGGCTTTTTTCATCTGTACGCTCGGCGCATGGATCAGTTTGTTGGTTAGCAAACGTGCCAGATTAGCCAGGACTTTTTCGGGGTCTTCCCCTTTCTCCAGAGATTTAACGGCCTTTTCAAATTCAGTGTCGCGAATCTGCTCGGCTTTCTGGCGAAAATTTCTCAAGGTAGAAACAATGCCCAGGGTTTTCTGTTTCTCTTCGTAATTTTCTACGCCACGATCAATAATCTTTTCCGCATCACGGGCGGCATCCTGACGACTCTTCATATTGTCATCGATGACCTGGGACAGGTCGTCAACGGTATACAAATAAATATCGTCCAGCTCGGCTACCTCGGGTTCGATATCTCTGGGCACGGCAAGGTCCACCATAAAGATTGGCTTATGCTTGCGCGCTTTCAAGGCTCGCTCCACCGCCCCTTTACCCAGAATAGGCAGCTGGCTTGCGGTCGAGCTGACCACGATATCCGATTTTTCCAGTTGCTCCGGAATATCGGAGAACAATACTTCCGTCACCCCGTATTTTTCTTTCAATTCCAGTGCCCGCACCAGGGTGCGATTGGCCACGGCAATATTTTTTACCCCGGCCTGACGCAAGTGCTGCACTACCAGTTCTATTGTGCGCCCTGCGCCAATCATCAAGGCATTAACCTGTGACAGGTCACTAAAGATATGTTGCGCTAAGGTCACAGAAGCTGAAGCAACGGAAATTGGATTTTCACCAATGGCAGTATCTGTGCGTACCTGTTTCGCAACAGCAAAGGTGCCTTCAAACAGGCGATTCAGATTACTCCCCAGGGTGCCGGCTTCGCGCGCTACGTCATAGGCTGATTTCAACTGACCCAGAATCTGGGTTTCGCCCAACACCATGGAATCAAGACCACTGGCCACTTTCATGGCATGACGAACCGCATCATTGTCTTTGTAGATGTAAACACAGTCGTGCAGGTTTTCCGGCTGCAGCTGGTGATACTTTTCCAGCCAGGATTGAACATGCTGCCTGACTACCTCACTGGAGTCTGAAGAGGCTTTGCCTTCTCCGGGTTCACAGTAAAGCTCTGTTCTGTTGCAGGTAGAGACAATAACCAACTCATCCAGACCGACGTCAGCACAGGCCTGCTGAAGCGCGTCATGCATCTTTTCAGGGGCGAACGCGACCTTCTCGCGCACATCGACGCTAGCGGTGTTGTGATTAATGCCAAGCAGGAAAGTAGCCATGAACTGATGTTTTAGGAAAATCTGCCGATAAACGGCGTATTCTACTCAATACAGGGGTTCGTGCCTATTAACAAAGATTTATATGAAGTCCCGGAACGATTTAATGAACATCAGGGTCTGAATAAAAACATCCGATGTATACCCGGCCTGCGTAATAATGAATATAAAGACGGCATTGAGAAGTTCTGCCCTATATAGCTATACTTGGCACCGCTTATGACCAAAATACTCCCTTTCAAGAAAACATCTGCTGCATTGCCTGGCACCTCATTGCTGCTGCCACTTATTCTGGCGACCCTGCTATCTGCTTGCGCCACCACACCAGATACAAACGGTGAAGGTATATCTGTAACAGATAGTGCTGAAGCCGGCACCGATCAGGCTGCAGCGACGCCCTCACCAGAGGACGCCCAGACCCAGCCTATTCCCGCACCGATAGACATTGAATACGGACACTTTTCTGAGGATGTCCTGGCCCGGGTCATCATTGCCGAAATGGCAGGCCAGCGTGGATACAACCAGAAAGCCCTGAATGACTATCTGGAACTGGCGCGCGAAACCAATGATCTGAACATCATCAAGCGCGCATCACGAATTGCGTCTTTCCTCAGAGATGTACCCGCTTCTATTGAAACCGGCAGTTTATGGCTTGCCAAAGAACCGGATTCCCAGGAAGCGCTTCGCACTCTGGCTTTCCAGATGGTGGCCATGGGGCGCTACCGGGAAGCTATGGACCATCTCAGAAATCTGCTGGCTCAGGGAGCCACCATAGATTTTCGTCTGATTACGAACCAGACTGCGATGGACACTAACGCGGCCTTGATGATTGATGCCCTGATTGCCGATTTTGAAGAACTCACCGCACTGTACCCCGACAATCAGTCCCTGCGTCTGGGCCTTGCCCATCTTTACCAACAAAATGACCAGGTTGAGCAGTCTTATGACTTGGTGCGGGTGCTTGCCCAGGAGATGAATAACAACCCGGAAGTGGTCATCCTCGAAGTAGATCTGCTTGAGCAAATCGGCAATACAGCGCTGGCAGAAAAGCGCCTGGAGCAAGCCCTGCGTAATAACGAGAACCACAAGGAATTGCGCTTTCAATATGGTCGCAAACTACTGGACGAACAACGTTATCGGGAAGCCCATGATCAGTTTCAGATTATCGTAGAGCAATTTCCTGAAGACTACGACATGCTTTATTCCCTGGCCCTGATCAGCATGGAAATCAATATGCTGAACGAGGCAAAACAGTATTTCCAGCGTCTAGTTGAAAAAGCCCAGCGTCTTGATGATGCACACTACTACCTGGGCTTTATTAATACTCAGGAAAATAACCCGACCGAGGCCATAGGCCATTTCATCAATGTGAATAGCGGGGGTAATTTTCTGCAGGCCCAGCGTAGTCTGGCGGAACTGATGATCAGGGCGGGACGCTACCCGGAAGTGAAAGCACGCTTTCAAAACATTCGTTTCCGCAATCCCGATTACAATATTTCCTTGCTTACCATGGAAGCCAATGTGTTGCTGGATGAAGGTTTATTTAGCGAGGCCAGCACCGTACTCAATAATGCAGTCGGGGCTTTCCCAAACAATATCCAGTTATTATTTCTGCGCTCGGTCTACGCTCAGGAGGTCAATGACCTGCTGCTGATGGAAGTCGATCTGCGCAAAATTATCCAGCTTAATCCCACCAGTCCAGTTGCCTACAACAGCCTTGGCTACACGCTGGCTGATCGGACAGATCGTTTTGAAGAAGCCTACCAACTGATACAGCGCGCCGTTGAACTGGCACCGAATGATCCGGCAATCATAGACAGCCTTGGCTGGGTGCAGTACCGTTTGGGCTTATATGAAGAAGCGCGGGAAAATCTGGACAGAGCCTATGAACTGTTCCCTGATCATGAAGTGGCAGCCCATCTTGGCGAGGTGCTCTGGGTTATGGGTGATAAATCCGCAGCCAGAAAAGTCTGGCGTAAAGCGCTGGAATCACAGCCCGACAGCGAACACATCCGCAGTGCCATGGAGCGACTCACGTCTGACTCCTCAATTTAATCGTTTATTTTCCGGCCGCCTGCTTGCTGGCCTGTTTCTTTTATTGCTGAGTTTATTGCTCAGTTCATGTGCTTCCCTGACACAGGATCCCCCCTCCCTTTATAGCGATGATTATGCGCGGACTTTGTTGCAGCTGGAGCAATGGTCCCTGCGCGGGCGGCTAAACATAAGAAGTACTAATCAATCTGACACAATAAATATCAACTGGCAGCAACAAGGGCCTGATTTCGACATTAATCTCAGCGGTACCCTGGGTATGGGTGCGGTGAGAATAAACAGCAACAGTAGTGGCGTCATTATTGAGAAAGCCGGCGAAGACCCGATCATGGCCAGCAGCCTGCAGGAACTCAGCAGTGAACTACTGGGTTATGCCTTTCCAGCCAACTCCCTGCTGCACTGGATCAAGGGCCTGCCTGCCCCGAATAGAAACGCCGACATTACCAGAAACCACCAGGGTCTGGTGGCCACCCTGTCCCAGACAGATAACCAGGGCACCCGGTGGGAGATACAGTACGATCGTTATCAGGATTACCAGGGCGCGGCTCTGCCGGGGCGTATTCGTCTGGAACAACCCCCCTATCGCCTGACCTTCATCATTAATGCCTGGGAAACAGATGTGCCGAATAGCACGAGGAAGAGTAAGTGAGCCCCCTCATTCTGCCGGCACCGGCCAAACTCAACCTGTTTCTTCATATTACCGGCAGGCGTGCTGATGGCTACCATACTTTGCAGACTGTATTTCAGTTACTGGATTACGGCGACACGCTTACCTTTAACGCCAATAGAAGCGGAAAGATAAACTTCACCTGTAGCGATCCTGCGCTGGAAGGCCCGAATAACCTGGTGGTTCAGGCGGCCAGACTGTTATTACAGAAAACCGGTAGTGACCATGGTGCTGATATCAGTCTGGACAAAAAACTGCCTCGGGGCGGCGGCGTGGGGGGCGGCAGCTCAGATGCCGCCACTACCCTGCTTGCCCTTAACTCGCTCTGGCAATGTGGCCTCGGGCTTGAAGAACTGGCGCAATTGGGGCTTTCTCTGGGCGCTGATGTTCCAGTATTTGTCCATGGCAGGTCTGCCTGGGCAGAAAATGTCGGAGAATCTCTACAAGTTCTGGATTTGCCTGAGCGTTGGTATATAGTGCTGGCACCGGATTGTCAGGTCTCCACAGTGGAAATTTTTTCCCATCCGCAATTGACAAGGAACACCTACCCCATCAAAATAGCCGCCTTTCCGTTTTCGGGCAGTAAAAATGACTGCGAGCTTCTGGTTCAGAGCCTCTACCCACCGGTAAAAAAGGCACTGGATTGGTTATCCGGATTTACTGAAGCACGCATGACTGGAACCGGCGCAAGTGTGTTTGCCAGTTTCGACACGGAAGCAGAAGCACAGGCAGTGATGGACCTGGTTCCGCAGCAGGCAGACAAAGACGGAACTAGTATTGGTTCTGCATTTATAGCCAGGGGCGTTAACCTTTCCCCGCTTCATCAAGCCTTGCTTGATTAAGACTTGCTTGATTAAAATTTTTACGAGTTACTGGGGTGTAGCCAGGTGGCAAGGGTATAAGATACAAGGTTTTGATCCTTGCATTTTTTTATTAAGTAGATTTTTTATAAACCGATTACTTTGGTATAGCCAAGTGGCAAGGGTATAAGACACAAGGTTTTGATCCTTGCATTTTTTTTATTAGGACGATTTTTTACAAACCGATTATTGGGGTGTAGCCAAGTGGTAAGGCACAAGGTTTTGATCCTTGCATGCGGAGGTTCGAACCCTCCCACCCCAGCCATTTACATTTTATAGCTGGAACCTTTTAACAGAAGCCTGGCTAGAACGCTGAATGACCTGAAAGAAGATTTTTTCATTTAAGAAGATTTCCAATTCCTGTCAAACATTAAACAGCTTTAACGAAACACTGAAAACAGCACCAAGGAAAAGCCCCATGGCCAACAACTTGATGGTATTTACCGGTAACGCAAACCCGGAGCTGGCGGAAAAAGTCGCCAAATGGCTTGGCGTTCCTTTAGGCCGTGCTGATGTACAGAAATTCAGTGATGGCGAAATCAGTGTTGAACTGAATGAAAATGTACGTGGCCAGGATGTGTTTATCATCCAGCCAACCTGCGCCCCTACCAACAGTAACCTGATGGAACTGTTGTTAATGGCCGACGCCCTGCACAGGTCATCAGCCAATCGCATTACCGCTGTAGTGCCCTATTTTGGTTATGCGCGCCAGGATCGTCGCGTAAGATCTGCCCGTGTCCCCATCAGCTCCAAGGTGGTGGCGGATATGATCAGTGCAGTTGGTGTTAATCGACTGCTTACTGTTGATTTACATGCGGAACAGATTCAGGGATTTTTCCAGATCCCGGTAGATAACGTCTATGCTTCAGCGCTGCTGGTAGATGAAGTCATACGTCAGAATTATAAAGACCTGATGGTCGTGTCACCGGATATTGGTGGTGTGGTCAGGGCACGCGCGTTTGCCAAGCAACTTGATATTGACCTGGCGATCATCGATAAACGTCGTCCCAAGGCCAATGAGTCCCAGGTAATGAACCTGATCGGTGAAGTTAAAGACCGTACCTGTCTGATCGTTGATGACATGGTCGATACCGCCGGCACACTGTGCAAGGCTGCCGATGCCTTAAAAGAAGAAGGCGCAAAGAAGGTCGTGGCTTACTGTACCCACGCGGTACTATCTGGCAATGCCATGCATAACATTAATAACTCTTCTCTGGACTCGCTGGTGGTTACCGATACCATCCCGCTGTCGGAAGAAGCAAAGAATTGCAAAAAAATACGTCAGCTCACTCTGGGTAAATTCCTGGGCGAGTCAATTCGACGTGTCAGCAATGAGGAATCTGTCAGTGCCATGTTTGATAACACCTAGATTGTAAAATCACGGTTTATCTTCAGGCATTACAGATAATTAAAACATTCCGGACTATTGGTCGCGAATACCCGGAAATTAATCAGGAGACATACATATGTCCAGCAATGAATTTACTCTCGACGCCAAGCCTCGGGAAGACGTAGGGAAAGGTGCGAGCCGCCGCCTGCGCAGACTACAGGGCGAAATCCCTGCCATTATCTATGGTGCCGGTAAAGACCCTCTGTCTATTACCCTGCGTCATGATGACATCTTCCATGCCGTTGAAGATGAAGCCTTCTTTTCCTCTATTCTGGAAATCAATGTGGCTGGCGAAAAGGAAAGCGTCATTATCAAGGATATGCAGCGCCATCCGGCTAAGCCTGTGATTATGCATGCCGACTTCCTGCGCGTACGCGCTGACGTGGAACTGACAGTGAATGTACCACTGCATTTCATGAACGAAGACACCTGTATTGGTGTAAGACTGGAAAATGGTCAGATCGGCCATCTTATGAATGAGCTGGTAATCACCTGTCTGCCGAAGAATCTGCCGGAATATATCGAAGTCGATATGGCTGAATTGCACGTAGGCGATACCCTGCACATCTCCGATCTTAAACTGCCAGAAGGCGTAAGCAGTGTCGAATTGTCCCATGGGGAAGAAAACGACCAGGCCGTTGCCGCCGTCACCGAGATTCGTCTACAGGCTGAAGAGCCCGAAGAAGCTGCAGATGCAGCAGGCGATGAAGGTGCTACTGACAGCGCTGATGATTCTTCAGACGACGAAGATAACAGCGGCGAATAAACCGCCACTCTATGAGTAACGGCATCAAACTGATTGTTGGCCTGGGTAATCCAGGCCAGCAATACCGGTTTACCCGCCATAATGCCGGCGCTATGTTTCTTGAAACACTCTGTGATGATTTTCATGGTGAACTGCGCCCCCAGAGCAAGTTTTTTGGTCTCGCAGACCGAATCACTATTGCCGGCCATGATGTGCGCCTGCTTTTTCCCACTACTTTTATGAATAACAGCGGCCAGGCTGTATCCGCTATGGCGCGCTACTATGACATTGCCACGGAAGATATTCTGGTGGCCTACGACGAACTGGATCTTCCCGTGGACACTGTGCGCCTGAAAAGTGGTGGCGGTCATGGCGGGCACAACGGCGTCAGGGATATTGCCAAAGCCCTGGGCAGTAATGAATTCCAGCGTCTGCGTATCGGCATTGGCCGACCCACAGGCAAAGGTATTGATTATGTTCTGGGTGTGCCGTCGAAACAGGATGCCGATGCCTTGCAGCATAATATTGATGACGCCATCAGAATTCTGCCGCTATTGGTGGAGGGCAACTTTCAGATGGCCATGGGTAAACTGCATACCAAACCAGAAGTAATTAACACCAATAAGTTTAAAGAAGAGAACGACAAGGATCAGAATAATGGGGATTAAATGCGGTATCGTGGGCTTGCCCAACGTCGGTAAATCTACCCTTTTTAATGCGTTGACCGAAGCAGGTATTGCAGCGGAAAACTTCCCTTTTTGTACCATCGAACCTAATGCCGGCATTGTATCTATTCCGGATCCACGGCTGGATGCACTAAGCGAAATCGTCAAACCACAGAACACCATTCCTACTACCATGGAATTTGTTGATATTGCCGGACTCGTTGCCGGCGCATCAAAAGGCGAAGGGCTGGGCAACCAGTTCCTGGCCAACATTCGCGAAACCGATGCCATTGCCCATGTGGTGCGCTGCTTTGAAGATGACAACGTCATCCATGTCGCCAATACCATTAATCCGGCCAGCGATATCGAAATCATCAATACCGAGCTGGCGCTATCAGATCTGGAGACTGTCGACAAAGCTCTGGACAAGGTAAGCCGGGTGGCCAAGAGTGGCGACAAGGATGCCGTCAAACAAACGACCCTGCTTCAGAAAGTCCAGGCCCACCTGGATGGTGGTAATCCGGTGCGCAGCATGGGGCTGTCTGCCGATGAACTGGCTGATATTTATACCCTGCACCTGTTGACCATCAAGCCCACTGTTTACATCGCCAATGTGGATGAAAGCGGCTTTGAGAATAATCCCTACCTGGATAAGGTCACTGAAATAGCCGCAGCCGAAGGCTCCCAGGTGGTGGCGGTGTGCAATAAACTGGAATCGGAAATTGCCGAACTGGAAGCCGAGGAGAAACTCGAATTCCTGCAGGAAATGGGCATGACAGAACCTGGCCTGGACCGCGTTATTCGCGCCGGTTATACCCTGCTCGGCCTGCAGACCTATTTCACCGCCGGTCCCAAGGAAGTACGCGCCTGGACCGTCAAAAAAGGCGCTACCGCGCCAAAGGCAGCGGCGGTTATCCATACCGATTTTGAAAAAGGCTTTATCAGAGCCGAAGTGATTGGCTATGACGACTTCATCACCAACAAAGGTGAACAGGGCGCCAAGGATGCCGGTAAATGGCGCCTGGAAGGTAAGGACTACCTGGTAGCGGATGGCGATGTCATCCACTTCAGGTTTAATGTATAGAGCTGATGTTCCCGGTCATGTCGGATGGCGCTGCGCTTATCCGACCTATGGGACAAATCTCACATGCAGGAGCGGTTTTGACGGTGAATGACTGGAATCCTTGACTTTACAGGGACATTTTCCGAGAATGCGCATCCTTCTGAAGGGTGTAATTACAAACCTCTCACCATTCAGAGGGTTTCCAGTTTGCTGTAGATGTGAATTTAAATTTTGATTTTACTCGCAGGCGTATATTTAATACGTCGAGACTAAAATAAAAATTTAAATTTGCAGATGCAGTAAAATGGGAAGCCGAAAAAGTATCAAGGCTACGTAGCTCAGCTGGTTAGAGCACAGCATTCATAATGCTGGGGTCACTGGTTCAAGTCCAGTCGTAGCTACCATATAAATAAAGCACTTACGTGATTCCGCGTAGGTGCTTTTTTTATGGGCAATCGATAATATTCCTGCCTATAAGCTCAAACCACAATTATGGCAGTTTATACGCCACCAGCTGTGCGGCATTTCCGCTTTCTCCTGGCGCATTCCCGTTCACTGCCACAATGATATATTGTTTGCCTTCATGGGAATAAGTCATGGGCAAACCGGTTTGGGGACCTGATGGCAATCGGGTACGCCAGACTTCCTGCCCGGTTTGCTTATCGTAGGCATGTAAATAAGGCTGCCCATTCGCCCCTTCTCCGGCAATTAACAGACTTTTTGTCACCAGCAAACCTGCCTGTGCCCGACTTCCAGTAGGTGGAACATTGGTGAGACCGGCCTCGTCAAGCTGTGCCTGAATGGCAGGCGGTGTATCACCGTTGGGAATCTGCCAGGCAATCTCTCCCTGATTCATATCATAGGCAGTGATTCTGCCATAGGGAGGCTTAAGCAGAGGCAGGCCATAGGGAAGATCTGGCAAGCCTCCACTCATTTTGTAATCGGTGTAGTCCGGATCTTCGGGTCGGGCAGGCAGATTTGGTACAAGGCCGAGAACTGTTGGGTTGGTTATTGAACCAACATACACAAACCCGGTTTCCGGATCAGCGGCACCGGAGGGCCAGTTCGCACCGCCACCAAAACCGGGTAACTGAAGCGTACCGACATTGTCCGGCGATACCACAGAGGCCGGAGTGTAAATCGGGCCAGTGGTATAGTTTGCCAGTGCTTCGATTGCTGTGGCACGTAATTCAGGCGTGAAGTCGATCAGGTCATCTTCACTATAGCCCTGAACATCAAAGCCAGGTGGCTGAGTTGGAATTGGCTGGGTTGTTGATGTCCACTCACCGGGCACCGTGGTTTGCGGCACTGGCGTTTCAATGATTGGCCATACCGGCTCGCCGGTGACACGATCAAACACATAGGCGAATGCTTGCTTGGTAAGTTGAACTACTGCCTTGATTTCACGCCCACCGACATTCAGGTCCAGTAAAATAGGATGGGCCGGGTTGTCATAATCCCAGATATCGTGATGCACCAACTGGTAATGCCAAACACGCTGTCCGGTTTCGATATCCACTGCCACCAGAGAACTGGAAAACAGATTATCACCGTGACGTGCACCGCCATAAACATCGTTGGTAGGGGCTTCAACAGCCAGGTAAATATAACCCAGTTCCGAGTCTACCGAAAACGGACCCCAGACTCCGGCATTCCCGGTATAGTCCGCAGAACCATTGAGCCATGATTCAAAACCAAACTCGCCGGAACGCGGGATTGTGTGAAAAGTCCACTTTCGTTGCCCGGTACGAACATCAAAAGCCAGGATATCTCCTTTCGCATTAACCTTATTCAATCTGCCCATGGCTGGCCCTATCACCACGGTGTCACGAGAAATAACCACCGGAGATGAATTACCGAGTCGGCCCAGCATATCCCCTTCAAAGAGCTGATCCTGCTCAGCCACCATATCGACGATGCCATTTTCACCGAATGTAGAAACAGGCACGCCGGTATGGGCATCCAGGGCAATCAGATTAAATCCGGGGGTGGCAAAAAGTATTCGATCATCACCATTGCCATCGCTCCACCAGGACACACCACGATGAATTTTTCGTGGAGCGGCGTTATAACGGTCTCCTTCATCAGGACGGTATAGCCAAAGAGTCTCGCCAGTGCCCGCATCGGCGGCTATCACAACGCGACGGGAGTCCATCGTAAAATACAGTACACCGTTGACCATCAGCGGTGTTGTCTGACTGGCAGGCTGGGCTCTGGGAAGCAGGGAATCGGCTTTCCACACCCAGGCAATTTCGAGATCCGAAACAGTATCGGCATTGATCTGATTCAATGCCGAATAGCGGGTAGAGCCTTCACCTCCGCCATACACTGGCCAATCAGAAATAGCACCAACCTGCCCATAGGTATTAAAACCAGTTAAAAGAAGGCAGAACACCAGAGCTTTGCTAAAAAGAAATCGCAAACACATATTGAATACCCCCGGAATATTATTGTTATGTAATTGAGGCAGATTAACATGATTTTTTAATTTCCTGTTTTTCCCGCTTCCCTTTTCAATAATCACTTTAGTCTGAGCCTTTTGATTTCAGCCCTGACTAACACCTCCGGAAAGGGTTTGCTTATAATGCGGACCTTTTTCATTTTAATGCGGTAATTAAACGCAAACATATCCAGCAATTGTTTGACAGTGATTATCAGATTGAATGTTATGTGACGGCAACGAAGCGAAAATTTGGCTACTTTTGTTTGCCGATTCTATACGGCAATGAGATTGTAGGCCGGCTTGACCCCAAAGCAGATCGTAAAAACAGTGAATTCAACATAAAGAGCCTGCACATGGAAAAGACTGTTAAGGCCCTTGATGCCTATACCAGCAAGCTGGCAAGAAAAATAAGAAGGCTGGCGGACTTTAATGCTTGTGAAAAAATAATCTGGGAGCCATCGCGTTATGACCGGCCAGGTAAGCTATTGGCTGTAAAACTGAAAAACCTGTAGAAAAAACGGGGACACATAAGACATCCTTGTCTCAGGTATTACAGGTATTTTAACTCTCCAAGACTCAATAATATTGTAGGCTGAAATCGATTTTTTACTACTAAAAGGTGGTCTGTCCCCTGTTTAAGGAAACCTGGTTAGCCCAGTTTTTCCAGTATTATAACCACCGCATCGCGGTGTTCTTTGAGATTATCCTTGAATACCGAATTATCAGTATCAGCAATCTCATAGCGCATGTCTCCGACGGTGTTATCCAGGATTTCTTTCAGTATTTCCTGCTGTTTGTCATCCAGTTCCAAAGTTATTGCCACTGCGAATACCCCTTATAAATGTTGTTAACTTATTTAATGCGAAATGTACTATATAGGGTGCCAAGACCAGACTACAGATAGCCAGCACCTTGATTAAAATATTTAGTGAAGGCCCGGAAGTGTCCTTGAATGGATCTCCCACGGTATCCCCTACAATAGCGGCATCGTGAGCTTCGGAACCCTTGCCCCCCTCATTGCCGCGTTCGATATATTTCTTGGCATTATCCCAGGCACCACCGGCGTTCGCCATAATCAGCGCAAGCATGATGCCGGTAAGCAGAGCGCCACCCAACAAGCCCCCAAGGGCAAAAGGGCCTAACAAAAACCCTACTACCACAGGTGTCAGTACCGCAATAACACCCGGCAGTATCATACGTTTGAGAGCCGCTTGTGTAGCGATGCTGGTGCAGCGCGCATAATCCGGTTTTGCCAGGCCTTCCATCAGACCTTCAATTTCAAGAAACTGGCGACGAATTTCCTCAATCATCTCTTCGGCAGCATCACCCACCGCCGTCATGGTGAGTGACGCAAATACAAACGGCAACATAGCCCCGATGAACATTCCCACCAACACCGTGGGATTGGTAACGGCAAGACTGAAATCCGGAATGCGTTGGGAAATCACCTGGACATAGGCGCTAATCAACGCCAAAGAGGTCAAGGCTGCGGCACCAATTGCAAAGCCCTTACCAATGGCCGCTGTGGTGTTGCCGAGCTGATCAAGGGAGTCGGTAATAGTTCTGGTCTGCTCACCCATGCCGGCCATTTCTGCGATGCCACCAGCATTGTCGGCGACAGGGCCATAAGCATCGATGGCCATTATTATCCCCACTGTGGCAAGCATGCTTACGGCCGCAATAGAGATGCCATAAAGACCGGCAAGTTGTGTTGTGGCAAAAATGACGGCCACCAGTGTTAGCGTAGGCACAATGATGGAAATCATACCAACAGAAAGCCCGGTGATGATTACCGTCGCCGCACCTGTGCGGCCCGCCCTGGCGATTTTCCTGATGGATGGACCTTCCGTGTAGTATTGGGTAACCAGTCCTATGATCATGCCAGAACAGGTACCCATCAGGATCACCCACCAGAATTTGGCATCAAGTCCTGTATAAACAACAATAAACCATGCCAGCACAATGAAAATAATTGAGGCGGATAACACGCCAGTCTGTAACGCCCTCTCAGGGGACTTGTAGCGGAATAACCTGACACTCCAGACCCCGATTATTGACGCCAGCAGTCCTGTGGATGACAACACCAGGGGCAGCAGCAACAAAGTCTCTCTGCCTCCTAAAGCCACGGCTTCAGATGCTGCCATAGTGGCGGCGATGGCAATGGCGGCAATATTCGAACCAACATAGGATTCAAAGATATCCGCCCCCATCCCATTTACATCACCAACGTTATCACCCACATTGTCAGCAATTACCCCTGCATTGCGGGGATCATCTTCGGAAATTCTTGCTTCGAGTTTTCCTGCAAGATCAGCTCCCATGTCCGCACTTTTGGTAAAGATACCGCCACCAACGCGGGCAAAAAGGGCAACGCTTGATGCCCCCATGGCGTAGTAATTAAGTGTAGCCAGATTGGCTATCTCGCCGCGAAGATACAGGGTTATAGAGCCAATACCCAGTAAGCCCAGAGATGCCACTATAAGGCCCATCACAGACCCGCTAAGGAAGGAGATAGACAATGCCTTGTCGATACCATGATCGCGCGCTGCCACTGCTGTACGCACATTGGCCTTGGTGGCAGTGTACAAGCCGACAAAACCTGCGAGCGCGGAACTGAGAGAGCCGGCAACAAAAACTGCAGCGGCAGAGGGGCCAGCAGTCAGCATCAGAATTATCGATACCGCCAGGATGAATACCCCAAGAACAGAATATTCCTGCCGGACAAACACCATCGCGCCTAGCTGAATGCTGTCGGCAATTTCCCTGACAGACTGCTCTCCGGAAGGTTCTGCGCAAATTTTGCGGAAGATAAGCCAGGCACTAAAAATACCAAGCAAAGACACCAGTGCTGGCAACCAGTCGAGTAACACTATTTGCTCCTGAATTTTATCTAGCTACAAAAAAACACTAGTTTGCTGATAATCATGACTTGATTCATTGATTCAAGTCCAGTTATGGCTATTAAAATTAAAAACACTTGCGGATTTTTCACAGGTGCTTTTTTTTGAGGGAACGAGGGATCAGCAATCCAATCAGATGACACTGCAGAGAAACCGTAAATACTTTCAATCCTCTGAAAAGGATTAAGTCTTAAACTAAGGGTCTGCTAATAGCCAAAATCGGTCATTTAAAAAACCTAAATTCTAAGCACTAAATGCTTTAGCTTTGAGTTGTTTAATATAGTCTCTGGCGAATCTTTCTGCGGTTTCAGGATCAGGAGGGATGCCTCCTTCATTGCTGGATGCCTGATCGAGTTCATCGCGGCTGTTTACTCTTGGGAAAGGTTCATCAGGCACCTTCACGCCGAGAAAAGTGCATAGTGGTTCCCAGCCTTCTTTTGGTGAAAACACCAGCAGTCTTTCGGCAGGAAGTGACTCGATGACTTTTTGATTACGGCGTTCGAACCAGTCGGTCATGAAAGCCCGGTCATTTACTTGATCACCAAAGGCATTGAATATTGCTCCCTGCATCATTGCTTCGGCTGGCGATCCGGCTAGCGAATCATTCATTTCCCTGGAGAAGATTGTTTTGCTGACAGAATCAAACCAGGTGTCGGGATCCCGGACGGTAAGTATGACCTTTGCATCCGGATAATAATCGGCCAATTCTCGCCAATAGCTACAGGCAGGGTAATCGGTCGTGGATTGGTAGCCGTTGAAAATCGTCTCCCAGTCAGGCCTGCCATCTATGACATCGAGCCAAAGTGGAAGATTTTTCCGTGCCCCGGCAAAAACCTCGGACATGTGATAGCACGGTCCCAGACCTACATGCTCCAGAGCAAACTTCATTGAAAAAGTCGCTGTCCGTCCCAGACCTGCTCCAATAACCTTTAATGCCATATATCACCTCTTGTCATGCCTGCCTGCAGATTTGTTTTACCCTAAAAGCAGAGTAATTAAAAATAATTATCGATATAGAGCATCTGAAATCTTGTCTCCCGAAACCCAGGCGACTTCAGCATAGCCTGTATCAGCGTTGCATTACACATTCATAAGGCAGGAAATCGAGCCCCGGTTCCCAGCGAAACCATATATAGTCTTCTGCTGTTAATGTCTGCGTAAAGGTCGCAGGATCGTTAACGCTGATGCTGTAGCGTAACTCCTTACGGGCTTCATCCAGACTAAAACGTTCAGTGATCTCGACAGCACTACTCTGGGGGATTCCCTCCAGACCGTAGAGCTGAAAAAAGGGCCAGTCGATATTGGTGGTTGTTATGAGCAGATCGCCACCTTCCCAGCGGCCGCTGGAATAGCCCAGGGGGCTAGCTTGGAGTCCGGTCGGAGCTGGATTGCCGTCCATTCGAATCAGACGTTCAATACCGAAGTATTCGTTTTGCAGGATGATATTGCCATCACGCATCACAAAACGCAGCGGGTGTCCGCCGGCACGTGAAATCAGGCGCGGCATACCCGGTGGCGTACAGTCGAGCAGCGGGTCGTCGCGGGTGGGGTCATAGGCCTCGCGGGCAAATCGTGCTGCGGCTGTGAGCGGCGGGTTTTCAGCCCATGCTGGCGCCTGGTTACCCGCAGGAACCCAAACCCGAAACAATCCCTCAGGTTGATCCGCTGCGGCAAGTGCGGGATCTATTTCCGAGCCATTGCGAATGCTGATGATCTCATCAGACCAGCGCGGTTCAGAGGTAGTACGCAAGAGTATTTCCTGTCCATCAGGCATGAGCACATTG